>ERZ511473.2094-NODE-2094-length-12018-cov-23.835022_pt1 | contig 12018 bp, 20 predicted proteins | sample MGYA00374947_ERZ511473 | MGnify/ENA primary metagenome ERZ511473 (study PRJEB26303, sample SAMN06343854) | sediment metagenome | isolation source: hot spring sediment | place: Canada: British Columbia | collected 2012-09-26 ... | reverse complement strand
CGCAGGACTTCGATCACGTAGCACCTGCCCTCTGAGTCCGCTGCTAGAACCACCGCTACGGAGTAGTCTGCCTTGGTCCTCGCGGTGTAGGCCCAGTCTACGCCTACCGCATAGCGCAGCCCTTGCGGCAGTTCGCGGTAGGTCCAGACACCGTTGAAAAGGGCCCCCCCGCGGGGCCGCGGCTGGCCCTGGTACAAGCTAGCCCAGGAGTACTCCCCGATAGCCCTACGAATCTCGGCGAGCTTCTCAACAGGCCACCGCTCTGGCCACAGCGCACGACCCTCGTCATCTATGGCTGGGAGTCTGAGGTACTGCCACCCCTCGCGGACCAGGCGCCCGGCAAGATCGTCCTCGTGCCATCGGGTCTGTACCACCACACAGGACGCGCCCGGCTCGAGCCTAGTAAGGGCTACGTCGGTGAACCATTCCCAGGTCCTCTCGCGGTACGTGGAGGATTCCGCCTCGAGCCGGTTCTTCACGGGGTCGTCTACGAATAGCAGATCCACTCCGTGCCCCGTAAGCGGGCCGCCAATCCCAGTAGCGATGAGGCCGCCCCCAGCGGTCGTACGCCACTCCTCCAGGCGGCTCGCGTCCTCTGCCAGCTGGACGCCCGCTAGCTGAGCCAGCAGGCGAGCCTTTCGCGATTGGCTGCGGCTGAACTCGGCTGCGTAGCTCACATATGCACAGCGCACCGAAGGGTCGCGCGCCAGGTGCCAGGCGATAGCGTGGAGCAGCGTAGTGGTCTTCCCGTGCCGCGGGGGCATAGAAACTACCGCCCTAACCTCGCGGCTGCGCAGCTCTTCTAGTAGTTGAACCAGGGGTTGCAGGTGGTCTGGCCGTCCCAGGCGAGGCGAGATAGCCGGGATGAAGTCTACCAAGGGCAGCTCTGCAACTGGCGGGCGCGCTATACTTTGGGCCAGCCTCCGAGCAACCTCGGGGATCATGACTCTCCTTCCCTGGCAAGCCGGCGCAGCACAGCACTCACCGCGTCACGAGCCCTCGGGTATGGAGCCAGGGCTTCTGCTAGTGCCTGCTCGAGCTGTCTCCACTCCGGTGTCTTGAACAGCAGCTCCACACGGCGTTTGGGCTCGAGCGCGTTGAGCAGCGCCGCTGCGGCGCGCGCAACTGTAGCCGCAGCGGTGGCACGCTTTGGTTCTTGGATTCCCGCCACCACCTGCCTAAACAGATCCACCAGCGCGTCCAGTAGTGCCCAGAGTCTACCCGGGTCTGTACTGGGCTCGCTCGCGGTCTGCGTCGGTTCGCCCGGAGCCCCCCAGGGCGCGCTGACAGCGGGCTCCACGCTTCTGCTCTTAGTCGTAGCGGTAGTGCGGCGTTTTCTACGCCGCGTTACCTTGTGCGTCTTCGCCATTTTGGTCTCCGCGCGAGTTGTGCCCTGTGCACCTGCCAGGCTTTCCGGTCGATAGCCCGCAGAAGCCTTACTGCCATCAGTGCTAACGCCTTTCCGCGCGGGCTCATCGAGTCCTCTTTACCACGATACGCAGCTCGTAGTCAGCATCTTGCGTTTTCACCTGAACCCCAGGTAGTGCCTCGGGGGGAATAGTCGCGCTTGCTCCCGGTGCTGCCAGCTTAGCAACCTCTGTGCCCAGCAGCGCTGCGAGCTGTAATGCAACAGACAGCTTTTGCAGTAGTCCCATTACTGCACCTCCTCTGCGTCTTCTAAGACTGCCGCGACGACCCCTTCTACTTCTTTCCGGAAAGTAGCCGCCCCCACCTCCCGCGCACGGTCCACTAGCATCTTTGCCACCAGGCGACGTACGCCCCCGAACACGCCGATGCGATCGGGAACACCCAGCTTAGCGAGCGCGGCCTCGGTGCGCCCCATATCTACTCACCTCCTCTAGGAATGCCCTCCACGGGAATGCATTGCCGGGACACATGGTGGGGTTTAGGTCTTTATGGCGCACTAGTTCTGCCTGTGGATACTCCTGTTGCAGCCTGGCCACCAGCCTGGCGAGGGTTCGCAGGTGCGGCTCGCTGGGAGGATAGTCATTGAACCGCCCCACCGCCGCTACACACAGGCTTTGGCGGTTGAACCCCTGCACACAGGCTGGCACCCAAAGGCTTGGTCTGGCCGCGTAAACTGTGCCATCGCTGTAGGCAAGATAGTGATACCCACATCCAGCCCAACCGCGCTTAACATGCCAGGCGTGGATTTCTTGAGGGGTTGCAGCAGAGGAGGAATCCGTGTGGTGTATCACGATGTAGCGAATGTCCTCACGTCTGCGCCTTGGGATTGGCCTGGCCCACTCGAGCTTTGCGCTTAGAATCTTCACGGGCCCTCCTCTTGTGATAACGGAAGAACGCGTCGAGCAGAATCAGAGATGCTAGTCCATGGCAACTTCTGCTCCGCATGGCGACCTCATCCAGCGCCTCGTCGATCCACACCTCGGAAAGCCCCGCGTGGTGTAGGGCTTCGTGAATCACGGTGCGAATCATGTCCTCTAGGCTATCATGCGCTGTAATGCTGACACGCACGAAGGGCCCAGAGGGGTCGTATAGTCCCTTCACGGGACGCCCCTCGTGAAGAACGACCCGGGCCACACTCACGCACTCGTTCTCATACAACTCGCGCAGAACACTAGCGAGCTTTGCGCTTAGGCGTCGCATGGCTTTTCCTTCTCATCTGGGGAGAGTTGGTAGAAGCCATGATCTGCTGGAGAGCCAGTAAGGCCTCTGCAAGACTTGGCAACAGCGCCGCAAGCTTTTCAACCCCGTCAGCTAGGCGGTCTAGTCGAGCCTCCAGGCGCGTGAGTAGCCACCAAATGAGCACCGCGGCCACAGCCGCGGGGAATGCAAGCTGGCTAAACAGCTGAAACACCTCACTCATGCCTGGTCACGCCTCTCAACAGGGTTTCCCACAGGGCAGGTGGCAGCAAGACATACCACTCACCGCGATCGGCGCGGAGGGCTACTGCGTCTGCCTTGTCCACACCCAGCCAGGCCGGAAGTGCCCTCCTGCGCTTCACCTGCCACACCACCCTACCCACCCCAGGGAGCACAGAAACCACATCGCCACCCCAGCCAGGGGCAGCCCCGGAGAGTGGTACCCGGCGGGCATCTATGCCGAGCCCACGCAGGAGAGCAGCCCATTCACGCTCTCCCGCCGACCCCTTCCGCCTAGGATTAGGCATGTCGCGCTCCTGGCGGGGATTATACCATGTTTACCTCCCAGGCGGTGGTGGCGGCCCAATCTGCGAAGGCGCAATCACGGGGATCCGTCCAAGGTCCACGTCTGGCCCGGCTGTCTGTACAGCCCTGGCCCTGCCCTTCTTGCGCTTGGCCCGCGGCACGTACTCTACCAGCTCGAGCTCAGCCTTCCACACCCCATGCCCAACGTGTTCTGGAATTGTGATGCGACGTACATAGAGCTGTCTCACACCCGCCTGTTGCAGCGCAGGGTGTAGCACAGATACTGCCCTTGCGGCCTCCCCCTTTTTGGGTCGAACCCGCTGGTAGAGTCTTTGCCATGCGGCTGCGTGCGCGTCGGTCCACATGGTGACCTCGACGAAGAACTCTGCACCGGCGAAGCCGAGGTGTGTTACTTCTGCCCCGTCCTGTCCAGGCACCTCCAGCACGTCCTCGCGCCGCTCGTGTCCACCGCGGACATTCACCACGCCGGGCACAGGCACCCCGTCGATCGTCATCCTGTGCCAGAGTATGGGTTGCGCGGCGAATCCAGACATGCTACCTCACCACCCTACGCCCAAACGCTGGCGGGGGCGTGGCCCCGATCTGTGCTGCGATGCTTTCTGCGATCTCGTTTAGGGTGCGCGTGAGCTGCGAGTGGATAGTCTGCGCCACCCTGCGCTCGTCGTATGCATCGTTCACCGTGATCGGGGCCGTGATAGACACAGAGACTTGAGCACCCTGCTGGCGCTCGGCTCGTGGTCCCCGCAACCTCGCCATAGCCTGATGAGCAACGCCAAGTGATAGCGTCAAGGGTAACGTGCGCAGCCACGTGAGCACATCAGGGTGCTGTCTTGCAGCGCCCGCCAGCGCCCCGCCCACGGCCGCTCCCGCTGCCAGAGGCTGTGGCGCCACCAGAGACGCGCGCGTGACTGGCGCTGCCACCCTGGCCACAGCTCGCAGCACAGCCCCGCCAACGCGCCCCAGCCATAAGATGGCCTGCACGAGCCACCGCACAGCTCTGACTACTAGCCCAATCATTCGCAGCACGGCACCCACGATGCGCCCCAGCACCGAGAAAGCCTGTATGAGCAGCTGCACAGCACGCGTAACAATCCAAAACGCTGAAGCAATCGCGAGTAGTCCAGCGACGAATCTGGGGCCCTGGGTTTCTATCCAGGCAGCTGCACGCTCAATCAGCTCCGCGATTCTATCTACTAGGGCCCTAGCTTTCTCGCCCGCTGTTGCACCTGCGAGCGGGCCGAAGAGAAGATTGAGTACCGCGGTGACCAGCCGGCCGGTTGCTTGTAGGAGCCTGCGTCCGGTCGGGCTATCGGGGTCGGTCAGCTGAACCAGGTTTTGTAGGAATTCTCGGATGCGCGCTACGGCACGGTTCCGGTTGGGGTCGATGGATAACACCAGAAACTCGAAGGGGCGCCCCCGAACGGTAGACCACAGGCCCGACAGCGTTGTGCTGAGTCTCTGCATCAGAGACCCAACCGCAGCACCGCCACTCACGGTGCGCCGGATTGCCTCTACAATGGCGAACAAGGCCACGCGCGCTGGAATGAGTCCCTGTTCCTGCATTTGACGGATACGGTCTGTGGTTGTGCCGTATACTCTGGCGAGTTCCTGGTAGATAGCCGCCTTCGAGACCCCCAGGTTGGCAAGCTGGATTAGCTCCTGCCCCATAAGTCGCCCAGACGCCACCACCTGTGAGATAGCGAGCGCCCCAAGTCTGAATACGTCAGGGTCAAACCCGCGCAAGGCGGCTACGTCGCCCAGCGCAGCAGCGAGACGTTCGACCTCATCTGCTTTGAAGCCGAACATTGCGAGTCGCGTGAAGAGCTCCATGATCGGACGCGGCTCGAATGGGGTGATGCGGGCGAACCTCAACGCACGCTGCATCAGGTCCTCTGCAGCCTGTCGCGTGCCCAGCACCACCTCAAGTCCGCGCTCCGCGTTCTCGCGGAAGGCGATAGCATCCAAGACGAACTTCCCCGTCAGCCCCACAGCACCAACCGTGATGAGGGCAGGGAGGCTGGTTAGCGTGCGAAGGGCAGCGCGAAGAGCACCTACTCCAGAAGCAATGGCCCCCTGCGCTAGCCGGAACCCGCGCGATAGTACCACCGGAGCCTGGGCTGATATGCGGCGCAAGCTAAGCAGGCGCCCCTCGAGGCGAGATAGGCTACGCTCTACCTGCTCCGCGGGAGCACTCGCTCGGTCAACCAGCTCGAAGAACCATTGGAGGCGATTCACGGCCCCTCACCCACGTGTGCCAGATAGTGCGCGGCCTCTAGCATGGCCCCCGCGAGAGCTTCTGGCCCCTCTTCACCACGCCGCCACGCCCACAGCAGCTGCGCGGCGCGTAGCACATCCCTGGACCGCACGGCTTCCTGATATAGGGCTACAGCGCTTTTACCCGGGCTTCCTCCGCTGCGCCCGCGAGCTCTGCAAGTTTGACGGCCAGGGTCAGAGTTGCACCCGGCCACCGCTCAAAGAGCTGCTCTAACTCCTGGCCCGTGGGATGAACAGCACAGTCGCGCACCAGGTCTTCGCAGGCAGCCAGTAACTTCTGTCGATCCTGAACGCGGGCTACGTAGCGCATGAATGCAGATCTCGGAGGACGCACACAGTATACCGTGACGTCGCCCGCGGTCACCTCAAACACCTCGCCGTAGCGGGTTCTCAGTTCTTCCAGATCCATCGCCCCACCTCACGCGCTATGCGGTACCAGCGAGGGGCTTCTTGATAGCATTGAGCCCCCAGAACTTAATGCGCGCGGGCTTAAGCTGCAGCCTCACCTCGAGCGGATCAGTACCACGCGTGTGCGCTCGTTCGATCTGCACGATCGTGCAGCCAAGGAGCTGATCGGTAACGGTGGGCTGCCCTTCTTCTGCGTAGGTAACTGTGATGTCGAAGGGCTTCTCCATGTATCCGTCACCCAGCTGCTTAATCAACTCCTCAGCCTCCTCGGCGTATGCCACCAGGTCCGCCTCGTATGTGATCTCGCCGCGAGTTAGACCCAAGGGCTCTGGGTGCGCACCGCGCACCTCACCAGGTTCGCGGCGCACCCTGTAGTTGATTTCGCGGAACCCGATCATCTTGCGCCCGTCAACCGAGACCTCGATGGACGCGAAGCTATACCTGAACCCATTGATGAGCGGATATTCCATGTCGGTTCACCCCCGCTACGCCGCCTGCACCACCAGCTTCGGGTTCACAAACCCGATGTCGGTTTCAATCCAGCTGAGGTAGCCCAACGGCCGCACGCGAACTGTAATCCGCGCTGTGCGCGTGGAAAGCAGGTTGCTTTCACGATCGATCCTTACAGCTACACCAGAAGCGTGACCAGGTACAATCAGAGCAGCCTCTAGCTGGCCCTCGACATAGCGCTCGATGGCCTGCGCGTCAGCCTCCAGGATGTTCCCGGCTGGGTCGATGCGTACTGCTTCGTTCAGGAAGCGCAGCGCTGCGTTGCGTGCGATCCTGCACGCCAGGTCCATGACGCGGCGTAGTTCGACGAACTGGAAGTCTGAGCCAGGTGGGGCCATGATGCGCCCATTCGTCACATAGAAACCCCTGTACCCGATGATAGTTCTGAACGTCGTGAAGCCCTGGGAGTCCAGCCCTGTGGACGCCTGCTCGTCGTGATATAGCAGCGTGATACCTGGGACAGGGCCAGAGATCACACGCCCAGGGTGTTCGTGTACTGGGATGCGCTGCAGGCGCCCCGCGAATGACCACGCTAGAGGCCTGCGGTGTAAGCGCCCCGTGATGGGGCTGATAACTTCGCCAAACCCAGCCACAACGCCCACGCGAGCGCTGGCGAACGCAGACCACTCGCTAATTAGGTTCGCCATCCACTGAGCTGGCGTCTCGTTGGGAGCAACGTCTCTGGCTTCCAGCACAGCGAACGCGAACCTATACCTCGTCTCAGCCTCCGCCATCTTCGTGGCCACCGCAGCAGCCACGGCTGGAGTCGCCGTGCCCACAACGTGCACGAAGCCCCATTCGCGGGGATCTGCGAGAGCTGCGTCTAGGGCGGCTACCAGGTCCGTAGTGGTCATAGCTGGTGCTGTGGTCCTGAACCTGTACTCGTCACCAGCGACGAAAGACGTCCCCGAGGGCCCTTCCGTGAAGGTCAGCGTAACTCCCGTGTCCTCGACGGTGTATGTACCGCTCGAGGGCACCAGGATCTCTGGGCTGTACGTGTCGCCCCCGTCGAGCGTGTACTGGAAGCGAGCAGTACCGAGCCCCCCAGAGGTGGTGATACGGACTCGGAGGTCATAGCTGTCCACGGGTGCGCCACTCGCGGTGAGGCTACCGGTTCCCGTCCTAATCGCATCGCCCGCGGTGATCGAGCCCGCTACAGATGCATTACCCCTGATAGCGAAGATGGGCGGCCCGCCAATAGTAAGCGCCACAGCTAGGGACTCCACCAGCGGGCCGCTACCAAACAGTTCCCTTGCCTGCTGCAGCGTGCTAACTGGTGTGACTACGTTGGTATTGCCCCTCGTAGCTACACCGATCTTCAGATGCACGTTCTCGGATGGCGGCGGTAAGATACCCAGCGCGCCGTCCTGCACCGTAACGAATACATCTGGGATGGGCGGTCTAGGCATTGCGGATCACCTCTTTAGCTGCGGCCTCTAGGGCCGCACGGTACTCTTCCTCAGTTAGCTCCTGGCCAGCTGCCCAGCGAAACTTAGCCCTCGCGGCGGCAAACAGCCAGGCGGGTGTATTCAGTCGCTGTTGCAGTTGTTCAGCAGTTTCCTTACGGGCTACGAGCTCCTCGCGCCCAACGGTTTCCTGGCGAGCCTCCTCCTCACGCCTTGGCATCAGATCACCTCCTCACGAAGTGGACTGCAGTTGACACTCTTTGGCCCACTTCTCCAGCACAGCCCATCTTTCCGCTCTCGTCACAGGACGCTCTACCGCAAACCGCAGCCTGAGAACGTGACCCAAGCGAGTCACGCTCCCGGCTTCCTCTACCCATTCTCCTCCTAACATTCCAAGGCTACCGTGGGTCTCCGCCCAGAGGGCTTGTGTCAACTCGTCGCTAACTTGCTCAACCTCCGCGTAGTCCTTACCCCAAATCAATACCTCGAAGGTCTCCACACGCGTGAGGAGTGAGCGCTTTACCCGCTGCTCTCCCATTGGGCCCTGAACTGGCCCTCCGCCGCCCACCGCCGCTCCAAAGTTTACACTACGCGGGATAAGCACGATTAGTGGCGGAGATGTGTGGCGTTCCCATTCTTCCGCCCCCAGTTTCAGCGGTGTGCCAGGCGGCAACTTCGCGACCAACGCGTTAAACAGTTCCTGGATCATCTCAGCGTCCTCCTGATATAGGCATTCGCAGAACGCTGTATAGCACCAGCCCACCTGGGCCCGAGGTCTCCCTCTGGCACCATCTGACGTACTGGCAGAACCACCTCACGCACCCTGCGCCACTCCACAGGGCGAGCGCGCCCCCGGCCGCGCCTGCCGAGCACAGGGACCATAAGATACCGACCGTGCTTGGGTCTGATTACAGCACCATATTGGTGGGCGGCCGCATATATGACGTTGGTGCCCAGCCAGAAACCGTCGGGTTGCGCCCTCCACCTGAAGGACCTACGCAGCCGCCCTGTATCGCTCAGGGTCTGGCCACTCTCGAGCTCTGCGCGTAGGCTAGGCTGCCACCTGCGACCGTAAGGATCAGTCTCAGTGGCAAACCCCTCCGCAAGCGCACCCTGAGCTCCCTCCATGGCGGCCTGCACGAGCCCTAGCCTCCAGCGTGAGTCTCTGATGCGCGCAGGAACACCCACGACTCTATGCAGCTCAGACCACGGGCCACTGATAGCAATCACTCGCTCCACCCCCGCAGCGGCGCGGTGTAGCCGATGGGCTCTGTGGTTTCAGGCTCAGGGCTAGAGTCGATGATATTGGGATGTAGCTGCCCTGCGGCCACGCGCTCTAGCCACCGCAGTGCATCCTCGTAGCGTAGTCGTAGCTGTTCATCTGCGCCCGTTGGACTGAAGCCGCGGCGAACCATTAGGTCGTAAGCTGCGATTGCAGCTACCGCTCTGCGCAAGTCGTCCTCCCAGGCTACCAGTGGCAGAGTATACCGAGCTCGAAGGTAGCCGTCTGCCAGGTCGCTCGCTGCCTCGAGTGCTGCGTCCTGGTCTGCCGCAGATATACCCACTAGCGCCGCGGCGGGCAGTGCTAGACGCTCTAGGTCTGCGCGTGTCGCGTACGGCATCACGGTGCAGGGCGGAACCTGTGATACAGGACCAGTAGCAACACCGCAACCGCGCGCACTATCTCTGCGGTGCTTGGGTCTAGTGTGAAGTCAGTCACACCCCAAACCGAGCCCAATACAAGCACTGCACCGCCGACGACCTTGAGGATGTTCTTAATACGCTCGTCCATCAGCGCACCCCAAGGCGTTCCTTAATTCCACATGCACTCCATGTGTACTTCGCCACAAACTCGCTATTGGTGAGACGTTCGTAGTGGTCTGGTTTTCCATCGCGGTTGGGATCTGCCCAGAACTCAAGCTCATCTGCCCCAGGGGATGGCCATACTAGCAGGGCAAACCACTGCTCCTCTGTGCCAAGGTGCAGGCTGACGGCCCGCCAGTAGTCTGGGTCTTCGGGTACAAAGTCATAGTACTGCAGCACCACCCCGCACAGAGAGGCCACCGCGAAGGCAGCCGGCTCGCCCAGGTCTGGTGGCTGAGGGACGGCCCAAGCGAGGGCCCCCACAAGGACCACAAGGGCCACAACAGCAATCCCAGCTTTGGTGTACATAGCATTCCCTCCCTACCCCAGCTCCTGCAGTGCCTCGATAACTCGTGCAGCCTGCCTGCGAGTGAGGCCCCGCGCAATTAGCTCCTCCTCACTGGCTGCGCGGAGCTCTTCGAGGCTGTGATAACCCGCGGCTTCCAGCCTGTCCCTGAACGGGAAGCCCTCGGGTAGCGGCGCCGTAGATGCAACCCCAGGAGGCGTAGTCGCCTCCTGGGGCTCATCCGCTGCGCGCTGAGTATAGTGTCGCCTCAGCGTTCCAATGCCCATGTGTCACCTACTAGTTGTGCACGATCTTCACAACACCCGTGCGGGTCGAACCAGGCATTCTGCTGTAGCGGTGCGCAATCCAGTACACGTGCACCGCCGCAACCTGGGTATCACGCAGAATGTCACGGTCAGCCTGCACCTCAGGAGAGCCGTTATACCACAATGCAAGTGCGTTGCGTTTTATGAGCAACGACGTGTACTTCGGAGGGTTAGTGGGCTCCGGGGCCAGCCTGTCGCTAACCTTAACAGGCACTCCCGCAAACCGCGTAATACGGTCCTGCGCCTGCAGGTCATTCACGAGGAGCGGGCGCCCGTCGCCGTCCTTTAGCTTTAGCAAGTCGCCCAGCACTTTCGAATGAACCACGAGTAGAGCAATGTCCTCCTGCTCATCACCGAACTGCATGCGGGCATCAACCATCACGTCCCAGTTCAGTGTGCGGGGTGTGACTGCATTATAGACATCGTGAACCAGCGGCGTGGTTTGGGCGGCATCGATCAGGGCCCGATCCATGCGGCGCTCGAATCCAACACGCAGCTGGCGTGCTAGCTCTGCGTACGGATCAGCATACGCAGCAGCGAGCTGAGCCCACTGCGTGATTTCGATCGCCTTCCCTGAGTGCTGCACGGTGGCTGTGTCAGTGCTCATGACGAGGTCCGCAGGGGTCAGTGGGGTCGCCTCAGCTACGTCCTCATACTCACCGATGGTGCCAAAGTAGGGCACTTTCAGCACATCACCACCGCGAGCAGACTCAGGCAGGGTCGAGGATACTGCCGCTGCGCCAGAGTTCAGTAGAGCAACAACACCCGCGAACTCTCCGCGGACTGCCTCCTGTAGGATTTCAGGGATGATCAGGTTACTGCGTGTAATGATCGCCATAGTACATCACCACCTGTTCCTGATGGTTTCGTTATCCCTTAGCTTTCTATAGAGCTCCGGGCTGCGGCTGTATAGCTCAGCCCGCTCTGTCCAGCTCATCTTTGCGAACCGCTCGGGTGTGACCTCGGCAGGCGGCTCTTGTGGTACTGCAGAGGCCACAAACCTTGGGGCCGCGCGTAGGTAGCCGCGCAGTAGTTCCACATCGCGGCGCCCTAGCTCGCGGGCCCACTGTTCTAAGGCTGGCGTTAGCTTGCCTTCTGCCAGCCCGTTACGCACGAGTTCCTCGACCTCGCGAGTGCGGATAACTTCCTCTAGCTCCGCCACGCGGCGCGTCAGGGTTTCGACCTCGTCGCGCGCACGTTTCCACGCGAGGACTACACCAAGCGCCTCGTGTACAGTTGCGGCTTCTGTGAGGCGTAAGAGTTCTTGTTCCACTTCCGCTTCCACCCTGCTCATACTAGCCTCCTTTCCCTTTCTTGTCTCGCGCTCCCATGGAGCCTTCTCGTCCCACTGATGATAGTGCTGCGCAATGTGGCGCCGCACGGCATCCATGTCTTCCTCTGGGATGTCTACGCCACCGCGAGCACCCTGCAGGACTGCTGCTGCAGCCTGCACTCCTGGTTTTACCACGACTAACTCACCGTCAACAACGTCGTGGTGAATGAGTTTGTAGGACCCGAAGTTCTCGGAGTTCTCAGCATCATACCAGGCAAAGGCCTGGCGATATTTCTCCCAATCAATCGTATCCTTCTCGCCACTACCATCCGAGCTCGCCCACCTGCGTACGCGGGACTCTGCTTCATCAGCATCCCAGCTCTCGCGTTCTACCACGCGGGCAGGGCGGAACGGCACCGCGCGGGCTACAAGGGGTTCTAGATGGTGTGTGGCGGGGATATTCGTGAGTGCAATGTTCACAAGCTCCACGATGTGCTCACC
>ERZ511473.2085-NODE-2085-length-12106-cov-3.321723_pt1 | contig 12106 bp, 7 predicted proteins | sample MGYA00374947_ERZ511473 | MGnify/ENA primary metagenome ERZ511473 (study PRJEB26303, sample SAMN06343854) | sediment metagenome | isolation source: hot spring sediment | place: Canada: British Columbia | collected 2012-09-26 ... | reverse complement strand
TGTGACGGTTCCCCTCTATATCCAGATCCGTGAGGCCCTGGCTGAGCGTATCCAGTCGGGCGAGTGGCCACCGGGGACGCGCATCCCGGCCGAGCGGGAGCTGGTCACCGAGTTCGGTGCCAGCCGCGGCACGATCCGGCAGGCCATCAACGACCTCGTGAGCAAGGGGCTCCTCCGTCGGGTTCAGGGGAGCGGCACGTACGTCGCCGACCCCAAGGTCGACGTGCCGGCCCACCTCCTGCTCAGCTTCACCGAGACCATGCGCCGCCACGGGCTCGAGCCCGGCGCCCAGGTGCTCTCGGTCGAGACGGTCCCGGCGAGCCGCAAGCTCTGCCAGCTTCTCAACCTCTCGCTGGGTGACCAGGTCTACCAGATCGTCCGGCTGCGCACTGGCAATAACCAGCCGGTCGCGCTCGAGTATTCGCACTTCCCGGTCAAGCTCTGCCCAGGGCTCGAGCGCTTCGACCTCCAGGGCCGCTCGATCTACCGGATCCTGGACGAGGAGTACGGTCTGGCTCTCGTCCGCGCCGAGCAGACGCTGGAGCCGACGCTGGCCCGGCGCTTCGAGGCCGAGGTGCTCGGCGTGCCGGAAGGGGCGCCACTGATGCTCTGGGAGCGGCTGGCGTTCACCTCCACCGGTTTGCCGGTCGAGTACGCCAAAGACCTCTACCGCGGCGACCGTGTCCGTTTCCGGGTCATGCTGCACCTACCGGGGTGACGTGGTGAGCGTGGTCACTGCAGCCTGCGATTACGACTACCTGGTCGTCGGGGCTGGCGTCATCGGCTGTGCCATCGCCCGCGAACTGGTTCGCTCCCCGGTGCGCGTCGGGGTCGTGGAGCAGGCCTGGGACGTCGGCGAGGGAGCGAGCAAGGCGAACAGCAGCCTCCTCCATACCGGCTTCGACGCCAAGCCGGGGACGAGAGAGGCCCGGCTGGTCACCGAGGGCTGGCGGCTCTGGCAGCGTGAGGCACCTGAACTCGATGTCCCGATCCTCCGCACCGGTGCGGTCATGCTGGCGCTCGACGAGGAGCAGGCCCGGGAGCTCGAGCGCTGGCGGCGCAACGCCTTCGAGAACGGCGTGACCGACGTCGAGCTGCTCGCGCGCGATCAGGTGCTGGCTCTCGCCCCGGCCGCCAACCCGTCCGTCGTCGGTGGGCTCTTGGTACCGCGCGAGAGCGTGACCTGCACCTTTACGGCCACAGTCGCGCTGGCCGAGCAGGCAGCCGTGAACGGCGCGGTCTTCCACTTCGGCCACCGGGTGACTGGGGTTGACCGCAGCCCGGACGGCTTCCACCGGGTGGTGACGGATCGTGGCCATATCACCACGCGCTGGCTCATCGACGCCGCCGGCCTGTGGGCAGACGAGATCGCCCGCTGGGCGGGCGCTGATGGCCTGGTGATCGCCCCGCGCAAGGGCGAGTTCCTGGTGCTGGACAAATCGGCCCGCGCCAAGGTGCCACTGATTCACCTCCCGGTTCCTACGCCAATCTCGAAGGGTATTCTGGTCGCGCCGACGGCCAACGGGAACGTCCTGCTCGGCCCGACGGCCGAGGACGTCAGCGACAAGCGGGATCTCGCCGTGACGGCGAGCGGCTTGCAGCGTGCCCGCGAGGGGGCATTGCGGCTGGCCCCGGCGCTCGCCGACGAGCCGGTCATCGCCACCTACGCCGGACTGCGCCCGGCGAGTCCCGCGGGTGACTACATGATCGAGATCCATCCCCGCCACCGGCTCGTCCTGGCTGCCGGCATCCGCTCGACCGGTCTCTCCTCGGCGCCGGCCGTCGCGCGGGAGGTCGTGCGAGGACTGCTCGAGGCCGGCGAGCCGCTGGCGAGCAGCGAGTCGCCGCTGCGGCCGCGTCCAAGGCGGCGCTGGGTGCCGGGCCTGCCGCGTCCGTGCTCCCGGCCGGAGCTAGTGGCTGCCGATCCCGCGTACGGCCGCGTGCTGTGCCTGTGCGAGCTGGTGAGCGAGGGGGAGATCCGGGACGCCGTGCGGGCGCCGATCCCGGCGACCACGCTCGACGCGGTCAAGAAGCGGACATGGGCGATGGCCGGCCGCTGCCAGGGGTTCTACTGTACCGCCGCCATCCTCCAGGTGATGAGCCGGGAGCTGCGGATACCGGTCACCGGCTTGACGAAGTCGGGGCCGGGCTCGCCGGTCGTCGGGCCGCCGGCCGAGCCGCCAGGGAGGCATCGGCATGGCTGAGCGGCCAGTGATCGCTGAGCGGGAGGTGGACGTGCTGGTCATCGGCGCCGGGCCGGCCGGGCTGGGCGCGGCGACCCGGCTAGCCGAGCTGGGCGTCGCGCCGCTGGTGCTCGACCGCGAGCCGGTGCCGGGCGGGCTCCCAGCGCAGTGCGAGCATCCCGGCTTCGGCCTCTGGGCCTTCCGGAGGCTGATGGCTGGGCGCGAGTTCGCTGCTCGCCTTGTGGAGCGTGCCGGGCGGGCCGGGGTGCGCATCGAGAGCGAGACCACTGTCCTAGAAGTCACGCCTGAGCGGACGGTTCTGGCCGTCAGCCCCAGCGGGCTGGTTCGCTACCGGGCCCAGGCGCTGGTGTTGGCTACCGGCTGCCGGGAGCGGCCGCGAAGCGCCCGGCTGGTACCCGGGCCGCGGCCGGCGGGCGTCTTCAACACCGGCGTGGTGCAGCGCCTGCACACCTTCCTCGGGCTGCTGCCTGGCTGCGAGGTGGTGATCGTCGGCTCCGACGACATCAGTCTGGTAGCTGCCCGCACGCTGGCGCAAGCCGGCTGCCGCGTCGCGGCGGTGGTCGAGGAGCGACCGTACCGGCAGGGCTACCTGGTCAACGAGTGGTGGTCACTACGCAGCCTGCGCATCCCGCTGCGGCTGGGGCACCGTGTGCTGCGCATTCTGGGCGACGGGCGAGTACGCGGAGTGGAGGTGGCGCCATGTGACGCGGAAGGGGTACCGACCTCGAGCCCCTACGAGATCCCGTGCGACACGGTCATCTTCTCGGGCGAGTTCGTCCCGGAGGCGACGCTCGTGGCCCAGGCGAGGATCCCGGCCGATCCGCGGACGGGTGGGGGGCCGCTGGTCGACCAGGACTTCCAGACCGAGCTGCCCGGCATCTTCGCCTGCGGCAACCTCGTGCATGCCGCCGATCCGGCCGACTACGCGCTCGCGGACGGCGAACGGGCAGCGTTGGGCGTCTGGCGCTACCTGTCGTCGCCACCGACCGGCAACGAGCGAGTCCAGCAGGTGCTTCCCGGCACGGGCGTGCGTGCCGTCGTGCCGCAGCGGCTCCGCTGGTACGGCGAGCGGCTCGATCCGGTGACGCTGGCCGTGCGCGTCGAGCCGGCGCAGCGTGCCGTCCGGCTACGCGCAGTGGTCTCGGGAACGCACTGGGGGAAGGCGTTCGCCCCGGCGGCCAAGCCGCATCGCAGCGTCTATCTCAGGCTGCGCCCCGAGGGGCCGGTCGATGCGCCGCTCACCGTCGAGGCCCGGGGATGGCCGTTCGCGTGAGCGAGGGCGATCGTTCGCCCACACGGCTGCGGCGAGAGTGAGGGGAGGTCATGTGATGAGCGCGACGCAGCGACTCTTCGTCCGCCAGAGCTCCGGCCTGGTGCGGACTATCAGCGCCTTCGGCGCGATGGTGTTCGGAGTCCACTGTATCAGCCTGTCGTCGTCCGGTCTGATCCCGTTCTCCTGGGTCGCCTCCGTCTGGCCGGGCGCCTCGATCATCGGGGTGCTGACTGTGGCGATGATCCTCGGCCTGTTCCACGCGTACACCTACGCTGCGATCGGAGCCGCGATGCCCCGCTCGGGCGCCGACTACGTCCTGGCCAGCCGGATCCTCAACCCGACCCTGGCCTTCGGGGCGAGCTGGGTACTGGCTCTCTTCAGCGGCGTGGTCGCCGGCGGGCTGATCGCCTGGATCCCCGGCACGGCCCTACCGACGCTGCTGCGGACGATCGGCATCCTGTTCAACAACCAGACGGCGACCGACCTGGCGACCTGGTCTGCGTCCTCGACCGGGATCCTCGTGATCGGCACCGCCTGTGTCCTGCTAACCTGGGCCACCATGCTTCTCCCGACGCAGACGATCGTCCGCATCCTGGAGGTCGGCTTCTTCCTAGGTCTGGCGGCCTGGGCGGTGATCTACTTCGCGCTAGCGACCGCGCCAGGGCCGGAGGCGTTCCAGAGCGCCTGGGACCGGTTCATGGGTGCTGGCTCCTTCGCCAGCCGCATCGACCTCGCGGTGCAGGCCGGGATGGAGTACTCGCCCAACGTGGCCATCATGACGCTCGCCGGGCTGATCATGGGCTTCTGGATCTACTACGGCTACTACATCCCCACGTTCTTCGCCGGCGAGGTGAAGGAGGCCCACCGCAACCTGTTGATCGGCGCCTGGTCGGCGCTGATCATCACCTGGCTGGTCTTCTCGGCGGCCGACCTGCTGCTGGAGCGGCTGGTACCGCTGGAGTGGATCGCGGCAGAAGGGTATCTCTACAACAACACCGACACCTTCGCGATGCCCTGGATCACCTTCTACGCCTCGATCCTGCGGCCGAACGTGCTGGTGGTGGGGTTGATCACCATCGGCTGGGTCTACACGCTGATCAACCTGGCCCAGACCTACTTCTTCTACACCAGCCGGATCATCTTCTCCTGGGCCTTCGACCGGATCATCCCCAGCGGGATCGCCTACGTCCACCCGCGGGTCGGCAGTCCGGTCGTGGCGGTGACGCTGATCGCGATCCTGGCCGAGATCGGCGTGCTCGACGCCGCGACCCGCGGCATCCTGGCGACCCAGCTCCACTTCGTCTTCTTCGCGGTGATCACCCAGATCGTCCCGGTACTGGCGGTCACGCTCTTGCCGTTCCTCAAGCCGGACCTGTTCGAAGCCGCGCCGCGCATCGTGCGTGCCAAGCTGGGATCGCTCCCGGTGGTGACGCTGATCGGAGCGGTCACGCTGGTGTACCTGGGCTGGATGATCCTCGCCTCCTTCCTCTTCCCGGCGGTGGGTGGCGGTATCGGCCGCGGCACGGTCCTGACCTTCCTGCTGATCTTCCTGATCGGTATCGCCGTCCACGTGGCGAGCCGGCTCTACCGCCTGCGGCGCGAGGGCGTGGATCTCGCCTGGACGTTCCGCGAGATCCCACCGGTGTAGGGGGCGACGCCTCGAGAGGAGGAGCGACGTGACCCGGCAGTGCTGGAGGAGTGGCCGGTGAAGCTGTTCCGTATCGTGTACTCGTCGGACTTCCATGCCTCGGAGCTGGTCTTTCGCAAGTTCCTGAGCGCCGGGTTGATGTACGAGGCCCGGGCGCTGGTGGTGGGGGGCGACCTGACCGGGAAGGCGCTGGTGCCGTTGATCCGGGTCGACGGCAGGTACGAGGCGGTCATCGCTGGTGTTCGCCGGGCGGCAGAGACCGAGACCGAGCTGAAGCAGCTCCGCCGCCTGATCGCCAACGTGGGGTATTACGCCCAGGAGATGACGGCGGATGAAGCCCAGTATTACGCTGAGCACCCGGCCGAGCAGGCCCAGCTCTTCCGTCGCGGGATCGAGGAGCAGCTTACGCGCTGGATCGAGCTGGCCGAGCAGCACCTGCGACCTCGCGGCATCCCGCTCTACCTGATCCCGGGCAACGACGACCCGCTCTTCGTCGACGAGATTCTGGAGCGCTGCGCGGGCAGCGTCGTCAACGTGGATCGACGCCGGATCGAGCTGGCCGGCGGGGAGTACATGCTCGCGGGCCTCGGGGTGAGCAACGAGACGCCTTGGCGCTGCCCGCGCGACTGGCCAGAGGAGCAGATCGATCGGGAACTCCGTGGCCTCCTCAGCGGAGTTCGCGAACCCGCTCGATCGATCCTGCTGGTGCACGTGCCACCCTACGACTCTGGCCTCGATACGGCCCCCGCGCTCGACCAGGAGCTGCGTATCCGCTATGCCGGCGGCCAGGTGCTGATGGAGCCGGTAGGGTCGCGCGCCGTGCGGCGGGTCATCGAGGAGGTCCAGCCGCTGCTGGGGCTGCACGGCCACATTCACGAGTCTCCGGGCTTCCGGAAGCTGGGGCGTACCCTGTGCGTCAACGTCGGGAGCGAGTACGCCGAAGGCATCTTGCGGGCGGCGATCATCAACCTGGAGCGTGGCAAGGTGAAGGGGTATCTCCCGATCTCGGGCTAGCGACCGCCCCGGCAGAGTCGGTCACTGCGAGACCGCTCGCCGGACCATTCCGCTCAGCGTCAGGAGCCGGTCATGGACGTCATCCTCGGTATCGACCACGGTACAACGCGCACCAAGGTGCTGGCCCTCGACCGCGCTATGCGCATCGTGGCGGAGGGGGCTGCCGAGCTGCCGCAGCAGTATCCCCAGCCCGGCTGGGTCGAGCAGAGCCCGCAGGACATCCTGGAGACGACGCGGGCCGCGATCGCGGCTTGCCTGGCGGCGTTGCCCCCGCAGACGAAGATCGCCGGGCTCGGTCTGGCGAACCAGGGCGAGACTGTCCTGGCTTGGGATCGCGAGACCGGGCAGCCGGTTTACCCCGCCATCGTCTGGCAAGACCGGCGCACGGCCGGCCGCTGCGCCGAGCTGGCTGCGGCCGGCTACGAGCGGCTGGTGCACGAGCGTACCGGGCTCTACCTCGATCCCTACTTCTCGGCGACCAAGGTCTGGTGGATCCTCACCCACGTGCCGGACGCGCAGCGGCTGGCCCGCGCCGGCCGGCTGCTCGTGGGTACCACCGATACCTGGATCCTCTGGAACCTCTCCGCTCGCCGCCTCTTCCTGACCGATACGACCACCGCCTCCCGTACCTCGCTCCTCGACCTGCGTACTCTGGACTGGGACGCCGAGCTACTCGACCTCTTCGAGATCCCGCGCTCGATGTTGCCCGACGTCGTGGCGAGTACCGGCGTCGTCGGCACGGTGGAATTGCCCGGCTGGCCGGAGCCTGTGCCGGTGGCCGGACTGGCGGTGGATCAGCAGGCGGCGCTCTTCAGCCACGCGTGCCTGGAACCGGGGATGGTCAAGGCAACCTACGGAACCGGCACCTTCGTGCTGATGCAGATCGGGCCGGTGCCGCGTCTCTCCCAGCACGGCCTGGTGACGACCGTCGCCTGGACGATCGGCGGTCAGGCGAGCTACGCCCTCGACGGCGGCATCTACACGACCGGCGCGGCGGTGCAGTGGCTCGTCGAGGGATTGCGCATCCTGGAACGACCGGAGCAGAGCGACGAGATCGCGCGCTCGGTGGCCGACAGCGGTGATGTCTACGTCGTCCCGGCCTTCTCCGGCCTGGCCGCGCCCTACTGGGATCCGCGGGCCCGCGGGCTGATCATCGGCCTGACCCGCGGCACGAGCTGGGCGCACGTGGTACGCGCCACCCTGGAAGGAATCGCCTACCGGGTGCGGGATGTAGTCGAGGCGATGGAAGCTGACGCTGGAGCGCCGTTGCAAGTCCTGCGAGTAGATGGAGGGCCGACCCGGAACTCCTTCCTCATGCAGTTCCAGGCCGATGTGCTAGGAGTGCTGGTCGAGGTCGCCGAGACGACGGAGGCGACGGCGCGCGGCGCGGCGCTGCTAGCCGGCCTGGGTCTGGGCTGGTGGACGACCACCGACGTCGTTGCAAACTGGCGGCCGGCGGTACGCTACGAGCCAGCGATGGGCGAGGACGAGCGCGAGCGCCGCTATGCCCGGTGGCGACGAGCTGTCGAGCGTGCCCGCGAGTGGGCCGAGTAGTCGCCACTGGTCACGCTTCGCGCAGCTCGCTGCTCGCCCCTTCGCGGGCAGTCAGGTACCGGGGGAGAAGGTCTTCGCGGATATTCTTCTCGAACTGCTCCAGGTGGCGGCGCATCGCCTCGCGTGCCTGCTCGGGGTCCCCTTGCGCGATCGCGGCATAGATCGCTTCGTGCCCTTCCAGCGAGCGCCGCACGCGCTCGGGCGTCCGTCCGGTCAGCCGCCAGCCGCTGAAGAGCACCTGCGACAGTGGGCGACGCGCCTCGCGCAGTAGCCGGTTGCGTGCCGCGGCCATGATCGCCTCGTGGAACGCCACGTCATGCTGAGCGAAGACTGCGGGATCGTGGACGAGGCCGCGCATCGCCCGCAGCTCGGCCTCCATCGCTTCCAGATCGGCCGGCGTGCGCCGCTTCGCGGCCAGCTCGGCGGCGGCCAGCTCTAGCACCTTGCGGAGCTCGAGCACCTCGTCCAGCCAGTCGACATCCTGGCCCGAGCGGACGCGCTCGAAGAGGATGAGCGGGTCGAGGTGATCCCAAGCGTCGGGCGGCTGGACCCACATGCCGCTCCCGTGCCGCACAGCGATCAGCCCCTTCGAGGCAAGCACCCGAACCGCTTCGCGGATGACGGTTCGGCTGACGCCGAACTGCCGCGCAAGCTCCGGTTCAGTGGGCAGCGCCATCCCAGGCTGCAGGGCACCGCTGACGATTTGCTGGGTGATCTGCTGGACGACGCCTTCGTGCAGGCGTGCCTGGTTGACCGGACGGTACGTCCCGGATTGGGAATCGTTCAAGAGTGACCCCGCTTTCTGCGATGCGCTCCGGGGCTGGGCCCGAGCGCGGTCAGATTCGGTGATCGTGGGCACGAACCGGCCGCGCCGCCGCAGGCCCGGGGTTCCCTCTCCCCACTGTCTGAAGTATCGCACATCTGCTCGATTTCTCGCTGAAGTTACCCCGTTTGCCGGTCTTCTCCGCGCTTGACACGGGTGGTCTCGGCCGCTATCCTGGGCCGTACTCATCGTATGACACGATGAGTACGGCGTCGAGAAGGTGCTGGTCGGCTGGAGCGAGGTGTGGGGTGAAAGTCACGGCGATCGAGACTGTCCGGCTTGGCGAGTTCCCCAATCTCCTCTGGGTACGGATCCATACCGACGAAGGGCTCGTCGGGCTCGGGGAAACGTTCTATGGCGCTCAGGCGGTCGAGGCTTACGTTCACGAGACCGTTGCGCCGTACCTGCTGGGGAAGGACCCGCTCCAGATCGATCGCCACGCCCGGACCATGATCGGTTACCTCGGCTTTCGCAGCAGCGGGGTCGAGACGCGCGGAAACTCGGCGGTTGAACTCGCACTCTGGGATCTCTTCGGCCAGGCGGTCGACCGGCCGCTCTACCAGCTCCTCGGAGGGCGTAGCCGCGAGCGGATCCGGGTGTACAACACCTGCGCCGGCTACCGCTACGTACGCGCCCGGCCCAGCGAGCGGCTGACCGCCGGCTGGGGGCTTCCTGATGGGGAACCGGAGGGCCCGTACGAGGATCTCGATGCCTTCATCCATCGTGCCGATGAGCTAGCTCAGAGCCTGCTCGCGCAGGGGATCACGGCGATGAAGATCTGGCCCTTCGATCCCTATGCCGAGGAGACTGGCGGGCTCTTCATCTCCCCGGAAGGGCTGGAGCGGGGGCTCGAACCCTTCCGGAAGATCCGGGACGCGGTCGGCAACCGGATGGATATCATGGTCGAGCTGCACTCGCTCTGGAGCTTGCCGGCCGCCATCCGCATCGCGCGGGCGCTGGAGCCCTTCGAGCCGTTCTGGTTCGAGGACCCGATCAAGATGGAGAGCCTGGCCGACCTCGCCCACTTCGCCCGCAGCACCCGCGTGCCGGTCTGCGCCAGCGAGACGCTGGGGAGCCGCTTCGCCTTCCGCGAGCTGCTGGAGGGACACTGCGTCGGCGTGGTGATGCTGGATATCGGCTGGGTCGGCGGCCTGGGGGAGGCGAAGAAGATCGCCGCGATGGCAGAGGCCTACCACCTGCCGATCGCCCCGCACGACTGCACCGGGCCGGTCCTGCTGACCGCCTCGGTTCACCTCTCGGTCAACGCCCCTAATGCCCTGATCCAGGAGATCGTGCGCGCTCACTACTGGGGCTGGTATCGGGAGCTGGTGACCGATCTCCCGCCGCTCGAGGGCGGCTTTATCGCGCCGTTGCACGGCCCTGGGCTCGGTACGCGCTTGCGGCCAGAGGTATTCGAGCGGCGCGACGCGATGGTCAGGCGCCAGGAGCTCGCTCGGTGAGTGCCGGGCGGCTCAGGAGCAGCGCCGCAGCACGCAGAAGAGGGCCACGGCCAGCGCGACCCAGGAGAGCACGAGCGGAGCATCGGGCAGCTCGGATGGCAGCAGGTAGGCCGTGATGAGGATCGCTGCGGTGATCGCGAGCTGGCGAACCCGCACGCTGCCTGAGAGCCGCCCGGCTGCCAGCGCCGCGGCGATGAGGATCCCGGCTGCCAGCGCCGGCTCGCCGGTCGGCGGGTCGCTCGGGAATAGGTAGAGGCCCAGCCGGTCGGGAGAAAGCGGCGAGCTGAGCGCGTGGAGGAGCGCGAGGCTACCGGCAGCCAGTATCGGCAGATAGAGGGGGCTGGCGAAGGGCGGAACCCCCAGCCGTCCCTGCCAGCCGGTGGCACCGAGCTTCGTTCGGCGCTCGAGGGCGACTGCCAGCACGAACACCAGCGCCCAGCCGGCGGTCAGCGCCAGTCCCGAGGTCTCGAAGGGCAGCACGTAGATCGCGAGCAGCAGGCCGGCCGTCGCCAGGCATGAGCGCACCGGCAGCGACCGCACGAAGCATCCCGCCACCGCGAGCGCACCGAGTATGGCGGCGAAAGCGCCGCTCTCAGGGCCCGTGAAGGGGGTATCGCGTTCCAGGCCAGCCATGAGCTGTTCTGGAGGGTACTCGACGGCCACCAGGTGGCTGAAGGCGAGCGCGCCCAGTGCCAGCGCGGCGAGCCCGGCGTATCCGTGCCGCCGCTCGTCGTAGACCCAGGCGAGTATAGGCACCAGCGTCGCCCAGCCGATCGCGACCAGTGGTCCATCGAGCCTGACCGGGAAGAGCAGCGCCAGTGCTGCAAGCGCGGCGGCCAGGCCGGCCAGGCCGAGTGGGTGACGATCGTCCCGGGCACGGAGGATGTAGCCGCCGAGCAGGCCGGTGGCCAGCGCGGTCGCCAGGAGGAACAGCCCCTGGTAACGCGCTGCCGTGTTATCGAGGAGCGAGAGGCCGGCCCAGATGAGGAACGCCGTGCTCGCCAGCAGGAGCAGCGCCGGCCAGAGGGCCGGGCGACGCGAAGTCCTCTGGAGCGCCCCGGCGGTGGCCGCCAGAGCGATCGAGGCCCAGAGGCTGGCTAGTCCGAGCAGTCCGAGCCACAGCGAGATGCCCTGCGCGACCCAGCGGCCGAGCTGGGGGGCGAGCAGGACGAAGACCAGCACTGGTAGCCAGGGCCAGCCCTGCCGCAACGTGACCGCGGTTGCCAGGATCAATGTGCCTGCCAGGAACGCGGCCGTGGCCGGCGTGAATGACAGTCCGAGCAGCGCTGGCATTCCCAGCGCCAGGACGAGCGCCAGGGCGGCCCCCGCCTGCGAGCCGGCCCGGACAGCGATCATCCCAGCAGTCGTCGCCAGGATCAGGGTCGCTGCCAGCCCGGCTTCGGTCGGGATCAGCTCGTAGAGTCGCACACCGGCGAGCAGCCACAAGCCGCCGGTGAGCAACCCGGCGGCCAGGACGATCTGCCCGAGCAGCCACCCCTGCCGCTCGAGGAGCCGGAGGCTGCTAGCCAGCAACAGCGCGCTGGCGGCGAGCCCAACGATGAGCTGGGCCACGGGGCCGATCCAGCCCTGGATGAGCGCGAGCGCGACCAGCGCGACTGCGCCGAGCGCGAGCGCCACTGCCCCGACCCGGACGAATGCGCGGCCGGCTGCTGGCTTTGCCGTGGCCGAGTGCTCGGCCTCAGTCGCTTCCCAGGTCGGGGGTTCTTCCCAGGTGATCACTTCCTGCCATGGCTCGGGCTCTTCGGACCGAGGCTCTTCAGCTTCACCGGGCTCGGGTGGCGGGGGTGGCGGTGCTGGCGCGGGTGCTGGCGGTGTCGTGACCTGCTCAGCCGGAGGCGCCGCTGTGACGCCGCTCGTGAGGAGCTGCTGGAGCTGGGTCTCGAGGAGGCGCAGCCGCTCCTCCAGCAGAGCCAGGCGTTCCTGATCGGTGAGCCGTGGCAGATCCGGCTCGACGGGCTGGCCTGCTGCTGGCTCCGGCGGGTGCTCCGGCTCCGGTGGCAGAGGTGGACTGAGCGGCGGTGGCGGAGGCTCGAGGTCGAGCGCCGTCACCTGGTGGCTTTCGTCCACGAGCGTGACCGGCGGCGCTGGCTCGTCCTTCGCGCCGTTCTC
>ERZ511473.2084-NODE-2084-length-12114-cov-3.572402_pt1 | contig 12114 bp, 10 predicted proteins | sample MGYA00374947_ERZ511473 | MGnify/ENA primary metagenome ERZ511473 (study PRJEB26303, sample SAMN06343854) | sediment metagenome | isolation source: hot spring sediment | place: Canada: British Columbia | collected 2012-09-26 ... | reverse complement strand
CAAGAGCGCGAGGAGGGCAACCGGAATTCCCACGCCCAGCAAGCGCCCGAACCGGCCATTCCCGAGAGCGCGCCGGGCCGCCCAGTCGAACCAGCCGCCTGCCTGGCGCAGGCCGCGGGCAGCCAGCAGCGCCAGCGCGCCGGTGGCCTCGAAGTAGTAGCGGGGGCCGTACATCTGGCCACCGGCCCAGTAGGCCAGGTGCACCAGGACCAGGCTCAGCGCCAGCCCGGCCAGCGCCAGATCCCAGGTCATGGCCTCGCCCATCCCCGCCCGCGCGCGATCGGAGCCGGCTCGCCCGATGGCCTGAATGCCGCGAGCGAGCGCGACCAGCGCGGCCAGGATCACCGGGGCCAGGCTCAGCCGGGACGGCCAACCGAAGAGGTAGGTCTCCAGCTCCTTCAGGTTGAGCCGGGTGTTGAGCCAGCCCTCCCGCAGCGTATGGTCGCCGTTGGGGCCGATGCCGGCCCCGAAGCCGACCCGGTCGAACGGCCACCAGAGCTGGTAGGCGAAGAGCAGCGGGTGGCCGGTAGTCAGCCAGTTGTAGCCGAGCAGCAGTCCGCTGAAGGCCAGCGCCGCACCCGCCATCGGGCCGTAGACCCGCAGCCGAGCCGGATACCGGAGCGACTCGATGCCAGCCCACAGCGCGAAGGGCGCGCTGATCCCTACCGCGGTGAGCGGCCGGCTGAGCAGCAGCATCCCCAGCGCCGCCCCGGCGGCGAGTCCGAGGGCCGGCGAGCCGCGCCGCCGCGCCGCCTCGAACCCCACGAGGAAGAGGAGCGTCCAGACGAGGCAGACCACGTGCGAGAGGAAGCTGCCGGCCTGGATCAGCAGGAATGGCGAGGTAGCCAGCAGCAGCGCCGCGAGCAGCCCCGTCACGGAGTCGTAGATCCGGCGACCGAGCCGGTAGACCAGCGCTACCGCCAGCCCAGCGGCGATCGGGTTGACGAGCCAGGGCTGGCCAGCCAACACGCCGAGCGCCAGGGCGAGCGGGTAGCCCGGCGGGTACTTGCCGAACCATTCGCCGTCGCGCACGATGACGAACGGGATCGAGAAGAACTCAGGCAGGGCCGGCGCCGGCGCCACGAGCGTACCGGCCGCAAAGGTGCGTGCCTGGAAGAGGAAAGCGACCTCATCCTCGACGTGCGGCAGTCGCTCGAAGATGGCCGTCGCGACCCAGGCAGCCACGAGCGTGGCCCAGAGGCAGAGCCCAGCCGCGAGCAGGCCAGGCTGGGCAGCCGGGTCGGTCGAGGGGGCGACCGGCTCGGCGAGAAGCTGGCGTCGAACGGGCATCATGCCGTTCGCTCCGCGAAGGTGGCGCGCGAGCCCGTCCAGGACATCGCGCTCGGAGCTGCGTCCGAGGTCGCTCTAGAGGGCGCCGCGGCAGCGGAGCCTGGCGACCGCGTGTCGCCCCCTGCACTCATGACCGACGTCCCGCAGGCGCGACCGGCTCGAGCCGGAACACCGGGTGGTCGGCCGGGTCGGGCAGCGCGGCGAACTGCGCTCGCACCTGCGCGCCCCAGCGCTGCAGGTACGCCTCGATCAGCGGTGGCTTCTGCGCATCCGGCACCTCGACCGCCCGAAAGCGCTCGACCCGGCCCCGCCAGCGCAGCTCACCCCCGCCTGCTGCCCGCAGGTTGCGCACCCAGTCGGTCTCGCCCCGCGGCGCGACCAGATACCGCTGTCCTCCGTGCTCGAGGACGTTGACTGGGACGGCATGCCAGCGGCCGGTCTTTCGACCACGTACCGCCAGCACCGGCGTGATCCCCAGGCGCGCGATCAACGGGTTGACCACGCGCCGGAACAGCCAGCCCGGCCGCAGATAGGCCCGAGAGCGTCCCTCACGCATTCCCCTGTCCACCTCCGTATCTTCAGTCCCCGTGCTGGGCAGCCAGCGCACTGGGCCGCCACCAGCGCGGGCCGTTCCCGCCAGGATCAGGGTACCAGCGCGACCCGGTGCTCGACAGCCCCCTCCCGCAGCCGCTGCATCCAGGTAAGGATCTCGTCCAGCGGGTGCGTCTCCACCGGTGGCCTCAGGATCCCCCGGCCAATCAGGTCGAGCACAGTCGCAAGCTCGGCGCGGGTACCCCAGAAGCTCCCCAGGATGGCGACTTCGTCCGCAACGATCCGCAGTCCGAGCAGCGACCCGGCGACGCTGCCGAGGCCCACGAGCACCACGCGGCCACCCCGGCTCACCAGCCGCTGGGCTAGCAGCTTCGTCGCGTCGTTGCCCACGAAGTCGCCGACCACGTCGATTCTCCGGTCGAGCAGTGGCTTCTCCGGGTCAACGCTGCGGCTGTCGAGCGCGAGGTCGGCCCCGAACTGCCTGGCCAGCTCCAGCTTGCGTGGCTGGACGTCGAGCGCCACCACGTACGCGCCGATCGCTCTGGCGACCTGGATCGCGTTCAAGCCGAGCCCGCCGGCCCCGATGATGACGACGGTCTCGCCAGGCCGGACACGCGCCACGTTCGCAAGCGCGTGGAAGGACGTCAGCACGGCGTCGGTGGCCACCGCGGCCTCAGCGTCGCCGACCCCGTCCGGCACCGGCACCAGCGCATGCGCCGGCACGGCCACGAACTCGGCGTAGCCGCCGTCCCGTGCCAGGCCGATCGCGAGGCTTTCGGTGCAGAGGTTATCCCGCCCTGCCCGGCAGAACGCGCACTGCCCGCATCCCGCCGGGCCGAAGACGGCGAAGCGCCGCCCGATGAGCGACGGATCGACGCCGGGGCCCGTCTCGACCGCCTCGCCAGCGATCTCGTGCCCGAGCGTCAGCGGCACGGGGAATGGGTAGCCTCCGAGCTCATCGTGGATGATGTGCAGATCCGAATGGCACAGCCCGGCCGCCCGCACCCGCAGCAGCACCTCACCCGGGCCGGGCGACGGCCGCTCGATCTCGACGAGCCGGAAGTCCCCTGGGCCGAAGAATCGTGCTGCACGCATGAGAACTCTCCGTTCCGTCCGGTCGTTAAACCAGATGCGTTCGTAGGGCAAGCGTACCGGGCAGGTGAACGGCGGGCAAGGCAGGGGAGAGCTCCCACCAGCTCGCCGGCACCGGTGAGCAAGCGTCATCGCAGCGCGATCAGCACTGCGACGAGCAGCGCGAGCGCGAGGGCGAGATTCAGCGCGACCATCAGTTGAAGGCGGCGGAGCTGAGCACTGACACGAACGGTGGCATCACGCGCTTCGCTGGATGCCTGCAAGAGCTGCTCGCTCGCAGCGATGAGCCGTGTCGAGGCGTCTGAGAGCGCCTGCTCCGCCTGGGCGACAACCCTCTCGGCTTGTCTCGCGACCGTGAGGAGGTCTTCGCGCACCGCTCGATTCTCGGCGATCACGTCCTCGACCTGGGATCGCACGTGCCGGACCTCATCGGCCGCGCCCTGAAGCGCTGCGCGTGCGGCTTCTGCCTCCTGCGCCAGGGTCGCCGTCCGGGCCAGCTCCCCGGCGAGCGCACGGATAGCTTGCTCCGCCTGGAGAATCAGATCACGCCGCTGCTCGGTATCATCGAGCATCCAAGACTCCTCTCATCGCCTCCGCTGCCCCCTGAGCGAGCCGTACGACGGCGCGCAGGTGTGCCCATCCATGCTCAGGGGCGAGCGGATAACACAGCCGAGCGAAACCGAGCGTCGCGCGACACCGCAGGAGCATGTCGATGACCGCATCGAGCCGCTCGGGATTCTCCGAACCGATCTCATCTGCCAAGACGTGCAGGAGCTGGTGCGCGAGGTGATCGAGATCGACCTGCGGGTAATCCCGCGCCAGGATCCTGAACGCGCTGTCGATGTATTCGCCGCCACCGCTGCGAGTGACCTCGACCAAGCCACGGAGCAGCAGGAGCCCGGGGTGGAACGGCCGTTCCTCGAGGTGCCGCCGGACTGCGCCAGCCAGCTTGGGGAGGGCGTCGGGCGCGCTCGCCCGGCGGAAGAGTGCGAGCCAGTCATCGGGGAGGTCTTCCCTGAGCGATCGCACCGCATCCGAGTACTCGGATTCTTCCAGATACCGCAGCAGTTCATCGCGAAACTTCTGCGTTCCGCTGGCGTCGACCGCCGTCGCCGCGCGAGCGACTTCGAGCATCTGGCGCATCGCCAGGCGCCGGCGCGCCTCGATGTGGTCGTACACGAACGCGACGATGCGTCGAGCGACATGCTCCACCACGTCTTCGTACGACCCTGCTGGGATGTCGCTCAGGTACCGCCGCGCTTGGCCTTCCGTCGTATAGCGCAGGAGGTAGCTGCGGAACGTCTCGATCACGTCCTCGGTCGTCCGGCGGCGCAGATCGACGACGAAGCATTGCCGCTGCCAGTCTTTCGTGTAGTCGACGATCGCCCCAGCCATCGTCAGCCGGTACAGTGCCTTCTCGAGGAGCGACGCCGCGTCCTCCTGGCCCTGGATCTGGTGCCCGAAGGCCGGATGAGCCGCCCCACCCTGGTCAAGGAGAAAGGTGAAACGGATGGGGATGGACAGCAACTGGCGGGTGTCCTGAGGGAGAGCACGGGCGAGGGAGCGCCACACGAAGGCGATCGTGTCTTGATCGAACTGTTTGCCCCGAAAGGCCTGGGAAACGAACCACAGATGCTGCACGGCGTCACTCTCGGCCGGCGCGCCTGGGCGGGTCATCGCTCGCTTCTGCGGCAAGTGGTCGGCGGGCGTCCTGACCGGGTCGAGCGCCTCATCGGCGAGTCTGGGATGGTCATCGCAGAACAGGATGATGCAGCACGCCCGCTTCCCGTCTCGGCCGGCACGCCCGGCCTGCTGGTAAAACTCCTCGAGGGAACGCGGCAGCATGGTATGCACGGTGAAGCGGATATCCGGCTTATCGATACCCATCCCGAAGGCGTGGGTCGCGACGAGCACCCGAATCTCGTTCGCGACGAACGCCCGCTGGATCCGGATCTTCTCCTGCTCCCAATCGGCTGCCAGCCGATCGTCGGGCCGTCGGCCCGAATACGTGCCGAGCCAGTCTACGAGATCCGGCAATCGCGCGCGAAGCTGGCGCTCGAACTCAGCCACACCGAGCTTGCCTCCCACGAAATAGCAGAAGACGATGCCGCTCGGCGGATCGAACGGCTGGCCAGGGCGCCAGCCCAGCAGTTCCCGGAGAACCGACACGAGCCGGTCGACGCGCTCCCCCGTCCGGATACGGACAATGCTCAACTCGAGTTCAGGCCGGTCGAACGATTGAGGACGCACGACCGAGCCGGGATCATCGATCTGGAGCTCGCGCAGCACGTCCACGAGCACGTTTTCGGACGCCGTGCCGGTCAAGGCGACGAAGGGTGGAACATAGCCGGAGAGGGCACGACAGACCGTGGGCACGGTTCGCCCCAACGATAGGTAGGCAGGCCGGAAATCATGTCCCCACTCGCTCACGCAGTGTGCCTCGTCGACGACGAAGTAGTTGACCGGGATCCGGGCAACTGCGTCTTGCAGTTGCCGGCGGAAGTCAGGAATCTGGAATCGCTCGGGAGAAATGAAACAAAACAGGAGCGCTCCGTTGGCGAGCGCCCGCAGGATCTCGTCCCTGCCTCGGGGATTGTATCCCTGCGGTTGCTCGCTCAGCGGGACGATCGCGGCGCTGCGATGGATCCCGAAGCTCACGAGGTGGTCTTCCTGATCGACCATGAGCGAGCGCAAGGGCTCGCAGACGAGCGTCATCCCCGGTTGGAGCAGGCCGGCAAGCTGATAACACAAAGACTTCCCGGCAGCGGTCGGCAGAAGCCCGACCGTCGGCTGCAAGCGAAGCGCCCGGTGGACGATCGGGAGCTGGCCGGGGCGAAACGCGACGTATCGAAACACGATTTGCAGCAGCCTCTCGAGGGGGCGCCGGAACGCGTCCGAACCAGGATCGCGATGCGGCGTGGGGCGCGGCAATACCGGTTCGAGCGGATCGTGATACTCGGGGGAGACCGGTATGGGCAGCAGGACTGCGGGTGCACCGTGCGCGTGACGGGTTACCGCCTCGTGGTTGAGCACCGGAAAGTATGCGAGGTCGGCCTCCTGTGGCTGCTCGACCAGCACGGGACGCCCCAGTGGCAGGAGCTGGTACAGCTCTTCCAGGTTGTCCAGGAACTCGCTGAGGGCTTCCAAGATGACCGCGACTCCCTCGCCCTCCCGAGAAGCGTACACGCGCAGCGAAGCCGTGCCGCGCCGCAACAGCCATTGCCCGAGAGCAGTCGTAAGCTGCGCCTCGAGAATCGGCAGCCACACGAGCCTGCGATGCATGTCGAGCATCGGTGCATCGCACTCGTCTCTCATCTGCCATGCGGAACGCAGGATATCGGCCGGGATCATCCCCCTTAGCTCGTCCGCTATTCGGGTGATCTCGGACGACGGGTTCGCCGCCAGACGGATCCGGTAGGTCTTCCAGCCGAACCTCGCGAGCGCCTGATCGCGGCTTGCGTCGTAGGTAGCCTGGGCCACATCGGAGTGCGACCCATCGTCGACCTCGATGACGAGCCGGTGCCAGGGAACCGAGCCGGTAGACTGGAGACACGGCACCTCGACCGCGAAGTCGACCACGCGCTCACCGGCGAGATCCCCCGGTATCTCTGCAGTGTTGGGAACCATTGTGCGTATCGGCCGCTGCGGGATCAGCAACAGCCCGAGGCGCTTATCTGGAAGCAGGGCGACGAGGTCGTCGAATACCGACGCCTCCGCTTCCGTGCAGAACCCACGGACGAGATCCAGAGCCTGCTCCGCAGCATCCTCCGGCAAGAGCAACTCCGGAAAGAAGCTCGCGAGCAGCCGCGCCCGAAGGGTCCCAGCGCGCTCGTAGACACGGAAGGTCAAGACCCCGCCCTCCCGACGCTCGGCCGCTTCTGCCACCCCGAGCGCCGCCGCCCGCTCCCAGAGCCAGCGTTCGAGGCGCAGGGAACAGGGAGCGGGGTATCCCCGCTGGCCGATCTTCGTCAGCACTGCCCCGGCGAACCTGACTTCTTCAGCGGTCGCTCGCTCGCGTGAACCGGGAAACGTCACGCCCCGCCGGACGCCGATCAAGCGGCGCATGAGCGGCGAGTGGAAGACGAACAGCTCGTCGCTCTCTCTGCGGTCGTCGATCACCCGGACGACACCATCCGCAGCGTATGCCGCCGCGATGTAGGACGCTTTCCACGGCGCTGCCGCAGCCACGACCTCCACCTCGCTCTATCGCTTGGCAGTCTCGGAGCATAAGTCACGACAGGGAGTCTCGCAAGAGGCAGATCGGTGGTGCGGCACGATGCTGTCGAAGCGCGCCTCGTCCGAGAACATGGAAGGCCGCACGTCCGGCAGCAGCTCGTTCGAGCGCCAAGGGCGTCACGGCAGACGCCGGGTCGTACGGCGAGAGGCCAAACCGCGCGTCAGGCGGGCCAGCATCACGTGGGCGGACTCGACCAGGCCGGAACCGGAAGCTCCAGCGCCTCAGTCGCGGACGGCGTCCAGCGCGGCTTCGAAGACGTCGAGCGTGCGCTCCACGTCCTCGGTCGAGTGTGCCAGCGAGACGTAGAACTTCTCGCCGGGGTTCACGAACAGCCCGCGCTCCAGGCAGGCCAGCCCGAAGCGACGGGCCCGCGTTCGGTCGGTCGCTAGCACGCCGGGATGATCCTTCGGCTCCTGCTCCCCGAAGAGCACCTGGAAGAGCGGGCCCTCGCCCAGCACCTGCACCGCGATGCCGCGCTCGGCCGCGAGCTCCCGCAGGCCCGACTTGAGCAGCTCGGTCGTGCGGTAGAGCTGCTCGTAGACGCCGGGCTGGCGCAGCACCTCGAGCGTGGCTAGGCCGGCGGCCGCAGCCACCGGGTTGCCGTTGAGCGTGCCGCTCAGGTGGGCCACCGGCTCGCCCCGGCCACGGCGGGAGGGATCCGTCACCGCCATGATCTCCGCTTTGCCAGCGACGGCCGCCAGAGGATATCCGCCGCTGACTGCCTTCCCGTACGTGGCCAGGTCCGGCACGACTCCGTAGCGCTCCTGGGCGCCGCCGTACGCCAGCCGGAAGCCGGTGACGATCTCGTCGAAGATCAGGAGCACACCGTGCTGCTCGGTCAGCCGGCGCAGCTCCTGCAGAAAACCCGGTGCCGGGACGAGCGCGCGCTGCAGTGGCTCGCAGATCACGGCTGCCAGCTCGTGCGCGTGCTCTTCGATGAGCCGCCGGGTCAGCTCCACGTCGTTCCACCGGGACACCAGCACCGTCTCGGTGATCTGCGGCGGGATACCGTCGGAGTCGGGGATCGGCTGTGGATACGGCGTCGGCTCCGAGGCCATCGCGCTCATCATGGCGTAGTCGTTGACGCCGTGAAAGCCACCCTCGAACTTGAGGATCTTCTGCTTGCCAGTGTAGGCGCGGGCGATCCGGAGGGCGTGGAACGTCGCCTCCGAGCCGGAGGAGACGAACTTCACCTGCTCGGCGCAGGGGGCGGCCTCGATGATCTTCTCGGCCAGCTCGATCGCTGGGACGGTCAACCAGTAGAAGGTCGACCCGAGCGCCGCCTGGCGGGAGACCGCCTCGACGACGGCCGGGTGCGCATGGCCGATGATCAGCGGGCCGGAACCCATCACGTAGTCGATGTATTCGCGGCCATCGACATCGTACACCCGGCTTCCGAGGCCGTGCGAGATCACGATCGCCAGCTCGTCAGGTGGCTTGAAGCTGGTGACCGCGCCGCCGAGCGCCGAGCGGGCCCGCGCCAGCCAGGCCTGATGCGCGCTGCTACGGGTCACGGTCGTCATGATTCGGCCCCCACTTCCATCGTTCGCCTGCTTCGCTGCCTCTTGCTGCCCTGATGGCTAACGTCCCTCGCTCGCTCGGCGGCGTGCCGCCGCCTGGCCGGCCGCGCGGCCTCCTGCTTCAGGTGATCGTCGGGGAGTGTCCAGTTGTGCAGCCACTTGAGCACCCGTGGCACGATGTAGGTCGTGGTGCCGAGGACGCCGGGGATCGTGCTCAGCCGCTCGGTGATGAACCGGTAGAGCGCGTCGATCGACGGGACGAACACCTGGACGCTGATATCACGCTCTCCGGTCGTCAGACCGACGTAACTCACCTATTGCATCTCCACCAGGCGAGCGGCGACCTCTTCGAGCCGGGTCGGCTCGACCTCGAGAAAGATGTCAGCGACGACCTCGTAGCCGAGTGCCGCCGGGTTGAGAACAGCAACGAGGCGGATCACGTCGTCCTGAACGAGGCGGTTGATGCGGGCCCGCACCGTCCGCTCAGCGACCCCGAGCTGCCGGGCGATCTCCGCGCTCGGCATGCGGCTATCCTGCTGCAGCAGGCGTATGATCGCTAGGTCCAGTTCGTCGATCGGTCGGCCCATAGCCCCATCGCTCCTACCACTACGGTCGCCTCTGACCACCCGAAGCACGGCATTGTACCAGCCCCGGACCAATCATTGTCCGCGCTCCGTACGCATTATCGCCGGCGTTTGCCGGAATGGCACCCGCATTGCCATGCGAACGGCCCGATTCTAGCAGATTCTCGACGTGAACTAGCTCCTTTCCCGCACTCCATCTCTTCGACAGACCTGCCGTGCCTACCCAGCGCGCCTCACCGCGTGACGCCCGAGGATCAGGAGCAGGCCAGTCAGACCATCGGGAACCAGAAGCAATAGGTAGTCGTTCAGGAGCGCAGCGGCTAGCCCGAGGAAGACCACCACCAAGCCCAGCGGGATTGCGTACGGCACCCGGCGGTAGACCAGCAGGCCGGCAAAGAGGTGAATCACCACGAGCAGGACATCGATCGTTCCGATCGGCCGGCTCCCTCCCGCAAGCTGGTAGTAGCTCATCAGCGCCCAGGTGGCACCGGTCACCAGGAAGGCCGTCCCGATGATGAAGACCTTTCCCGACATGACGGGCGTCGCCGGCTCGATCGGCCTCAGGCCCTCACGATGACGCATGCGTACCTCCCAATGTTGGAATGGACCGATACACGTGGGACCCAGCGTGCTCACCCGGTCATGATCGGCAGGCAGACGCCCGGCTCGACCGCGGCGAGCAGCGATCGGAGACTGTCTCTCTACCATGTGCTGGACCTGCGATGCGCTCTTCACCTCCACGCCCCACGTTCATCCCGCCCGATCATGACCGATCTGCCCGGTATGCGCCAGCGCGCCGATCAGGTTGAGGATCAGCCGGGCGGCATGCAGGCTCGTGATCCCGGCCGGGTCGCGAGCCGGTGCGACCTCGGCGAAGTCGAAGCCCACGATCCGGCCCCGCTCAGCTAACCCTCTCAGCAGGTCGAACGCCTGGTAGTAGGTCAGCCCGCCGGGGGTCGGGGCATTGACGCCGGGAGCGATCGCAGGGTCGAGCCCGTCAGCGTCGAAGGTTACGTAGTAGCGCTCGGCCGCCGGGATCCGCTGCAACGCGGCCGTGGCGCCGTGCTCGTGCACCTCGCGGGCCGTGACCAGAATGCTCCCGTAGGCGCGTGCATCGTCGAACTCCTGCTGCCGGCCACTGCCCACTCCACGCAGGCCGATCTGAGCCATGCCGGAAACCCAGGGCATCTCCGAGGCACGCCGCATCGGGCTGCTCAGGCCTTCGCGCACCCCGTTTACCTCGTCGCGCCAGTCGAGATGAGCATCGATCTGGACAACGAAGATCGGGCCGAAGGTCTCATAGGCCCTGAGCACCGGGATCGGTACCGAATGATCCCCACCGAGGATGATCGGTATCGCGCCGCGCCGGAGGATCGCCCGCACCACCTCGGTCGCGCGACGCATGTTCTCCTGATACTGGCCGGGCTCCATCGACACCTCGCCACAGTCGACGATCCGTACTTCGCGCCCGGCGAAGAGATCACCGCCGAAGTCGACGTCGTAGTGGCGCACGTACCGGCGGAACCAGAGCGACTGCTCGCGGATGGCCCAGGGCGCGGGAGCTGAGGGGAAGCGGGAACCCTCCATATCGTACGGCACGCCGTAAGGTATGGCGAGGAGAGCGACGTCGGTCTCGAGCTGGTCGAGCCGCTCGAGCCGCGGCATGTCGAGAAACGACGGCCGTCCAGGCGGAACCGGCTGGATAGGCGAGGTCATCGAGCACCCCCCGCAGGCACCAGCGAGGCGCCGATCACGCAGTGAAACGCTGGCGCTATTGTCGGCAGCGCCGGGCGGCGCGTCAACCGTTTGACGAGCCGAAAAATCTTCGGGAGCGCAGCAGCGCAGGGCATACCCTGCGGCGGGGCGCGGCGGGCGAGCATGGCCGAGCGCCTCTCGCCCTGGCTTACCCGCAGGCCCTCGTCCATACTCTCTCTTGAAGGGCCAACCGTGGCCGGATCGAAGAGGGGCCGAGCGTGGTCAGTCCAGAGCTGTTCCGCGACGTGATGGCGCGCTTCGCCAGCGGCGTGACGGTCGTCACCACGGCCGGCGAGCGCGGCTACCATGGCGTGACGGTCACCGCCTTCTGCTCCGTCTCGCTCGAACCGCCGCTGGTGCTGATCTGCATTGACCGCTCGATCCAGAGCCACCGGCTGATCGCCGAGGCTCCAGCCTGGGTCATCAATTTCCTGGCCCGCGACCAGGAGTTCCTGGCCGAGCAGTTCTCCGGCCGGGCGCCGCTGGCCGATCCTGCCTTCCGCAGGGTACCCCACCGCACCGGCACGCTTGGCCCGCCGTTGATCGAAGGCTGCCTGGCCTGGATCGAGTGCCGTCCCTGGGCCGCCTACGACGGCGGCGACCACACGATCTTCGTCGGCGAGGTCGCCTCGCTCGAGCTCGGCCCCAGCGACGATCCGCTGATCTACTACAACCGCGAGTTCCAGGAGCTGGCATGGGGATGAGCGCCGACCCTGCCCCGTTGTCGCGCGCTCAGGCATCATTACGGCGGGGGAACGCTGCCCAGTAGGAGAGCCAGTCGCGATGCGCGCCGAGCACGAGCAGTCCGCCAGCCAGCCGGCAGGACGACATCGCCTCATTGGGCTGATCCTGCTGCTCAACGTCGCCCTGGCCGCGACGCTGGTCAGCGGCCTCTACCTGCTCCGCTGGTACCTCGACCGGGGAGGGACCTCTCCGCCTGAGCCGGCGAGCCAGGCGATCCGAGCGGGGACGCCAGCGCCGGACTTCACCTTGCCGGGGCTTGGCGGCGGGGACGTGCGGCTCTCCGACTACCGCGGCCAGGTCGTGCTGGTTAACTTCTGGGCGACCTGGTGCGGACCATGCC
>ERZ511473.2083-NODE-2083-length-12122-cov-10.788377_pt1 | contig 12122 bp, 12 predicted proteins | sample MGYA00374947_ERZ511473 | MGnify/ENA primary metagenome ERZ511473 (study PRJEB26303, sample SAMN06343854) | sediment metagenome | isolation source: hot spring sediment | place: Canada: British Columbia | collected 2012-09-26 ... | reverse complement strand
TGATATTAAGAGAATTGAAGAAAGGATTGAAAAAATTGAGGCAAATCAAGAAAACTTTGCTACAAAAGATGATATTAAAAGACTTGAAGAAAGGATTGAAAAAATTGAAGAAGCACAAAAAAATTTCGCCACAAAGGATGATATTAAAGAACTTAAAGAAGAACAGAAAAACTTTGCCACAAAAGATGATATTAAGAGAATTGAAGAAAGGATTGAAAAAATTGAGGCAAATCAAGAAAACTTTGCTACAAAAGATGATATTAGAGAGCTAAAAGAAGAACAAAAAAACTTCGCTACAAAAGATGATATTAAAAGGCTTGAAAAGAGAATTGAAAGACTTGAAAAAATGATTTTAGGTTTTTCTATAACTATTATTTCAAGTATCTTATTGTACTTCCTTTCAAGGATATTTTTACCCTGAAATAAGAGTATGAAAAATTTATTGAAACTATTGATTTAAAGCCCAACATAGGCAAAAGTTGGGGTATTTTAAAGGCATAGCCTTTATTTCAGGGTGGGTGGGCAAAATATATTAAAATAAATAGTTCTAGAATTATTGGACAAGGCAAAGAAAAACCAATTTGTGGTTTAAAATTTCAAATTATGCGAATTGGCATTCCAAAAGAAATAAAAACCGAAGAATATAGAGTTGCTATAACACCATCAGGTGTCGAAGAGCTTGTAAAAAGAGGACATACAGTATATGTTCAAGAGAATGCAGGTATTGGAAGTGGTATAAATAATGAAGATTACGAAAAAGCAGGGGCTAAAATTGTTAATAGCTTAAAAGAAGTTTACGAAAATAGTGATATTGTAGTAAAGGTAAAAGAGCCTCAAAAAGAAGAATATGAGTTTTTGAGAGAAGATCTAATTTTATTTACATTTTTACATTTAGCAGCTAATGAAGAACTAACAAAAACACTATTGAATAAGAAAGTTATTGGAATTGCCTATGAAACTGTCGAATTAAATGGAGAACTACCATTATTAAAACCTATGAGTGAGATAGCGGGAAAGATGGCGGTTCAAGAGGGTACCAAATATCTTGAAAAACCATTTGGAGGAAGAGGTGTTCTACTTGGTGGTGTCCCGGGTGTTCCTCCTGCAAAAGTTGTAATAATTGGTGGAGGGACAGTAGGAACGAATGCTGCTTTTGTAGCAGCAGGAATGGGAGCAGACGTCTATGTTTTAGATATAAATATAGAAAGATTAAGATACTTAAACGAAATTATGCCCAAAAATGTTAAAACGCTCTATTCAAGTAGCTATAATATAAGAGAAGTTATAAGGGATGCTGATCTACTAATTAGTGGTGTTCTAATCCATGGTGCAAAGGCTCCAAAAATTATTACAAAAGATATGTTAAAAGAAATGAAAGATGGTTCAGTATTTGTTGATGTGGCAATAGACCAAGGAGGCTCGTCTGAAACTTCAAGACCAACTACACATAAAGAACCTGTTTATAAAATAGATAATGTTGTTCATTATTGTGTAGCAAATATGCCCGGTGCTGTTCCAAGAACATCAACATTCGCACTAACTAATGCCACAATAAAATATATTATAAAATTGGCTGATTTGAAATGGCCAGATGCTATTTTAAGTGACCAGTCTCTAAAAAAGGGGGTTAATACTTATAAAGGACATATTACCTATCCTGCTGTTGCACAAGCATTTAACCTAGACTATGTTCCAATTGAAAAACTGCTTTAATGAAAACAATTATAATAATTCCTACTTACAATGAAAGAGAAAACATAGAAGCTCTTATAAATGAAATTTTCAAAAATTTTCCTCAAACTGATATTTTAATAATTGATGATAATTCACCTGATAAAACCTATGAAGTTGTAGAGAAAATATCAAAAGTTGATAAAAGAGTTCATTTAATAAAAAGGGAAAGAAAACTTGGACTTGGTAGTGCATATGTTCAAGGTTTTAAATTTGCTATAAATAACGATTATGATGTTGTATTTCAAATGGATGCAGATTTTTCACATCAACCATCTGATTTATTAAGGCTATTTGATAAGATAAATGAGGGCTATGATTTGGTAATAGGGTCACGATATATTAGCGGTGTTAATGTTGTAAACTGGCCAATGAAAAGATTATTATTGTCATATTTTGCTAATTTTTATGCAAGAATTATTACTGGTGTTCCTATCAAGGACTTAACTGCTGGTTTTAAGGCAATAAGAGTAAATGCCTTAAAATCAATAAATTTAGATAATATAAAATCTAATGGATATGCTTTTCAGATTGAAATAACATTTAAAATCTACAACAAAGGATTCAGAATTATAGAAATTCCCATTGTATTTTATGAAAGGAGAAGTGGAAATTCAAAAATGTCAAAAAAAATTATATTTGAAGCAGCAATAATGGTTTGGCAACTAAGAATAGAAAAAATTCTAAAAAACTTTAAATTAACACATCATATTTTATAAACTTTAAAATTTTAAATTATGAAAAGCTACACAAAATATCTAACATTTAATACAAAAAATAAAAAAGAAATAATTAGAATGACAGAGGATGTTAAAAAAGCTGTTGAAGAAAGCGGAATTAAAGAAGGAATATGTCTTGTATCATCAATGCACCTTACTGCAAGTGTTATAATTCAAGATAATGAAAAAGGGTTACATCAAGATATTTTTGAATGGCTTGAAAAGTTAGCTCCTTACAAAGAAAATTATAAACATCATCTAACAGGTGAAACCAATGCAGATGCTCATCTAAAAAATATCTTAACCCATCTTCAAGTAGTTCTTCCTATTACAAATGGAAATTTAGATCTTGGTCCTTGGCAGGAAATTTTTTATTTTGAATTTGATGGTCAAAGACCCAAAAGAGTTATTATAAAAATCATTGGAATTTAAAACCCCCCAATAAATAGTAATTAAGGCAAAAAATGGAGTTTTTTAAATTTGGACATACCAATATAATTTTTAACTTTAAAATTTCAAGTAGTTGGAAGAAAAAATTTTTATTATTGAGTTAGCAAAAGCTCTTAAAGAGAAAAAAGATGTAGTTTTTATATTTATTGGACCTGATGGAACCTCAATTAGATGTGCAGTTGAGAATGGAAACATATTATATATTGAAGGATTATATGGAAGTGGGAAAAGTGAAATTGAAAGAATTATTAAATGGAAAAAAGGAAAAATTATTGAAAGACCATTAAAAGATGAGGATAGAAATAAAAAAAGTGAATTTATTGATCCTAATCCAATTATTTCAGTTTTGGAAAAAATTGAAGAAAAAAGAGATTTAATGAATGAATTTATAAAAGAATACTTAAAGTTATTAAAAACACTTGTGAACGAATTTGATATCTCTTATATAAATTTTTTGGAATTGATAAATTCAAATAGAGGTAAAAGTATCTACTACATCCAAAATAAAGGATTCCTATTTTTAAGAGATAATGAAGTTGAAGGTTTTTTAAATACTATTGGAAAATTTTTAAAAAGCTTTTATACAAACGAAATTATCATTTCTTCAAAATTGATCATTGAAGATTGGCAATATGACTTACTAAAATTACCATTTGAAAAGCCACCTGAAATAGAAGGACAAATTAGCCCAAATCTACTAACAAAATTTTTAAATGAACTTGACGGGTTATTATTTATCTGTGAAGATAACAAGAAAATTATTGTTATTAAAAAAGAAGAAAATAAAAGAATTTACAAGACATCATCAGAGATTGCCATATTAGAAAATTTAGAAATTAAATCATTCCTCTTTGTTTTAATATGGTTATAGCAATTTCATAAATTTCATTTTTTAAAGTCTTCTTTATGTTTCTTCTTTCAAATAGTTTAATGATTTCTCTTTCTAATTTTGTAATATGCACAAGATTTATTGGATACTTTAAAAATGTTATATAAAATAAAATCCAAGAACTCTCAACTAAGGGTATTTTCTTATTAATATCAAAAATTAAATTGTTCCATTCTAAATTTGGAAATAATTTAAATTTTAAGATATCTTGCCAAATAAAAATTCTGTTTTTTTCAATTGATATTATTTCAAGCTCTTTTTTAATCCTTGAAAATGAAACATTTTTTAAAAATTTTTTTGAAGAATTAATTTGATTTAAAAATTTTTTTGAGTATTTTAGATTTAATTTTTTAGCATATCTAATACCTCTAAAAATTCTTGTTGGATCATCAAGAAGTGAATTTATTGGAATAAGAATTTTCCTTTTCAAGTGTTCAATACCATTTAAAATGTCAATAATTTTTCCATTGAAATCCATAGCAATAGCATTTATTGTAAAATCTCTCCTTTTCAAATCTTCATATATTGAATAAACAATTTCAATTTTTGGCAATGCTCCATTATATTCATAAATTTCTTTTCTTGAAACTGCTAAATCAAGAATATGATCACCTTTTTTAAATTTAGCGGTGAAAAATTGAGATTTAAAAACAAGTTCATATCCTTCTTTAATAAATTTTTCAATTGCTAATTCAAATTCTTTATTTACATCATCTTTTGGAACCAAAACAACATCAATATCCTTACTTTCAATACCTAAAATTTTATCCCTAACATATCCTCCAACGAAATACAAATTTAGTTTCATTTACTTACCCAAACAATTATTATTATAAATAAAGCTATTAAAATTATTTATGAATATTATGAAAAAAATAGTTAAAGCTAATTTCATAAAATCAAGACTATTTTCATAAATTCTCCATTTTTCGCTTATAATTTCTCTAATAGCTCCTATCCATAAATAATTTTCATATTTTTTTTCTAAATTCTGAATTTTTTTCTTTTCAGCCTTTACCAATAAATAGAAGAGTGGTGAAAAAATAATTATAAGAAAAAAGAAAAAAGGTAATAGCGCCAATCCTGCTCCTGTTAAAATTGAAATTATTAGAATACCAATAAAACCCCTTCCAATATCAGCTGTACTAAACTTTTCTATTTCTTGGTATTTTTTTATTACTTCACTAACTTGATTTTTTAGCTTCTTCGTAATACTTGTTTTTTCAAAATAATTTAAAAAATTTAAAAGGTTTTCAAGTTCTCTCTTATAGCGAGAATTTATTAAGCTTTCTATAACAAAATTCTCTAAATCCTCATTTATTTCTTTACTATCTTCACTTATTTGATAACTCTTAATATAAAATTCTAACCAATTGGACAATTCTCTTTTTCTTAAATTTATCGCTTTATAAAGCCAACATTTATAATTATTTGGATTTATTTCAAGTGCCTTATCAAAGCACTCCTCTGCCTTATCAAGTAAATTCGCATTTTCAAATATAATTCCTTTATAAATCCAAGCATTTTCATCATAAGGATTTTTTTTAATATATTCATCCAAAATTTCATTTGCATCTTTATATTTGCCACTTTTAATTAAACTTTCTATCTTATCAAGCAAAGGATATAATTTTAAAGTTCAATAAAAACATCCCTTAAAATTTTAAAATGATTCCAAAAGCACTCACAATAGCCGGAAGTGATAGTGGAGGTGGTGCTGGTATTCAAGCAGATTTAAAAACATTTTCTGCTTTTGGTGTCTATGGTTTAAGTGTTATAACATCTTTAACCGCACAAAATACATTAGGCATTTATGATATTTATGATACAACAGGAGAATTCGTTTATAATCAAATAAAAGTTATATCAGAAGATATAGGAGTAGATGCTGCCAAAGTGGGAATGTTGTCAAATGAAGAAATTATTATTTCAGTAGCAAAAGCAATAAAAGATTTTAAAATTAAAAATGTTGTTGTTGATCCTGTAATGATAGCAAAAAGTGAAGATAAACTCCTTATAGATAGTGCTATTGAAGCTTTAATAAAAGAAATTATACCATTAGCACTAATAATAACACCAAATGTAAATGAAGCAAAAGCTATAACAAATGTGGAAATAAAATCTTTAAATGACATGAAGGAATGTGCAAAAATTATAAGTAACTTTGGTGCCAAGTGTGTAGTCATTAAAGGTGGTCATATTCCCTTTGAAAACAAGGTTATAGATTTGATTTATTATAATAATGAATTTATTGAGCTAGCATATCCTTTTGTTGAAACCAAAAATACCCATGGAACAGGTTGTACTTATTCTGCCGCTATAACTGCCAACTTGGCAAAAGGTAGAGACATTGTAAAATCAATAAGAATAGCAAGGGCTTATCTTCAATTTGCTATTGAAAACAGTCTAGATATTGGTAAAGGACATGGACCACTCTCCCACTTCCTTAATTTATGAATATTATAAGAAACTTTTAAATTACTTTGGAAAGCAAAATTGGTGGCCAGGTAATAGCAAGCTTGAAATAGCAATTTCTGCTATATTAACACAAAATACAAGTTGGAAAAATGTGGAAAAATCAATAGAAAAATTTAAAAAACTAAACTTGCTTCCAAAGAATGAAAACAATTACTTTGAATATGCTAAGAAAATTTATAATTTAGATAATGAAAAATTAAAAGAAATTATAAAATCTTGTGGATTTTATAATTCCAAGGTAAAAACAATTAAGAATTTCTTAGAATTTTTAATTGATAGTAAAGGTTTTGAAGGTTTAAATTATTTAAATGATTTTGAACTAAGAAAAAAATTATTAGAAATTAAAGGAATTGGTAATGAAACAGTAGATTGTATAATGTTATACGTTTTTAATAGATTCAGTTTTGTAGTTGATAAATACACAATAAGAATTCTAAATAGACACAACATCAAACTAAAAAATTATTATGAATATAAGCAATTCATTGAAAAGAACATCCCAAAAGATATTGGAATCTACAAGGAATTTCATGCATTATTTGTTATTACAGGTAAAAAATTTTGTAAAAAAAATAAAATGGATTGTGAAAATTGCCCCTTAGGGCTTTACAAAATCTCCAAATAAAAATAATGGTTCAAGAAATAAAAACTTATCAATTAATCCCAAACTAAATAAATTTAAATCAATATTAAGTTCCCTACTATAAAATTCAAAACTTACATCTTTATATTTCTTTTTCAAATAATTTAAAGCATCCAAAAATCCGCCTATTGTATCAACAATCCCAAATTTATATGCTTCTTCGCCAAGATAAATTTTACCTTTTGCTAACTTTCTAATACTATCTATACTCATCCTCCTACCTTCACTAACAACCTTTATAAAATCCTCATAAATTTTGTAGACTAAATTCCTCATACCCTCCTTTTCAATTTCACTTAATTTTCTTGAAGAAAAAACATCAGAATGCTCCCCTTTCTTTAAAATATATGGATTTATAAATAACTTTTTCCTATAAAATTCATCAGTTGAAACCTTAGCAAATATGACACCAATAGAACCTGTTATTGTAAAGGGTTCGGAAAAAATTTTATTTGAATAAGCACTTATATAATAACAACCACTTGCACATACTCTTCCCATTGAGATTACAACTTCTTTTTCCTTACTTAATAATTTTATTTCTCTTGAAATAATATCACTCATCAATGAAGAACCACCTGGACTATTTAATCTTATTAAAACTGCTTTTATGCTTTTATCTTTTCTTATCTTTTCAAGCAATTTTGCGAAATTCTTACCAATTGTTCTACTTTTATCAAATGGATTATAATAATCTTCATTTGTTATTGTTCCTTCTGCCCCAATAATTGCTATTTTTTTATTTGAAAATTCTTTAATTTCTGGCAAAGACCCTTTTCTTAAATTTTTCTTATATTCTGAAAATTCATCAGGATATTTAATATCATCTATTAAACTTAATTTTTTAGCATCATCTGAATAAAAGAAACCTATATTTATTAAACTATCTGGATTTTTAATTCCTCTTTCAATTAAAACATTTTTTAATTCATTATAATGAAAATTTAAGACCTTTTCAATCTGCTCCTTATAAAAAGAGCTTGGTTCTTTTCTTGTTAAAACTTCTAAGGCAGATTTATATTCTTCAAATTGAATTGGAAATATATCTATTTTTAAGCTATCAAAAAGCTCTTTATAGAATAAAATCTCCGTATAAATTCCAGGAATTTCAAGAATTGAACCATTTGCCATATAAATTTTTGAACAGGCAGATGCTAAATAATAAGATTTCTGGTTATAACTATTTGAATAACATATTACTTCTCTTTTTTTCTTAATTTCATTAATGATTTTCCTTAACTCATAGGTTTGCTCCCAATTAAAGTTATAATTTGTTAAATTAAGAATAAGAAGCTTAAACTTACTATCATCTTTTATTTTATAAAGTTTTAGAATTAATGTAGGAAACGTTTCCTCTTGCTCCAAAAATGGAGAAATTGGAAAATCTTTTAAATTAATAAAATCTTCATTTATTGAAGATAATTCAAGTTCAATATAATATGGTTTTCTTGAATTTATAAAATTCTTTATAAAGCTAATTATTAGAACAACAATGATAATAAAAATTAGTAATTTAAAAATTTTTCTCATTCCCACTCAATTGTAGCAGGTGGTTTTGAGGTTATATCATAAACAACTCTATTAACACCTTTAACTTCATTCGTTATCCTATTACTAATTTTTTCTAACAGTTCATATGGAACTCTTGACCAATCAGCAGTCATTCCATCTTCACTTTCAACAATTCTTATAGCAATTACATATTCATAAGTTCTTCTATCTCCCATAACTCCTACACTTTTTACAGGAAGGAGAATGGCAAATGCCTGCCATAGTTTATTATATAAATTAAATTTTTTAATTTCCTCTTCTACAATAATATCTGCTTTCTTAATAATTTTAAGTTTTTCCTCATTCACTTCTCCAACTATTCTAACAGCATATCCAGGACCTGGAAAAGGATGCTTATATATTACTTCATCGGGCAAATTTAATAATTTTCCAATTTTTCTAACTTCGTCTTTAAATAAAAATTTGAAAGGTTCTATAAGTTCAAATTCTAGATCTTCTGGAAGTCCTCCAACATTATGATGAGTTTTAATTTTATCAGAAGGTCCTATAACTCGTTTTGACTCAATAACATCGGGATAAAGCGTTCCTTGTGCCAAAAATTTTATTTTCAAATTATTATCTTTAATAAACCTTCTAAAAACCTCTATAAATTTTCTTCCGATAATTTTTCTTTTTTCTTCTGGATCAACAACCCCCCTTAAAGCACTTAAAAATTCTTCTTTTTCATTTAAAATAAATAAGTTTTTACTAAATATCTTTTTTAATCTTTCATTTTCATAATCTTTTAATAATCCCGTATCTACAAAAACTAAATATAAATTTTCACCAAGGGCGATTTCTAAAAGTTTTCCAAGAACAGTTGAATCTACACCTCCTGAAAGAGCTAAAATAATATTTTCCTTTCCTACAATTTCTCTTATTTCTTCTATTTTTTCATTTATAAATTCACTTAAATTCCAATCACCCCTTGCATTACATATTTTATATAAAAAATTTCTTAAAATCTCCCTCCCATATTGAGTATGCTGAACCTCTGGATGAAACTGAACACCGAATATATGTTTATTTTCAATTGCACAAAATTCAGAATTTTCACTTCTTGCAATTACTTTAAAACCATTTGGTAATTCCGTTAATTTATCACCATGACTCATCCAAACAAAAAATTCTTTTTCTAAATTATTAAATAAAAGTGAATTACTAATAATTTCTAATTTTGTCTTTCCATATTCTCTTTTTTCAGATGGAGAAACTTTACCATTAAAATGTTTAGCAATTATTTGTAATCCATAGCAGATTCCAAGAATAGGAACTCCTAAATTAAAAATTTCCTTATTTACATCAGGAGCGTCCTTTTCATATATACTATAAGGACTTCCACTTAAAATAATCCCAATAACATCTTCAAAATTCCCAAAATAATTAGGAGGCACAATTTCACAATAAACATTTAACTCTCTAACTTTCCTAGCTATAAGCTGAGTATATTGACTACCAAAATCGTAAATAAGAACTTTTTGATTTCTCATTTAACTACATAAAAATTTACTCTCCTGTTGCCTGCCATATGCTCCTCATTATCATTTGGATATTTTGGTCTAAATTCACCTGCTGCTGCTACTCTAATTTTTTCAGGAGGAGCACCAAGTTCAATCAAGTATCTAACAACATTTAAGGATCTAAATATAGAAAGTTCCCAATTTGAAGGGTACTTTTTCGCTAATTCTCCTCTAATGGGTCTTGGATCTGCATGTCCTTCAACTATAAGTTCTTTAATTTCATTCCAATTTATGCTATTGTAAATATCTCTAATTAGCTTTTTATCTTCTTCGGTTAATTCTGCAACACCAACAGGATACTTAATTTCTTCCTTTAAAATAGTAATCTCAGGCCCCTTTGCTTTCGCTTCAACTGAAACAACTTCTTCCTTCTTCTCCTTTTCTTCACCTGTTGTTTTTACCAGTTCTTTAACAAGTGTATCATATACAGGCCTAAAAGCAATGTAAATATCAGTTTGAGGAATTCTTGTTGAATAATAATTTAATGTAGAGCCAACAAGTTTCCATTTGCCTTCCGCTGTTGAATAGTAATTGTATATTTCAAATCCGTATGGAAAAACAAATGAAAGAGATATATAATCATAAAGAACAATTCCTCTTCTCCTTTTTTCGGGATCACCTATTAGCTGTGCTGTTGCTTTCATAATATAATACTGATCAGCATTATCCTTACTTATATTTAATTTTTGTAAAATTTCATCCTTTACTTGACTTGCAGGAACCATATAAATCAAAGCAGAATCTCTTTGAAGAATAGTAAATGAAAATGAAGGAGGAAATTCAACACATAATTTTTGATTACCAAATGGATCTTTACATTTTGATACAGTATAATTGTCAGGCTTGGCATAAACAATATAGTTTGGATTATAGTTTTCTACATAGTATCTTATAAGACCACCCTTTTGAGGTCTTTTTGTTGTCGTAAACACAATCACTGATCTTAGAGAAGGATCAACATAATAAACATCTTCTCTTGAATAGCCAATTATATAAATTGTTAAACTTAACATACCCTAACCTCCTTATTGCTGTTTTTCTTCATTAATAATAATAAATTCAACCCTCCTGTTTTTCGCTCTTCCCACAGGTGTTGAATTACTTGCAATTGGTCTTGCATCCGCATAACCAACAGCTGCTAATTTTTCTTTGGGGGCACCAAGCTCAATTAAATATCTAACGACAGCAGATGATCTTGCAGTTGATAATTCCCAATTGGTAGGATATTTCTCCGTTAATTTTCCAATTATTGGAATACTATCAGTATGACCTTCTACCCTTAATTCTTTAATTTTTGAAAAATCTATTTTTTTATAAATTTCTTTAATAATTTCTTTACCACTTTCTTTAATTTCAGCAGAACCACTTTCAAATAATATACTTTCTGGAAGCCTTACTAATAAACCTCTCTCTGTTTTCTCAATAGTAATTTCTTCTTTCTTTTCTCTCTCTTCTTGTATTAATTTAACGAGTTCCTTATATAGTGTATCCTCTTTTGCTTTGAAAAATACAAATATTTTATTTGAAGGCACTTTTGAACCATAATATGCAAGTGTATTCCCTACTTGTTTCCAATTACCCTCACTTGTTGAGTAATATCCCACAATTTGAAATTTTAAAGGTAAAACAATCACCATTGCAAGTTCCTCGTAAAGGCCTTTAAAAATTTTTGCATTTGCATTAAAGACATAAATTGTACTATCATTCTTATTTACATTTGCGGGAATAAGTGAATCGGGAATTTCTGTTAATTTTTTTATATAAATTGAAGATGTATCTTTTTGTAAGACAGAAAATGAGTATGCATCAGGAAAATCTAAACACATTCTTTCCACCCCATCAGGATCCTTACATACACTCCATCTATATCCAAATGGTCTAGCGTACATTACATAATTTGGATTGTAATTTTTATTATAATATCTAACAACACTTCCTTTATCATCCCTCTTATTTACTGTGAAAACAACAACATATGTAAGGGTTTGATCAACAAAATAAATATCTTCTCTTGTAAAGTTAATAAGATAAAGAAACATATTAAAATTTTAAAGTAATGTTTTATTGCCTTGTCCAATAATTCTAAAATTATTTATTTTACTTATGTTTTCCCCACCCACCCTGAAATTAAGCCTTCGGCT
>ERZ511473.2081-NODE-2081-length-12126-cov-3.382521_pt1 | contig 12126 bp, 10 predicted proteins | sample MGYA00374947_ERZ511473 | MGnify/ENA primary metagenome ERZ511473 (study PRJEB26303, sample SAMN06343854) | sediment metagenome | isolation source: hot spring sediment | place: Canada: British Columbia | collected 2012-09-26 ... | reverse complement strand
TACACTTCCAGAACGGCATCACTGAACCCCCGGAGACTCAACCGGCTCGCTTCACACCCACGACCGGGCGGCCGCCGGAGCCTGGTCGACCGGTCATCGTCGCCGCTGTCGGCGACGGGGCCAGCGGTGAGACCGCCGCTCAGCAGGTCACCGATCTGATCGCGTCATGGAATCCCAATCTATTGCTCTATCTCGGAGACGTCTATGAAGAGGGCACGCCGGTCGAGTTCTACAACTGGTACGGCGTCGGCGATCGGTTCTACGGGCGTTTTCGCGAGATCACCAACCCGACAGTCGGCGACCACGAGCACGAGGGGGGTGTCGCCCCGGGCTACTACGACTACTGGGGCGCAGTTCCCGACGCCTATCGCTTCGAAGTAGCCGGATGGCGCATCATCAGCCTGAACTCAAACAAGCAGGTCACGCCCGGCTCTCCGCAGTTCGGCTGGCTCGAGCAGGAGCTGCGCGATCATCCTGTGCCCTGCACGATCGTGTTCTTGCACCATCCCATCTACAGCATCGGGACACAAGGAAGTAGCTTGCGCGTGGAGGGACTCTGGCCGCTGCTGGTGCTGCACGGCGTCGACCTGGTACTCAGCGGGCACGACCACAATTACCAGCGCTGGGTTCCGCTCGACAGCTCGGGAAACCCCTCGCCGACTGGGGTGACTCAATTCGTAGTCGGCACCGGAGGGCACGGCATCCGGGCGTTCGCGGCTCACGACGATCGGCTGGCGAAGGGAATCGATGCCGTGCCGCTCGCCTTCGGCGCGCTCCGGCTGGAGCTTAACCCTGACGGCGCCCGGTTCGAGTTCATCAACGTGAACGGCCACGTGCTCGACTCGGGTTCGGTCCCGTGCCGGCCCGAGCAGGCCGACACGAGCGTGCCGGAAGCGCCGCAGGGTTTGGCCGCGAACCGGGTAGGACCTAACCGCGTCGACCTCAACTGGACCACGACGACCGACAACGTGGGTGTCACGGGCTATGAGATCTACCGCAACGGGGTACTCGTAGCCACCACCGATACGACAACCACGTACTCCGACCTGAGCGTCGACGAGGGATCTGCTTACGCCTACACCGTACGTGCACGCGACGCAGCCGGCAACCGTTCTCCGGAAAGTGAGCCAGCAGTAGTCTCTGCGCAGGTGCCCGTCACCTGGTCCTTTCTCGACCGTGCCGGCACTCCGGTGAACCTGGAGCGCATCCAATCGATGACGCTCCGCAAGTGCCAAGGCGAGCGCCTCGTGTTTACGGCCCAGCAGCTCCGCGAGCCACAGGATCTGGCATCCAGCCAAGTCGTCTTCGGGCACGGGACAGTTTCCGAAGAGGATCTTCATTACACCGTGGAGGAAGTCATCGTCGACGGGAAAAACGTGCTCGCTCCGGGCCAGACGACTTTCACACCGCGCCGGGAACGAGAGTGGCAGATTGTCCTGGAGCTGCACCGCGTCCGGTTCCGGGTCGCTGACCGACTGGTTGGCTCGCCGCTCGCCGGCGTGAGGATGGCCATCGAATCCCCGGATGGCCATCTCACCGCACTCACAACCGGTTTACGGGGACAGGCGACGATCGAGCTTCCGCCTGGAGAATACCGCGTCATCATCGACGGGCCGCTGCTGGCCTCGACGAGGACGATCGTGGTCGATGGCCCGCTCTCGGTGGAGTTCGCGCTCTTCACCGTTCTGGACGTCGCGCTCCTTCTTGGACTCCCCGCGGCGGCAGCCCTTCTGATCGCCGCCCTTCTGGTCGGCCGGTTCCTCACCGTGCGCCAATCGCCCGCTCGTCCTTGGCGCCAGCGCTGACGCCGCAGAGAGGCGTTCCCGCACCCGACCGATCTCGTCGAGACAGGGACAGGCAGGTAAAGACACGCGGCGGCGTCGAGCGGTGCCGGCCGCAATCGCTCAGCGATGAGTCGTCACCCCCGCCTGCTGGCACATATCGAGCACGACGCAGACTGAGCAGCGAGGAGCTCGCCCGGTACACACATGCTTGCCGAAAGGCACCAGCAGCCGGTTGATCTCGACCCAGTATCGCTTCGGCAGCTTTTCCTCCAGCGCCGTCATGGTCTGCTCGGGCGTTCGGGTGCGCACATAGCCCCAGCGGTTCGTGACCCGGTGGACATGGACGTCCACCGCAATCCGCGGAATACCGCAGGCGATTCCGAGGACGAGGCTAGCGCACTTGGGACCGACGCCAGGCAACGAGCGCAGTAGCCGCTCGTCACAGGGCAGCTCACCGTCATAGTCGGCGGCCAGCCGGCGGGCAATGGCATGGATCTGTCGCGCCTTCGGCTCGTGGAACGTCGTCGTGCGGATCAACTGGTTGATTTCGGCCGGAGTCAGATGGGCCACGTCTCGCGCCGTGCGCGCCCGGCTAAAGAAGCGCCGGGCCGTCGGCACCGTGACTTCGTCGAAGGTACGTATCGAGATCATGCAGGCGACCAGCACTTCGAAGGGGCTGTCGAAACCCTCATCGGCAAGCTGAAAAAGCGCCGCCGGGGGAAACGGCCGCACCGCTTCTCGGATGCGGCTCATCGCCTCGTCGATATCGAACGGTCGCTTGGTCGCTGGCACAGTGCGCCTCGCGATGCCTGGCTCTCGATTGCCCGGCGATGGCATATGCCGGCTGCCAGTGAAGAGATGCCGGTTTTCAGTATAGATGATCGCAGGCACGAGCCGGACTCCGGCGGTACACTTGCAGGATCGTCAGTTCTCCCTCGCCCGCGTTTTGCTCCCAGACAGGAAGGATCGTCGCGTGAAGTACGGCTTCCTGATCCCGACGGGCGATCCGCTGGCAATCGCCGAGCTAGCACGTGAGGCGGAGCTGGCCGGATGGGACGGCGTTTTCTACTGGGACGGCATCTACATCGGCGACTTCGAGACATACGATCCCTGGGTCGTGATGGCCGCCATGGCAATGAAGACCGAGCAGGTACGGATCGGCGCGATTGTTACCCCACCTGCCCGCCGGCGCCCGTGGAAGCTCGCGCGCGAGACGTTGACGCTCGATCACCTCTCAGGTGGCCGGCTGGTGCTAGCGGTCGGCCTCGGCGCTCTCGACGACGGCGGCTTCTCGAAGGTCGGCGAGCCAACCGACCGGCGGGTAAGAGCGCGTATGTTGGACGAGAGCCTCGAGATCCTGGCCGGCCTGTGGAGCGGGAAGCCGTTTGCGTACCAGGGTGAGTTCTATCGCTTTACTGAGATGACCTTCCTGCCTCAGCCGGTGCAGCGCCCGCGGATTCCGATCTGGGTCGTAGGCGCCTGGCCGAGTCGCCGCTCGATGGACCGCGCGCTACGCTACGACGGGCTGCTGGCTGCCGCGATCGGCGCTACCCCGGAAGGATTGCCCGGTGTGACCCCGGAGACGATCCGCGCGATACGGAACTACGTCGACGCGCGCGGTGACCAGCAGAGTCCGTTCGAGATCATTCATGAGGGCATGTCGCCGGGCGACGACCCGGCACAGGCAGCGAGCATCGTCCGGCCCTTCGCCGAGGCGGGCGCGACGTGGTGGATCGAGTCGCGGTGGTTGCCTCCCAACGAGCCGCCTGACCTGCTCCGCCGCATCCGCCAGGGCCCGCCCCGCATCGACTGAGTGACGGGCAGTGAAACCGCACGTGTGGCACCCCGCTATCCGGCGCGGCTGCCTCCAGCCATAGGCAACGCCACGCCGCGGTCGTATGCTTCAACCGATGCAGACCGCCGTCCAGCGATCCGCACAGCGAACCAGGACGCAGCGCGTCGCCGCAGTCGAGTGGCTCGCAGCAGGGAGGAGAGGAACGTGGCAGACACGCGCCGCCAGCACTTGAAGCTCGCCAGCCGGGCCGTCCACGCCGGTGAGCGGCCAGGCCCGCGCGACTTCGTCCCCGTCGTTACCCCGATCTACCCTGGATCCACCTTCATCTACGAGGACCTCGACCAGATGGACGCCGCGCTCGGCGGGGCAGAGGGCGTGTTCGTGTATACCCGCTACGGCAACCCGACCACCCAGGCGCTCGAGACTGCGGTCGCCTCGCTGGAGGAGCAAGAGGCGGCCCTGGCCCTCGGCTCGGGCATGGCGGCGCTCAACGTCACGATCTTGGCGAGCGTTGAGGCCGGCGACCGGGTCGTCGCCTCGCGCGACCTCTACGGCCAGACCATCACGCTGCTCAATGCTATCTACAGCAGCCTGGGTGTCGAGACGACCTTCGTCGACGCGCTCGATCTCGACCAGGTGGAGCACGCGCTGGCCCGTGGCCGCGTCCGGCTGGTGCTCTGCGAGACCATCTCCAACCCGCTACTCCGGGTGACGGACATCCCGGCGCTGGCGGAGCTGGCGCATCGCTACGGTGCCCGGCTGGCCGTGGACAACACCTTCGCCACGCCGTACCTCCTGCGTCCCGGTACGCTTGGCGCCGACTACGTGATTCACAGCGCCACCAAGTACCTGGGCGGGCACGGTGACGTCACCGGAGGCGTGGTCGCCACCACCGCCGATCGCCGCTGGGAGCTCAACGAGATCAACAAGGCGATCGGCAGCATCCTTGGCCCCTTCGAGTCCTGGCTGGTGTTGCGCGGGATCAAGACCTTGCCGCTGCGGATGCAGCGCCAGTGCGAGAACGCCGCCCGCGTCGCCAGGTGGCTGGCGGAGCATCCGGCGGTCGAGCGGGTCTACTACCCTGGGTTGGAGATCCACGAGAGTCATCGCACCGCGCGGGAACTCTTCCCTAACGGCCTCTACGGCGCGATGGTGGCCTTCGACATCCGCGACGGCACCCGGGAGCGTGTCTTCCGGTTTCTCCGGGGGCTCCGGCTGATCGTGCCGGCGACCACGCTGGGGGACGTCTATACCGAGGTGCTGTACCCGGTAATGGCCTCGCACCGCGGTCTCTCGCCCGAGCAGCGGCAAGCGATCGGCATCGGCGAGGGGCTGGTGCGTATCTCGGTCGGCATCGAGGACCCCGACGACATCATCGCCGATCTCGAGCAGGCCCTCGCGCAGGTGTGAACCGCCGCGCTCCGCTTGACGACCTCGCAGAGCCGTGCTATCAGCAGGGCGCTGGAGTTCGGGCTGCGTGAGGAGGGCGAAGCGATGGCGGGAACGGCGAGCAAGGTGGCGGAGATCCGAGCGGCGATGCCGGCGGTCACCCGGCACGTCTACCTCAATACCGGCACCTACGGCCCCCTTCCCCTGGTCGCAGTCGAGGCGATGCGGGCCATGCAGGAGGAAGAGCTCGCCGACGGCCGGATCGTTCCCGAGCGCTACCCGAGGACCGTAGAGATCAAGCAGCAGGCCCGTGAAGAGGTCGCTCGCCTGCTCGGCTGCAGCGCCCACAACATCGCCCTCACCCGCCACACGACCGACGGCATGAATCTGGCAGTGATGGGGCTCAACTGGCAGCCGGGCGACGAGATCGTCACCACCGACATGGAGCACCCGGGCGGCCAGGGCCCGGTCTTCAACGTCGTCCGCCGCTACGGCGTGGTCGTCCGAACGGCGCGGTTGGGTGACGGCTCGGGAGACGTGGCCGGCGCAATCGCGCGCCTGCTGACCCGGCGAACCCGCATGGTCGTCCTCTCTCACCTAACCTGGAACACCGGAGCAGTACTCCCGTTGGAGGACGTAGTCGACCTAGCGCACCGCGAGGGGATCCTGGTGGCTGTCGACGGAGCCCAGTCAGCCGGCTCGATCCCGGTGGACGTGACCGCGCTCGGAGTCGACGTCTACGCCATCCCCGGCCAGAAGTGGCTCTGCGGGCCCGAGGGAACCGGGGCGGTCTACGTCTCCGACGCGGCGATGGACGTGCTGAACTTGACCGTGGTCGGCTATGCATCGCTGGCGATGGGCGGGCTGGAGATCACTGGCGGCTACCTGCTGCCGAAGGCGACTGCCGAGCGGTTCGAGGCTGGTGGCGTCAACCTGCCAGCGATCGCCGGCCAGGCGGCGAGCCTGGCCTGGATCCGCGAGTTCGTCGGCTACGAGTGGGCCTACCGTCGCATCGCGGAGCTAGGGCAGTACGCCTGGCAATCGCTCAGCGAGGTGCGCGGCGTCACCGTGCTCACTCCCCGCGATCGGATGGCCGGCCTAGTGAGCTTCACCGTCGAGGGGATCGACCCTCCGACCCTCGTCCAGAAGCTCTGGGAGCGCAACATCATCATCCGCTCGATCCCGCATCCGCCGTGCGCACGGCTCTCCGCCGGCTTCTACAACAACGAGGAAGACATCGATCGCCTGGTACGGGCGATCGCCGAGATCTGCCGGGAGCTGTGACCGCGTCGGGCCCTCGGTGGTGAAGGGGGAGCGCTCGCCTCCCCCCAACTCGCGAGTTGTCCCAGAACGTTGCGGTCGCGCACGAAGCGAGGATGCCATCGCGCTGTCAGACCCGGAACAGCATCGCTGGAAGGCTCGATTCTCCCCCTTAGCCAGCCTGCCACGCACGAAGCCGCGCACTGGAGCGTCCGCTCACCTCTGGGAGATCACCGCGCTGCGCTCGCGCCGCGCCTGCCCGCGATCGCCCGGAAGCCCCTCGCGCTAGGCCTGGCGTGGCTGCGCCCGTCCAGTCGCCTGGGCGAACTCCCACACGCCCAACTCCGGGGGCGTCACGCCGATCGATGTCAGGATGGCGCAAATCTGCCCACGGTGCTCGCTGCCGTGGTGCAGTGCCTGGGCCAGCACGACACCAGCAGGCACCGTGTAGTCGGTACCGTCGGGCCAGCGGATTACCAGGACCCGCTCGGCGTCGACCGGCTCGGCCAGGAAGCGTTCCCAGCGAGCGGCGAGTTCCTCGGTGCGCTCCGCCAGCGTGTCGAGATCTGGCCGCTCAGCAGCGCGGCGATCCCAGCTCGGCTCCACGGCGGTGAGGCGGACGAGGTAACTGGCATCGGACGACACGATGTGCCGCAGGGTATCGATGATGCTGCCGTACATCCCGATGGTCGTCGCGCTTAATTGCTCCTCGGTCAACCCCTGGCAGACTCGGATCAGCTCACGCGTTGCCCAGGTGTTATGGCGAAAGGCGTCGACCAGTCCGTCGTTCACGCGCTCCCCCTCTCGGATGCCAGCAACCGGCTGGTGAATAACCCGACCCGGAGGGTGAGGAGTATACCCTGAACCGGTCACCCGCGCTGGCGCGGGCACCGTCGTCCGTCCTGTTGCACGGTGAACGCGATGCCGAGGTGAGGACGAGCCGCCGCGCGCGTGGAGTCGTCGGGCCTGCTCGATTGCATCCCTACGCTGGAGTCGTCCCGGGGCCCGTGCTGCACTCCCGCTAGACCGGTGGAGCGTGAGAGGAGAGCCGGCCATGTGGTGGCAAGATCTAGTCTGGGGCTTCTGGAACGGTTTGACGGCCTGGATCGTGCTCGTCGCCCACGTCTTCGGCGCCTGGGACGGGCAGCCGGTCTACGACGCCGCTCGCGCCGGGAACTGGTACGACTTCGGTTTCCTGATCGGCGCCGGCTCCCCGTTCCTCGGGACACTGGGCGCTCGCGGACGATCCACCAGCCCCAGCCGCTAGGGCCAGCCGCGGAAAAGACTGGGCTCCGCCGAGCGGGTAGAATGGGCTCGCACGGACGGCTAATCGCAGCCTCCTGCTAGGATCATCAGGCAGACGATGCAGACGCCGAGAGACGGGGATACCATGCCGAGCGACCAAGGACAGAGCCGCCCCCAGCCACCGGTGTGGCCGGCTGGCCACCGGGCAGCGCTGATCATCTCGATCGATGTCGACGGCGAGTACGGCGTCATCGCCCACCACGGCGCGGACGACTGGTACTGGCGCGCCCAGGCGCGCTACGACCTGGAGGCCGGCGTCTGGCGCCTGCTCGAGATCATGGCCGACTACGACGTCCAGGGCACCTTCTGCTGGGTCGGGCGGGCCGCTGAAGACCGGCCCGGCACAGTCCTGGCCGCCCACCGGGCAGGCCACGAGGTCGCGACGCACGGCTGGGATCACCGCACCTATGCATCGATGTCACTTGAAGAGCAGCGCGAGGACTTGATCCGCACGCGCGACGTGCTCGCGAGCATCACCGGATCGACGCCGGTGGGACACAAGTCGCCCTTCTGGCGCTTCAACGAGCACACGGTGCCGCTCCTCCAAGAACTGGGCTTCCGCTGGAACATGGATATCGCGGCTGGCGACCTGCCTATCGGGATGCGGCCCCATCCCGAACTCCCGCCGGTGATCCAGTTGCCACCGTCTAGGCTGTGGGACGACTACAGCTTCTTCGTGGACTGGGTCATGCCGCCGCGTCACGCCTTCGAGCTGTGGCGCGACGACCTGGACGTGCTGCGTGCCGAGGGCAAGCTGATGTGCCTGACGCTGCACCCGTGGGTGGGCGGCCGGCCCGGCCCCTCGCGGGCACTGACCCAGCTCCTGGACTACGCGATCGCCCTCGGAGACGTCTGGATCGCCCGCGCCGACCACGTCGCCCTCTGGTGGCAGGAGCGCGAGCGCGACCTCGCCGCAGGAAGCCCGAGCTGAGGCTGCCTGATCCCCCCTTGTATTTGCCACCCCAGGGGGGCGCCTGTCGTACACTTGCCCTGCTTCCAAGACAGCTTCTGCCTCTTCGCCAGGGCGGCGAGCAGCTACCGCACGGTCGACTTCGGTAAGTGGAGTTCCACGATGACCACGAGCACGCGGACCCGGATGAAGCAGACTGGAACGCTGATCGGCTCCGGCCTTATGGTCATGGCGCTGGCATTGAGTGCCTGCGGCACCAACCCTAGCGCGGGTGCTGTGCCGGGAGCGCCGACCGCCACGGCCGAAGCGGTCGTTGCGACCCCTGAGAGCCCTACCCCCACGCCGCAAGAGGCAGCGACGCCGACGCCCTCGCCCCAGCCCAGTCCCACAGTTGCGCCGACACCCGAACCGACCCCAACCACCGAACCCACACCGACGCCGACCCCGACGCCGGAACCATTGCCACCCTCGGCCTATCTCGAGCCGATGACGCACGCCTACCAGACCTGGAACAACTGTGCGGCGGTCTCGACATCCATGGTGTTGAGCTACTACGGCATCACTATGACGCAGCAGCAGCTCGGACCGATCTTCCGTCCCAACTCCGACGACAAGCACGTCGAACCGCCTCAGCTCGTCGCCTTTTTCCCACAGTATGGGCTGCAGACGCGGATCGTCGAGGGCGGGTCGATCGAGGTCGTCAAGCGGCTCGTCGCCGCCGGTTTCCCGGTCATCACCCCGCAGTGGCTCGACCACAAGCCCGACGCGATCGGCCACTACCGCGTCGTGCGCGGCTACGACGATAACCGCGGCGGATTCATCGTCAACGACTCGATGCTCGGCCCCGACGTTCTGATCCCATACGACGAGTTCGAGGAGCTCTGGCGGGCGTTCAACTACCGCTACCTGCCGGTTTACCGACCCGAGGACGAGCTCCGCGTGCTCGCTATCCTCGGAGAGGATGCCGATCCCCAGCGCAACTACCAGCGCGCGCTCGCCCTGTTCCAGCGGCTGGCCGAGGAGCGAACCGACGACGCCTATGTCTGGTTCTCGATTGGCACCAGCCACTTCCTGCTCGGAGACTATCAGGCTGCCGTCCAGGCCTACGAGCGCGCCGAGGCGATCGGCCTGCCGCCCAAGATGCTTTGGTACCAGTTCTGGCCGGTCGTGGCCTACAACAACATCGGCAACCACCAGCGCGCGCTCGAACTCGCGACCGCTCAGATCGCGACCGCTGGCACGTTCGGCGAGATGCGCTACGAGCGCGGCCGGGCCTTCGAGGCGATGGGCAACCTCGACGCCGCTATCGCCGAGTACCGCCGCGCTCTTCGGGACGATGCCAACCTGACCGTGGCCCGCGAGGCGCTGGCGCGGCTGGGAGCAGCGCCCTAGCGTGCCCGCCGACCTCGCAATGCCCCGCCGTCGACCTGGCCAGTGCCTGCCTCGACCAGGCTTGACGCGACCGGCTCAACCGCTATGCTGGGCGCGGCGTGGTCGCGGAGGCACGATGCAGGCACCAGCGACAAGGCACCGCGTGGTCTGGGTGGCGTTCGCGTTCGGCATGGCGCTCTGCGGCGTCGGTATCCTGCTGCTCGTCGACCCGGGCCTCGCGGAGCGGCTGTACGGCCTTCGGACCGAGGGCGGTACGCGCTACACGTTCCACTACGTCGCCGGCGTGCGCGAGCTGTACGCTGGGGTCGTCCTCGCGCTGCTCGCACTGCTGCGCGCCTATCGAGAAGTGGGAATCCTGCTGCTCGCCTCTGCGTTTATCCCAGCAGCCGACTTCCTCATCGTGGTGACGACGCCCGGGAGCGACGTCTGGTGGGCCGTTCTCACCCACCTCGCCGCGATTCCGGTCGTGCTCGCGCTGGGCACGTATCTGTTGCGTCTGTCGATGCAGGAGAGGGAGTGACCGATGCCTGGCGATCTGATCCTCGTCAACGGCCACGTGATGACCGGGCGGCTCGTCGAGAGCCGGCCATCCACCGGCATTGCCGTCTGGCACGGGCGCGTCGCGGCGGTCGGTTCCGACGCCGAGGTTCTGAGCTGGCGCCGCCCGGGGATCGAAGTAGTCGACCTGGGTGGGCGCACCGTCACGCCCGGCTTCAACGACGCCCACTGCCACCCGATCTCGGTCGGCCTGGGCTTGCAGGAAGTGGACGCGCGCACCCCGCCGAACGAGTCGATCGCCGACATCGTGCACCGCATCGCCGAGCGCGCCCGCCAGCAGCCGCCCGGCACCTGGATCGTCGCCCGTGGCTACGACCAGGCCCGCCTCCGCGAGGGCCGGCACCCCACCCGCCACGACCTCGACCAGGCAGCACCAGAGCACAACGTCGTCCTGATCCGCGCCTGCGCACACATCGGCGTGGCCAACAGCCGGGCGCTCGCCCTCGCCGGCATCACCGCCACCACTCCCGACCCGCCCGGCGGCACGATCGACCGCGACGAGCACGGCGAGCCGACCGGCGTCGTCCGCGAGACCGCGCTCCAGAAGGTGCGCCAGCGAGTGCCGGAGCCCAGCGAAGACCAGATCGCCCAGGCGCTCGTACTCGCTGGTCGTCAGTTCCTCAGCGACGGCGTTACCAGCGTGGCTGAGGCTGGGATCCGCAAGCCGGAAGAGCTAGGAGCGTACCAGCGGCTGGCTCGCGAGCGCAGGCTGCCCGTCCGTACCACGCTGATGATGATGATCGGCGAGACGCTGGAGCCTCTGGTCGAGCTCGGCGTCCAGACCGGCCTGGGAGACGAGTGGCTTCGCATCGGCCCGGCCAAGCTGTTCCTCGACGGCAGCATCGGTGGGCGCACCGCGCGCATGTCGCAGCCCTATCTCGACCAGCCGGACACCAGCGGCCTCTGGATGGAAGAGCCGGAGGTCATGAAGCAGAAGCTCCTCGCGGCGCACCGGGCCGGCTTCCAGTGCTGCGCCCACGCCATCGGCGACGCCGCCATCGAGCTCCTGCTCGATATCTACGAGGAGGCGCTGAGGCTGCACCCGCGCCCCGACCACCGCCACCGCATCGAGCACTGCAGCATCCTGCGGCCCGACCTGATCGAGCGCATCCAGCGGCTCGGCGTCGTCCCGATCCCGGGCACGACCTTCCTCCACGACTTCCAGGAGGCATACCTCTCCGGCCTCGGCCGGGAGCGGCTGCGCTACGCCTATGCCATGCGTACCTTCTTCGACCGCGGCATCGTCGCCGCAGCCAGCACCGACGCGCCGGTTTGCTCGACCAGCGCCATGCTGGGCATCCAGACGATGGTGACGCGCCGGAGCGGCACCGGCCAGGCGCTCTGGCCCGAGGAGTGCATCTCGCTCGAAGAGGCAGTCCGCGCCTACACCTACAACGGCGCCTATGCCACCTTCGAGGAGCGCATTAAGGGCACAATCGAGCCGGGCAAGCTGGCCGACCTGACCGTGCTGGAGACCGACCTGCGCCAGGTGGAGCCGGAGGTGCTGGGCACCGTCCGCGTCGATCTGACGATCGTCGATGGCGAGATCGCCTACCGGCGCCCGGGGGCCGAGTAGCAGCTGGCCCGCCGGGCTGCGGTAGGATTCCGGATGAGCATTCGGAGCGAAGGGAGGGAGCGTTGGCCGCCGACGTCGTGCTCCTCAACGGCAACGTGCTGACCATGGATCCGGCGCGGCCGCGGGCGCAGGCGGTCGCGGTCTGGCGAGGACGCAT
>ERZ511473.2071-NODE-2071-length-12180-cov-2.744278_pt1 | contig 12180 bp, 9 predicted proteins | sample MGYA00374947_ERZ511473 | MGnify/ENA primary metagenome ERZ511473 (study PRJEB26303, sample SAMN06343854) | sediment metagenome | isolation source: hot spring sediment | place: Canada: British Columbia | collected 2012-09-26 ... | reverse complement strand
TTCATGCTTCTGCAGGGCGCTGGCGATTTTCTCTGGCGCCGCCACGATTACTTTGCCGAGGGGCCATCTTCGCTTAAGCTTCGCCTGCTGTCTGGCAGCGTAAACCAATGAGGCGCATTTGAAAAGGGTTTCAAACTCTTCTTCTAAGGTTTTGTCGCGCATTTTCTCGTCTGGTTCAGGCCAGCATTCGAAGTTTATTGACTCTGGCAGTTTCGCGTCAAGCTTCCTGTAGACTTTCTGATGCAGCGCCTCGCTGAGATGAGGCGTTACAGGGTTGAAAAGCAGTGTCACAGTCTTCAGTGCATAATGCAGTACTGCGTAGATTGTCTGCCTCCGCTCGAGGGTTTCAGGGTCATCCGTCCACAGTTCCTTGCGTATCATGGGCACGTATAAGCGGCTAAGCGTCTCGATGACAAAATTTTCCAGAATGGCCATGGCAGCGTTGAATTCACATCGCTCCAGCTTAAGCGTGTATTCAGCTATTGCTTCCTGCAGTTTTGAAAGCATCCATCTGTCCGCAGGCTGCAAAGGCGCCAAGACTCGGTCTATCAGAATTTTATCACCTACAAGCCTGTAACGCTCGGGCGTGAACTCGTCGAACAGGGCGTTCTGCAAGAAAAAGCGGCTTAAATGATAAAGCGTGGACAAAACTTGATAGGGCCGCTTGCTGAGCTCCTGCAGGTCGAAGTTCATGAAGTCTATAGGCGAGCACTTGCGCATCATGTAGAAGCGGCAGAGGTCCGCGGAGTACTTTTCCAGCAGTTTGCTGGTTTCCACCACGTTGCCGAGGCTTTTGCTCATTTTCCGGCCCTTTGCATCCTGCGTCAACCCTTGGAACAGGAATGCTCGGTAGGGCGCTTCGGCTTTCCCTGTTAGTATGACGTATTCCAGCAGTAGCGAGTTTGCCCAGCCGCGAGTTTGGTCTATGCCCTCAGTGAGGAAATCGGTGGGCACAAACTTGGCAAATTCCTCGTCCATAAAACGTGCATACGGTGAGGCGCCGCTGTTATGCCAAGTGTCCAAAACGTAGTCTTCTCGGTGCATTATGCCGCCGCACTTTTCGCACTTAAACGTGACTCGGTCAACCCAGGGCTTGTGAAGCTCAAAGTTTTCTGGAGGCTTCTCCAACGCATCCTTCAGCAGCTCGGCTTTGCTGGCGACTAATCGCTTGTGCCCGCATTGCTCGCAGCTCCAAATTGGCAGAGGCGTGCCCCAGACTCGCTCGCGGGAGATACACCATGGCTTGCCCTCTTTGAGGAAGGAGATGAAACGGTTTTTTGGCTCTTCAAAGTAATATTCCACTTTCTCGGCGGCTTCAAGCACCTTGCTGTTTATCCTGTCGGTTCGTAGGAAGTACTCTTTTCGGGCAAGCCAAACCAGCCTATGATGCGAACGCCAACACGTGGGATATTCGTGCTTAACCTTTTTCAACGCTACAAACGCGTTTCTGTTACGAAGCTCCTCGACCACTAGATAATCAGCGTCTCTGGCAAAAACGCCGTTGAACACGCCGGCGTCGCGTGTGAATTTGACTTCGTCGTCGAATGGCGCGAATATGGGTACGCAGCGTTTCTGAGCAGCCCAGAAGTCTTCCTCGCCGTTTCCAGGCGAGAGGTGAACCACACCCGTTGCAGTGTTAACGTCAACGAATTCTTCGCAGATAACGGTGTGAACAAGTGCATGTTTAGCTTCAAGCGCCGCCTGCTTGGGGATTATATCTTTGAGCGGATACTCGTAGCGTGTTCCTTCAAGGCGTTTACCAAGCATAGTCTCGACAACCGTGTATTTCTTTATTTCAAGCTCCTGCATGAGAGGCTCGACACGCGACTTCACTATAATCCATACTTCGTTGCCGACAGCTACTTTCGCATATTCCGCTTCCGGGTGAACCGCCAGCATCGTGTCAGTTACAATCGTAAATGGCATGGTTGTCCAAATGAGGAAGTACTCGTTTTTGCTGCCTGCCACCTTGAATTTGAAGTAAAGCGACGGATCTTCAACTTCCTTGTAGCTGCCTTCGTAACCTACCTCGGCGCTGCTCAGCGACGTTTGACAGCCGGGGCAATAAGCCACAACATAGTAGCCTTCCTCGAGAAGGTTTTGCTCCCAAGCGCGCTTAAGATACTGCCATTCCCTTTCGATGTACTCGTCACGGTAAGTCCAGTAGGCTTTCTCCTGATTTATGAATATGCCTAGGCGCTTATCAGCTTCTAACCATTCATGGTGATAACGCATTATAACCTTCTTGCACTCTTCAACGAACCGTTCCTCGCCCACACGCTCAAGCAGTTCCCGCTTGTTTCGCACGCCTAGAATCTTTTCAACCTCCAGCTCCACGGGCAAGCCTTGGCAGTCCCATCCCGCCCAGAAAGGCATGTAGTAGCCCTGCATGCTTTTCCAGCGGTAGCGAATATCCTTTATAACGCGGCCCCTTGCGTGCCCAATATGTGGGATCCCATTCAGCGTAGGCGGCCCTTCCACGTAGCCCAAAATGCCCTTGTTATCCTTATCACGAAGGCTTTCGAGTTTGGCGCGTATCTGGTTTTTCTCCCAGAACTCACGCACTTCCTTTTCAATCTCCAGCGGGCGATAATCCGCAGTTAAGCCAAGTTCGGAGTCAGCTTTGCTTTTGGCGGTCACGTTACATCCCAGCACATCCGCAAATACAAGAAGATAGTATATAAAAGCATTAGGCTTCATTAGAGGATAGAGAAAGCAATCGCAGAATGGAAAAGTGTTTGCATGCAAAAGTTGCGCTTGGCCGTTTTTAACACGCAGCCGCCGCACCTGTACTTTGGCGGGGTAGAACGTCGCATTATGGAAACGGCTAAGCTGCTGGGCGATGAAGTGGATATGACGGTTTACTGCGGCACAAAAGCAGGCTTAAAGACGCCTATGCGCTTCGGCGGCGTCACAATTGTTCCATGCTTCTCCACAGACGTAGCTTATCCGTTAGACAACTGGTTTTTCAACCGAACCATTGCAGGCGCAGTGGACACCATTAAGGCGGATGTCTATGAGGCGCACGCGGTCAGCGGCTACGGGTTCCTGCGGGAGCTTAGAAAGCGAAAAATGAAGAAGCCGTTTATACAGACAGTTCACGGTGTCCTCGCAGACGAGTACGTGAAGGCGCTTGAGGGCGGCGCAAAGACGCCGAGGGCGAAGCTGGCGAACTATTTTATGGGGCGGCTCGCGCATATGGAGAAAACAGCGGCTCAAGACGCCACGCTAATAGTAACTGTTAGTAAGTACTCTGCTGAGAAAATCGTGCAGTACTATGATGTGGACAGGGCGAAGATAAGGGTAGCATCTAACGGCGTTGACACGCAGAGATTTAGACCAGCCGCAAACCGCGAGAAAATTCGACAGCAAATAGGCGTAGCCGGCAGACCATGTGTGCTTTTTGTGGGTAGATTAATCCCAAGGAAAGGCCTCGGCTTCCTCGTTGAAGCAGCTAAGCAGATCGTCAAAGACTTCCATGACGCAGTTTTCCTAATTGTGGGCGACGGTCCCATGCGCAGCCAGCTCACGGCGTATCTGCGCGAAATAAATCTCTTAGGCAACTTCCGGTTCCTCGGCGATGTAAAGGAGCAGCAGCTTCCAGCGCTATATAATTGCGCGGATGTTTTTGTATTGCCGTCAATTCAGGAAGGCTTAGGCATAGTGCTACTGGAAGCACAGGCCACCGCGATCCCAGTCGTCGCCTTCGACGTGGGCGGCGTGGCCGAGGCAATAAGCGCCGGAGAGACAGGCTTGCTGCTGAAGCCAAACAGCCGCAGGTTAGTAGACGCGATTCTGAAGCTTCTTTCAGATGCCAGTTTAAGGGCGAAAATGGGCACTCGGGGCCGCAAGTTCGTTTCAGAACATTTTTCTTGGCGCAGCTGCGCTGAAAAAATGCTGCAGATTTACCGTGAAGCCTTAGCATTTGACGCCGACGGCTTTCGCTAAGCGCCTAAGGTCGCTGTCGCTCATCCACTCGGTTTTTAAGTATTCGCAGATGCGCTTGTCACTGAGCCCTAGCCGGCGCGCTTCCTCTACTGTGTAACGGTAAGCCTCGATTTCGGTGGGTCTGTCGACATAGTTGTAGCGGTTGTCAAAAAGTTCTCTGCCTTCCAGCCACTGCTTAACGTGGCATAGCTCATGGATTATGTCCAAGTAAATGTCAACTTTGTCGCCTGTGCTTAGATAGCGCTTGTTGATTACGAGATGCCCCGTTTCGCTGTCAACATACATGTATCCGCCGAGCCATGTGAAATCAACCTTTAGATTGCGAAGAATCTCCTCGGTTTTTTCGCCGAAAAGTCGTTTCACCGCTTCTACCTTCTCGAAGTCCTTAAAGTACTCTGCGAAGTAGCATGTTGAAATATTTAGTTGCAACGGCCTGTTTACGGGGAGCTTTCTGAAAAACCGCGTTATCCTAAACACGATGTACTCAAGCCAGTCCACAGTCGCCTGCCGCTCCTAGCCAAAGGCTGAGAGATACTCAAGTTTCATGCCTCTTTGCACCATCTCCACTGGGTTAGCTACGCATCCGATGCTGGCGTCAATGTTACCGTGCACTGGATGGCGCCACATGCTTTCAGGCTTAAGATTAAACTGCAGCGGCACCTCGATTTTTACGCTATATCGCTCCGGCAAATCGCCAAGGAACTGCCCAGCGCGGATGGCTGTGCGGAGTGCAGTGTAGCTTTGCAAGAGTTTAGTCGCGGCGAAGGCGCCGATGCCGTGCCACAGGGCAGCACGTTCAGGCGACGCCAGCGCGTATAGGAAGAATTGGGGTGAAGAGGGCGTTTCCGTGAAGCTGTAATTCTTAAGCTGATCGCCTTTTACGGTGAAGCGGTCTTCAGCCTTCGCTATGCTGACGTCGTTGGGGTCTATCTCATTTGGGTAAAGCATTGTAGTCTGGTATGTGACGCTAACGTTGTCCAGTTTGATGCCTTCGAAGTGGATTTTGCCGCGGGCGGCACGTTTGGAGCCGTAGCCCAACTTGGAGTGCGGCACAGTTAGCAGCGTTGTCCTGCTCGCCATGCTTCTTCCCATGCAACTGTATGCTTGGCTTACTGACTCGTAGTCCCTGTGCACGCTGCTGATTACGTAATGTAGCAAGCTATCTTTAGCCTCAGCCTGCAAGGTAGTCAGAGGCATACGCAGCGTGTAAAGCGATAGATCCATTCCGAAGGTTTGGGATAACTCCTCCATCTGCGCGTACTTCACAGAATCAACGAAGTCCATGTAAGAGCCCGCGGCGCAGTCAAGTTGGCGGCCTATAAGCTCAACCTCCTGCCTTGAGATCAACGCGCCTTCATATTTGCGCACGAATTCCTTGTCGATTTTAAGCTGGTCTGTTTTGACGTATGCCACGGGAAAAGCGCTTTGCCCGCTCTCAACAATAGAAGCGCGCAGCGGATTCATAGAGTAGCGGTCAGCTTCTATTTCGTCGGTGTTAAGTAGAAAAGCTATTATCGGCCCTTCAGAGGGCTTCTTTAGCGCCTCGCATATCTGGTTTATGTCCGCTGCGGTTGGCGTGTGAAGCCCATATTTGGCGAAGTGGTTACCGCATGTTTCCAACATACGCGCGCCGATGATGCCTTGAACTTCTTCGAGTGTCAGTTGCGGATTTGAGTATTCAACTGAACCGCGCAGGAAAAAGTAACTGCCATCAAATGACGCACTAATTTTCTGGCCGTTTCTAAACTTGAATAGTGAAACAGTTTTTGCAGCTTTTTCGTTTCTTAAGCTGTTGAGCTTTTCAACGAGAATTTTTAAGCAGGGCCAGCAGGTTTTAAGGAAATCTTGCGTGAGCGTGCGGCACAAGTCATTATGCATTCAATATCAGCCTCGTTCTAAAGATTCTGCAATGTATATGCAGCGTCTATCTGCAACAGGCCCTAAAAACATTCGCACTACCCGAAAGGCCTCTCTAAACCCCGCGTTACGTAGCAGATTAAGCAGGGCAGCCTCTTTTTTGGGTAGGCAGATGGAAACGTCAAGCCCGCTTAACCTGCTTAAAACGGCTTTCAGAAGTTTCTTCGCGGCTTTAACATGGTTTACTGGGCATACAAGCGGGCCTACTTCAGCCGCTGAGGCAGAAATTTTCGCAGCAACATACCCGGAAATCCCTGCGTTCTCTGGGAGGATATAGCATAAATTTTCCGTTTTTTGGAGTATAGCCTCTAGCAGCTTCTGCCTGTTCGCGCCAAGGCATTGACTGTCAAACTCTATTATTTTTTGAATGTGCTGCTTTTCTGCTTTATGCACCTCGGTTTCTTCCTGCGGGAAAGCGCCGCCTTTTCCTTGCAAAATCATAAAGTCAATGTCAGGCTTAAAGCCGAAACTCTCGTAAAAACTCGTGAGATGAGGATAAGCGTAAAGCCCGATGGTTTCTGTACGCTTGCTTTTTAAGTAGGCTATTGCTTGCTGCAGTAGAAGACTGCCGGCGCCCTCTTTTCTATAAGCTTCCTTAACTATTAGGTTGCCTATCCATCCGAGACTGCCAAGGCTGATGGTGGTGCATATGCCCAGTCGCTCGGAGCCGCTGAGCAGGACGAAGCAGCCTTCAGGTTCAAGCTTCAGAATGAATTCAAAATCTTCTATTGTCATGTTCCAGTTCATTGTGTTGGCAAGCTGAACGGCAAAAGAGAAATCAGCCGTGCTCATCTTTTCTACGTGCATCATACACGGGTATTCTTGTGTGTTCTGAGACATAAGCCTACCCACTGGTTTTCTTGATGAAGCTTTGGAGTTGCGTTGTAGGCGGCGCGGCACGGCTGGATTACGACGGTTATTCAGATTTTTCTGAATTTTCAGAAAAGCATAAATATTCAGATTCGATTAGCCTAACGCACGCGAGGGAGAAACAAATTGTCCAGCGAAAAATGCTGCAAAATCGAAGCAATAGTCACAATAGACGCTAAAGGCCAGATAGTTCTTCCAAAAGATTTGAGGGAGAAGGCAAAACTGGCACCGAACGACAAGCTGGCAGTTATAGGCTGCGAATGCAGCGGCGAAATCTGCTGCTTAATCATCGTTAAGGCCGCTACGCTTGGAAACCAGGTGAAACGAGTGCTAGGGCCAATTTTGCAGGAAGCCTTCAAGGGGGATGAAGAACATTGAACGAAGAGAAAGTAAAACAAGTGGTACGTGAAGCCTATGGTGAAATAGCGAAGGCGGAAAAGTGCGGTTGCGGCTGCAGCTGCGGTTGCGACTCAAACGTTAGCGAGAACACAGGGTATAGCCCAGAAGAATTAAGCAACATACCCGAAGACGCAGACTTGAACCTGGGCTGCGGAAACCCCGTGGCTCTAGCAACACTTAGGGCGGGCGAAACGGTAGTTGACCTAGGCTCAGGCGCAGGCTTAGACTGCTTTTTAGCCGCGAAAAAAGTAGGCGAGAAAGGACATGTGATAGGCGTGGACATGACGCCTGAGATGCTCGATAGAGCACGGGAAAACTGCAGGCGAGGCGGCTACAAAAACGTGGAATTTCGTCTAGGCGAAATAGAAAACTTGCCGATTGCCGACAACACCGCGGACGTGATAATCAGTAACTGCGTGATTAATCTGTCACCGAATAAGCAACGAGTGTTCAACGAAGCCTTCCGCGTGCTCAAGCCAGGCGGCCGAATGGTAATCTCAGACATGGTTCTGCTGGACGAGTTGCCGGAGTCGCTGAAGGAGAACATGCAAGCGTACATAGGCTGCGTTGCAGGTGCAGAAATGAAAACCGAATATCTTAAGCTCATAGAAAACGCAGGCTTCAAACAAATAGAAATCATTAAAGAAGCACATTTGCCCCTTGAGTTAGTGCTAAGCGACGTAACAGCTAAGGCTATAGCAGAGAAGATAGCAGCATCCAAGGAACATGTCGTGAAGATAGCTAATTCTGTAGCAAGCGTGACAATTTCGGCGATAAAGCCCAAAAAGTAAAACAACCCTCTTTTTTCGGTTATTTCTTGCATAATCCAGGGCAGAAGCAGGAGAACCCTGCCCCATCAAGGAGAAAGGAGAAGGGAGAGGGAGAATGTTTAGAAGGTGGAGCTTTGGGGCAGGATTCTCCAACTCTCGCATCCTCATTTATTATGGAATATATAAAAGTTATATGAATCCAGAATCCATTTTTATCATTAAAAATGAATGAAATCATGCATAGCAGTGGATTGAGTTATTTGAGGAAAAACCTTTTTTAGGCGATAACCATGAGCAAGCAGGATGGAAGCATAGCGTATGTTGGGCGGCTTGTTTGGAGTAGCTTCTAAAGACGAATGCGCAAAAGACCTGTTTTTCGGAACAGACTACAACACGCATCTCGGCACTGAAGTGGGTGGTTTAGCTTTACTCGATGGTGACATAACCATATATTCTCACGACATCAGCAATAGTCAGTTTAAGTCGAAGTTCGGCAAGCACTATGGAAAATTGAAGGGCAAATTGGGCATAGGCGTCATCAGCGACACCAAAGAAGAGCAGCCCGTCAAATTTGAGACGAAAATCGGAAATTTCGCTCTTTGCACAATTGGTTTAATAAAGAACTCAAAAGAGCTTTACACGGAATTGGTTAACAAAGGCGTCACATTCAAAAAATCAAGACAGAAAGCGGGTGCCACCGTTTTTAACCAGACAGAGATTGTTGGCGAACTGATATGCCGAGGCGACAGCATAGCAGATGGTATAGCAAAAATGTACGAGAAAATTGAGGGGTCAATATCTCTGCTGCTGCTCTCGGAAAACGAACGCGCCATATACGCGGCTGGAGACACCTTTCCGTTAGTGGTAGGCTCAAAAGAGCAGGGCTGGGCAGTTGCGTCGGAGACTACAAGTTTTCCGAACTTGGGATACAAAGCCTTCAAGTTTCTTGACTACCGCGAAATTGTCTCACTTAATGAAAACGGCTTAAAAACGCGAGTGCCTACTCATGGCAAAAAGAGATTCTGCCCATTTCTCCACGTGTACTCAGGCTTTCCAGCTTCGGATTTTTACAGCATAAACTCAGAAATCGTCAGAGAACGATGTGGCGGGTTCTTAGCCGAAAACGATAACGTAAAAGCCGACCTCGTGCTGGGCATCGCAGACTCCGGGCTTCCGCACTCGGTTGGCTACGTCAAAAGAAAAATCGAGATAGCCAAAGAAAAAATCCAAGAATACCTTTCAGAATTTAACCAAGGCAAAATCACCTCAAAAGAACTTGAAAAAAGAATAAACGCCGTTCTGGAGTTAGTTGCGCCCCTTAGACGACCGCTGATCAAATACACGCCTGGATGGGGAAGAAGTTACATTCCACCAGTGCAGCGTAAGCGTGAGCTCATCGCAAAATACAAGCAAGTGCCCAACCCACAGATGATAAAGGGCAAAAGCATAATTTTAGTAGACGACTCAATACGGCGGGGAACGCAGCTGCAGAATCTGCTGCGGGACAAAATTTTGCCCTTCCAGCCAAAAGAGATCCATGGAAGAATAGCATCTCCACCGCAGCTTCACCCGTGCATCTTTGACTTGTCAACTAAGAATAGCGATTTAGCTACGCATAAAAGTTTCAATACTAGCCAGCGAGAAAGCGATCTTGCACAGTGTATTGATCCAACAACCGAGAAGTACAAGAATATGGTGGAGGAAATAAGAAAACGCATTGGATTTTCAACACTGCGTTTTCTCACTTTAGAAGAGATGATCCGAGCAGTAATTGAAGCGCCAAACAATCAGAATTTGAGAAGAGAAGATTTGTGCACCTACTGCTGGACAGGACGCTGTTGATTATCACCTACACTAAGGTGAAATAGCCCGCGCAAATCATAGATCACTACCGCAAGCTTTGATGAGCAATGGGCAACCATGTGAAAACGTTATAGCTTGGAAAAACAATTAGCCGTTCTCGAAGATAAGGCGAGTTTACACATGTTGATTGCCGGCGTTGATGAAGCAGGCCGCGGCTGTGTCATCGGCCCCTTAGTTATCGCAGGGGTCCTAGTGAAGGAAGAAAAGATGCCGCTTCTAACCAGTTTAGGCGTAAAAGACTCAAAGCTTCTTTCTCCGAAAAAGCGCGAAGCGCTAGCTGCAGAAATCGACCGCATAGCAGAAAAATGCCTAACCATAAAATTGTCGCCTAGGGAAATCGACCGCGCCGTTGAATGCCAGAGAAAACTGCATAAGCTGAATAGGTTGGAAGCGCAAACCATGGCACAGATACTAAATGCGCTAAAGCCAGACGTCGCCTACGTAGATGCCGCTGACGTAGTTGAAGAGCGATTTAAACAGCACATCCAGGAAGGTTTAATCGTTAAAGCTGAAGTCATTTCGAGACACAAAGCAGATAAGATTTATCCAGTCGTTTCCGCAGCGTCTATTATCGCTAAAGTTGAACGTGACAAAGAAGTTGCGGCGTTAAGAAGCATGTACGGTGACTTTGGTAGCGGATATCTGGCAGACAAAAAAACCATGGAGTTTCTGAGGCAATGGCTAAAGACACACGGCGAATATGCGGACTGCGTTAGAAAATCTTGGAAACCCGCAAAACAAGCCAAAAACGAAAATGACTCCGCACAGCAGAAGCTCACTTAGACGCTGGCGATCAGATCTTCAGGTGTGCGTATCTCGGCTAACTCGTCCATGCAAACGCAGAACACATCCTTGTCCGAGTATTTTCGTTTTTCGGTTATTAAAACTGGGTATGCACAGACTACTTGGCATATACTTAGAAACTCGTCTATTCTATGGTCGATGTTTTCTTCGCCGTTAACCGCTACACTGCCAACTATCACATACTTCTCCCTTGGAACATTCATAATAAAATCAAAAGGTGCCTTTTCCACAGGAAAAATATCGCAGAAAGAAAATTTGCTGAAGATCTTTTGAAGCGCCACCTTACCAACGGCATTAAATCTCGATTTTTGGGCGCGCCATCTTCGATGCTTCCTTGAATTTTCAAAAATGTTTATGGGTTTTGCCACAGGAACCCCCAGCGTTTTAGCCAGCTTATAAGCTGATGCCACCGAAGCTCGAGCCATGCCTTTTTCGTATCCATAAAGGGTTCTACGGGATACCCCTATCATCGCCGCAAGCTTACCAATAGATAAACCTAACTCCTTTCGTTTTTTCTCAACAAGTTTGCCATCAACTTCAACCGCATACCCGCCTGGTCCCGCATAGACCAAGGGATTCGCAGTCTGAAGAACTATGTTCTTCAAGGTTTTTGCGGTTATCACAAAAACCGAGTTCCGCGAGTACACCGTGTCATCTTCTAAGGGTTTACCATGCGCTTGCCGGCTAATTATCAATGAAGCAGCAGAAAGGCGATCAGCTATTACTTGAAGTTCCTGAGCGGCTTGGACGGAAAAGGCGTCAGCGTCAACGTTGATTTTTATTAGAAGAATTTTATCGTTTTTTCTTGCTGCAAAATTGAAGCAACTCGGGCGTGAACAGCATAATTGGGAAACCTGAAAGCCGGCTTCTTTCAGTTTTTCGCCGACATCGACCGCATCGGCCATTTCCCGATGGTTCATTCTGCTGTCACGGCTAATATCAACTAAGGTGGAAAATATAAACAATGCTCTGAATAGTCTACAGTGTTCTTTTGCAGATTTGTGTTAAGCAGAAAAAGAGATAAAATAGAAAACTGCCCTCTCTATGAAACTGCGTTGCTAGTTGCTGTGAGTGCTTGGAATAGCATACTTTCCTCGGAACAGCTTCATTCCGAGCAAATATTCTGCTTTCAAAGCATGTCTGCCTTAAAAGTAGAGAAAAACTGCAGACGTGCATTATGCCACTACAATCTTAGTCCTACAAAAAAGGGCATAGACCTTAGGAAAACAGTACAAAATGAAAAAACAGTTCTAAGGAGAAGAAACGTAAAAGCGGAAATTAATGGATAAACGCACTGCGCCGCCGTCATATTTGGCGCATATTAGCGATTCATTGCAGAAACCTATAGAGGGGGTATCGGCGGGCAGCATCTGCTGAAATGTGGCTTAAGCGAAAAAATTTGGTTTTGCAAAGGCTTTTTAGAAAGTTCAATTTCTATTTTTCTAGTGGTTGTAGTTGGCAACGCAAACGCAAAAGCAAAAGGCGGACTATAGCCTATCGGATTTGCTTAAGGCTTCGTGGATGCGCTCCTCGATAAAGCTTGCTGTCATCGTAACAGTTGCGGCGGCAATTATAATATGGCTTTTTAAAATCTTCAACATCGCAGCAA
>ERZ511473.2065-NODE-2065-length-12213-cov-3.241101_pt1 | contig 12213 bp, 9 predicted proteins | sample MGYA00374947_ERZ511473 | MGnify/ENA primary metagenome ERZ511473 (study PRJEB26303, sample SAMN06343854) | sediment metagenome | isolation source: hot spring sediment | place: Canada: British Columbia | collected 2012-09-26 ... | reverse complement strand
CGACAGATCGGTAGACCAGGCATGAGCGAGACGAAGGTTGCAGGATCCCGACACCGTCGTATCGCGCTGCTCTCCTCCCCGACGAGCTACCGGACGCCGGCATTCCTGGCCGCGGCCGAGCGGCTGAAGCTCGAGGTGCTCCACATCGTGGACACGCCGGAGGTCCTTGCGCGCGAGTGGCGCCGTCCCGAGGCCGTCGACTTCAGCCAGCCGGAAACGGCCGCCGAGCGGATCGTCGAGCTGGTGCGCGAGCGACCGGTCGCTGCGGTCGTGCCGGTCGACGACAGCGCCACGCTGCTGGCCGCGCTGGTGGCCGCGCGGCTCGGGCTTCCGCACAACGACCCGGACGCGGCCCTGGCCGCCCGCGACAAGCTGCGCATGCGGGAGCGACTGCACGCTCACGGTGTCCCGATCCCCGCGTTCACACCCTACCCGGCAGCGTGCGACCCTCATTCCATCGCGCAGGAGGTCGAGTATCCCTGCGTAGTCAAGCCAACGCTGCTCTCCGGTAGCCGCGGGGTGATCCGCGCCGACAATCCGAGCGAGTTCGTCGCGGCGTTTGAGCGCGTCCGGCGGATCATCGCGAGCGACGGCGGCGACCTGGAGAAGGCGGTGATCCTGGTCGAGCGCTTCGTTCCCGGATTCGAGGTGGCGCTCGAAGGGCTTCTGACTGAGGGACAGCTCCAGGTGCTGGCGCTCTTCGACAAGCCCGACCCGCTGGATGGCCCCTTCTTCGAGGAGACGATCTACGTTACCCCGTCCCGCCTCGCCGAGACGACACAGCAGGCGATCGCGGAATGCACAGGCCGCGCTGCCGCAGCGCTGGGGCTGCGTACCGGCCCCATCCACGCTGAGCTGCGGGTCAACGATCAGGGGCCGTGGCTGATCGAGGTCGCCGGCCGTTCGATCGGCGGGCTCTGCTCGACCATCCTCGAGTTCGGTACCGGCATGACGCTCGAGGAGCTGATCCTGGCGCACGCCATCGGTGAGCCGATCGTCTCCTTCGAGCGGCGCGGCGAGGCCGTCGGGGTCATGATGATCCCGATTCCGGGTTCCGGCATCCTCCGGCGCGTCGATGGGATCGAAGAGGCCCGGGCAGTACCAGGTGTGACCGGGATCGAGATCACGGCCAAGCTGAACCATCCGCTGGTACCGCTGCCGGAAGGAGCCAGCTACCTGGGCTTCATCTTTGCCCGCACCCGGACGCCTGCCGAGGTCGAAGAGGCGCTGCGCGCTGCCCACCGCCGGCTCGCGTTCCGGATCACGCCGGAGATCCGCTTGCAGCCGATCGCGGCGACGAGGCGATAGCGTTGGCCGGCAGCCTACTTCTTCCGGGCAGGAGCGCCCTTGGCCGGCGCGCCGCCCCGGGCGCCCTCGGGCACCCACCCCTCGGGCATAGCAGCGCCTTCGCCAAAGAAGAACTCCTCCATCTCGGCACGGAGGACCTTGCGGTCGTCGGGGTCGGCCGGGTTCAAGCCATAGTGGTTGATGACGATTGTCTGGTACTCGCGCCACATCTCCCAGGCCTGCTGGGAGATCTCGTTATAGATCCGCTCCCCGAGCAGGCCCGGGAACGGTGGCTTCTCCAGTCCGGGCAACAGGCAACCGAGCTTGGCACACTGAACCATGCGGGGCATCGATGTCACCTCGCAAGCTCACATTCCGGCAACCGTTGCAAGCCTAAAGGAGCGGCGATCACGTGTCAAACCGCATCTCATGCCCGACAGCGAGAGAGCGACCCAGAGTGCTCTTCTTCGGGCGTCCCTGCCGGCTGAGCGCTCTCCCGCTCCAGGCATTGATCGAGTCAGGCATTCCGGTCGTGGCGGTCGTCGTTCCCGCGCGGCGGCGGGACGACGCGGCTGCTGTCCGCCTCAGGTCGCTCTCACTCCCCGTAGTTCTGGCCGACCGCGAGCCGGCGCTGGAGCAGATCGCAAGTCACCGTCGGATTCCGATCCTCGAAGCCAGCACGCTCCGGCACACCCAGGTGCTGGAGAGGTTGAGACAGCTCGAGCCGGACATGCTGGTCGTCTCCTGCTTTCCCTGGCGTGTCCCCGACGAGCTCGTCGCGCTCGCGCCCCTAGGCGGGCTCAACCTGCACCCGTCGGCGCTGCCGGCATACCGGGGCCCCGACCCGCTGTTCTGGATCTACCGCCATGGACGACTGCGCGTTGGGGTGACAATTCACCAGCTTACAGCCGAGCTCGACGCCGGACCGATCGTCGAGCAGTCCGTCTTCGACCTGCCGCTCGGTTTACCAGGCGACTGGCTCGAACGCGAAGCTGCCCGGATCGGGGGCAGCCTGCTGGTCAGCGCGATCCATGCCCTGTCCGCGGGCCGGGCGAGGTCATTCTCTCAACCAGAGGAGCAGGCGAGCTACTTCTCCTGGCCGCGTGCGGAAGACCTGGAGATTGGACCGGACTGGCCGGCGTGGCGCGCCGTTCACTTCTTGAACGGGGTCCTGCCACTGGGCTACCAGCCTGTCTACCGCTCTCCGGACGGAGACCTGGTGGCAGTGCGCCGGCTGCTCCGCTGGTGTCGTACCGCTCGCGAAGCAGGTGAGCACGCGCTTGTGCTGCGAGGATCCTGGTTGCCATTGCGCGATGGCGTGCTCGTGGCAGAGGTCGCGCTGCCACCCAACTAGGGCCATCTCACCCGGAACCTCGGAGAGTCAGGCCGGCTGCCTGTCGAGCCTCAGCGGCGGGAGCGACCCCCGCGGCATCCGCGAACGGACCTCCGCCAGTACTCGAGCGTATCAGCCAGCGTCTGTTCCAGGGGAATCTCCGGCACCCAACCTGTGGCTTGCCGCAGTGCGGTCGCATCGCCGCGAAGCATGGGGATATCCGCTGGCCGCAGGCGGGATGGGTCCTGGCGAACCTCGATCGAGATCGAAGATAGCGAAAGGAGACGCTCCAGGACGTCACGGAGGCGCCAGGATCTGCCTCCAGCGATGTTGAAGACCTGGCCCGCAAGTCCGGGCGTGGCCACCATTTCGTAGGCCCGCACCACATCGCGCACGTCGAGCAAATCCCGCTCGACGTCGAGGTTGCCCACCAGGAGGACCGGTGGAGCCAGCCCAGCCTCCGCCTCGGCGATCTGGCGAGCGAAGCTCGCAATGGCGAAGCGGTCGCTCTGTTCCGGGCCGATATGGCTGAACGGCCGCACGCGAACTACCGGCATCCCGTAGCTCAGGTGATACTGCAACCCGATCATGTCCTGCGCGACCTTGCTCACGGCGTACGGGCTGAGCGGGCGGAAGGGCTGGGCTTCGGTCACCGGCAGCTCGTCAGGGTGAACCAGGCCGTAGACGTCCGACGAGCTCACGATCAACACCGTCGGCATCGGGTCGAGCAGCCTGGCAGCCTCCAAGAGGTTGATCTGCCCCACAGCGTTGTTCACCAGTGTGCCTGCTGGGTCGGCGAAAGATCGGGGCACATAGCTCGCCGCAGCCAGGTGAAAGATGACGTCGGGACGCCAGTGGGACAGCGTCCGGCGCGTGAGCTCTGCATTGAGCAAGTCACAGACCAGATGGTGATGCAGTTCGGGCCCTGGGGTATGTGGGCGTGCCGAGAGCCCGATGACCTCCCAGGTACCGGACTCCGTCAACCTTCGGGCCAGGTGCCGGCCGGCGAAGCCAGAGGCCCCGGTTATCAGAGCGCGTTTCACCCCATCGACCTCCGGTCAGCGCCAGTCTCCCGTTCTCACGCCCGGGTCTGCGCCAACCCCGCTTCGTAGCGCAGGAGCTCGGCTTTGTCAACCCGCTCCCACGGGAGATCGAGATCGGGTCGCCCGAAATGACCATAGGCTGCCACCTGGCGGTAGATCGGGCGTAGCAGATCGAGTTCGTGGATGATGGCCGCGGGGCGGAGGTCGAAGTGGCGATTCACGAGCTCCAGGATGCGCTCCTCCTCGACGTGAGCCGTACCGAAGGTCTCGATGTGGATCGCGAGGGGGCGGGCCACGCCGATGGCGTACGAGATCTGGAGCTCGAAGCGATCGGCAAGACCGGCCGCTACCACGTTCTTGGCGACGTAGCGCGCGGCATAGGCGCCCGAGCGGTCGACCTTCGTCGGGTCTTTACCGGAGAACGCCCCGCCACCGTGGCGGGCCATTCCCCCGTAGGTATCCACCATGATCTTGCGTCCGGTCATGCCGGCGTCGGCCATCGGGCCACCGACTGCGAAGCTTCCGCTCGGGTTGATCAGGATACGCGTGTTGCTATCGAGCAACCCGCCAGGGATGACCTCCCGGACAACGACTTCCAGCACGTCCTCGCGCAGGCGATCCGGGTCGACGTCAGGGTCGTGCTGGGCCGAGAGCACGACGGTATCGACACGGGCCGGCACGCCGCGCCGGTATTCGACCGTGACCTGGCTCTTACCGTCCGGTCGGAGATACGGAAGGATCCCAGCCTTGCGCGCCTGCGCCAGTCGCCGCGTCAAGCCGTGCGCCAGAGCGATCGGCATCGGCATCAGCTCCGGCGTCTCGGTGCAGGCAAAGCCGATCATCATGCCCTGGTCGCCTGCGCCGATGCGGTCGAATGCGTCGGTAGCTAGACCGCTCCGCACTTCGAGCGCCTGGTCGACCCCGCTCGCGATCTCGTGCGCTTGCTCCTTAATAGAGGTAATCACCCCCATCGTGTGGCCGTCCAGGCCGTACGCCGAATCGGTGTAGCCGGCCTCGAGCACCACGCGCCGGGCAATCTGTGGGATGTCGACCCATGCCGAGGTCGTGATCTCGCCAATCACGATCATGAGTCCGGTCGTCGTCGCCGTCTCACATGCGACGCGGCCGTCCGGATCCTCAGCCAGGATGGCATCGAGCACGGCATCCGAGACCTGGTCGCACAGCTTGTCCGGATGCCCTTCGGTCACCGACTCGGAGGTGAAGAAGGTCTGCGCTGCGCGCATCATGCTCGTCGTCACGGTCGTCCTCTCACTCCGGCGCGTGCTTTGACCTACTCATCGCCAGGAGGCGCACAGCTCGCCCCCGGATGCCGCCGTCCCGCGCCACTCAGGTCCCCTGCTGCCACGACTGCAGGTAGGTCTTCTGCTCGTCGGTCAACTCGTCGATCGTGATGCCCATGCTCGCCAGCTTCAGCCGGGCGACCTCCCGATCGATCTCCTCCGGCACCGGATAGACTGTCGCCTCGAGCTGGCGGTGGTGCGAGACCAGGTACGCGCACGAAAGCGCCTGGTTCGCGAAGCTCATGTCCATCACGCTCGCCGGATGGCCCTCAGCCGCTGCGAGGTTCACCAGCCGCCCATCGGCCAGCACCACGATCGCGCGATCTGGAGCGAGCCGGTACTCCTCGACCAGGGGCCGGAGCTGGCGGCGTCCACCGGCCGCCAGTTCGGCCAGCGCCTCGAGGTTGATCTCGACGTTGAAGTGGCCAGCATTGCAAAGAATGGCGCCGTCCTTCATGAGCGGGAAATGCTCTCGATCGATTACGTGCAGGTTGCCGGTCGCCGTGATGAACAGATCGCCCAGCGGGGCAGCCTCGCGCATGCTCATCACGAGGTACCCGTCCATGAGCGCCTCCAGCGCGCGGATCGAGTTCACCTCAGTGACGATGACGCGTGCGCCCATCCCGCGCGCCCGCATCGCGATCCCGCGCCCGCACCAGCCGTACCCGGCCACGACGACCGTCTTCCCCGCAAGCAGAATGTTCGTCGCCCGCAGGATTGCGTCGATCGTGCTCTGGCCCGTCCCGTAGCGGTTGTCGAAAAGATGCTTGGTGTCGGCGTCGTTGACCGCGATCACCGGAAAAGCGAGGACGTCGTCCTGGGCCATCGCGCGGAGCCTGATCACGCCGGTGGTGGTCTCCTCTGTCGAGCCCAGCACCTGCTCGAGTAACTCCCGCCGGTCGCGGTGAAGGGTGCTGACCACATCGGCGCCATCGTCGATCACGATGTGCGGCCGGTGATCGAGCGCCTGGTGGATGTGCCGGTAGTACGTGTCGTGGTCTTCTCCCTTGACTGCGTATACCGAGAAGCCGTCTGCCACCAGCGCGGCGGCCACGTCGTCCTGCGTCGAGAGCGGATTACTAGCGCAGATGGCCGTCTCAGCGCCTCCAGCGCGAAGGGTATAGGCCAGATTCGCCGTCTCGGTCGTCACGTGGACGCAGGCCACGATGCGCACCCCCTCGAGGGGGCGCTCGCGCTGGAAGCGCTCCCGGATCAGCCGCAGGACAGGCATCTCACGCGCCGCCCAGGCGATGCGCTGACGTCCCAGCTCCGCCAGGCCGATGTCACGGATGTCGTAGCGTGCCTCCGCCGTCCCTGTCATTACCTTCCCTCCACGGCCATGAACTCGCCGCCCCCGGCTCAGCGCGGCAGTATCCCGGCACCCTGCACAGCGCCCAGCCTGCCGCCGTCCCGTCGCGCCAGCTCGCCGAGCAACGCGTCGATATGCTCCTTGACCGGTGAGGCGACGACTCCGACGTCGGTGATGATCGCGGTGACGAGTTCGGCCGGAGTGACATCGAAGGCCGGGTTGAGCACAACCGTACCCTCCGGCGCGACGCGTTCCTGCCCAACCAACAGCACCTCTTCAGCGTTCCGCTCCTCGATGCGGATCGACGCGCCGTCGGGCGTACCGGGATCGAATGTGCTGAGCGGCGCGGCCACATAGAAGGGAACGCCGAAGTGCCGTGCCGCCACCGCCAGGCCCAGCGTGCCGATCTTGTTGGCCACGTCGCCATTGGCCGCGATCCGGTCGGCTCCGACGATGACCGCGTCGACCAGCCCCCGGGCGATAAGGCTCGCGGCCGCCGCGTCGACGATCAGCCGGAACGGGACACCGGCGCGGAGCAGTTCCCACGCCGTCAATCGAGCGCCCTGGAGACGTGGCCGGCTCTCGTCGACGTAGACGAGCGCGAGCTTACCGAGCTCATGAGCCCTCCGGACGACGCCAAGCGCCGTGCCGTAGGCACCGGTTGCCAGCGCGCCGGTATTGCAGTGCGTGAGCACCCGTGCACCGTCAGGCAGGAGCGCGGCGCCGTAGTCCGCGATGGCTCGGTCACTCTCCCGCTGCTCCTCGAGGAGCACGTCGACCAGCCGGCTCAAACGAACCACAGCCTCCTCGGCACTCGGGGCCGAGCGAGCGGTCTCCCGCGCGCGATCGAGTGCCCAGAAGAGATTGACCGCTGTGGGTCGAGTCCGGGCGAGCGTAACGCTGGCCTGCTCTAGCGCCGCTTCGAGCTCTCGACCAGCTCGCACCGCTTCCTTCGCCGCCAGTGCCATCCCGGCCGCGGCCGCCAGCCCGATGGCCGGTGCCCCCCGAACCTTCATCTCGCTGATCGCGCCAGCCACTTCGTCGACGGTGGCGCAACGCACCCAGCACTCTTCGTGGGGCAACCGTGTCTGGTCGAGAAGAACCAGCGCCTCGCCATCCCACTTAATGGACTCGAACCACTCTGCCATGCCCCGGCTCTTCACGCAAAAATAGCTTCTCCCCCGAGAGAAGCCGTATACTGCGGCTCCCTCTCATCTCCCGACGGGTCGCGGCGCGGCTCCTCTGGCAAGACCCACGCCTCGCTCGAAGCGTCTCACGAGCGCCGTCGGCGGAATTGGCACCGTGCAGGCTGGCTGCCGGTTGCCGGGCTTCCTCGGGCCGTTCCCTCCACCACTCTGGATAAGAGGAGCCCTATTCGCTTTTGCGCGAATATACCATACCGTTTGGCCGGGGACAATCAGCGTGGTGCTCCCGCCTGCAAGGCATGGAGCGCAGCCAGAACTAGATCACGCGGCACCTCACGCGTGACTACGACCTCGCCTGGCTTGACTGGTAGGATCCAGGTGAGTTCTCCACGCACCGCCTTCTTATCGTACGCGAGGCGGTCGAAGACCGGATCGGCGCTCCCCTCGAAGTGCCTGGGCAAGCACAGCCGATCGAGCAGCTGGTTTTGGCGCTCCGACAGCTCCTGCTCTGCCAGGCCGAGCGCAACTGCCATCCAGGCCACTGCCCGCATGCCCAGCGCCACCGCTTCCCCATGCCGGTAACGGTATTCAGCGGCCTCGATGGCGTGCCCGAGGGTGTGGCCATAGTTGAGGATCCGCCGCAGTCCAGTCTCCCGCTCGTCGGCCTGCACGACCGCCGCCTTGATCTCGATGTTCCGTCGGATCACCTGCGTGAGCCAGGCTGGATCCAGGGTATCCCGCTCTAACGGCGCCGCCTCGAGCAGCGGCAGCAAGACGCCCGGATACTGCTGGGTCGCGGTCACCTCAATCATCGCGTGCTTCACGACCTCGGCCCAGCCGGAGCGCAGCTCGGCCGCCGGGAGGGTGTCGAGCACCCGCGGGTCGGCCACGACCAGGTGGGGCTGGTAGAAGGTTCCGATCAAGTTCTTCCCGCGCGGGTGGTTGACGGCCGTCTTCCCGCCGACGCTCGCGTCTACCATGGCTAAGAGACTGGTCGGCACCTGCACCAGCCCGACGCCCCGGAGGATCAGCGAAGCAACCAGCCCACCGAGGTCACCCACCACGCCGCCACCGACCGCGACGACAATATCCCCCCGATCGATCCGGTGCTCGAGCAGCCAGCCCAGTAGCCGCTCGACCTCAGCGAGCGACTTGCTCTCTTCGCCCGGAGGCACGGTCGCTGACCGCACCTGGAAGCCAGCCTCGGACAGCGCCCGGGTCACCTCCTCGCCCCAGTGCTGCCACACCGCTGCGTCGCCGACGACGAAGGCGGTACGCGCCATCGGCCAGCGCGAACGGGCCAAACGTCCCAGTTCGGCGAGGAGGCCCGGCGCGACGAACACATCCGACCGGCCCGTCGCTCCACCGATCGAAGCGACCGGTACGAGCCCCCGTTGCGCGTGCGCCCGCACGCCCGCCTCCACCTCGCGGGCGATCTCCTCGAGCGACTTCCCGTCCGTCTGCACCGTGAGGTCCGCCCGGGCATAGAGCGAGGCGCGCTCCGACCAGAGCGTCTCGATGCGTCTTTCGGGATCATCACCGCGAAGCAGTGGCCTCACCGAACGGGGATCGTGCCCCCATTGCCGGCGCAACCGCTCGACGATCGTGCCCGGGCTGGCCTGCAAGTGGACGATGACGCTGGCCGGGCGCATCGCGACCCAGTTCGCCTCGTCCAGAACCACCCCACCGCCGGTGGCCACGACCACGCGCTCCCGAGCGCATGCCGAGAGGAGTGCCTGCCGCTCGGCGGCACGGAACACCGGCTCTCCGTAACGCTCGAAGATCTCCGGGATCGAGCAACCGAAGCGTGCTTCCACCTGCGCGTCGGTGTCGACCGGCTCGAAGCCCAGTCGCTCCGCCACCAGCGGAGCCAGGCTGGTCTTGCCGGTCCCACTCAACCCGATCAGGATAACGCGACGTGGTACCGTGTCGATCACTGGTCGTCTCTCGCTTCGCGTGCCCGGGTAACCCCTCGCATCCGCTACGACCAGCATTCTACTGGCCAGATCCACGCTGTGAACACCGGATCGTTCTCGGCTGGCATGTGCTATGATGCGCTGGGTACAGTGGGGAGACCGATTGACGAGCGGAGGGGAGCGAATGCGGCCCAAAGTCACCATCATCGGTGCCGGGATGGTCGGCTCGACGACGGCGCAGTATCTGGCCCAGCGCAACATCGCCGACATAGTCCTGGTCGATATCGTCGAGAACTTGCCGCAAGGGAAGGCGCTCGATCTGCTGGAGGCGGGGCCCGTCCTCGGATACGACTGCGCGGTCGTGGGCGCGAACGACTACGACGCCACCGCGAACTCGGACGTGATCGTCATCACTTCCGGCTCACCGCGCAAGCCAGGGATGAGCCGCGACGATCTCCTCCGCGTGAACATGAACATCGTGAAGAGCGTCACCGAGCAGGCAGCCCCTCGCTCGCCTGAGGCGGTCATCGTCGTGGTGACGAACCCGCTCGACGCCATGTGCCATGTCGCTCTCGAGACCTCCGGCTTCCCCGCATCGCGCGTCGTCGGCCAGGCCGGCGTGCTCGATTCGGCCCGGTTCCGGACGTTCATCGCCATGGAACTCGACGTCTCCCCTCGCGACGTCACCGCGTTCGTGCTCGGTGGGCACGGCGACACGATGGTGCCGCTGCCGCGTTACTCGACCGTGGCCGGCATCCCGATCACGCACCTCCTGTCCAAGGAGCGCATCGACGCAATCGTCGAGCGGACACGTGACGGGGGCGGGGAGATCGTTCGCCTGCTGGGGACGAGTGCTTACTACGCGCCGGCCGCCTCGGTTGCGGAGATGGTGGAGGCGATCTTGCTCGACCAGAACCGGATCTTGCCCTGCAGCGCCTACCTGCAAGGCCAGTACGGCATCGACGGCCTGTATGTCGGAGTGCCGGTCAAGCTCGGTGCCGGTGGCATTAAGCAGGTCATCGAGATCGAGCTCACCGACGAGGAGCGAGCCGCCTTGCACCGCTCGGCAGGCGCGGTGCGCGAGCTCGTGGAGGCGATGAGACAGCTTTAGCCGGAGATCGACATGACGACCTCCCGAGGCCCGTCATCCGCGCGTGTTCGAACCGATCGCCTCTGGGAAGACGTCGAGTCGCTCTTGAGCGTCGACGAGGCACGCGAGCGCGTCCTAGCGGCAGTCGACGCGTTGCCGGCAGTCCGCGTGCCGTTACTCGATGCGCTGGGACTGGTGCTGGCGCAGCCGGTCGTCGCGGGGCATGATGTCCCACCCTTCACCAACTCCGCCATGGACGGGTATGCGGTGCGAGCGTCCGACACGGCCGGCGCGAGCTATGATCACCCAGCGACCCTCACGGTCGTCTGCGAGATACCTGCTGGCTCGCGCTGTGCCGTCTCAATCGGCCCTCGGCAGGCGGCGCGCATCATGACCGGGGCTGTGCTGCCCGAGGGCGCAGACGCGGTCGTCCGTTTCGAAGAGACGGATGAGTGGGAGTCCGGCCCCGATTCCGCTACCAGTCGCGGGCGGGCTGAGATCCGGGTCTTCCGCCCAGCCAAGCCCGGGGAGAACGTACGGCTCGCCGGTGAGGACGTCGCAGCCGGGCAGGAGATTCTGCCGGCCGGAACCGTGCTGCGGCCGGCCTGCATCGGCGTGCTCGCGTCGCTCAACCAGCGGTGGGTGACGGTTCACCGGAGACCGCGGGTCGCCATTCTTGCCACTGGCAACGAGGTCATCGACCTGGGACCGGAGCTCCTGCCCGGCCAGATCCGCAACAGTAACAACTACACGCTAGCGGCCCTGGTGAAACAGTGCGGCGGCGAGCCGATCTTGCTCGGCGTCGTGCGCGACGACCCGGATGAGATCCGATCGAGGCTCCGGAGCGCGCGCGGCGCCGATCTGATCCTGACGTCAGGCGGGGTCTCGATCGGGGACTATGACCTCGTCAAGCATGTCCTGCAGGCCGAGGGGCGGGTCGAGCTGTGGCAGGTTCGCATCAAGCCAGGCAAACCCATGGCCTTCGGGTGGATCGGCGGAGTCCCGATGCTCGGACTACCGGGGAACCCGGTAGCGGCTTACGTGGCCTTCCTGCAGTTCGGCCGGCCAGCGATCCTGAAGATGCTCGGCTACCAGGACTGGACGCTGCCCACCGTGCGCGCGAGGCTACTGGCACCGTGCGAGAACCGCGGGCAACGACGCCACTTTGTCCGGGTACGCTTGGAGCGCCAAGGGGACGAGTACGTTGCGCGCCCGGTCGGCGAGCAGGGTTCCGGCATCCTCAGCTCCGTAGCCCAGGCCAACGGGCTAGCCGTTATCCCGGAGCAGTGGAACGAGGCACCATCAGGCGCCATCGTCGACGTCCAGCTTCTCGATCCCTGGTCCGTACCGTGAAGACACTGCCCCTCAGCGCAACAGCACCACCAGGATACCGGCGAGCATCACTGTCGCACCCACGAGCGCGTTGGTCGTCGGTGTCTCACCGAGGATGAGCCAGGCGAGCACGATGGCACCGGTGACCTCCTGGGTGAACAGGACGTTGGCGACCGCCGCGTTCAACCGGCGCACGCTAGCGTTGTACAGCGTGTGGCCGATCGCGTTCGGGACCAGGCCGAGCGCCAGCAGGGAAAGGACGACCTGCAGGGAGTAGCGAGAGCTCGCGGCTCCCGCGTCGCTGGCAGACCAGGCCGCCAGAGCCGCGAGTGGCGCCGTCCACAGCGCGGCCATCGCGTAGACGCCCACGGCATAACCGAAGAGCGGCACGCGCTGCCGCTGTTGCCGGCCCACCATCGAATACAGCGCGAACGTGATGGCCGAGAGCACGGCAAAC
>ERZ511473.2054-NODE-2054-length-12320-cov-3.203953_pt1 | contig 12320 bp, 9 predicted proteins | sample MGYA00374947_ERZ511473 | MGnify/ENA primary metagenome ERZ511473 (study PRJEB26303, sample SAMN06343854) | sediment metagenome | isolation source: hot spring sediment | place: Canada: British Columbia | collected 2012-09-26 ... | reverse complement strand
GGGGATGGTTCGGATGGTTTTGTTGTCTGTTGTGTGTGGATAATGGGGTTCTGAGGGATTTTTCGAACAGCCTCAGGCAAACGATACTCGATTAAGCCCTCTATTAGCCCAGATTGATGGGTAGAGACCTAATGACAAGATCGCGAGGTTCCTTGCGCACGCTACTCCATTCGATACATTTGCTCGTATCGCCCACCTGAAGCAGGTACACTTCCCTCTGATGGAGACACCATTCCTGCCACAGCTGCGGGCGCGTGAACGGGGTCAGGTGAAGGAATGGCTCCAGCAGGTGGCGCAGGGCAACGGCGGCATCCTGTTTATCACGGGCGATTGGGGCATGGGACGCAGCAGTCTGCTGCGCGACGCCATGGCACGCGCAATGGAGTGCGGATTGGTCGTGGCGGATACTTGGTGCCGCGGTGGGCATGGCGAGCCTGCCTGGATGCCACTTGCCACGCTCATGGAGCAACTGCTGCGCCACTTCGGGGATGACCCACTAACACAGCCTCTGGCAGAGCAGCTACAACATTGGATGCTGTTCCCGCAATCATGGCATATCCCTGCGCAGTTCATTCGTCCGCTGCGTGCGATGGCACGCAAACGCGCCCTCCTGCTCTGTATCGATGACTTCCATCTCGCCTCCGACCACCTGATTCGGCTGATACAGGGCTGGCTCTCCGGCGTGCGCTTTGAGCCGATTGGATGGTTGCTGACGGTCTGCACACCTGTTGAGCGACCGTTGCTGTATGAGTTGATGCGCCGGAGTGAGGAGCATGGCGTGGCGCGCACGCTGGAGCTGGGTCCCCTCTCACTGGAGGAAACAGGCAATCTGATTGCAGCGTGGCGCCCCACGCTGGCAGGCGATGAGCGGCTTGTCCAGGTGCTGCATGAGCGCACACGTGGCAGTCCCCTGTTCCTCGTGGAGATTCTACGCCACGCGGAGAGGTGGGAAGACAAAGGGCGCACGCAACGCGATCTCGCGCAAGGAATTCCGACAAGCTTGCGTGGGATGTTGCTGCAGCGGGCGCAGGCACTCTCGACACGCGAGCGCGAACTGCTGAACTGGCTCAGCTGCTTTGAGGGGGAAATTCCCGTCGAGATTCTGCCCTCCCTGCTCAACGCCAGTGAACGGCGCGTGTCGCAATGGCTGAACAAGCTGCTGCAGACCGGCTGGCTGGAGCACGTCCATGGACAGCAGCACACGCTGGCCTGGCGGCATCCGCTGACGCGCGAGGCGATTTACGAGGCAATCCCGGCGGCACAACGTGCCCGACTGCATCGACAGATTGCTGAGCAGCTGGAAACACGGAGCCGAGAGGGCGCCCTCTTGCCCGATGAACAGTGCTGGCTGCACTGGATGCGCTCGGAACCTGACGAAACGGTGCTCACACGGCTGTGGGAGGCGCGTCAGCAGGCGCGCCTGCGCTCGCATCCCCGTTTCCGCCTGGAGCTGCTGGAAGCCTGCCTGCATGCGGCGACCGTGTTGGGCGACCTGCCAAAGCGTGTCCGCTTGCTCTGTGAGCGCCCGCACCTGATGTTTTGCTTACCTGACGGTTTGCTGCGTGCCCTGGATGCCTCGCAGCAGGCAATCGCCGAACTGGAGGCGCACCCAGAATGCGATCCCGACCGCAGCCTCTGGATTCAGGTTCACTGCGCGCGGGCGGGGCAACTGAGCCAGCTGGGGCGCGTGGAAGAAGCTCGCACCACCCTGCAAACGCTGCTGCAACAGGGCGGCTGGTCCGAAAGCCAACAATCGATGCTGGAGTTAACCCTCGCCTATCTCCACGCCTGTCAGGGCGAGCTGCGCACCGCCTATACCCTGCACCGCACCGTCTGGCAGCGGATGCGCACCGAGATGGAGTGGTGGCAACGCTGGGCAGGAACGCTCTACTACACGCTGCGATATGCCCTCGCCTGCGGCGATAAGGCGCTGGCGCATGAGGTGCTGGAACAGTTCAGCGACTGGGCCGTGCATCCCGCCGCGCCACCCGCGTGGAAAGAGTTGTGGCACCTGATGCAAGCCGAACTGGCCTATTTTGAAGGGCGTGGCGCAGAACAGCTCTATCACGCGCGGGCGGTACGCCCAATGGAATCGGAGGTAGACACCAGTCTGCTGGGCTACGAAAGCTGGTTCCAGACATTACTCTATCGAGACCCGACGGAGGCACTGCATGTAGCGGATCGCGCCCTTACCGTAGTGCGCCAGGCGATCGGTTATGAACGCGAGGCAGAATGGCTTGTCTATCGAGCGCAGGCACTGCTGGAAGCGGAGCGGTTCCGCGAAGCGCACCAGACCTTGCAGGAAGCGCGACGACTTGCCCACAAACTCAACCATCGACTCATCCTAACACGCGCTTGCCTGCTGCAGGCTCAGCTCGCCCTCCTTGCGCCTCGCGACCAGGAGCTAGAAAAGCAGGCACACAATCAGCTTGCCACAGCAGAAAGCCTGAACGCAGCCCTTGTGCTCCCGGAGGTGGAAATCGAAACGCGGCGGCTCCATTCTGCGTTGAGTATGGAGCAAGGCAACCTCGATGCGGCGTTGGAGCAGGCCCAGCAAGCGGTCGCCTGCGCCAATGCATGGGGGCACGCGTTCTATCGGGGGATAGCCTCCTTGCAACTGGCGACGGTTCTGCTACGCACTTCGGGGCAGACAGCACCGAATGGACTTACAGCTCAGGCTGCCCTGGAGCATGCCGAAAGCCTGCTAAGCGGTTATGGCGTGCCGATCTGGTGGCGGCGGATCCAGCAACCACGCCCTGCCATGAAGTGGGTCAGTGAGCGCGGCTGGGAAATCGAGGTCTGCATGCTGGGCGATGTGCGCGTGCGGTTTCGAGCGCGCGAACTCACTCCCGACGGCTGGGTCAGCCCGCGCACGCGCGCCCTGTTTTGCCATCTTATCCTGACCCAGGGACGCCCCCTGCATGCCGACACGCTCTGTGAACAACATTTCACCCATCTGGACATCGAGCGGGCGCGTGTGAACTTGCAGACGACCATCTCGGCGGTGCGCCGCTCGCTGCGCCGTGCCCTTGGTGAAGAGGCAGGCGAGTGGCTCCGTTACGATTCAGGATTTTACCGATGGGCACCCGAGCACAGCTGGACCGCGGACGCTTTTGAGTTCGAACGCATCGCACGCGATGCCCTTGCACTCTCTGACCCACACGCCCAGCAGGAACGGCTGGAGGAAGCTCTCCAAATCTATCGGGGCGATCTACTGCCCGAATTTGCCGAGGAGGAGTGGTGCCTGACGCATTATCATCGCCTGCGTGCGCTTTACCTGGAGTGCCTGCTGATGCGAGCGCAACTGGCTTCGCTAATGGGGCACCATGTAGAAGTCATCGAATATGGGGAGCGACTGCTGGAACACGATCCATGTGATGAAGCCGCAGCGCGCCTGCTAATGCAGGCATATCGTGCGCTCGGACGCCGTGCCGATGCCCTGCAGGTCTATGCCCGCTGCCAAAAAGCGCTCGCCGAGCTGCTGGACACTACACCCTCGGAACCCACCCGCCAGCTGTATGAGTCCCTCTAGAAAGGGTGAACCGTTGCGATGGGGTTCGAATGAACCCTACTGTGAAAGCAATCGCCTTAAGCCGCCTCCGCCACCCGGCCGACGCAAACCCTCCTCGCCCAGAATGTGCAGGAACACCAAGCACATCTCATCGGTTGTCTTCTCGCCCCAGGTGACCACCTTTGGCGGACGGTTCGGGTTATTCGGGTTCTTTTCCGAATTGTCATAATAGGCACGCACCTCCACGCGCGTGCCTTTCGGTAGGCGCACCGGGGTCTTGTAGTGGTAGGTGTCTTGCCATTTGAAGTCCCAGTCCTGGACCCAGATCATCGGGATGGTTTTGCCATCCGGTGTGTAGGCATCCACCTTCATCTCGCGACCAAGCAGGTGCATATGGGGTGTGATGGCGACCACCTCCACATCCCGCGGTGCAATCCAGTAAGCGCGTACCTCATGCCGTTCGGCGCCAGGCGGAATGCTGAAGAAGGGATTAACGAGCCACGCGATACCCACCGGCTGCGGGTTCAGCGATTTGGCGAAGTAAAGTCCGACGCGGGTGCGGTCACGCTCAGGCTTGCCCGTGCGATAGTAGTGAATCTGCAACACGATATCGGAGCCTTTAGGCAGGCGATAGCCCGTGCCCTCCGGCAGCTTCTGCGGCGAAAAACCCGGCGCCCAACCCCCCAGCATGCCTGCAGGCACAAAACCAGGCCAGCCAAACGCCTTATAACCCGGCCCCGGGTCCGCCGCGTCTAGCTTGCGTGCCGTGCCTGAGGTGTCGCAATAGACGATCACATGGTGCACCGTGCGCCGATTGCCCGGCTGAATATCGATCGCCTGCACGAACATATCCCGGTCGAAGTTCGTCGGGATAACAAAGTGGCGATACTCATCTTCCCCGGTGGGACCCACCTCGTACTCTTCGGGCATTTCCAGCACCACATCGGGTAGACCGAACGCCCAATCATCATTGAACTGGCGTGTGGGTGGCAGATCGTTCGGATCGCCCAAAGGTGCGCCGTTCTCTACCCACTGCGTAATCAGCGCGATCTGTTCATCGGTCAACCGACGCTCGCCTTTAAACTCGCCATAGCCGGGCACCGGCTTCCATGGTGGCATCTGGCGCGCCTGCACATATTTGGCAATCTCCTTGCGCCAGGTGTAGGCGTCCCGATAGGTCATCAAAGAGAAGGGCGCAACCTGACCCGGACGATGACACGACTGGCAATGCTCCTGCAAAATAGGCGCGATATGCTTCGCGTAGGTGATGGGGGTGGCAGCCACCGCCTCGGCTTTGAAATGGATGGTGCAGCCGAAGGTTTCCGTAGTCGCCGGTTTGACCGGCTTGCCCTTCAGCACCGCTTCCAGCGCGTTGCGCAGGTAGTGGTGACGCACCCGATCCTCATAACGGTTATCATCGATGGCGCCCCGATAGCGCAGAACACCCTGTCGATCGATGACAAACGCCTGCGGGGTCATCGTCGCGCCCAACGCACGCGCCAGCTTCCCCTCCGGGTCATACACCACGGGGAAATTCAACCGCCACTCGCGAACACTCTGGCGCACCTCCTGCTCCGTATCGTCGTAGTTCGAGTAGATCCCGATGAGCTGTACACCGCGTTTGGAATAGGCGGTATGGAGCTGATTGAGCCGCACGGCATAGCGTTGAGCCGCCGGGCACTTTGCGCCCAGAAAAACCAGCACCACAGGGGATTTTCGGCTTAGATCGCCCAGATGATAAGTGCGCCCGTTCAAATCGGTGAAGCGGAGCGCAGGCACACGGATATTTATACCAACCCTCGCCGGCGCTTCGGTAAGCACGCGGTGTTTTTTACTCACCTCGGCAGGAAGCGCAGCAGATTCACGCTGTTCGCTTTCTATCGTGGGCATCCACAGCGCGGATACCCCCACCATCACCAGACTCATCAGCCACCATGCTCTCATTGTTTTGCGCCCTCCGACTCACCAGTCAGTATACCCTATTCGACGCTTAAATGGAACCCCCTGTTCGTTGCAGGGTGAAGAAATATGCTCGTGCAACACGCTCAGACACCTCTGCTAAAGATCTGGCGGTGAACAAAACGCCACCTCATGAGGTATCATGGTTTCTAAAGATGGCATTCAACACCATAGATGACCTGTTGAAGGCGATTCGGGAACACCCCGAATGGCGCGATGAGTTAAGGCGGCTTGTGCTAACAGATGAGCTGCTTCAACTGCCGGAGCGTTTCGAGCAGCTGAGCGCACTTGTACAGCAGCTCGTGACCCTGACGCACCAGCTGGTCGAACAAGGTGGGCGCCACGAGGAGGAAATCCGCCAGCTGCGCAAAGAGTTCTACGAGCATCGGCAGGAGTTTCAAGCGCATCGGGAAGAGTTTCTGCAACTGCGCGCCGAAGTGGAACAACTGCGCAAGGAGTTCTACGAACATCGGCAGGAGTTTCTGGCACACCGAGAGGAGTTTCTACAACTGCGTAAAGAGTTTTACGAACATCGCGAAGAGTTTCACCAGTTCAGGCAGGAAACGAACTCACGCCTGTACCGCTTGGAGCGCGACATGGCGGAACTGAAGGGCAGCGACCGAGAGCGCTACTATCGTGAGCGTGCAAGCGCGATCTTTGGGCGGTACTTGCGTCGTGTACGGTTAGTAGATTTCAGCGAACTCTACGAAGAACTGGACAGCCGAGAGCCACTCACTCAAGAGGAGCTGTTCGAAATCAGCTTGCTGGATGCGGTGGTGGAAGGGCGACGCAAAAGCGATGGAACCCCTGTATTGCTGGCAATAGAGGCTTCATGGAGCATTTACCCCGATGATGTGCAGCGTGCCTTTGCCCGGGCCCAAATCATCGCTAAGCGAGGTTACACGGTCTATCCCGTCGTGGCAGGCAAGTATGCAGAGGAAGGACTGCTCGAATCGGCACAACAAGTTGGTGTGCTGGTGGTACTGGACGGCGGGCGTGTGCTTGGCGACACCGCGCTGATATAACTTTCCTCCTGTCTACAAGGTATAATCCCCCCGGGTGATCCCGATGACAACGCAGCAAGAAATCATTTACCCAGAAACGGATGGGCAGCCGATGGCAGAAAATACGAAACAGTTCGAGTGTATCACCACACTCAAAGGTAATCTGGATCGCATCTTTCTGCATGACCCAAATGTGTTCGTGGCGGGTGACCTGTTCTGGTACCCGGTGGAGGGCAGACCCGATATCCGGCAGGCGCCCGATGTGATGGTGGTGTTCGGGCGCCCCAAGGGTCACCGACGCTGCTATTTACAGTGGCAGGAGGAGAATATCCCGCCCCAGGTGGTGTTCGAAATCGCATCGCCCAGCAATCGTCCAGAAGAATGGGAACAGAAATTCCTTTTTTATGAGGAGTACGGGGTGGAGGAATACTACATCTATGATCCTGAAACAAGTCGGTGGCAGGGTTGGATTCGCCGCGATTCGAAACTGACGCCGATCCACTCGATGGTGGGGTGGGTCAGCCCCCGGCTGGGTGTGCGTTTTGGCGAGGCGAACAGCACCAACATGGGATTGACCGCTCCAGATGACACACCGTTTCTGAGCTTCACCGAGCTGGCTCAGATGGCATTTCAAGAGCGGCTGGCGCGTGAAGAAGCGGAGCAACATGCTCGACGCCTCGCTCAGCGACTGCGCGAACTGGGTGTCAATCCCGACGAGTTATAAACCCAATGCGTGCCTATCGGTTAATCGCGCCCGGCAAGATGCGCATGCTGAATATCGAACCGCCCATCCCCGGTGAGGGCGATGCACTCCTGCGTGTGCACGCCTGCGGCGTGTGCGGCACCGATCTGCACCTGAAGCAGCGCGGGCATCACGACTGGCGTGGGGAACCTATCACGCTTGGGCATGAGATTGTAGGCGAAATTGTGCATCCCACCGAACGCGCAGGTGAATGGGTGGTCGTTGATCCGCAGATTGTATGTGGCGCATGCTTTTACTGCCGGCGGGGGCGGCTGAACCTTTGTGAGCGACTGGAACATATCGGCATCCGTGTCGACGGCGGTTTCGCCGAGTTTTTGTGTGCCCCCCTGCGCAACCTTTACCGACTGCCCGAAGGCATCTCACCTGAGGAGCGCTGGCGGTTCGCGCTGGTGGAGCCAGTTGCCACCTGTGTCGCCGCAATGAATCTGGCGAACCCACGCCCCGATGAGAGTATGGCCGTTGTCGGATTGGGCTTTTTCGGACAGGTGTTTTTGCAACTCGCACGCTTGTGGGGCGTGCAGCCGTTATACGGTCTGGACCCTATCTCGCAGCGGCGCGAGGTCGCTCAGCAACTCAGCCAGGCGGAGGTGTTTGACCCCTCATCCGAAAGCGAGCCTCTGCCCCAAGCCAATGTGGTCATCGATGCAGCCGGCTCGCCCGATGCAGCCGATACCTGCCTTGGCATCGCAAGCAAGGCGGCACGCATCGTTGTGTTCGGCTATCGACCAGAGCCGGTACAACTCGACTGGTATGCCATCACGCTGAAGGAGCTGAGTATTATTGGCTCGCGCTCCAGCAATCATGCATGGGAGCACAGCTTACACCTGGTGGCATCCCATCGGCTCTCGCTGCGCCCTCTGGTGCATCTCTACGCTTTCGACGAGATAGAAAAAGCCTTCCGCGCGGCCGAAACGCGCAAGGTGTTCAAGCCGGTGCTGGTGCTATGACCCTTTTTGCACGGGGATTCGCACGCGGAAAGTGGTGCCTTTGCCTGGTTGACTGCTGGCATCCCAGTGCCCCTTGTGCGCCATAATCGCGTTGCGGATGATGCGCGTGCCCAGTCCGGTGCCGCCCGCTTTGCTGCTGGTGGCGCGCCCTTCCAGAATTTCGCGCACGCGATAGGGCGGCATGCCCGCACCCGTGTCGCTTACCTCCAGCGCCAGAGAGAGATACCCCGCGCCGTTGTCCTCAAGATGGGCGCGTACGGTCACTTCACCCCCTGGCGGCGTCGCCTCCACCGCGTTATGCAGAAGGTTGTAGACCATGCGCTCAATAAGGAACTTATCCAGCAAAGCGGGCGGTGTCGGCTGAATATCGCTCTTGATGGTCACCCGCTTCTGGCGCGCCAGCGGCTCAATCGCATGCACGCGCGACTCGACAATCTCCGCGAAGGAGTGCGATTCCAGATTCGCTTCGGTGCTGGCGCCCTTGATGGCGTCGGCAACCAGTTGCGTGTCGCGATAGACCTCGACGGTCGCGCTGTGAATCGCACCGAACGCCTCCTGCATCAGCATATACGCCTCCGGGTGAACCCGCGCAATCTCACTGAGATAGGGGTCCAGCGTGGTGAGCCAGCCCAGCACCACATTCACCTTGTTCTTGATATCGTGCGCCATCGCCCCCATCGTCTCGGCTAAGTGCGCCAGCTCCGCATCGCGTGCCAGTCGCGCGTTCTGTATCGCCAGCGCAGCAATATCGGCAATAATGCCCGTCATCGCCATGTCCTGCTCGGTGAAGACCCCTTGCCGACGGTTCACCAGCTGCATCACACCCAGCCTCTCTCCTTCTGAACCGCGCATCGGCACGGTCAACAGGCTCGTGGTCCGATGGCGCAGGGCAATATCCACGCGAGGCGAGTGCTGCGGGTCATGCTCAGGGTCCAGGGTGAGTTTCGGCTGACCCGTCCGAAAGACCTCTCCAGCGATGCCCTCGGTCACATCAAGCGACATGCCCTGCAGCTCCGCGCTTTTATCGCCCACCACATAACGGAACACCAGCGCGTTCAGTGACGGCTCATAGAGCAGAATCGAACCGCCCTCAGCATCCACGCTCTGCATCGCGACCTGCAAAATGCGCCGCAGCCTTTCTTCAAAATCGATAGCGGTAAACAGCTGCGCCGTGGCTTCCTGAATCACCCGAATCCGATCTCGCTCTTCCATCGATAATCGACCTCGTGTATAGTGTACCTCCAAACTTTGGATAAAAGGCGGATCTTTCGGTTCCCTTCGCGTTGCAGAGATATTCGCCACCGCTGGACTTGATTTCTTAGTCAGGCTAAGGGTATATTCTATAGAGAAATGGAGGCACACATGGCTATTCAGGAATTGGAACGGATGGTGCAGACACTGCCAGAGGATTCGAAGTCTGTGGGCTTTGTGGCGATAAACTACATCACTTGCCGACCTGACTATCGGCAGCGATTCGTGGAGCTGTTTCGTACACGCGCCCATGCGATTGATCGAATGCCGGGCTTTCTGGGGATGTATGTGTTGCGCCCTCAGCGTGAAGGCGACCCCTACTTGGTGGTCAGCCACTGGGAGAGCGAAGCGCATTTCCGCGCCTGGCTCAAATCACCTGAATTTCTGGAAGGACACAAGCGTGGTTTTGAAGAGGTACGTCTGGCAAAAGAGCGCGGCGAGGAGCCCCCTATGGTTTCCGACTTCCGTACCTATGAATTGATTGCACGCTAAGCACCATCACAAGGAAATTTTTTTGAACCGTGCGGGTCTACTGCCAGTGAAGAACTTCCGCCTCAGCGGGTGGATCGGTCTGCACCTGCAGGCGGGTGCCGGGCGCGGTATAAGCGTTGCGGACGAAGCCCCACGCCAGAATCGCGTCCTCCAGCAGGGGCGATCGCACCGCCCCCGTAATCCAGCCCGCATCGGCACGGTCAGAGGCAGCGATCGGCATCCCGCGCGCGGGCAGCTGTTCACCCTCCACCCGCAGCGGTACCCAGGTGCGATTGGTGTGTCCGCGCGCCTTGATGCGCATCAGCACCTCCTGCCCCGTGTAGCAGCCTTTGGTGTAGCTGATATAGCGTGCCTCGAAGGTGGGGCCCAGCTCAGCCGCCAGGGTGCGCTCGTCCATATCGACGCCGTAAAGCGGGATGCCCGCCTCGTAGCGCAACACCTCGTATAACTCTGGTGCGATGGGCAGCACTTCGGTGGCGATCAACGCGGTTTTCATCTCCTCGTGCACCTCAAAGGGCAGGATCAGGTCATAGCCGCCCCAGCGAGTACGTGCGCAGCGCACGAGGCGCACCTCCACCTTCTGCCAAAACTGTCGGCGATGGCGCAGCTCGCCTTCAGACGGCGGCTCCAATCCCAGCTCTTCCAGCACCTCGTCCGCGCGTCCGCCCTGCAGACTCAGCACGCCAAGACCCTCCTGCAGAGGAATTAACTCCACATCGTCCAGAATAATCAGGCTGCTGAGCCGTTCCAGCATCGTGCCGAAGGCAGCGGGTGGCAGCAGAAGCAGGTAGCCGTCTTCGGCTTCCAGCACATAAGAGTCGGCAAGCAGGTGCCCTGTGGGACTGCAGAAGGCGGTATAGACCCCCATGCCCTCCTGCAACGGACGCAGGTCGTTCGTCGCCTGCGCCTGCAGGAAACGCTGGCGGTCGCTACCTATCACGCGCACCAGCCCCCAGTCACTCAGATCGAGCCAGCCCGCATGGTCCCGCACATGCGCATAAGTGGCGTTCATCCGAAATCCCCCTATCACTTTACCTGAAAAGGGTACAATCCCGATGTGGCAATCGTGGAGTGGCAGAGTCGGGTCGCGGGGTTTCGGTTTCGGCTTCAGGGTGCGCCTGACCCGTTGAGCCAGCCGTTTATCGATCCTCTGCACCGCTGGCATTTCACCTATCGGGTGCAGGGCTTTGTGCTGGAGCCGAATCCGAACTTGTTGATAGAAACCTTCACCTCAAGCCAGCCACTCTATCCCTTTGCACAGCGTGCCTGTCGGTTGCTGCTGCACTGCTATGAACTAACGCGGGTGCGGCTGGGGCTGGAACATCCGCTAAAAGAGGATCGTCTGCTACGCCTGTTCCTCTGTCGCGAGGGCAAGCCGGGCGCGGAACAGCAATCGAATCTGATCTATCTCTATCAGGTAAGCGATCAGATGCCCTCCACTGAATGGCTGCGCGAGCTGACACACGAGTACGGGCACTTTGTACTGCCCCCCATTAACTCCTTCGTGGAGCCGGAGGCGTGGGCGAACGGTGACCTGGGTGAACGGCTATTTGGCGTCTGGCTGCTAAACGCCTTGATGGCGAACCAGATAGACCCCGAATCGGTCATGGGTGTTTCCGAGGTGGCGCTGCGCACCTATGTGCAGCGCGCCGTGCAACCCCTGGTGGAGCGCATGGCACGGGAAGGGCTCTCGCCCGCGCGCTGGCGCTCACGCAAACGCGACGGCTACGAAGAGTATCTCGCGCTCGCGCTCTATGCCGAACAGGTCTATGGGGCGGAGCGGCTGGGACGCGCCATGCGTATCGCAGGCGGAGTGGCACCCGACGACTTCCTGAACGGTTTGCGCGAGAGCCTGCTGGAGCCATCACGGCTGAAGGTCAATCTCCTACGCCACCCTGCATGGCTGTTGCTGCCGGGCGGAGCTCGCCGATGGCGTGTGCTGGGCGAGGCACGCCTTGTGCCCGACCCAAAACGCCCCGATTGGGTACGATGCCACTGCCCTGAGCGAACCCTGCTGCTGCAGCAGGTGAACCGCTGAACCCGTCGAAAAACACTTATCAAGGAGGTACGCTATGCGATCGGTTCTGTTTCTGACGATGTTGCTGGTGCTGCTATCGATAGTAGGCATCGCGTTGCAAGAGCCAAAGTCGATGCCTACACCCAACCAGTTGAGCGAGCAGGAACGGCAGGAAGGCTGGAAGCTGCTGTTCAACGGCAAGGATCTCAGTGGCTGGGCAATCTTTGACCAGCCCGATGCATGGACAGTCGAGGAGGACGCGCTGGTCTGCACGGGCAGAGGCGGTGGGATGATCTATGCCGAGGGCGTCTATAAAAACTTCGAACTCAAACTGGACTTCAAGGTCTCGCCCGGCGGCAACAGTGGGGTGTTCCTG
>ERZ511473.2052-NODE-2052-length-12341-cov-52.807078_pt1 | contig 12341 bp, 15 predicted proteins | sample MGYA00374947_ERZ511473 | MGnify/ENA primary metagenome ERZ511473 (study PRJEB26303, sample SAMN06343854) | sediment metagenome | isolation source: hot spring sediment | place: Canada: British Columbia | collected 2012-09-26 ... | reverse complement strand
GGGAGCGATGGGTGCTTTTGAAGTTTTATTGGGAGGGTTGGACAGAAGAGGAAATTGCCCAAGAATTGGGCATCAGCCAACAAGCCGTCAGCAAAGTGAAACAGAGGGCTCTCCAAAAACTGAAGGAACTGTTGAGCGGGCTATTGTGAGGGCATTGAGCAAAGATGCTGCGAGAAGGGCAAAGGAAGGGGAAGTGCTTAGGGGTTGTAAAAAGGGCAGGTTGATGCATATTATTAATGGCAGTGAAAAACGCAGTATGGAGGTGTTTGGGGTGGGAAGGAGCATAGTGCTGTTAGTTGCGGTAGCCTCATTGTTCGGTGTCTATGTGACCAAGCAAGCCCTTGCAGGGTGTTTCGCCTACTGTGTAGCTGTAGATAGGCAGATTATCCAGAATCAATGCGGTGGGGTCATTAACGGCTGTCCTGGCTCTTGCTCCAAGGAAGAATGGCAGGAAGGTTTCTGTCAATCTACTATCAACCCCTTTGCAGGTTGTGACCCTGTCCAAAGGCTGGTTCCTCGCAGTCTCTATACTACTGGTTGCGTGCCTGCAGGGGTGATTAATCCCAGTTGCCAATGTGACGGAGCAAATTGGCAGTTCCAAAGGATAGTACTTGTGAACCAGCCAGACTGTAATGGATACACTTGCCTTATGCCTTGAATATTGAGCCTGTCGCGTGATTACTCAGGGGCGCGAATGTTGTAAGTGCGATCGGTCGTTTGCTCTTGTAAATAGGGGGTGTAACACATGCGTGGCAAATTAGTGACTCTATGGTGCATATTGGTCTTTACAGCCGTAGGTCTTGCGCAGCAACGGACGGTTGACGAAGGTGAATTGGGAAAAATCCTTGCCTTGATGGAGCGACGCCTCCAAAAGATAGCAACTCTTAGATGTGAATGGGAAGAAGTGCGAGAATTTCTCCCTGATCCCTACTTCAAGGAGCATTGGCAGGAAGAAGCAGAAAAACGCGTCAGGCAAATACCTGGATGGCGCAATTTACCTCGTGAGGCTATAGAGCAAAACAGGGAGGCATACCAAGAGTTGTTCCGTCAACTTGGTGAAGGGTTCAAAACGCAAAGGGTCATAACTTTTGAAGGGTGTGGTAGTTTGGTTTTAGCAAAAGCCACTCAGCATAAGCCCTTCTTCGTCGCTCAAATATTCTTCTTCACACAAAGTCATTGCCTCCTGGACTACGGATATGGTCAAGGTGCGGTAAAACCTTATGCATCGGTCAAACCAATGAACGAGGTTGAACCTGTCCTTTCCAACCTTCTAACCCGATGGTTTTTCCTTGGCGGTAACATCGTCAAGTGGGGTAACTTTCGCGTTCAATCAATTGAACAAAATGCGGATATAGTCACACTAACGCTCATGGAACAAGGGCAAGAAAAAGTGTCACCAGAATACCGCCATATCGTTGAAGTGAGGATTGGTAGAAAGTATGAAGGTGCTCCGATAAGTGTCTTGAGCAGGCATGGTCAGATAGTCATTAGGCGCTTAGAAGGGCGAAATTTCCGTAAGGTGGATGATGTTTGGCTCCCCACAATTGTTTTTGATACTGCAAGACAATACAAAGTAACATATCGTTTGATCTCAGTTGAAAAGATGAAAGACCCAGTTAGCGTCATCGCTCAATTGCCTAAAAATATTGTCGTCAACGATTTAAGACTGGGCAGAGACAGGCAAGTTAATTACCCGTTTCGCGGACGGCTACCAACCTTAGAGGAACTGGAAAAGATGTGGCAGGAACGGGAAAAAGAAAGACGGTATTTGAAAGCAAGAAGCGCTGCCGCTCGTTGGTTACCACCGATCTTCCTGATCGTTGTCGGAGTCATTTGGTATTTGCGAATGAGGGGTAAATGGTAGAAGCAATTCCATGTTATGTGGAAATGGAGTTGTAAGTTAGGAGGGTGTGTGATTGCTGCGAGTGAACAAAAGAAATATTTGTTTCCTTTTGTGCTAATTGTAACGGTTCTTATCTGGTTGAGCACTCTTGTATTTCAATGGACAATAGCGTCAGGTGTGGTTTGGATTTTAGGTAGCGATTATGATTTTGGCAAAGTTTCACAAGGCAAAATCATAGAACACCGAGTGCATTTGTTTAACCCTCATACCTATCCAATTCATTTGCAATTTGAAACGGGTTGTGGATGCACGGTGGTGGCAGAAGAGGGCGCTAACTTGTCAGATTTGAGTTTGGATCCCTTCAGTTGGCATACGGTCTCCATCAGAGTGGAAACGGCAGGTTTAGAACCGGGGCAACACCTGCTGGTGGTATGGGTGAAGGTTCAGGAAAGCGATAAAATTTACCTACAGCCCATCTGGTTGAGGTTCTCGCTACACAGACTTGGAGGGTGACTGACTTGTGGCTTCATTCTGATATCAAACGGCGGACAACTGTAATGCGGGCACTTTCCGTTGGTTTTCCTATCATTGGACAGGCAGTATTAATAGGCATAATAGTCTGGTATGTTTTACCTAATACAATCTTCTGTGATTGCTTGAGGGAATTGGTTAAAATTACCCTGCCTAATTTCTCAGATATGAGTGTTAATGGCGAAGCAACTTTCACCTATTTCGTGGGTTATGGGTTTATGCTTTTCCTTCTCGCCGTGTATGTCTATGTTCGTTTCACCTATTGGGCACGACCAACGCCTGCCCTTCACTTGACCGACTTAATCACCATCTTCGGCGGGCTTTACTTGTTGGACTTTTTCCTTTCTACCACCGAACGCTTTCTCTTTGCTCAATCGCTTTGGGTGTTCATAACATTTGTATCCTTCTACTTTTGTGTCCTATGGCTCCCCAAAGAACAAGCCCTCCGATTGACACAATTGTTGATGCTTATCGTTGCGCAGCAATGCGTTTACGCAATCATTTATTATGCACTTGGATTTAGGCGATTTCACTCCCCTGGGTTTGGACCTCGGGCTGTGGGCACTTTTGATAACCCAAGTTATCTATATCCTCTCTGCCTTGTAGGCGCACCAATCAGTTTAGTTCTCGCAGAGGTAGAAGTTGCATTCAGTTGGAAATGGCTTTGGAGAGGAATTGGGACGATCATGCTGGTAGCGCTTGTGTTGACCTACACTCGTGCTGGATGGATTGCTTGTGGTGTTTCACTAGGCTACCTTGCCCTCTCAATCCATTCACCTTTATCAAAACAGAAGATTACGCAATGGGGGTTGATAGGACTTGCTTTAGCATTATTGGCGGGGACGGTTTTCGTCCGAACAAAGGGTAAGGTCATCGGTAACCCTGATGATCGGTCCTTTTGGGGGCGCATCGCCATTTGGAGAACTGCTCTACAGGTAATTGCTGACCATCCTATCTTGGGCAACGGCGCAAACACCTACCTTCAAAAGCAACGGGAGCATATGACCCCTGATTTGCGGCGCTTCAATCCGATAAATATGGAGCCCAAAAATCTCTACCTTCACATCACAGCAGAATTTGGGCTAATAGGCTTGGGGATTTTTCTCCTTCTCATCTGGCGATATGTGCAGCTTTACCGCTTCGCCATCCGAACCTTTCCACTTTCTGACAATACCTATGCTATCGTCGTTGGCATTAATGCTGGTCTCTTGGGTGTATTCGTTGCTGGCTTTTTTGATACGCCCATCCTGCACTTTACTCGCCCAGCGTCGTCGTTTACTGTCGCTTGCCTTTTAGGTATCTTGTGTGCTTTAGTCAAGCAAGCCAATCTGGTCACTGCCTTTGATGAAATTGAAATCCAAAGGAGAAAGAAAAAGTTGTGGCGAATCATAGCGGTCGGGTTCACCGTTCTCCTGCCTATCGCTCTCTATCTGCTTTGGCTTTTAGGTGCTGGGATTAAACGGGCGCAAGGAGCCCTTCCGCAGATTCAACGCTTTGCTAAGCATTACCCCAAAAACTCTTCTTTTGTCCGCCTTAAAGACATCGCTGAAGATATGGTCTACGCTGTCATTGCTTCAGAGGATGGCTTCTTTTACTCCCATCGCGGCGTTGACTGGCTGGCACTTCATAGAGCCTTGCGCAAGAACCTTCGGGCGATGAGTTTCGTTCAAGGTGGCAGCACCATCACGATGCAAGTGGCTCGTTATGTTTTCTTGTCGCGGGAACGCACCCTCTCTCGAAAAATCGCTGAAATCATCTTGGCGCTGCAAATGGAGCGATACCTGTCCAAAGAACGCATTTTGGAACTTTACCTCAACACTGCCCGCTTTGGGATGGGGCAGGACGGGATTTTGGCTGCCGCTTGCAATTATTTTGGAAAGCATCCCAAAGATTTGACACTGTCGGAAACAGCCTTCTTGGCAGGTGTCTTACCCGAACCTCCTTTTGACCGAAGGGAAGTGACGCCAGAATTTGTTTGGCGATGTCAAAGAAGTGCCTTTGAACGGTTGCACGCTTTCTTCCCGCACAAGTATCCTTCGGAAGTTTTGGAGAGAGCGCAAAAGGCACCTTTGCGGTTTAAATGGGGACAAGTGATCACGCCATCGGCAGGAGGGACGGGAAAATGACCATTACAAAACGAGCATTTACGCTGATAGAAATTTTGGTCGTTATCGCGGTCGTCTCAGTTTTAGTTGCTTTGTTGCTGCCTGTTTACTTCAATGTCCGAGAATCGGCGCGAAAGGCTACCTGTATTGCCAACCTGAAGCAATTGGGCAGGGCATGGTTGATGTATGCTCAAGATTACGACGGATGGACGCCTGGCGGCGCTTATGCTCGTTTTGCAGGACCTGGTGACGGAAAGCGTTACACTCCTCTTTGGGTTTTGCTGCCTTATTTGCGAACTGAGCAGTTGTTTATTTGCCCGACCCGGCTGGGTTGGGATTTCAGCACGACGAACCCTCAACTGGACACCCATCGCCCAAGACAAGGCAGTTACACTTCCAACTATCAAGTAATGGAGGTTCACGAAAGTGTTATTGACAGACCATCTGATTTGGTCGTGTTCTGCGACTCTTACAACCCTTGGCAGGATTGTTACGCTCATTGTCAAGATTGCACAGGTGGATGTTCCAGTTACATTTGGGATAGGATAGGCCGTGGTTACTATCAAGGAGATTTGTCCAAGCCAACGGATTGGCATAGGAGTGGGATTAACATCTGCTTTGCTGACGGGCACACCAATTGGATGGCTTTAGGCAATATTTTCTACTGTAACTGGGTTCGCTTCTTGCTTGAAAGTGACCCCCACTATCGTCGTCCTATCACGCAAGACTGGTAGGCGTGTATTGGGTAGATAGGATGGAAGGGGAAATTGTCCATGAACTGAGCATCAGTCAGTAAGCCGTCAGCAAAATCAAGCAAAAAGCCATCCAGAAACTGAGGGAGTGGCTAAAAGGGCTGCTTTAAGAGCCCCTCAAGCCTACAGGATCGCCAACGGACAGGCAGGTTATAAAAAGGTCGGTTTGGTGCATATTATTAAGTGGGGACGCAAAAGAACCGAAGATCGCTCCAAGCTGGGGATGATAAAGATGGTAGGAGACAGGGAAACGATACGGGAAAGAGAGAGAAGACGACCTCAAAATGGTATAGTAAGTCGGGACAGAGGTGTTTATCGTTAGTCTGCCTAAAGCAAACTTGCTCACGGAGGTGTCAAGAATGGGGACAAAAGGTAAGTCATTCAAGCGAACAGGTTTAACATTGATAGAATTGCTCTTGATCATCGGCATCCTCGGGGTGCTTGTAGGGATTATATGGATTGTCAGTGCTGAGGTGCAAAGGCGGATGGCGGAAGTACAATGCATGAAGCAAATGAAGCAAATTTACCTTGCCCTTCAGATATATCGGGCAGACTATGGTGATTTTCCCCGCTGGCCCCATTTCGTTGAGGCGCTTTATCCTCATTACATCAAAGACCGTCGCCTCTTTTTCTGCCCAAACGACAGGGAACGGTTTGACCTGTTAAAGAAGGAAAAAGAAAACAACCCCAACGACCCTAAAATTAATTTCCTGTGGCGTTACCTAACTAGTTATAGCTACTACTATGGGTTTCCTTCCCCAACTGACCGTCTACGAAAGATTGGAGGGCGTTCTTTTCAGGAAGCCTACGCAGAGCGGGGCGGGGACATCCCCCTTTTAATATGCTCCCACCATAAAACATGTCAGGGTTGTCTCCCACTCATTTTCCTTGTGACCCGAATGAACGGAAAAACAGATTGGGTGCTCATCACAAAAGAAGAATTCGCTTGGAATCAACTCTGATAGGGGTGATTGTCGTGATGCAGCGAAAGAAAAACCTTCCCCTTGTGCAGTTGATCTGGTTCATAGTTACCGTAGCACTGTTATGCAGCGTATTGCACGGAATGGTGACTTGTTTCTTTGATCAGTTTGGAAACTGTCCTGGCATTGAGGCAGGGTGTTGTGTTTCTTCCGATAACTGCCCAGTGCCAACTAAAGAATGTGTTTGCACATTTGCGGGACAGTTTAAGGATTCATGTTGGGATCCTGCCGGGCATTGGGATTGTTGCTGTGTGGAGGAATATAACTGTCATGTAGACGGGCAGTTATGCATCGCTCATTACCGCACGTGGCTTCACGGCGGGCGGTGTTAACATTGCGGGGTGAAGGAATGGCATGAGGGAGAAAAAGCGGAGAAAGGTATCCATCCTACTGGCGGCTTGCATCGGCATAGTCATTCTTTTGCTTTTCTTACCCCACCTCTTTCAGCCTTCTGATTGGGATTTAGTCAAAGAATTTCAGGAAATCGTTAAGACCCAAGATGCTGAACGGTTATATGACCTTTGTCATCCCCGCTGGCGTTCTCGTTATGACCGTGAAACGGCGATCAAGTTGCTGAGAGAGGGGTTAAAAATCCTTCCTCGCCAGTTTAATATTGCCCCCCACTATCAAGAACATCGGTCGCCAGAGGAGATAGCGAGATTTTACAAAGCAGTCCCCAACGACCCTTTCATAAAACCTTTCACCATCACCGTCTCTAAAGATTTTAAAAGTGGCAGATGGTATTTGAGTGGTGATTTATTCTATGAGTTCTTAATCGTTCAATATGGATTTGCGAAAGGAAATGCTATTTGGCGGTCTTGGGTCATTGCTCTTAAAGGGGTAAGGAAGTAAATATGAATACCATATGCCGTTGGAGGGCAATAACGATGGTAATGCAGGAGAGAAGAAAACAGCAACCAACGGCAGAAAGTTGGTGGATGCGACCGGAAAAGCGTATGAAGGTTTGGGTGGGGATGTTAGTGATTTTTATAATGATCTTCCTCGCCCTTGCCTCGCAAACTCCTGAAGGGCAAAAATTGTTCGCAGGTTATTGGCTCTTTTGGCAGGAAAGGGAAAGGGCGAGGGCGTTTCAACAGGCTCTGACAAATGACCCACCTATCGGCACTCCTCTTGAACGCTTGGGACTGCCTTCTTTGCCTTTTGTGCCTTCTCGTTCCTTGCCTTTGCTGGTCGTGGTGTTTGGTGGTTGTGAGGGGTGCGGAGCGCAACGGCTGAAGGAGTGGGCGGAAGTGTTGGGGGGATGGGGGACATGGAGGAAGCACCTAAGAAGTGTTTTGGTGGTGCAAGACAAGGAAGGGAAGGTGCGGGAGGTCGTGGCAAGGAACGGGTGGAAGGTGACAGTTATCGCCGATGAAGACGGCAAGATCGGAAGGACACTGAACGCCTTTTTCACGCCGAGGGCATATGGGTTTGAGGGTGGGAAGTTGGTGTGGGTGCAGAAGGAGGCAGGGATGGGGGTTGCAAAAGTGTTGGAAAGTTTTTTGGGGCGGATAAAGGGGGAAGGGGAAGCGAAGGGGTTACTGAACGCGTGGGCGGCGGAGATGAGGGAAAAGGCGTGGGGGAAGATGGCAGTTGCTCAACCGAAGAGGGGCGATCAACGATGAAAAGGCGACAAGATTTAATTCTCAAACGGCTACACGCATTAACGCTGATAGAGTTGGTGGTCGTTTGTGCCATCATAGTGGTGTTGGTGGGGATAGTTTGGGTTGTGATGGCGCCGGCGAGGGAGAAGGCGAGGCAGGCAGTTTGCCTCAGCAACCTGACCCAAATCGGACATGCTTTTCGGATGTATCGGGATGACTGGGATGGAGTGGAGCCACAAAAAGGAGTGCAGTTGGAGTATTGGCAATTGGGGCTGCCTCCCTTTCATCCCAAAGACAGGCTTTCGTCCTACTTGCGCAATGAGCAGGTATGGTTCTGCCCGACTCAAGTTCACGATCACCACGACGCTTATACTGTTCATTACTGTGCCCATGAGGATGTCGTAGACCCCTACTTGCCTCCCCACCAATATGATGAATGCCCATTAATCGCTCCTTCTCCCAACCACATGGCGTCTTTCAAATGGGCAGTTGCCCATGTGCCCGACTGGCCTGTTCTTCTTTGCTATACTCATCACTTCTACTCAACCCCTGAGTGGGGAGACGAACACTTACTGGGTCTCTTCCTGCCCGATTTCTCTGTCCATTGGTTTTGGACTTCTGAGTTGATCACGAAACTCCCTGTCTATCAGGGAGTGCCGAAAAACTAAAGTTTGGGAGGTGTCGGTGATGCGAAAGCAGTTGCATGTGCTGAGCGTCACTGCATTGTGTGTGCTGTCCATCGTTGCCCCCTTGTTCGCTGGTTATTGCATAGACTGCGATTCATATCCGACGAGTTGTGGCAATGGGTGTCACCCTGGCAATTCTGTCGGTCCTTGGCCACCTACAGGCAACTACTGCGTTACTTGCTCTGGCACAATTCGTCAGTTTTGCACGGCTTGCCGTTGGGAACGCTTCCCGTGCGTCCCCAACCAACCAGGATACCCCGCTTTTTGTGCCCCTCCGTATGTCTGGGAAAAAATTTCTGAGGAAAACCAAGCGGGGCTCATCAGTTGCACATGCCGCCCCGGCGGCGTTTGTTTTTGCTTGTAATCTGGGGTGAACTAAAAGCATGCGGAGACGCATTAAAGCCCTGCTTATCTTCACGGCAGTGCTTACGGCAGTTGGGGTGTGGTGGTGGCAGTGGCAAGCCCCCTACCGCACCCTAACTGCCTTCCTTGATGCCTTGCAAAGGGGCGATGTGGCTGCCCTTTATGCTCTTACGCCTGCCTACGAACGGCGATTTCTTACACCCACATTAATCGCCCATGCCTATGAGCAAGTGATCAAACCTCAATTGTTGAATGAAAAAAAGATAGACCGCATCTGGCGAACTTCATTGAGAGGATTTTTCCCTGACCTTTGGCTTGGGCGAGTGCGGTCAGTGCGCTTTTACCTTTGGGTTCAGGATCAACGGAGCAACAAGAAGCAACTCACGGCAATCATCGTTCAGCGCCCACCCATTGAAGAGCGATGGAGAGTGCCCTTCAGCACGTTTTTGGTCAACACGCTGGTAGGAGCGTATGTGGCTCAGGGAGGATCAGCCGACAAAGCGTTTGATTGGGCTTTTGAAACTGTGAGGCGTTTAGGTTTTCAGTTCGTTGCTTCACCGGAAGGAAGCACCGTCTCTACCTCCTTAACGGAAGCGGCGGGACACCGAGAGCAAGTAATGCCCTCTATCCCGATTTCCCGCTGATGGGTAATAACTTGCCATCAGGTTGTAAAAGTGCTGGGTTAGTGGCTATTAACTGATAGGAGTTGCAGAGAGTTTAAAGTGCACCCTAATCCGAGGGTATCAAGATGGTAAGGAAGAGGAGGCAAGTCAGATGAGGTGAACGATGATGATAACTACAAACAGAGCCTTAACACTGGTTGAACTGGTAACTGTTTGTGCCATCATAGTGGTGTTGGTGGGGATAGTTTGGGTTGTGATGGCGCCGGCGAGGGAGAAGGCGAGGCAGGCAGTTTGCCTCAGCAACCTGACCCAAATCGGACATGCTTTTCGGATGTATCGGGATGACTGGGATGGAGTGGAGCCACAAAAAGGAGTGCAGTTGGAGTATTGGCAATTGGGGCTGCCACCAGAAACACCACCGGTCTGGACTCTTGAGCCTTACACGAAAAATTATTCTGTTTGGCGCTGCCCTTCGGATTGGGTTACTCTTCCCACAGCCATCAACACTTACCTTCCAAACTATTGCACCCATGAGGACGCCGCTATGCATAACTTAGAGTATGACAAGTGCTGGCTTCTTGGTGTCGGTGTGAAGTCTTTCAAGGAAATGATTGCTAAGGTTCCTGACTGGCCCGTTTTGTATTGCGAAGCCCATCATCAATTTATTTGCCCTAATGACTGGGAAGACAAATTTTACTTCGGCGTGTCGTTGCCTGATTTTGCGGTGCGACGGTTTCATAGGTCGGATATTGTGCTGAAGTTATATGGGGGTCATAAATGAGTGGCATTTAAGCCGCTAAAGTGCAAAGGAGGGATATGCAATGAAGCGCCGTGGGCGTCTAATGATGGTTATCGCTACTGCTATGACTACGGTGTCAATCATTGCCCCGCTCTTGGCAGGGCTGTGCTTTAACTGTCCAAACATAGGACAGTGTGAGGGGGGATGTACTGCGATTAAAACGGAGAGCACGCATTCCATCTGTGACACCTGCCGCCACACTAACGAGAACAATTGTCCCCCGGGCTTCTACTGCTGCACAGCATGCGTTTGGAGACACTACGATTGCAAGAAAGGTCCAAATTACTCAATCCAGTGTTCCTCGCCGCCTTACATTTCCGTTCTTGAGAGAGAGGATGACGAGAAACAAACCACAGGCCCGCTCAAGTGCAGCGCTGACGGGACGACATGCCTTAAGAATTGATGGAATTGATGGGAGGCTGTCTAAATTGAAGCGACGGCGCCGAAAAGCCTTTTTCGCTGCATTAAGCGTCGTAATGGTCATGGCTATCTGGGTATGGTGGAGGCAGTGGTCAGCGCCTTACCGAGCCTTGATGACCTTCCTTAATGCCCTGGAAAGGGGTGACTTGGATACTGTTTACGCCCTAACGCCCTCACAGGAGCGGGCGAAGGGAATTATTACGCCTGAGTTAGTGCGCCGCACTTACGAACATCTTCTTCGCCCGCGATGGCTTGAACGATACCGTCTGGTGCAGGTTGAACGGACATCGCCCAAAAATGATGGACCACCAGAGATTTGGGTGCGCAGTGTCGCCGTGCAATTTGTCCTGCACTACCGTGACGCGCAAGGGAACACTATTAACCCACCATTGATCGTTTATGTTTCCCGTACCCCACAGGATAGGGAGTGGCGCATCCCGTTTAGTTACTTTGTCTTCTTAACGGCGCACCGATTGATCGGCTTTGAAAGTCATCAAGGGGACACATGGATGTATCGGATGGGCTATCGGTTCATTTACTTGCATAACGGGTTTGTGGAGCCTTTAGAACCGCATTTATTCGGAGGTGTTAGGTGATGAAGGTGAAGGAGGTAACCGTATGTGTAGTTTTGATAACTGCCGTGGCGGTGATAGGGGGGATGGTGTTGGGAAGACATCCAGGACCTGCACCAGATCCTTTATCTGAGTGGACTTACCCCAACGCAAAACAAGTAGAAGGAGAGACATGGGAAGAGTTTCTTCCTTGGGCAACTTACACGACGACAGACCCTTTTGAAAAGGTGTGGCAGTTTTACTGGACTAAGAAGATTACTTATCCAATGCCTTTGCCCTTTAACTTGAAGAAACGAGCTAGCGCTTCAATGGGAGCAAATGACCCGCGATGGGGCATCACCCATTTTGCCTATGTTTATGAGCCGAGTCCGTCGGGAAAATGGGGAGTGCTGGTTATCCGGCGTGAGTCAAAGACTGTTTCTATCTACATCACACAAGGAGCCACAAAAAAGCAGACGACTATTGTCGTGATTTTGGATAAGCGGTGAGATAGGAAGACCATGCAGATGAAACTCTGTGTCGGACGCTTTATCTGTCGTTAAATAGTTGGATGTATCGCGCGGATTATCGGCTCGTGTATCTTCACGACGGTGGGATAATCCGCCTGAAACCAGCAAGGTGAACGACTATGACTGTTAAGACATCAGTTTCAACGACGCATAAAAGTCAAGGTGAAAAGGTAAAGACGAGATTGTGGTTTATGGTGGGAACTATTGTTTGGCTCTTTTCCCTAATTTTCGTCTCCCTTCGTCGTTTCAACCTTCTTGGTGCTCAAGCCTTTGATTTGGGGATTTTTCAGCAAGGGGTTTGGCTTTTGGCGAATGGCTACACGCCTTTCGTGACCGTTCGCGGTTGGCACCTCTTCGCCGACCATTTCAGCCCCATCTTGTTCGCCTTCGTCCCTCTCTACAAAATTTGGGCTCACCCTTTCTGGCTCTTTTTCGGTCAAACCCTCGCCCTGGCTCTCGGCGTCATCCCACTTTACCGCCTCGCCATCCGCCACACTTAAAACGAGAAGATTGCAGCGCTTATATCCATCGGCTCCTTACTTCATCCCTCCATC
>ERZ511473.2045-NODE-2045-length-12406-cov-4.616676_pt1 | contig 12406 bp, 9 predicted proteins | sample MGYA00374947_ERZ511473 | MGnify/ENA primary metagenome ERZ511473 (study PRJEB26303, sample SAMN06343854) | sediment metagenome | isolation source: hot spring sediment | place: Canada: British Columbia | collected 2012-09-26 ... | reverse complement strand
CTGCCTTGCGGGGGAGGGGTGTAGGGGCACGGCATGCCGTGCCCATTCGTCCTCGCCCGCTTGCGGGAGAGGGGGACACAGGGGGTGCGGGCAAAAAGGCGCGCCTGCTTCAGAGAGTTCGTGAACCTGTTCAAACACCGCAAACCACACCAGCGGCAGCGGGGCGTTGGCGCGGGGGAACGCCGAATCCAGTCCATACGCCGCTTCGTATGCCACAAAGCCGATAGCGGTCAGCCCGTGCGCCGTCGCCTGCTCGACCTGCGCCAGCGCAGGCAACACCGCTGCGTGTGTGTGCGCCTCGATGACCCCGACGGGATGTAGCCCCTCCAACCAGACAGGCGCGCCGTCGGGCGCAACATACCGCAACAGCACATAGGGCGTTCTCCGCGTGACCTGCGTGTCGCTCAACGCGCCAAAGGATACCCGTCCGCACGGCTACATATCAAGGGCGCGCATCAGCGTAGAGTATACTTAAGGGTGATGAGAACCCAGTCGCTGGATAAAATGATTCGCGAGCTGCCCCCAGAAGCACAACGGCTGGTACGTGAGTTAGTAGAATATCTTCGCGCCATGCACGCCGTGCCACGCTCAGGGGGATTACAATTCACTTGGGAGGGCGCGCTGGAGTCGCTGCGCGACCGCTATACCTCTGTGCAATTGCAACACGAGATTCTCAGGGAGTGGACAGGTGAAGTACCTGATTGACACCAACATCTTGTTAGAAATCCTTCTTGGTCAGGCACACGCCTAAGAAGCGAAGCAATTTCTACTTACCTCCGCTCAGGCGGGAAGAGCGATTAGTGATTTTGCACTTTTCTCCATAGGGATACGATTGTTTCGTATTCAAAAACACAGCACCTATACTGAATTAATAAAAGATTTATTCCAAAATGGCGATTTTCGTTTAGTCAGTCTCCCAACAGAGCAAGCAGAGATGCTTGCGAATATTGCCGTGCAATATCGGCTTGACTTTGACGATGCCTATCACTACGCTGTTGCAGAGTATTTCGATTTGAGTTTCGACAGCGACTTTGATAGAACCCCCAAGGGGCGCATCTCCCCTGCTCATACAGGGTGACACTGTGTCCTTGCGGAAAGAACTTGTGACTCATCAAAACTGGCAGGAATCCCTCTACGTCGCGCGAAGAGTTTACCCACCTTAAGGAGGGCTACATGGCACAGGGGAGTTATAACTACAACAAATTGTTCGTCGCCAGCTGTATCGCGCTGGTGACGACGGCGATGGCGTTTTCGATACGCGCCGACATCCTGAAGGAGTTGGGCGCGACCTTCGATATCAGCCACGAGCAGCAGGGGCTGGTCAATCTGATGGGCATCTGGGGCTTCCCGATTGCGATTCTGATTGTGGGTCCGCTGGTGAACACCTTCGGGATGGGGCGTCTGCTGAAGTTCGCGTGTCTGGGGCACATTTTGGGGATTGTGTTCACGATCCTGTCGCCGAACTACGGTTTCGTCGCGCTGCTGCTGTCGACGCTGCTGGTCGGCTTGGCGAACGGCACGGTGGAGGCGGTGATAAACCCGCTTGCCGCCACGATGTACCCCAACGACAAGACGCACAAGCTGAATGTGCTGCATGCGTGGTGGCCGGGCGGGCTGATTATCGGCGGGCTGGCGACCTTCGCGTTGGCGGAGTTTCTGAACGCCTCGTGGCAGGTGCGGCTGGGCACGATTATCGTGCCTGCGATAATCTACGGCGCGATGATTTGGACGGAGAAGTTCCCCGAAACCGAGCGCGCGGCGTCGGGCGTGAGCATGGGCGAGATGTTCCTGCAGATTCTGCGCCCTGGCGTGCTGCTGCTGGTGCTGTGCATGTGTATGACCGCGATTACCGAGCTGGGACCCGACCAGTGGGTCGGCTCGGTGCTGACCGACACGGTGGGCATTCGTGGCATCCTGTTCCTTGTGTACACTTCGGGCTTGATGTTCGTGCTGCGCTTGGCAGCGGGACCTGTGGCGCGGGTGTTCACGCCGATTGGCTTGCTGGCGGTGTGCGCGGCGTTCGCGGCGGTCGGGCTGTATCTGTTGAGCGTCTCGTTCACGGCGGGCGCGGCGTTCCTCGCGGCGACCGTGTTCGGGATCGGCAAGGCGTACTTCTGGCCGACGATGCTGGGCGTGGTCTCCGAGCGCTATCCGCGCGGGGGCGAGTTCCTGCTGGCGGTGATGGGCGCGGCGGGCATGATCGCCGCGGGCGTCGCGGGACCCAGCATGGGGCGCATCTACGACCTGCACACCATCGAGAAACTCACCCCAGAGCTGCGCCAGATGGTGGTCGTGGACGGCAAGTATAGCCCCGAACGCGCGCAGGAGATTATCCGCAAAGCGGAGGCGGGCGACCCGACTGCGCAGCAGCAGAAAGCGGTGCTGGACGAGGCGTTGCGTCACGGCGCGGCGATGACCTTCCGCTATGTGGCGGTGCTGCCTGTGATTCTCGTGTTCCTGTTCGGGGCGCAGTTCCTGTATTATCGGGCGCGCGGCGGCTACAAGGCGGTCGGCATCGGCGGGCACTGAGCCACAGTCGGGTACACTCTGAGCGTCCAGCGGCTTCGACGCCGAAGCTGCCACGCACGCGCACGCAACGACGCCCCGCGCACTCAAGGGGAGCGACCATGCGCAAACTGTCGGAACTGCGCAAGCGCATCGACCAGATCGACGAGCAACTGCTGCAGCTGCTGAACGAGCGGGCGGAGCTGGCGAAACAAATCGGCGAGATCAAATCGCGCGACGATAAGCCGTTCTTCACGCCCGAACGCGAGCAGATGATCTACCGCAGGCTGCAACAGCTCAATCGCGGACCGCTGACGCAGGAGCAGATCGTGGGCATCTTCCGCGAGGTGATTTCCATCTCGCGCGCGCTGGAAAAAGCCCCGACCGTCGCCTACTGGGGACCCGAGGGCACCTACACGCACGCTGCTGCGCTCAAGTGCTTCGGGCGCGCCGCGCACTTCACGCCCGTTGAGAGCATCGCCGATGTGTTCGCCGCCGTCGAGCAGTCGAATGTGGACTACGGCGTCGTGCCTGTGGAGAACTCGCTGGCGGGCGTCGTGCCCGAAACGCTCGACATGTTCCCGCTCACCAACGCCCGCATCTGCGCGGAGGTCTATGTGCCGATTGCGCATCATCTGCTTTCCCGCGCGAAGAACCTCAACCAGGTGGTGCGCGTGTACGCGGGACCGCAGCCGTTGCAGCAGTGTCGGCGTTGGCTGCGCCTGCACCTGCCCGCCGCGGAGATTATTGAGACCGTGCCGACCGCGCGCGCGGTCAAGTTCGCCGCCGAAGACCCCAACGGCGCAGCGATTGGCAACGCGCTCGCCTCGGAACTCTACGGCGTGCCCATCCTGTGCGAGCATATCGAGGACAACCCACACAACCGCACGCGCTTTCTGGTCATCGGCTACAACGAGCCTGCCCCGACAGGCAACGATAAGACCTCGCTCGTGATGACCCTGCGCAACCGCCCTGGCGAGTTGTACCACGCGCTGGGCGCGTTCCACACGCACGGGGTGAACCTCACGATGATCGAGTCGCGCCCGAACCCGCGCGGGATGTTCGAGTACCTGTTCTATATTGACCTGCAGGGGCATCGGCAGGACGAGACGGTCAAAGCCGCGCTGGAGGCGTTAGACCGCTTCGCGCGGGAGGTGGTGCTGCTGGGGTCGTACCCTGCGGCGGAGTAGCGCACACGAATCTTGTGGACGCAAGCGCGCAGTTCCCCAACGCGCGCCTGCGCCTGATTGCGCTCGAACCGCTCCCCCCGTCAGATATACCTTCGGGCATCGGCTACACCTACGCCGCCGAATGGCTGCTGGAGCAGTGAATCGCTGCCCGATGTGGGCTATAATAGAGGCATGGCGCTGAAAGGGTTTCTGGGCGTGGCGTTGGCGTGGCTAATCCTAAGCATTGCGCCCGCGCAACAATGGCTGGACTTGCGGTTTCACGACTCGGTTTCAGGGAGAGCGCTCGCGGTAGAGGTCGCGCTCACCGAGCAGACGACAGGGCAGACCTACGCATTCCAATCGCAACCTGACGGGCGGCTGTCGGCGCTGCTGCCCGAAGGCGACTATGTGCTGTATGCCACGCATGCGGGCTACTCTACGGTCGGAATCACGCTCGCCGTGCGTCCCGACATGCCCCCATATCGCTTCTACTTGGACCCGCTGACGCCCCCGCGCGCGGTGGACTGGCGCTACCTGTGGTCGCTGCGTCAGCCGAACCAGATGATTGTCGTCGGCTTCGTGACCGACGAGGGGACAGGTCAGCCGCTGCAGGGCGTGCAGGTGCGCGTTCTCAACCACGCGGGCGCGGCGGAGACCGACGCCAACGGCATGTTCCTGCTGCAGTTCCCGATTCACGACCTGCAGGGCAGAGCGCAGCCCTACGCGACGCTTGCGCTGGAGCGGGCGGGGTACCGCACGCTGCTGCTGGAGCAGGTCGCGCTGTGGAGCGAGGGCGACTGGATTTACCGCTTGACGATGACGGCTGGGGACGGCGTGGAGGCGCGCGACATGCGCTCGCCGCGCCACCGCGACGACGCGCCCAAGCAGCCCTGCGACGAGTGCGACACGTCCAAGCACGAGACGCCCGCCGAGACGCCTGTCGGCGCTATCGGCGGCGACTTCAGCCCCGCCGCGCCCGCGCCGATTGTGCTGCCCAAATACATCAAGGTCGGGCGCAACTGCACCTCGCGCACCAACTGCCCCGGCGGCGTGGAGGTCTACACCATCGATACCTACTGCAAGGGCGTCATCACCAGCGAGTGGTACGCCTGCTGGGGCAATGTGCGCTTTGGGAGCGAGAACCCGCCTGCGGGCATGGAGTCGCTCAAGGCGGGCGCGGTCGCTGTGCGCAGCTACGGCGTCTCGTTCGTGTTTAATCCCATCAACAGCAGCTACGACATCTGCGACTCGACTTCGTGTCAAGTGTTCACGGGCAACCAGTCGAGCAACGGCAACGCGGCGGTGGACGCCACCACGCGCTATGTGCTGCTGACCAGCGCGGGCAACATCGCGCGCTCGGAATACTCCGCCGAGAACAACAACGCGGGCTGCGGCGACGGCTATTCGGGCACAGGCAGCAGCTGGCCGTGCATCTTTGACCCTGTGTGCGCTGGGTTCGCCTTCAACGGGCACGGGCGCGGGCTGTGTCAGTGGGGCTCCGCGCGCTGGGCGACGGGCAGACGACTCAGCAGCAGCCAAGCGTGCAGCAGCAGCGCGCCCCTGCACGGGCAAGGCACGAAGAACTGGCAGCAGATCCTTAGCCACTACTACGCGCCTGGCGGCTACCAACTGGTGCAGGGCGCGGTTGCGACCATCCAGAACCTGCAGGTCACGCCGAACCCCGCGCGCACGGGCACGCAGGCGACGCTGGGCTTCACCATCAACGCGACACACGACTTTCAGGTGATGCTGGGCGCGTCGATTCGGCTGGGTACAGGCGCGTGGATTTCCGACCCGTCACGCGACCTCAAGGTCAGCCTCGTGGAGGGCACAAACAACCGCTCGCGCTTTTTCCTTGTGCCCAACGACGCGGCGGCGGGAACCTACGATGTGCTGACCGCGCTGTGGTTCGACCGCAACAACAGCAACAGCATCAACGCAGGCGACTTTATGGTGGACGACCGTCAGTTTGCGGGGGCGATGCAGGTGCGCCGTTCGACGACGCTCAGCGCGCCCGCTGTGAGCGGCAGGCGCGGGCAGAGCATCACGCTGCAGGCGACCCTGCGCCAGACGCTGGACAGCGCGCCGCTGGCGGGACGCACGCTGACCTTCCGTGTCAACGGCGCGGTCGTCGGCACAGCCGTCACCAACAGCGCGGGCATAGCAAGCCTGCCCTACACGGTTCCGCTGGGCTTGCCGCTGGGCAATCAGACGCTGCGCGCCGAGTTCGACGGCGACACGACCTACGCCGCGTCGTTCGTCAGCACGACGCTGACGGTCAGCCCCGTGCGTGTGCAGGGTCAGGTCGCGCTGGAGGGCGTCGCGAACCCTGCGGGCGCGCCCGTGCGCTTCACCCTGCAGCAAGGCAGCCAGCAGGAGACGGTCAACCTGACGCTCGGCGCGGGGGGCAGCTACACCTTCGATACGGCGCTTGCGGGCGCGGCGACCGTGCGCGTCAGCACGCCCAACGGCGTCTGGCTCTGCGCCCAAAGCCCAGCGACGCTCAGCGACCTGCTGACGCTGAACTTCACGCTCAAGGCGGGCGACGCGAACCAAGACGGCGCGATTGACGACGCCGACCTGCTGCTGGTGCTGTTCGCCTTCGGCTCCAGCGATCCGCAGGCGGACATGAACCGCGACGGGATTGTGGACGACGCCGACCTGCTGACCGTGCTGTTCAACTTCGGCAGCGGGTGCTGACGGCTACCGCACGCCCAGCAGCAACTCCGTCGTGAGTTGGTCGAGCCGCTCGTAGTGATAGCCCTGCGCGCCCAGCGCGGGGCGGTCAAACGCGTGCGCCTTCAGCCACGCCGCGTTCTCGCGCGAATAGCGCATCCGCTCCTGCAGTTCCACATCCCACTGCCGTATCTGCGCGAGCAGCTCCTGAATCTCTGGGTCTTGGTTGAAGCGCGCCGCCTTCTCCTTCAGGATTAGGTAGGTGCGCATGCAGCCCCGCGCGAAGTCCCATACGCCCTCCTCGTCTTCGGTGCGGTAGGCGTGCGCGTCGAAGTGGCGCGGACCGTCGTAGCCGTTGTCCTCCAGCAGCTTCACCAGGAAAAACGCCCCCTTGATGTCCTCCGCGCCGAAGCGAAAGTCTTGGTCGTAGCGGGTGAGTTTCTGCGCGTTCAGGTCGATGTGGAACAGCTTGTTGCGCTCGATGGCTTGCGCGACGGCGTGCGTGAAGTTCAGCCCCGCCATGTGTTCGTGCGCCACTTCGGGGTTCACCCCGCACATGCTGGGGTCGTCCAGCGTCTCGATGAACGCCAGCATCGCGCCGACGGTGGGCAGAAAGATGTCCCCGCGCGGTTCGTTGGGCTTTGGCTCCAGCGCAAACTTGAGGCGGTAGCCCTGATCCTTGACATAGTGGATCAGGAAGTTCATGCATTCGCGATACCACTGCAGGGCTTGGACGGGGTCTTTGGCGGCGTCGGTTTCCGTGCCCTCGCGCCCGCCCCAGAACACATAGATTTCCGCGCCCAGCTCGACGGCGAGGTCAATCGCGTGCATGGACTTCTGGAGGGCGTAAGCGCGCACTTTGGGGTCGTTGCTGGTGAACGCGCCGTCCTTGAAGGCGGGGTCGGAAAACAGGTTCGTCGTGCCCATCACCAGACGCATGTTGTGGTCGTCTAAGGCTTGCTTGAACTCGCGCACGATGCGGTCGCGTTCGGCGGGCGTGGCGTCGATGGGCACGAGGTCGTTATCGTGCAGGTTCACGCCCCACGCGCCGAGTTCCGCGAGTTTCTGCACGATGCGCGTCGGGGGAATGCGCGGGCGCACGGGTTCGCCAAACGGGTCGCGCCCGATGTTGCCGACCGTCCACAGCCCGAAAGTGAACTTATGCTCTGGCTTCGGCGTGTAGTCTCCCATAATCTGCCTCCTCGCGCAACCGTAATTCGCGTTCAGGAGAACGACTCCTGCCATCGGGTACACTCTTGTGGAGGTTGTGCGATGGCGACACGAATGGAACGCGATGCGTTAGGCGAACGCGAGCTGCCCGCTGATGTCTACTGGGGTCTGCAGACCCTGCGGGCGCAAGAGAATTTCCCCATCAGCGGTATTACCGAACCCCCCGTGATGATTGAGGCGTATGTGCTGCTCAAAAAGGCGGCGGCGCAGGCGAACACCGAGCTGGGACTGCTACCTGAACCCATCGGGCGCGCGATTGTCCAAGCCGCCGACGAAATCCTGCAAGGCAACCTGCGCGACCAGTTCCCGACCGACATCTTCCATCAGGGCGCGGGCACTTCGTTCCACATGAATGTCAACGAGGTGCTGGCGAACCGCGCGATCGAGATTCTCGGCGGGCAGAAGGGCGACTACTCGATGGTGAACCCGAACGACCACCCCAACTTCGGGCAGTCCACCAACGACACCTTCCCGACGGCGATGCGGATTGCGACGCGCCTTGCCCTGCGCGAGCTGTTCCCCGCGCTGGACGCGCTGACCGAGGCGTTCGCGCAGAAGGGCAGGGAGTTCGACCATGTGCTGAAGTCGGGGCGCACGCATCTGCAAGACGCCGTGCCGATTCGCTTGGGGCAGGAGTTCGCGGCGTATGCGGCGACGCTGCGCAAGTGCCGCCGCGTGCTGGAGTTCGCCGCCGAAGCCATCGAGGAACTCGGCATCGGCGGGAGTGCAGTCGGCACAGGGCTGAACACGCACCCGAAGTACCGCTTCCGCGTCGTGGAGCTGCTGCGCGAATGGACGGGGCTGCCGTTTAGACCCGCCGACGACCTACGCGAGGCGATGCAGAGTCAGATGCCCATCCAGCTCGTCGGCTCCGCTTTGCGCACGCTCGCGCTGGAGCTGACCCGCATCGTGAACGACCTGCGCCTGCTCTCGTCGGGACCGCTGACGGGCTTCGCCGAAATCACCCTGCCCGCCGTGCAACCCGGCAGCAGCATCATGCCCGGCAAGGTGAACCCCAGCATCCCCGAAATGGCGAACATGGTCTGCTTCCAAGTCATCGGCAACGCGACCACCATCGACTACGCGGTGCAGGCGGGGCAGCTGGAGCTGAATGTGATGATGCCCCTGATGGCGTATAATGCGGTCTACTCCATCCAGATTATGACGACGATGATGCGCCAACTCGACGAGCGGTGCGTGCGCGGGATTGTCGCCAACGAGGCGAAGTGCCGCTGGTACGCCGAGACCAGCCCCAGCTTGGCGACCGCGCTGAACCCGTATGTCGGCTACGCCACAGCCGCCGAGGTGGTCAAGCAAGCCCTGCGCGAGGGACGCTCAATCATCGACATCGTGCGCGAGCGCAACCTGCTCACCGAAGAGCAAATCCGCGAGGTGTTCGACCCGTACAAGATGACGGAGCCAGGCGTCCCAGGTCGGCAACTCTAAGGAGGCAAATGACGATGCCGTCGGAGACGATTCATCTGGAAGGGCATGTGATCGACTCGCTGACCCTCTCCAAAGTGCTGGACATCCTGTCGTCGTATGAGGGCGTGCGCTACGAGGTGCGCCACGCGAAAATCGGGCACACGCGCGAGGAGACCAGCAAGTTCGATATCCTGGTGGAAGCCGACACGGACGAGTTGCTGGAGCGCGTGCTGGAGGAGGTGCAGCAGCACGGGGCGTTCTTCTCGCACGAAGACGCGCACCTGCAGCCTGCCCCCAAAGACGGCGTGTTCCCCGAAGACTTCTACTCCACCACGAACTTGGAGACCGCTGTGCGCGTGCATCGCCGCTGGGTGCCTGTGGAGAACATCGAGATGGACTGCGGGGTGCGCGTGTGGCAAGAGGGCGGGCGGTGGCGCGCGGCGACTGTGCCGATGGCGCGGGTCAAACAGGGCGACCTGATAGTCGTCGGACACGAGGGCATCCGCGTCACGCCTCCCGAACGGCGCGACCCGACCTCCGTGTTCGCGTTCATGGGCAGCGAGGTCTCGTCCGAGAAGCCCAAAGAGCGCGCCGTGCGCGGCGTCGCCGACGAGGTGCGCAAAGCCAAAGCGCGCGGCGAAAAGGTGCTGTTCGTTGGCGGTCCCGCCATCATCCACACAGGCGCGGGACCCTACTTGGAGCAGCTCATCCGCAACGGCTGGATCGATGTGCTGTTTGCGGGCAACGCGCTCGCTGCGCACGATATCGAATCGGCGATGTACGGCACTTCGCTCGGCGTGTCGCTCGACTTAGGCTCGCCCGTCACGCACGGGCACCAGCACCACATCCGCGCGATTAACCGCATTCGCCTGCTGGGGGGCATCCGTCAGGCGGTGGAGCAGGGCGTGCTGACGCGCGGCGTGATGTATACCTGCGTCAAGCACGGCGTGCCGTTCGTGCTGGCGGGCAGCATCCGCGACGACGGACCGCTGCCCGAAGTGATTACCGATGTGCTGGACGCACAGGACGCGATGCGGGCGCACATCCCAGGCGTCGGCGTCGCAATTATGGTCGCTACCACGCTGCACTCGGTCGCCACAGGCAACATGCTGCCTGCTTCGGTGCGCGTGTTTTGTGTGGACAGCGACGCCGACACCGTGATTAAGCTCACCGATCGCGGCACGCATCAGACCTTCCCCATCGTCACCGACTGCCACTTCTTTATGAAGGAGCTTGCGCTCCATCTGGTGGAGCCGTTTCGGAAGGGGTAGCTATTGCGACTGCTGCGGCGGCGGGTTGGTCATGCGCCGTCGGATTTCGCTAATCGCCGCCTCTTTTGCTTGCGGCGGCATGTTCGGGTCGTTCTGAATCTGCTCGATGCGCTTTTGCAGTTCGTTGGGGTCAGGCTCCACGAACTGCGGCTGCGTGCTGCGGTAGGTGAAGAAGAAGATGACCGCCGCCGCCAAGAGGAGCGTAATCGCCACAATCGCCAGTTTGTTTTCCCGTGTCATAGCTCCCTCCCAGTTCAGAGGTGTGGGGGCAGGTCGCCTGCCCCCAGAAGTGATGCTTAGTACGGATACCAGCCTTCAGCCGTCCACTGACCTGGCAAGCCGTGCGGTACATAGATGTTGCGGAACCAGAGGATTTTGCCGCGCGCCATGCCTTTGGCGTGCCCGTCGGCGAAGACCATATTCGCGACGCGGTTATGGCGGTAGCGCGGGAGCATCCCACAGCCCGCCCAAGTGCCGTTGCCGCGCGGAGCGTAGTCGCAGTCGCGCTCGAGGGCGATCCGCGCGTTATCCGCCGAGCCGCGCGGGTTGCCCACCGAGTCCGCCCAGTCCCACTGCCATGTGCCGAAAAACGGCCAGCCCCAAGTCGCGTCGTTGACGCCCGTCTCGGCGAGAATCACCTTGTCGGCGGGCGCGTCGATAATCGCCAGCGACGCCACACGGTGCCGCGCGTCTAACTGCGACCCAGAGGTGCAGCAGTTCCAAAAGTCCGCGAACAGGTCGTAATGCACCCCGTACTGACCGTTCTGCTGGGGCGCAGGATAGCTGGGACAACTAAAGATGCCCTCGATGCCCGGATACCACTTGGCGTTCGGGTCCATCCAGTGAGTCTCGACGCGACCACTCTTGACATACGGGTAGATGGCGCCTGTCCACAGAACTTGGGGGATGTTGGTGCTACCTCCACCATATTGGGACATCGGCAGGAACTCGTCGTAGTCCTGCACATACTGCATAATCCCCAATCCCAGCTGGCGCACATTCGAGAGACAGGTCGTCTGGCGCGCCTTCTCACGCGCCTGCGCAAACACAGGGAACAGAATCGCCGCCAAAATGGCGATAATCGCAATGACTACCAGCAGCTCAATCAGCGTAAATCCACGCTTCATCGCTATGCCTCCTTCGCGCTTCGTACCTCATCGTTGGTTGAAGCGCTTCAACACTCTATATTATACCACACCTTGCGCTCGATTCCTGCTTAATTCTCGGCGCGAAGTGTCTAAATTGTTAGGCGTCTCAGCGTGGCGTGCGATTCCCCTGCCCGTTGCACTTTGCCTATTCAGGGTACAACGGTTCGGCGCAGAAGCTTTGAAGCAGGGGGGCTGTTTCCCCAGCATATGCGTGAACGGGCATGCGCCCCGAGGGGGATTATGGAGTGCGGAAGCGAAGCTTCCGCCCCGCTGAAGCTGCGCTTCAGCACTCCAGAGGCTTGGCGCACGGCTTCCTCTCCTGTAGGGCGGGCAGGCGAACTGTGGAGTGCGGAAGCGAAGCTTCCGCCTGATGCTGAAGCGCAGCTTTAGCACTCCAGAGGCTTGGGCGCACGGCTCCCTCTCCCGCAACTGATAAGGGTACAGCCGTTAGGTACAGAATCTCTGGAGCGGGCGCGATTTTCCGTGCGTAGGTGCAGCAAGGCAAGCACGCTCCTTCGACCTCACCCCTTGTGTCTTCCTCTCCCGCACGAATATGTAGGGGCACCGATGCCGTGCCCCACTACACACCTCGCCCACTGTGTGTGTGAGGAACTCGTGCGCGGCGATGCCGTGTGCGAGAACATCGTCAGCCTACTACACACCTCGCCCACTGTGTGGGTGAGGAACTGGGGGCGAGGGCAAAAAAGTACACTCGCTCTGCGTACAGTGAACCTAAGCGATGTACCTTTACCAGCACCCACCCTTGGGGGTGAATGCTACAACTCCCGCCACGGGCGATGAACCGACACAGGGGAGGTTTCAACGGGCACCCACCCTTAGGGGTGAATGCTACTAAGCGTATGACAAAAACCGACGCAATAGCGATAGCAGTTTCGTTTCAACGGGCACCCACCCTTGGGGGTGAATGCTACAACTCCCGCCACGGGCGATGAACCGACACAGGGGAGGTTTCAACGGGCAC
>ERZ511473.2041-NODE-2041-length-12437-cov-4.570307_pt1 | contig 12437 bp, 10 predicted proteins | sample MGYA00374947_ERZ511473 | MGnify/ENA primary metagenome ERZ511473 (study PRJEB26303, sample SAMN06343854) | sediment metagenome | isolation source: hot spring sediment | place: Canada: British Columbia | collected 2012-09-26 ... | reverse complement strand
AGGTCCCGCCCGTACCGCTCGAGCGCCTGGTACTTCTCCTCGGGGTTCGGGTCGGTGACCCGCTGGCGGCCGCGGACGTCGGCGAGCGCCACCAGCAGCGGGTCCCGGGCCACGCCGGCCTCCCGCAGGACCCGGGCCGCGCCGTGGTCCCCCTCGAGCATCGCGAGCAGGAGGTGCTCGGTGGAGACGTACTCGTCGGTGAGGGCCTGGGCCTCCCGGGAGGCCCGGTCCAGCATCGCGACCGTCGCCGGGGAGAGCCGGACCTCGGCGGCCGGACCCTGGACGTAGACCCGGGGGAGCCTCGCGAGCGCCTCCTCCACCCGGTCCCGGAGGGTCCGCGGCGAGAGCCCCAGGCGCTGGAGGAGCGGGTACACGACGCCCTCGGGGTCGGCGAGCAGGGCGAGCAGCACGTGCTCGGGCTCGATCGCCTGGTGGCTCCGAGCCACCGCCTGCTCCCGGGCCCCCTCCAGGGCGAGCTGCGACCGGTGGGTCAGCTTCGACAGGTCCATCGTCCGTCCCCCCTGCGTTCCTCATCCGTCGACCGACAGCCACGGGAAGCGCGGGATGCTCCGGAGCGGGACGATGGCGCCCGCGCCCTCGAGGAACGCGTCCGCCCGGGCGGCGAGCCGGCGGGTCCGCCGCAGCTCCCGCTCCAGCTCCGCGGTGCGCTTCCGGAGCGCCTCCAGCTCCGCCTGGAGCTCAATGATCATCTTCACGCCGGCCAGGTTCACCCCCCGGCGCTGCGTGAGGTCCTGGATCATCTGGAGGCGCTCGATGTCCCGGTCGGAGTACCGCCGGGTGTTGCCGGGCGTGCGCCGGGGACGCAGGAGCCCCTTCCGCTCGTAGATCCGGAGGGTCTGCGGGTGCACCCCCGCGAGCTCCGCCGCCACGCTGATGATGTACACGGCGCGGTCCCGGGACCGCCCGTCCCCTCGCTCTCCGCGCTCCGCCACGTCACGCCCTCCTCATCCGACCTCACCTCGGCGCGCCGGACCGCCGGACCGGCGACGCCTCCACCTCCCGCAGCCGCTCCAGGAGCTCCCGCTCCTGCTTCGAGATCCGCGTCGGCACGGCGACCCGCATCGTCGCGAGCAGGTCGCCGGCCCCGGAGCCCCGCGACCGCGGCGCGCCCTTGCCCCGGATCCGGAACGTCCGCCCGGACTGCGTCCCCGCCGGCACCTTGAGGGTCACCGAGCCGTTCAGCGTCGGCACCTGGACCTCCCCGCCCAGGGCGGCCTGGGTGAACGTGATCGGCACCTCGACGTGGAGGTCGTCGCCCCGTCGCTCGAAGAGCGGGTGGGGCCGGATCGAGACGACCAGGTAAAGGTCGCCGCGCGGTCCGCCGGCGAAGCCCGGCCCTCCCTCGCCGGCCACCCGGACACGGGTTCCATCGGTGACCCCGGGCGGGATCCGCACCTCGATCCGACGGGCGCCGGTGGGAGAAGGCACCTCGATGAGACGCGTGGTCCCGTGATAGGCCTCTTCCAGCGAGAGCTCGACCGGCTGTTCGATGTCCTGCCCCCGAATGGGGGGCGCCCAGGTGGTGCGGCCAGCACGTCCACCGCCACCGAAGAACCGGTCGAAGAGGCTGCCCAGGTCGAACTCCTCGGCGAACGTTCGGAAGTCGAAGCCCATACCCGGCGTCTCGAAGTCCGGGGTGGGACCGGCGAAGCCCTGCTCCGCCTGCCTCCAGGCGTGACCGTAGCGGTCGTACTTGGCCCGCTTCTCCGGGTCGCTCAGCACCTCGTAGGCCTCTTGGATCTCTTTAAACTTCTGCTCGGCCTCTTTGTCGCCCGGATTGACGTCTGGATGGTACTTACGGGCCAGACGGCGGTAAGCCTGGCGAATCTCTTTCTCGGTGGCGTTGCGGGGCACGCCCAGGATCTCGTAGTAGTCACGCGCCGTGGTCGGCATGGTCCCCCACCTCCTTGCCGCTCATGGCAATTGTACGCATTGAGCCGCCTATTGTCAATATTCCTGCTATCGAGTACAATAGATTTTTGCTTAGAGAGAGCCGCCCTCCGGCCGCCCGGCCAGGGGGTGGCCAGGGGGAGAGTGCGATGACCCGTCACCCACTACTGGTCGCCAGCAACAACCCGCACAAGATCGCCGAACTGACGGCTCTGCTGGCCGACCTGCCGGTGCGACTGCTTCGGCCAGCCGATCTGGGACTCGCCCTGGCGGTCGAGGAGACGGGACCGACCTACGCCCACAACGCGCTGGCCAAAGCCCGGGCTGGAGCCAGCCAGAGCGGTCTCCTGTGCCTGGCTGACGATTCGGGCCTCGAGGTGATGGCGCTGGGCGGCCGGCCAGGGGTCCATTCCGCCCGCTACGGAGGGCCGGGACGGAGCGACGCCGAGCGGGTCGCCCTCCTGCTCCAGGAACTGGCCTGTACCGGCGACCCCGACCGCCGGGCCCGGTTCGTCTGCGTTCTGGCCCTGGCGACCCCGGACGGCGAGAGCCACCTGGGAATCGGCACGGTCGAAGGGCTCATCGCCGACCAGCCCCGGGGCGCGCACGGCTTCGGCTACGATCCGGTGTTCCTCCTGCCAGATCTGGGCCGCACCCTGGCCGAACTCCCACCGTCGGAGAAGAACCGCTGGAGCCATCGGGCCCGGGCGGTCCAGGCCCTGCGTCCGCTCCTCCGCCTTATACTGGCCGGCACACCGCCGGCATCCGCCCGGTAAGAGTTCTGCATATTCTCTGCAATACTCACCGGGAAGGCGGATGGTGACCGACGTCAGTCTGTGAACGAACGGTCGGCGCGGCGCTGTTCGAGGCGCGCCAGACGTGTCATCAGCTCGCGCTCCAGAGCCGTCAGACGCGCCTCCAGCACGGCGAGTCGTTCGGCCAGGGTCTGGCGCAGGAGCCGCTCGCTCTCACGCAGAGTCTGCAGTTCGGCCCGTAGATGCCGCACCTCCTCCGTCCGCTCCTCGGCCAGGGCGCGCCAGGCGGCCAGGGCGCGCTCCAGGTCGGCCGCCACGGGTGTCGAGGCCGCGCGTGGCTCCAGACCGGCCAGCTGGCGGAGAGCCTGGCGTGCCTGGTCGTAGGTCAGCCCCCGGGCCAGGAGCTCCTTGGCCCGGGCCAGGAGCGCCAGGTCCTGCGCGGTGTAAAGACGAGGGGCTGGACGGCCGTCCGGTGAGACCGGCGGACTGGCGGCCGCCGGTGAGAGGAACTCGGCGAATTTGGTGGCGTAGAGGCGCAGCGTCGAGGGGGGCATGCCGAGACGGGCCGCCGCCTCCGCCGGCCGCAGCAGTTCGCCAGCCGATCCCTCCTCCTCACGACGCCCCCCAACCGCCCCACTGGTCCGGGCCGCCCACCAGAGATCACGACCAGCCATGGCCGCCTCCCGCGATGACCGCTAATTGTCGCTACGAACCGCCAATAACCGCTAACTGTCGCCAACCTATCGCCAGGATGATCTTAGCAGAGTCAGCGCCAGCGGACAAGCGGTGGCGCACCGGAGCCAGGCGCGGCCGCCGACCGGACCGGCCGTCCCCGACCGTCGCTGACCATCATCACCACCGGTCGACGGCGGGGAACCACCGCCAGCCCCACGTCCAGTGGCCGGAGGCCCACGATTTCGCCCCCGTGAAATATTCTGTCAAGTTAAAACTTCTTCGCCAGCCCTCGCCAAGAAAAGCGATCCCGGCCGGTTTATATCCACATTGTTATGTTAACTATAAGTTATCGTAAAATAATGCCCACCCGTCTGCCTGCCAAACGACTGGACAAGCCCGCCCGCCTGTCACCGCATCGGTGTTGTCCCCTGACACCTCTGTCAGAAGAGCCCTCTCAGAGCACCTCTCACCCTCGCCCAGACCCTGCTCGCACCGGCCCTGACCGCGTGATCCCCTCCCCTGCCCCTCACGTGCGCCCCTCACCGCCGCCCCATCGCCGCCTCCCGCACCTCTCCCCTTCCGTCGCCCAGATCCCCCGATCGGTGTCAGCGTGCAAGCTACAAAACACCTCCATCGCACCTGACAGAGACAGATGTATTTACATTGAAAATGTAAATACAGAGAGACGGGCGGGGGTTTTCGGTCAGGGTCCGGCCAGGGATCCGGTGCCGGCCGGGAGGGAGCAGGGGGGAAGAGGCCCGGTGGCCACCGGACCGGCCAGCGGACGGGGCGGGCGGGAGGGGCGCTGCCGAGCCGGCCCGCCGCTCGACTCGCCCAGTGGGCGGGGACCGGAGATGGTCAGGCTGGCCCGGTCTTTTCAGCGCCCGGCGGGAGGTGGGGTGGAAGGGGCGCTCCGGAGACCCCGGCGGATGCGCTCTATCAGGTCGGCTTCCGAGCGCAGGCCCGTTAGATCGATGGGGCTCTCCATCGCCACCTCCAGCAACGCCCGGATGATCGCCGCCTTGCGGATCGCCCGACCGCCGTTGCGTCGGGCCTCGCGGCAGCGGTCATCCAGCCAGTCCAGGTGTTCTTCCGCCAGGAAGATAGCCGACTGACGGGTGGGACTCCGTTCGGAGCGCTCGGGCTCCGGCTCCTCGCGACGATAGAACAGAGCCTTACCCTCTGGGACACTGGCACGCTTAGGCATGGTCGATCTCCTCCGCCAGCGCACGGTAGGCGCGCGCCCCCTCACTCTGGCTCGCGTAGGTCAGGATCGACTGGCCTTTAATCGGACACTCTTTGAACCGCACACTCTCCCGGATGACCGTCTGGAAGATCCGGAAACGGTCGCCCAGGGCCTGGCGGGTCTGCTCCAGGACCTCCCGGGCGTGGAGCGTGCGGGCGTCGTAGCGGGTGGCCAGAATGCCCTCGACCACCAGCGCCGGATTGACCTCCTCCTGAATCTCGCGGACCGTCTCCAAAAGCAAACGTACTCCCAGCATGGTGTAGTAATCGCAGCTCATTGGCACCAGCACGCTATCGGCGGCCGAGAGGGCGTTGACCGTCAGCAGGCCGAACGACGGGGGGCAATCGATCAGGATGTAGTCGTAGGCGTCTTTGACCGGCCGCAGGGCATTCCGGAGCTTGTCCTCACGGCGGTTCATATTGACCAGTTGGAGTTCGGCGGCGGCCAGGTGGATGTTGGTGGGGGCCAGATCCAGCCGCTCCTCGACCGGCACGATGACCTCGGCCAGACGGGCCTGTCCCAGCAGGACGTGGTAGGTGGTGCGTTCCAGACGGTGCAGGGCCAGACCGCACCCCTCGGAGAGGCTGGCCTGCGGGTCCAGGTCGATCATCAGGACGCGCCGGCCCCGCTCGGCCAGAGCCGAACCCAGGCAGCGCGTGGTGGTGGTCTTCCCTGACCCACCTTTCTGGTTGGCGACGGCGATGGTCCGTCCCACGCTCCGCAGCTCCTCGGTAAGGGGTAGTCGGACCGCACGTGCGGCGAGACACCGGCGATCTCCGGGAACCGTCTCTCCGCCCACCGCGGTCCGGGCGCCGGCCCGAGATTATACGTGAGGCGGGCCCGCCTGTCCATCATCCGGACAGCCCTCGATCCTCACAGACCTCTAGGAGTATAACCGTCCAGAATGTCTTCTGCATTATATGACAGAACAACAGAAGGACAGACATATTGCTAGATGTTATTACATGACCATACTTATGTAACCACACATATACTCGTCGAGACTTCTATTTGTTCGTACAGACAAATATCCATCTGTTTGTTAGAAACTATACCTACTGCTCTGCACTGGAATATATCTATACGGTTATAACTCTGTAACCACCGGCCTGCTCTCTCGCCCGGTAACCAATACCTCTCGCCATCACGAGCCCGGAGGAAACACGCGCCCCCGACAGTACCCGCGATCGCAATGGACAAGCGAGTCAGTCCTCCCTATACTCCCTGTGAGGAGAGCACTCCGAGCCTTGGGGAAAACCACCTGTTCGGCCACAGTCGCCGGGGCTGTGGCCGGCATCGCTCTGACCGGCCTCAAGGCCTGACACGAAATAAAGACGGGCTGGATACGATGATGGAGGCTTGATGTCGCCCACACGACGTCTGCGAGTCGGGGTGATCGGTCTGGGCGAGATCGCCCAGATTATGCACCTGCCCTACCTGCGCGAACTGGAGGAGCGCTACGAGATCGCCGCCATCTGCGATATCTCCCCGCAGCTGGTCGCCAGGATCGGCGACCTCTATGGCGTCGACCATCGCTACACCGATTTCCGCGCTCTGGTCGCCCAGCCCGACCTCGATGCCGTTTTTGTTCTAACTCCCTACCACTTCCAACCAGCCCTGGCCGCCCTCCAGCAGGGCAAGCACGTCCTGGTCGAGAAACCGATGTGCACCAATCTGCGCGAGGCTGATACCCTCATCGAAACAGCCGCCCGCAACGGCTGTATCCTTATGGTTGCCTACATGAAACGCTACGACCCCGGCTATCTCTACGGGCAGCGTAAAATCCAGGAGATTCCCGATATCCGCCTGGTTGAACTCCACGACATCATCGGCCCCAACGCGCTTTTCATCCGTGAGGCTCACCGCGTCTACCGCTTTGACGATCCGCCCCGCGATCTCATCGCCCAGCAGCAGGCTGAATATCAGGCCGCCATCACCGAGGCCATCGGCCTGGTGCCACCCCACGTCCGCCAGGCCTACAGCCTGATGCTGGGGCTCTCGGTTCACGACGTGACCATCCTCTGTGGGGCTGTCGGCCGCCCCCGCCGCGTTCTCACCACCCACATCTGGGACGACGGCCGCTTCTTCAGCTCACTTCTCGACTATGGCGACTTCCTCTGCACCTTCACCACCGGCCGCACCGAAATGCGTCGCTTTGACGAGGTGCTGCGGGTCTACGGTCGCCAGCGGGTGGTCACCATCTCCTTCCCTTCCCCCTACATCCGCAACATGCCGACGCTGGTCCACGTTGAGGAGATGGCCGACGGCGCCTTCACCGACTGCCGGGTCGAGGCCTCGTATGAGGAGGCCTTCAAGCGTGAACTCATTCACTTTCACGAGTGCGTCACCGAGAACCGCCGCCCCCTGACCAGCGGCGAGGAGGGACGGGCCGATATCGCCCTACTCATCCAAATGATCGAGGCGTACAAGCGGGGAGCAGGGGCAGGCCTGAACCCGGCGGCCCTCGCCCCGACTACGCCGCCGGGGGCACGGTGATCGCCCCGCACGAGGCCCGGACCACCAGCGTCGGGGTCAGGACCACCCGCCGGGGCTCGGGACCAGTCTGGCCGCTCAACCGGGAGAGGATGAAGGCCACCGCCTGAGTGGCCACCGCCGCCAGCGGCTGGGCGACGGTGGTCAGCGGCGGGTCGACAACCGCGGCCCCAGGGATATCGTCGAAGCCGACGACCGCCAGATCCGCCGGAAGATGGCGGCCCCGCCGCCGGGCGGCCAGCAGTGCTCCGATGGCCATCCGGTCGTTGGCGCAGAAGAGAGCCGTTGGTGGCTCGGCCAGCGAGAGAAGATGCTCGGCCCAGCGGGCCCGCTCACGTAGGTACAGTCGCCGTGGCAGAGCAGCGCCGGGTCGAAGGGCAGTCCGGCTGCGGCCAGCGCCGCCCGGTAGCCCCGGACCCGCCGCTGGCTGGTCTCTGGCCTTCGGCTGGCCCGGCGATGCAGCCGGTCCACGTCCTCAGAGCTGCTCGCCCAGTTTCACCGCCTGGTAGATCTTCATCCGCCGCAGCAGGACGATCATGCAGAGCAGGCCGACCGCCAGCATCAGACCCATAATCACATAGATGCGCTGGACATCGCCCCAGGCCAGCTCGACCACGAACTTCGGCGTCGTCCGGTACGGATCAGCGCTGACCTGCAGGAACGGAATAAAGAGCGAACTCGTCCAGAGCCCGAAGGCCGTGCCGGCGGCAATCCCCAGGACGATGAGAAAGACCTGCTCCAGCATCAACAGCACGAAAAGCTGGGCGCTGGAGAGACCGATGGCCCGCAGGATGCCCATCTGCAGCATCCGCTTCTGGAACGAGAGGAAGGCGTAGAGGAAGAAGCCCAGGACAGTCAGGAGAGCCGCCACGATGAAGCCGATAGAAAGGACGCCGAAGAGGCCGGTCCGCTGCGGATCCAGCCGACCCACGTTGACCTGCACCCGGCTGTCACGGATCCGCACGATCCGAATACCATTTTTCTCCATCGCCTCGACGATGTCATGGCTCCGATAGTTGGGATCGACCTTGACCCAGACATCATAGGGCTGCAGGCCCGTCTGGTCGTAGAGGTAGTCCAGATTGGCCACGAAGAAGTCGCCCTTCTCCGGATAGAGCGTGGGGAAGTAGTCGGCGACCTCGACGATCCGGAAATCCACGATCTTGTTGCCGAAAACCAGCTGCACCGTATCGCCGATGTTGAGCTGGTAGCGGGCCAGAAAGGCCGGCGTGGTGATCGCCGCCGACTCGTCAATGGCCAGAGCGTTCATCAGCGCCCCCAGCGGCCGCGGGGCGAAGTCGGAACGCCACCAGGCCACGTTGGCAAACGTCGTCCGGTCCACCCCCAGCACCTGGACATCGCGCTGCTGTCCCCGCCCGATGTTGGGACGAGCGGTGAACTGCTTGGCCCGGGTCAGGGCCACCACCCCCGGCACCTCGTGGGCGCTGAAGGGAGGCTCGATGAAGTAGTTTTCGGTCTCGTTGTACTCCCAGACCTCGGTCAGAATGAGGTCGGCCGGGATCTCGTAGAGCACCCGCTCGGTGAAATTGCGGTTCATCGTGTGGGCCGCCGAGGCGGCGAAGGCCCCGAGCGCCAGCGTCAGGGTCAGGAGGAGCACCAGCGGGCTGTAGGCCAGCGGCATCCGGGCGATCTGGCGCAGGGCCAGCACGACCGGCGCGTTGCCGAACAGGCTCCCCAGCCGGGCCAGGCCGGCGGTCAGCAACGGGAAGAGCCGCAGGAAGAGCAACGCCAGGGCGAAGATGAAGAGCGAGGGCACCAGCAACATCAACGGGTCAACGACGATCTCCCCCTCGCCGGCGATGTTGAGAATCGAGCGCTGCTGCTGAAGCGTTCGGTAGCCGTAGGCCGCCACCGCCAGCAGCAGAATATCGACGAAGAAGCGCTGCCAGAGCGGTCGCCGATAGGAGCGGGCAACTTCCTGCTTGTAGGTGATGATCGTGTAGCGGGCGGCCCCCACCGCCGGCACCAGCATGGCCAGGACCGCCAGACCGGCCGCCAGGGCGGCGTACTGGAGCGTTTGGGTCGAGAACATCACCGGGAGCGGCGGCCGCTGAGCGAAGAGCAGAAAACTGTAACTCTGACCGATCAACTGGGCGATGCCGATACCAATGAGAGGACCAATAGCCAGAGCGATGCCGCCGATAAGCACCCCCTCCAGAAGATACAATCCGATGATCTGGAAGGTGCTCATCCCCCGGCTCTTGAAAACCGCGATCTCGCTGCGCTGGCGATCGATGACCATGCCGACCGAGGTGATGATGTAATAGAGGATGACCGCCAGCATGGGGATGCTCAGGGCGAAGAGCAGGAGTTTCAGCAGAAAGGCCCGGCGAGCGAACTCTTCCAGCAGATCCCCTGGCGCCAGGTCGACTTTGGTATTGGGCATCATCGTGGCCACCCGCGTCTCCAGGTAGCGCAGACCACCCAGGACACGGTCGACGTTGGTCGAATGGAGGGCGTTGTGGTCGAAGATCATGTACCAGGAATACTCGTGAATCGCCTGGGGCATGATCTTCAAAATGTTCTGAAAGAGGTGCTCTTCGGTGGTGAAGAGGGTGTTGTACATGACATCGGGATGGTAAAGCCAGTAGTCCGAGTTGGGCTCGAGCGGCTCCCAGAGGCCCACCACCTTCAGCGTCACCCGGGCCGGGTTGAAGCGGTCGCCGCCAATGTAGTAATAGGACTCGCCCACGTACATGTGGAGTTCCTCGGAGGCTGTCGTGCTCAGAATCACCGGCACGACATCGTCCGGGCTCGGACCTGGCGGCAGCCCCTGCCCCTCGACGATCCTGATGTACCTCTCCAGCCCCTGCTGGAAGGCGATGTAGGCGTACTTGGCCTCACTGGCCAGCGGATTGACCTTCTCGGTCTCGGCGACCCCTTGCAGAAGATGGGTGTCGGTGGCGAAGTAGCGGAGGATGGGCCGCTTCAGGGGCAACCCCATGATCCATTCGGCGTTGTTGAGAACGAACTCGTCCAGACGGCGGAACTGATCGAGGGTGCTGGGCGTCGCCTTCTCCTCCAGATGCCGGATGCGCACCGCCCCCGGCGGCCGCTGCGAGGGCTGCTGCAACCGTTTCTGCAACAGCCGCTCGATCATCGCGTCCGAGTAGAGCGGCACCGCCGCCACCAGACTGACCGTGACGACCAGACCGATGATGGTGGTCACCAGCAGATTGATATTGTTCAGGCTGCGCTTGACAACCAGCCGCAGGATGGCGATCACCATGCCCATCGCCTGTACTCCTCCATCCGGGGCGTCCCTGGCGTCCGGCATTCTACACTAACGGCGCTCGAGCGTCTAGCCCGTCTGACCACCGGCCCCTGATTTATGTCGAGATTATGACCCCGCGCCGCCGACACGCTTGACACCCGCGACGCCATCCTCTATGATAGCCGCGCCAGACAACCACATACTGGCACGGGTCTTCTCGGACCCGCGGCAGGGGTGCCCGCCAGGGGCCGCATCCGCGGTCGGGTGGGTTAAAAGCGAAGTCCGGTGCAAGTCCGGCGCTGTCCCGCAACTGTGACCGGCCCATCAGGCCGGAAGCCAGGTCGCCTGCCCCTGTCGGTTCCGCGCACCTTCGAGCGAAAGGGGGCTGGAACTGCGATGCCAACCACCACCTGATCCGCCCCCTTGCCGCTTCGGCAAGGGGGTCGTCGTTCTCTAGCCCTGCATCCATCCCACCGCTCTATATCCCCCGAAAGGAGTCGCCATGCGACGCTGGCCATGGGTTGTGACTTTTCTTGTGCTTCTGGGTCTGCTGGCTGGCCTGCTGACCCCAGCCCAGGCCGCCCCACCCGCAGCCACCGATCCGACAGCCGCCGCCAATCGAGCGATCACCTGGCTCCTCAGCCAGCGGAACGCCGACGGTGGCTTCGGCAAGCCCCAGAGCGCCCCCGGCACGACCGCCGACGCCCTCCTCGCCCTCGGCGCCGTCGGGCAGGCCGCACCGGCGCCGGCCCTCGATTACCTGACCCGCCAGCGCCCGGCCCTAGAGAAATCAGCCGGGCTGACCGCCAAGGTGATCCTGGCCCTGACAGCCACCGGTCAGGACCCGCGCCGCTTCGCCGGTCTCGATCTGGTGGCCCACCTGCGCACTTTCGTCGACCCGCAATCAGGCCGCCTCGGCCAGAGCGCCATCGACCACGCCTACGCCCTGCTGGCCCTGGCCGCCACCGACCGGGCAGCCATAACCCCAGCCATGGTCACCTGGCTGCTCCGGACCCAGCTGCCCGAGGGCGCCTGGGCCTGGGATGGCGGCCAGCAGCCCGGCTCCGGCGATACCAACACCACCGCTCTGGCCGTCCAGGCCCTGGCCCGGGTCGGCGGTGAGGCCGCCCGCCCGGCCATCGACCGCGCCCTCCAGTACTTCCGCACCGTCCAGAACGACGACGGCGGCTTCCCCTTCCAGAAGCCCGCGCAGTTCGGCACCGAGACCGACGCCAACTCCACCGCGCTGGTCCTCCAGGCCCTCCTGGCCGTCGGCCAGCGGCCCGAGGCCTGGGCCCGCCCCCAGGGGAACCCCCTGACCGCCCTCCTGGCCCTCCAGAACCCCAGCGGCGCCTTCCGCTGGAAGGCCGGGGTCCCGGAGGATAACCTCCTGGCCACGGTCCAGGCGGTTCCGGCTCTGGTCGGCCAGCCGCTGCCCATCGTCCGGCCAGCCCCCGCACCGGCTCCGGTTACCCCCACCCGCCTGCCCCGGACCGGCGCCCCGGTGGCGCTGCCGGTCCTCATCGGGATGGCCCTGGTGCTGAGCGGTCTGGTCTTCCGGCGGTCAACCACCCGTCTCTGAGAGACGCCGATGCGCTCGCGCGGTCTCCGCTGGCCTGTGATTCTCTGGCTCCTGCTCTTCTGGGTCACGGTCTCTCCGGCCGGGGCCAGCGGGGCCGCCGGGCTGGTCGTCGCCCCCGGCGACGGCCGCGTCATCTACCGGGTCGTGCCGCTGGACAGCTCTACCCTCCGCGGTCTCGATCTGCTCCGACGCAGCGGGCTGGACGTCCAGACCCAGGAGTACGGCGGACTGGGAGCCGCCGTCTGCGCCATTGAAGGCGTCGGCTGTTTTCCGCCACGCGACGACTGCTTCTGCCAGTGCCGTGGCGGGGGTGAGTGCCGCTACTGGCACTACTATCTGCGCCAGCCCGACGGCACCTGGCGTCGGAGCGACCTCGGGCCCAGCAGCCGGGTCGTCCGCGACGGCGACGTGGACCTCTGGGCCTGGGGTGGAACCCGTCTCAGCCTGCCACCGGCCGACGATGTGCCCACCATCGCCCGCCGTCTGGGCCTCCCACTCCCCACCCCCCCAGTACCAGCACCGCCTCTCCGGTCGCCAGCC
>ERZ511473.2034-NODE-2034-length-12518-cov-4.077566_pt1 | contig 12518 bp, 9 predicted proteins | sample MGYA00374947_ERZ511473 | MGnify/ENA primary metagenome ERZ511473 (study PRJEB26303, sample SAMN06343854) | sediment metagenome | isolation source: hot spring sediment | place: Canada: British Columbia | collected 2012-09-26 ... | reverse complement strand
TATCCGGCGCTCTCGGCCCAAATGCGCCCACCGTGCGCCTCAATCACGCCTTTGGCGATGCGCAGCCCCAGCCCCGGCCCGCCACCCATGAACTTCGTTGCCCCGGTGGAGTGCAGCAGCGCGCGGCTGGCCCGGTAAAACGTCTCAAAGATCAGGTCAAGCTGGTCACGGTCAATCCCCACGCCCGTATCCGTAATCACGACCTCCACGCGGTCGTTGTCCAATCTGCGCCCTGAAAGGGTGATGCGCCCGCCGTCAGGGGTATACTTGATGGCATTGCCGATGACGTTACAAAAAGCCTGCGTTAGCCGCTGCACATCCACGCGCACGGGGGGCAGATCGCTAATGCCGCGCATCACAAACACGTGACGGCGCTCGCGCATGGCCCCCGTCATGCGCTCCAGACACAGCCAGAGCACAGCTTCCAACGTGGTCTCGCTGTACTGCAACTTGAGCGCCTGGATGTCAATCTGCGAGGCATCCAGCATGGCGGCAACCAACTCTTCCAAGCGTTGCGCCGCCCGGTCCATGCGCGTGACGATCTCCGCGACCTGGTCAGGCCGCAACTGCCCCTGCTGACTCATGGCGGCCAACAGGTCCACATAGCCGCGCACCTGGGTCAGCGGCGTGCGCAATTCGTGGGAGGCGATGGTGATGAAGTCCGCCTTGGCCGCGTCCACCCGTTGCAGGCGCTCGTTGGCCTCGCGCAACTCGCGGTTCAGTGCCATGATCTCGCTGTTCAACGCCTTAAGATTGGTGGAAAGTTGCAGGTGATGCAGAGTGGTGGCCGTCTGCTGCGCCAGCGTTCTCAGCAGGGCAAGCTCATGCGCCCCATACCCGCGCGGGGCCTGGCCCAGGGCCAGGATACCGATGAGTTGGTCGCCGCTGATCATGGGGACATAGACGGCCATGGCCAGCGCCTCCAGCCAGGCGCGCTCTTCAGCCGCCATCCCCGTATAAGCCGGGTCTGTGGCGATGGCGCTGTAGAAGACAGGCGCCTGGCGTTCGCGCAGGGCGCGCAGGAAGGGGCTATTCCCGGCCAGCGGGGCCTCCTCGGTGGGAATGCTGCCCAGGACAGGGAGGGGATGGAGGCGATAGGTCCAGGCCACCTCGTGCACGAGCAACAGGGCGCCACGTTCAGCACCGCAAAGCGCTGCCGCCGTGCGCACCAGCGCCTCGGCTACCTGCTGCACGTCGGTAGCTTCGCCCAGGGCCCGGTGATAGGCACGGAGGAAGGTCAGCGACTCCAGGCCCCAGCGCTCCTGCCAGCGGGATTGCCGCACCCACACGATGGCGACGAGGGCGGGGAGGAGCGCCCCGGCGAGCACGAGCATGGTCATCCTGAACGCCAGCGAGGGAACGGCGCCGGCCGGTGGTGCCCACAGAGGCACGGCGATGAAGGCCGCCAGTCCGACGAACAGGGCCACAGCCAGCAGCGTCAGGAGCACAGGTCCCACCCAGCTCGCTGTGCGGGGGACAGTTTGACCAACCTGAGGATGCGTTGTCACGAAGCTCCGATGGCCTGACTACCGCCGGCCTCATCCGGCGGTGGCTCATTTCAACTCCACGCCGTGGGTTGTTTGTTCCCCCGTTCTGACCGTCAATCCTGCGTGTAGCGAAGAAGGCATGCCTCAACAAGGGCCACTAAGGCCTATAGGGGGGCAGGGCTGCCTGCAAATGCTCCGATTACCGGATACTAAGCTTCGTTCCCGTGTCTACTGGGTCTCGCCACCCTAGCCGGTCTTGTCGCCATCGCGGCCATCGCCAGAGGGGGGGCGGCTTTGCCGGGCGTCAAGCCGGGCCAAAGAGGCGACACTATCGCCATCCTTAAGATCCATAATACGGGCGCCACGCGCCGAACGGCCCATCTGGGGAATATTCTTGACCGCCGTACGCAGCACCAAGCCCTGGGCAGAGATGATCGTCACCTCGTCGTCGGGCCGAACCACACGCGCCGCCGCAACCACGCCAGTCACGTCCAGGCTCTTCGCCAGGGTTACCACGCCTCCACCGGCCCGGCCCTGTGTGGGATAGTCCGAGAGGGGAACGCGCTTGCCATAGCCCCTGGTAGTCACAACCAGCAATTCAGCCCCTGGCTCAACTACGTCCATGCTGGCCACCGCATCGCCCGGCTCCAGACGGATGGCGTTTACGCCAGCGGCGGCGCGCCCCATAGGGCGCACTGTGGCTTCATTGAAGCGCAACGCCTTGCCGCGTTCGGTCACAAGGATGAGGTCCTGATCCCCGCGCGTCAGCCTCACCCACCCCAGTTCATCATCCGCCTCCAGGCTTATGGCGACAATACCGGCGCGACGGGCGCTCTCAATCTCCGACAAGGCCATGCGCTTCACCCGTCCCAGCCGTGTGACCATCGTCAAATACCTGGCGGCCAAGCCATTCTGCGGGCGGGCGACCACAGCGGTGACGCGTTCGCCAGGCGCGAGCGCCAACAGGTTGGTGATGGGGAGACCCTTCGCCTGGCGGTCGGCGTCGGGGATCTGATAGGCGCGTTCCATATACACCCGCCCCCGGTCGCTGAAGAACAGGATAGAATCCAACGACCCCGCCGCCAGCAGGTAGAGGACGGCATCCTCCTCCCGCGTGGTCATGCCTGTGATCCCCTGCCGCCCCGCGCCTGGGATTTGTACACCCGCGCCGGGACGCGCTTGACGTAGCCGCGCTGGGTGATGGAGATCAGCACCTCCTCGTCGGGCACCAGGTCTTCCTCGCGGAATTCCTCCTCGGCTTCAGGGACAATGCGCGTGCGCCGCTCGTCACCGTATTTCTCTTTGAGCTGGCGCATGTCGTCCTTAATCAGCCCCAGAATCTTGCGCGGGTGGGCCAGCAGGTCCTGGAGATAGGCGATGCGCTGCGTGACCTCGGCGTATTCCTCCTCAATTTTCTGGCGCTCCAGCGCGGCCAGGCGGCGCAACTGCATGTCCAAAATAGCCTGGGCCTGGGCCTCGGTCAACCTGAACTTCTTGATGAGGTTGGCCCGCGCCGTCTCCGCATCCCTCGCCTGGCGGATCGTGGCGATCACCGCATCCAGGTTGGCCAAGGCAATGCGCAGGCCCTCCAGGACATGGGCCCGCTGGCGGGCGCGCTCCAGTTCAAAACGGCTGCGCCGGGCGATGACCTCGCGCCGGTGTTCAATATAGACCTGGAGCGCCTTCTTCAGGCTGAGCATGCGCGGCTCGCCATCTACCAGGGCAAGCATCTGCACGCCGAATGTCGTCTGCAAGGGCGTGTACTTGAAGAGTTGGTTCAGGACGGCACGCGGCTGTGCCCCGCGCTTGAGTTCAATGATCAGGCTCATGCCGCGCCGGTCGGACTCATCGCGCACCTCTGAAAGGTCGCTCAGACGGCCCTCACGGGCCAGTTCCGCGATGCGCTCAATCAGCCCGGTCTTGTTCACCTGATAGGGGAGTTCGGTGATCACGATGCGATGGCGGCCACCGCGCATCTCCTCAATATGGGCGACCGCGCGCACCACCAGTCGCCCCCGCCCGGTGGCGTAGGCGTGCTGGATGCCCTCACCGCCGACAATCAGGCCGCCCGTGGGGAAGTCCGGGCCTTTGACGAAACGCATCAAATCTTCAACGGTGACTTCATCCTGCTGCTCCCAGTGGTCAATCAGGTAGCCGATCGCGTCGGCAAGCTCGCCCAGGTTATGGGGGGGGATGTTCGTCGCCATGCCCACAGCGATGCCGGAGGAACCGTTGAGAAGCAAATTGGGCAGCCGCGCCGGCAACACCTCAGGCTCTTTGAGCGTCCCATCAAAGTTATCTACAAAGTTGACCGTGTCCTTGTCAATGTCCTGAAGCAACTCCAACGCCGGCGCCGCCAGCCGCGCCTCCGTGTAGCGCATCGCCGCCGCCGCATCCCCATCCACCGAGCCAAAGTTCCCCTGCCCATCCACCAACACATAGCGCATGGAGAAGTCCTGCGCCATGCGCACCATGCTGTCGTACACCGCCGCGTCCCCGTGGGGGTGGTACTTGCCCAGCACCTCGCCCACGATGCGGGCGCTCTTCTTGTAGGGGGCGTCGGGGCGCAGGCCCATGTCGTACATGGCATAGAGGATGCGGCGGTGGACGGGTTTGAGGCCGTCGCGGGCATCGGGGAGGGCGCGGGCCACGATCACGCTCATGGCGTAATCCAGGTACGAGCCGCGCATCTCCTGGTCAATATCTACCAGCTTAACCGTGCCGATTTCCACTGGCGTCCTCCTGAAGAGGATTATACCACAGGCCGCCCTGGGGCCGAAATCCCCCGTCGCGGCTGAAGTCGCGGCTGAAGCCGCTCCTACCTATGGGGAGGGGCTATTCCCTCTGCGCTGATCCGCGTCCCTACAGGTAGGTCAGGGTTGAGCAGCACCTGGGTCAGCAGGCCGGGGTAGCGGCCCGAGAAGATGCGCACGGTCAGCCCCGGTTGCGCCTGGGCCAGGGCCAGCATCTGGGCCACCTTGCTAGCCATGCCGCCGGTGACATCTATGGCCTCGGAGGCTCGCAACGCGGCCTGGATAGCCGTGTAATTCGCCGGGGTGATCTCCGGGATGACGTCGCCGCCAAAGGTCGCATAGACGCCATCGGCCTCGCCCACCAGGAGCACGTATTCTCCGCCCAAGCGCAGCAACAGGTAGGCAAACAACTCCTCTGTAGAGGCAATCGTGCCGCCGCGCACCTCATCAAAAGCCACGTCGCCGTAGATGAGCGGCACCAGCCCGTGCGCCAGGGCTGCCTCAATTGGCCCGGTCTCCAGGTGGATGAGCACCCCATCGCGGCAGCGGGCCGAGGCCGAGGGTTGCAGGCTGAGCACAGGCACGCCGGCCTCAAGCAGCGCGTCGGTGACGATCCGGTTCAGACGGGCGGCGGCGGCGCTGACAGCAGCGAAGCCACGCCAGGCCTCCGGCGAAGCGACGCCGGCCCGCGTGCCATACTTCTGGGCTTCCACGTGGCCAAACGAGCCGCTGCCGTGACCGATGATCAGGCGCAAGTCGGGGCGGGCCGCCCGCGCTGCGGCGACCTCCCCGGCCAGCCGGGCGAGCACATCGGCCCGCACGGTGGCCGGGCGGTGTTTGTCGGTGATCAGCGAGCCGCCGAGTTTGAGGTAAATCATCGCCCTCAGAAACCCTCCTCAGAAGCCCGGTTTCTTTGGAGAAACCGGACCTCTAACCCCCAATCTCCTGAAACAAGATGCGCTTGGCGCCAGCGGCCCGCAGCGCCTCGGCGACGGCGGCTTGTGTGGTTGGGGAGACCAACGCGATCATGTTCCCCCCGCGCCCGCCGCCGCACAGCTTGGCGCCGCTCGCCCCGGCAGCCAACGCCGCCGCGATCAGCCGCTCCAGTTCCGGCGAGGAGACCCCGATCTGGCGCAGCCGCTCCTGGTTCGCGTTCAGCAGCGGCCCCAGGCGGGCCGCGTCGCCGCTCTCCAGCGCGGCCCGCGTCGCCCGCACGATGGCGCCGATCTCGTCAAACAGCCGCTCATAGGTGGCCGGGTCGGCCTCCCAGGCGCGGCGCACATCGCCGACGGCCAGGCGCGTGAGCGCAGGGACACCGGTATCGCCGATGAGCAGATGGAAACGCCCCCGGATGGTGAGCCGCTCAATGGGCTGGCCACGAACGAAGTACACCGGCTGCTCATAGGCGATAACGGTGTTGTCCACGCCGCTGGGGGTGCCATGGTGGAGCTTTTCCACCTCGTAGACCAGGGCAGAGAGCGCCGCCCTCTCCAGGGGCGCCCCCAAATAGCGGGCCAGGGCGCGGGCCATCGCCGTAGAGACCGCTGCGCTGGAGCCCATGCCGCTGGCCACAGGGATGGTAGACCGCACAGTGATCGTGGCGTCCGGGGCCTCTACGCCCAGATGAGCCAGCGTCCCCCGCACAATCGCCGCCAAAGGCTGATCGGGGGGGGCCTCGTCCAGCCGGAGCACAAGGCCCATGTCGGGGGCGTGGATCGTCAGGCCCGCGCCCGGCGCGGCGGGCTCTACGGTTGCGGTCGCCTGCACCTGGCTGATGGGGATGGCGATGGCTGGTCGCCCATAGACGACCGCGTGCTCGCCGCACAGGATAATCTTGCCAGGGGCACTGGCGTGGACGACGGATGGTCGTCTATCATCTGCCCTCTGCCCTCTGTCGTCCATTGTCATTATCCGCCGAGGAAGCGCTGGAGGATCGCCTTGATCTGTTCGGTGTAGAGGATCAGGAACGAGGAAAGGCCCCATAGGACCAGCGTGATCTGCATGGGGCGGTCGCGCAGCACGACCTCGTCAGGCGCGTCGCCTTCCCCCTTCACATGGATCAGGTAGAGGTAGCGGAAAATGCCGTACAACACAAAGGGGATCGTCAGCATCATAGTGTGGTTTTTGGGCAAGTTCTCAGCGGAAAAGGTGTAGAGGGAATAGGCCACGACCGTTGTGGCGGTGACCACGCTGATCATCTCGTCCAGCAGGGGGAGGTTATACTCCTCCAGGCTGGCGCGGTGGCTGTTGGCGTCCTCTTTCAGCAGGAGCAGTTCGTGCCGCCGCTTGCCGAATGACAGGAACAGCGCCAACAGCGTCGTCAGCACATACAACCAGGGCGAGAAGCGCTCCGCCTCCACCAGGGTCGCCCCTGCCGCTACCCGCAGAACAAAGCCCGCCGAGACCGCCAGCACATCCAGGATGATGACGTGCTTGAGTGAGAACGAATACAGCAGTTGCAGCCCGATGTAGCCAGCAACGATCATCCCAAAAGTGGGATGCAGCACAAAAGAGAGCGGCAGGGTGACCAGGAGGAGGAGGGCGGCGGCGGCGAGGGCCACAACCGGTGAGAGTTGGCCGGAGGCCAGGGGCCGGTGGCGCTTCACCGGATGGCGGCGATCTTTCTCAATGTCCACCAGATCGTTGATAATATAGATAGTGCTGGAGGCCAGGCACAACAGGGCAAAACCGGCCAGCGTCCGGCTGAGGTAGTACAGGTTCAGGATTTTGACATCAAACAGGAGCGGCAGGAAGACGAAGCCGTTTTTCAGCCATTGCTTCAGCCGCATGGTGCGGATCAGGCCGCGCAAGGCCGAGGCGTTGCCTGGGGTCGTCTTCTCTAACGTCGTTTCTCGCGTCACGCTGCTCTCCGTCGGCAACCCAATGCTCAGGGATCAGGTGCATTGATCATACCAAAGGGGTCGTAAATGGGCAAGCGTACTTTTGGATGGTCAGCACCACACGGATTTGAACACGGATGCACAGATAGAAGATAGAGATGGAACGCCGTAAGCGTCGCCTGGACACGCTCCTGGTGGAACGCGGGCTGGTGGAGACCCGCGAGAAAGGCCGCCGCCTGATCATGGCAGGCCAGGTCCGCGTGAATGGCCAGCTTGTGGACCGGCCTGGGGCAGGCGTGGCAACGGATGCCGCCATTGAGATCACGGCGCCGCCGCGCTACGTCAGCCGGGGCGGGGAGAAGCTGGAGGCGGCCCTGCACACCTTTGGCCTGGACGTCACCGGCCTGGTGACTGCCGATGTCGGCGCCTCTACCGGCGGTTTCACTGATTGCCTGCTCCAGCATGGCGCCACCCGCGTCTATGCGATTGACGTGGGCTACGGCCAGCTTGACTACCGGCTGCGCACCGACCCGCGCGTGGTGGTCATGGAACGGACGAACGCCCGCACTCTGGAGGCGTTGCCAGAGCCGGTTGACCTGGTGACCATAGACGTTTCCTTCATCTCCCTGACGCTGATCCTGCCCGCTGTGCTGAAGTGGATGAAACCGGGGGGCCATATCATCGCGCTGATCAAACCCCAATTTGAGGCCGGGCGGGAGCACGTAAGTAAGGGGGGCGTGGTCAGGCGGCCCGAAGTCCACCGGGCCGTGCTGGCGCGGATACTGGGCTGGGCCGACCAGCGCAGCCTGGGGTTACGTGGACTGATGCGTTCGCCGCTCCTGGGGCCGGCGGGCAACGTAGAGTTCCTGGCCTGGTGGCAGATTCAGGCGCAGGCCACAGTCGCACTGGAGACGGCGATAGAGGCAGCCCTGGCAGGGCAGAGCGTCTACCGCGAGCATCCCTGCAATGGACCGCCAGCAGGCATCCCGTAAGGGAAACCGTGCCTGTAAGGGCGCTGAGGGACGCCCGCACCAGCCCAAAGTCGCCCCTAAATTGAATTACACCCCCGGATCGCTATCCTGTTTTACGTTTCTAGTTTTACGTTTATAATGCGTCTCTTATGGGAATGACAGGAGAACAGGTCACATCCAATCTCGCACGTGAAGGCGACGTGGCGTTGCTGCTGGCGGGCGACGGCAAGCGCTTTATCTGCCGCCTGTGCGCCGGGGAGCGGTTGGAGACGCACCGGGGGATCGTGGAGCATCGCGCGCTGATCGGCCTGCCCTACGGCAGCCTGGTCACCTCGCACCTCAACTACCCCTTTTACCTGCTGCGGCCCTCCACCAGCGACCTGATCCGCGAAATCAAACGGATCAGCCAGATCGTCTTTCCCAAGGACCTGGGCTATATCCTGCTTAAGCTGGCCATCCGCCCTGGCTGCACCGTGATTGAAGCCGGCACCGGCAGCGGCGGGCTGACGCTGGGCCTGGCCCAGGCGGTTATGCCTACGGGGCGCGTGATTTCCTACGACGTGCGCGCCGATATGCAGGCCCTGGCACGCAAGAACCTGGCCCTGGTCGGGCTGAGCGATTATGTGACCTTTAAGCTGCACGACATCGCCCAGGGCTTTGAGGAGCGCGATGCGGATGCCCTGTTCCTGGACCTGCCCAATCCCTGGGACTATGTGGCGCAGGCCCACGCCGCGCTCAAGAGCGGCGGCTTCTTCGGCGCGCTGGTGCCCACCGCCAACCAGGTGATCGCCTTGCTCTCGGCGCTGGAGGCCCAGCCGTTTATCGCGGTGGAGGTGGAGGAACTGATCCTGCGCCCCTATAAACCGGCCTCCACGCGGCTGCGCCCGGTGGACCGCATCGTCGGCCATACCGGCTACCTGATCTTTGCGCGCACGCTGCTGCCGGGGGCCAGGGAGCCAGGGATGAAGCCTGAGGCGAGCGAAATGGAAGCCAATAATCACGAAGATGAGGAGGAAGAGGCATGAGGTTGGGGCGACGTTGGGGCGGTCCGATACGGCGGGCCTTGTTTGGCCCGCCCCCAGCAGGCGGCGTCTGGGGCGCGGGGCGCCCCTGGCAGATGTTGCAGCAGGCCAATGCGCTCATGGCGGGCGGCCAACCGCGCCAGGCTGCGGCGCTTTATGACGAACTGGCGCAGATGGCCGCGGCCCGCGCTATGCCCAGGCGGGCCGCGCTGCTCCACATCCAGGCGGCACGCGCCTGGCTGGCGGCGGGCGATGGACAGGCAGCGGTGGACCGCGCCAGACGCGGCTTCGGCGCGTTCATCGCGCTGGGCCAGGGCGCGCGCGTGGCCCGGCTGTTGCCGGAGGTGACCGCCCGCTTGCGCCAGCGCGGCTATGCCCAGGCCGCCGACACGCTGGAACGCGACCTGCAGGCGCAACTGGCGCGGGCCGGCATTGATGCAGCAGCGCTCACGTCAATGGGGGCGGCTGCTCAGCGCGGCACCCTGCCCGCAAGCTGCCCGCATTGCGGCGCCCCCTTGCGCTCGGATGAGGTGGAGTGGGTGGATGCCGCTAGCGCCGAGTGCCCGTACTGCGGCATGATCGTGAAAGCCGAATGACCAGGGAGTCCTTTCCTGAGCGCGTCCGGGCGATCCTGAGGCAGCACACGCCGAGAACCGTGGCCGAATGGGAGGCACGCCCGGCGGCGGTGCTCGTCCCCCTGTTCCTGAAAGATGGCAGGTGGCACCTGTTGTTCACCCAACGCACCGAGACGGTGCAGGATCACAAGGGCCAGATTTCGTTTCCGGGCGGGCGCCGCGACCCGGACGACCCTTCGCTGCTGGCCACGGCGTTGCGCGAGGCCCAGGAGGAGATCGGCCTGGACCCCGCCGATGTGACCATCCTGGGACAGCTTGACGAGATGTACACCGTGACGCAGTATCGCATCTCGCCTTTCGTCGGCGTGATTCCTTACCCGTATCCCTTCCGGGTGAATTCTGCCGAGATCGCCGAGTTGATTGAGGCCCCTCTGGAGGCCTTCCTTGACCCGGCCAACCTGGAGCAACGCGAACGTGCCGCCCTGGTCGGCCCACCGGTGCCGGTCTATTTCTACCACATCGGCCCATACACCATCTGGGGCGTCACAGCGCGCATCGTCAAGGATTTTCTAGAGAGGATCGCGCCTGCATTGAAAGGTACTTAACGAATTATGCCACAACCTCACCTCGGCAACAGGGATCGAGGAAACCGGTGATTCCCTCTGCGCCCCCACCTCGTCCCCATAGGGTACGGGGCATCCCGACCCTATGTTGCGGAATCTTAATCAAATCACAACCAATACACAAACCTGGCGTGGTATAAAGATATATCGTATGAGCACGAACGATGGGCATCTTGTAAGGACGCTGTTGAAACAGCAGGAGAAGGACCTATGCGTAAAATCGTGATCCCCCTCGTCATTCTGGCTATCCTGGTCGGTGGCCTGTATGTGGGCTACAACCGTTTTGTGGCGAACGCTGAAAGCGGACCCACGTATCAGACCACGACCGTCCGGCGGGGCACGCTGGTCGCCACGGTGAGCGCCGCCGGGACGATCCAGGCCAGCGCCCAGACCGCGCTCTCGTTCCAGACGTCGGGCAAGGTCGTTGAGGTCCACGTGGCACCGGGTGACACGGTGAAACAGGGCCAGGTGCTGATGAAGCTGGATGCGACCGAGCTTCAGCTCGCGGTGGACCAGGCCCAGGTGGCGCTGGACATCGCCAAGATCAAGCTGGAGCAGCTCAAGGCCGGGCCTACGCCGGAACAGATCGCCAGCGCCCAGGCAGCCCTGGAGAGCGCCAGGGCCAATCTGGCCAAGTTGCTCAAAGGCCCAGACCCCCATGACATCCGGGTAGCCGAGCTTAATGTGGAGGTTGCCAAGAACAACCTGTGGCAGGCCCAGGCCCAGCGCGACGCCGACCGCGGCAATCCGATGACCCCCGACTGGCAGCTTGACCTGGACGAGGCCCGCATCAATAACGCTCAGAACCAGTTAGATATCGCCGTGCAGAATTTAGAGAAGGCCAAGGCCGGGCCGACCCCCGACCAGATCGCTGCGGCCCGCGCCCAGGTCGCCCAGGCCGAGGCCAACCTCAAGGCCCTGCAGAACACCCCCAGCAGCTACGACGTGGCTATCGCCGAGGCCCAGGTGCGCCAGGCCGAGCTTTCGCTCCAGCAGGCCCAAAACAACCTGAACAAGGCCGTGCTCACCGCGCCTTACGATGGCATCGTAGCGGCGGTGAACTACCGCGTGGGCGACCAGGCCACGTCGGCGCAGCCGGCGGTTGTGCTTATAGACCAGTCGGCCCTGTCCATCCAGGTGAATCTGGCGGAGGTGGACATCCCCAAAATCCAGCTCGGCCAGCCGGTTAACATCACCCTGGATGCGCTGCCCGACCGCAGCTTCACCGGCCACGTGAGCTATGTGTCCCCCGCCGGGACAAATGTCCAGGGCGTGGTGAACTTCGCCGTGACGGTCACGCTGGATGACGCCAATAGCGCCGTCAAACCGGGGATGACCGCGACGGCCAACATCATCGTGGACCGCCGCGACAATGCCCTGCTTGTGCCCAACCGCGCTATCCGCTCGCAGGGTGGGCGGCGCGTGGTCCAGGTGCTATACAACGGCCAGGTGATCGCCGTGCCGGTGCAGCTTGGCCTGAGCAACGACACCGCTACAGAGGTTTTGAGCGGTCTGCAAGAGGGCGACCAGGTCATCTTGAACACAACGACCACAGTCAGCCAGGGGTTCGGCCCAGGCGGCGGCTTCTTTATCGGCAGATAGAGGGCAACGGAGAAGTAAGACCGGGATTGTGGATCATAAAGAGGCAGAAGCACGAACGATGATTGAGCTAGAGAATGTCACCAAGGTGTATCGCATGGGTGCGGTGGAAGTGTATGCCCTGCGCGGCGTCAACGTGAAAGTGGACGCCGGCGAGATGGTCGCCATTATGGGGCCATCGGGATCGGGCAAGAGCACGCTGATGAATATCATCGGCTGCCTGGATCAGCCCACCTCTGGGACGTACCGGCTGGATGGCGTGGAGGTGGGGAAGCTGGACGACGATGGCCTGGCGGCGATCCGCAACCGCAAGATCGGCTTTGTCTTCCAGAGCTTTAACCTGCTGCCGCGTATGTCGGCGCTGGATAACGTGGAGGTGCCGCTCATCTACGCGGGGGCACGCGACCGCAGGCAGCGGGCACTGGCCGCGCTGGAGGCGGTGGGGCTGGCCGACCGCGTCCACCACCGCCCCAGTGAGCTCTCCGGCGGCGAGCAACAGCGCGTGGCGATCGCCCGCGCCCTGGTCAACAACCCGGCCATCATCCTGGCCGATGAACCCACCGGCAACCTGGACTCCAAATCCGGCGCCGAGATCCTGGAGATCTTCAAGCGCCTGAACCGAGAACGTGGCCTGACTGGGGTCATCGT
>ERZ511473.2032-NODE-2032-length-12525-cov-5.118332_pt1 | contig 12525 bp, 12 predicted proteins | sample MGYA00374947_ERZ511473 | MGnify/ENA primary metagenome ERZ511473 (study PRJEB26303, sample SAMN06343854) | sediment metagenome | isolation source: hot spring sediment | place: Canada: British Columbia | collected 2012-09-26 ... | reverse complement strand
GGAGGTGTTGGAAGGGATGCTTCGGGAAAGGTATGCCCCCCGTACACAGACGCTTACACATAAATCTTGACACGACCCAGGGTTCCGACCCAGAGAAGAAAGCAGAACGTAGAGGAATTGAAGTGCGGAAGGCGAGATGTGGGTGTGGGTGTGGAGAAGAAAGAACGCGAGATGGAGAGGAAGTGGAGGAAGTGCGGAAGGCGAGATGTGGACGCAGGTGTGTGAGGAGGAAGAGGCACAAGGAGCAGGATGCTGGCGTAGAGGGACTGGACTTCGACGTGGGGGAGGGGATGTTGAATCTAAATGTCTTACAAGTCACGGTCATTTCATCATCACTGAGATGAGCGCTAACTATCTCGGTCCAATTGGTCGGCGCTCCCGGCCTCGTGATGATATGGTGATGATGAGCTGAACGTGTAATTTGTCAAGAAACCTCTTGCGCTAACGCCGATGGCGTGATACAATATTGTCCCCTTCCGGCGCCTCTAGCCGTCGCCCCTGCCCCAGGCGCCCGCTACGGTGAAGCGACCCTGTGCCTGCTGTCCCCCTTATGAGGTGCCGTCAACATGCGCCCGCCCCCATGAGCGCGTGCCAACTGTAAAGGGCTCCGCCCAGGAGGCTTGGCAGGGACCTTCTGGGGCGGCAAGTGGGTGGCAGGAGAGGCCGGTGAGGGGCGCCCCTGGCGCCCGCGGAGAGAGACAGACAATGCCCCCATTATGATGTGCCAGACGTTCGCCACACGTTCAAGACGTGATGCCCCTCTTTTTCCTGCCCATCTTTCCCCACAGATAGGCCCGGACAAGCGCCATCTGTGGGGAAAGACAGGCGGGATCGGGAGGTTGTTGCGCGGAATCCCCGTCGAACGGGCTCCGCCGGGAAGGCGTGGCAGCTCGCCGCCATCGGGCCTCGCTTGCTGCCCCCCGTCTGCCAGATATATACTTACCGTCGAATGGCCTATGGTTACACCTTCTGCCTGGCACGCAAAAATGGTAACCAGAGAGGGTAGTGAGGGGATGACAGGATGGACCCGATAGGACTGGACCCAGGCTACGGCCTCATTAAGGTAGCTACGGCCGGTGGCGACTTCGTCATGCCCAGCTATGTGGCTGCCGTGCGCCGTGTCGGGCTGGCCGCATCGGGCCTGCGCCTGGCCCGGGCCACCATCGTCAGGGTAGGGGAAAAGGAGTACGCCATCGGCGAGGGCGCCCCCATGCGTGGCGCCGTCTATGAGAGTATCGAGGATGCCCGCTTCCTGCAGGAGCCATCCCTGGCCCTCTTCCTCGGCGCCGTGGCCAGGGCCCTCCCGTCCGCCGCAGAGCCCGTCGCCCTGGTGGTAGGACTGCCAGTAGCCCTCCTGCAGGGCCAGCAGGGACGGGAGATAGCCGGCGGCCTGCGTCGGCTCCTGACAGGGACCCACTCCCTGGAGGTGGATGGCAAGGCGCTGTCCCTCTCCGTGAGGCATGTCTGGGTGCGGGCGCAGCCCCTAGGCGTCTGGGCAGACTGGGCGCTGGATGACGAGGGGCAAGCATTGCCAGGCGTGCGGCGTGCCCTGGTAGGCATCGTCGACGTGGGCTGGGGAACGGTAGACCTCATCGGCATCCAGGGTGGCCAGGTCAACGCCGACATGGTGGCCGGCGCCGACCTGGGCGTGCGGGTGCTGCTGGAGGATGCCAGCGGCGATGATGCCATGCCCCTGCACGAACTGGCGCGGCGCTTTGCCGGCGGTACCCTGACGGTCGACGAGAGGCATGTGTCGCGGTGGGCTACCGAGATAGCCGCCTTCGTCCGCCGTCGCTGGCGCCGCAGCCGGCCCCAGCTGGTCATCCTGGCCGGTGGCGGCATCGCCCTGCTGAAGGAGTATGGCGCCCTGGATGTGCTGAAGGCAGCCCTCGCCGGGGAGACGCTCCTCCCTCACGATCCGGTGACGACGGGAGCGCGGGGCCTCCGCAAGCTGGCGAGGGGGCTTGTATCTCGCGAGAGGATGCGAGAGGCCCTGGCCCAGACGGTGGGTCAGGGAGAGGTGGATGGCGATGGCAGCGAGGCGGCGGCCCCAGAAGGTGCGGCTGCTGGTCCGACTTACCCTTGATCCTGATATCGACGAGCCCCTGCTAGCGGCGCTGCAAGCTACCCCGAGGGGAAAGCGTGCTGCCCTCGTGCGCATGTGGCTACGCTTGGCCTACCCATCCCTGGCCAAGACCGTCGCGTCGTATGGCAGGGAAGATGAGGATGCCCCCTGGCTGGATGCGCTGGCCGTGGATGACTAGGCAGAGGCCTTAGGCCCAACCCCAGGACAGCATACCGGCTGCTGGGCAGCAGGAAGGCGAGAGCAGGGGAGGAGACGGCAAAAAGACTCCCCCTACTATAATACCACAGACGTTCAGCACATCATCACGCAATGCCTGGCGGCCCCGCCTCCTGCGTGAACGTATGTTGAACGTAAAAACCTCCGCCGAGGGGGCTTGACAGGGGCCTTTTGATGATGTGGTGAACGTCTGCGTCTTTATCATGAGGGCTGTGATGGCCATGAAGGGACGAGGCCGCGCAGCCCTGTTCGGAAGAGGGGTCACCCTCCTCCTGCTCCTCTCCCTCCTGGTCCTGGGGAGCATCGGTCCCTGGGCGGCCGCCGCTGCCTGGGCCGATGCTCCCCCGTCCTCCCCGACCCCCCAGCCCCAGCAGGGACCGGGAGGCGACAGGACGGGAGCCGCGCCTGCCCCGTCTCCTCCTCCTTATTACTATTCCCCCGGCGGCGTGGGCGGGCCGGAGGACGTGCCGGTGGTGGGCCCGATCGCCGGCCTCTTCAGCGACCTGCCGAAGTTCACCGAAGGCATCGCCAAGCTGTCCGAATGCCTGTCTGATCTCCCGCAGTGCGCGCTGGATTTCCTGGTGGGCTTCATCAACTTTGTTTTCATCGACCCGCTCCTGAAGCCCATGACTTTCATCCTCTTCTCCGTCATCGGCAACACCGGCAAGGACATCACAGTGGACGCCCCCTTCGTGCGGGACCTCATGGGGCTCACCCGCCTGCTGAGCCTGTCTCTGCTTGCGGTCATGCTCATGTGGGGCGGCTTCGCCCTCATGATGAACCGGCACTTGGCCGTCCCCTACCACGAGCTGGCCGAGCTGCTGCCGCGGGCGGCGGCGGCGGTGGCGCTCATCGCCCTCTTCCCCTGGCTGGCCTCCTTCCTCATCGATGTGAACAATGCCCTCATCAAGGCAACCCTCCACCCCGACGAGGTGCGGAATACCTGGGACGAGCTGTGGCAGCAGTCGCTGGTGGCGGGGCCGCTCATAATCTTCTGGCTGATAGCCCTGGTGATAGGGGTCTTCCTAGTCGGCCAGCTCATCATGCGCTTCGTCCTCCTGGACATCCTGCTCGTGCTGGCGCCGGTGGCCATCATGCTGTGGATACTCCCCCAGACGCGCAAGTGGCACGAGCTGTGGGCCACCCTCTTCCCGGCCACCGTGTTCCAGCAGGCCATCCAGGCCTGGGTGCTGGTGATCGGGTTCCGGCTGGTCAACGCCGTCTGGCACAACTCGGCAGGCGGGATAGCGATAGTGGGAGGGCCATGGCCTATTCTGACGACCATACTCACGGCTATCGCCGTCATGCTGGTGGCCCTGAAAGTGCCAGGGCTGCTGGAGCACGCCTTCGGCTGGGGCTACCCGCAGTACAACGCCATCTTCACCACCATACGCTCCCTCGGGTCCGCAGGCGGCAGGGCTGCTGCCCCTGCCAGAGCAGGAGGCCCTAAGGCATGAGCAGGCAGGAGCAGCGCTCGAACCCTACCGGCGTGGCCTGGGACATGGGCCAAGGCGCCAGGCTGGCCATGCGCCTGCTGGGGGCAAAGGCTGCCCTCGTCCTGCTCCTGGTGGCGGCAGCGGTCATCGTCCTGGGCAGCGCGGCCGCCTTCATCGGCCTCACCGTTGCCCAGGCGGCCGCCCTCCTGGGGCCGCGAGGGCTTTCAGTCCCGCCGCAGCAGCTGCAGGTGATGCTCGCCGTCGAGAAGGAGTACGGGGTGCCCTGGCAAGTGCTTGCCGCCATCGCCTACGTCGAGTCCAGCTTCGGGCAGAACATGGGGCCATCGTCTGCCGGCGCCGTCGGCTACTGCCAGTTCATGCCCGACACCTGGGCTGCCTACGGAAGGGACGAGGACGGCGACGGGCAGGCAGACCCCATGAGTTATCGGGACTGCCTGCCGGCGGTGGCGCGGTTCCTCCTGGACCACGGCTGGAGGAACGACGACGTGAACGCCCAGCGCCAGGCGCTGTATGCCTACAACCACGACTGGGGCTACGTGGACCGGATACTTCTGGTCGCCATGAGCTTCGGGCTGGGCGGCCTCTACGTGGGAGGGCTCCAGTGGCCGGTCCCGGGCCACTATGGCATCTCCAGCTTCTACGGGCAGGTGGACGAGGCCAGGGGACCCTCTCCCCACACGGGCATCGACATCCCCGCGCCGGAGGGCACCCCCGTGGCAGCGGCGGCCGGGGGCATCGTCCGCTGGGCAGGGAGCGACGCCCTGTGCGGCAACGGGGTGACCATCTCCCATGGCAGCGACATGGCTACCGTCTACTGCCACCTCTCGGCGGTGCTGGTAGCCCCCGGGCAGGCGGTCCAGGCAGGACAGGTCATCGGCCTGGTGGGGAACACCGGCCAGTCCACGGGGCCCCACCTGCACTTCGGCGTCATCGCAGGAGGGAGGACGGTGGACCCCCTGCTCTTCCTGGAGGTGTAGGGGATGAGGGGACGGCTTGAGCTGGCGTTCTTTGCCCTGGCGCTCGTATGCGTGGCTGCCATCGTCCTGCCCTTCGCCCGCTGTGGGCGAGATGGCTCTGCAGGAAAGCCCGGGGCTGGGGGGCCAATCGCTGCCGCCCGCGAGGTGCGCAACGATCCTCGCAGCGTAGGGGAGGAGATGGTGCGGCGCTATGTCACCTTCGACGGCGATCATGAGGCATGGCAGCAGAGGGTGCTGGAGCTGGCTGCCGACCCCCTGCGCTCGCGGGTGGCCTCCTGGCCGCCGGAGATAAACCGGGACCTCCTGACCTATGGCGTGAAGGTGACGCCGCTGAGCGTGGAGTTCCTGGGGCTGAAGAGGGAAGGGGACGGGGCAGAGCTTCTCGTCAAGGTATCGGCCAGGGGAGTTCCCTCGAAGCCCGGAGGCGAGTGGAGCCTGCCCCGGGAGACCACGAGGAAGCTGCGAGTCTACCTGGTGAAGGAGGGGGAGAGATGGCTGGTGTCGGAGATGGCCTACGAGGAGTGAGGCAGCGCAGGAGGACGAGAGATAGCGCAGGAGGTGAGGGACATGCAGTGCATGAGCGGTGACCGGAAGCGAAAGGGCATCGGAAAGGAGGTGAGGGCCATGCGGAGGCTGCGGGAGCTGGCGCACGGCGCCTGCGGCAAGGCGGCCATGGTGAACGCCGGCGTGGGCTTCATCATCGTCATGATGGCTCGCGTCATCGCCGGCGTGCTCCAGAACGCTCTCCCGAGCGGCTCCGGCGCAGGCGGCTCGCCGGTGGCCGAGCTCAACTCCCTGTTCGAGAACCTCCTGAACATCGGCACCGGCGTGGCCCTTGCGGCCTGCGCCCTGTTCATCGCCTGGGGAGCATTTTTATACATGACCGCCGAGGGCAACCCGGCCCGCATGGAGCGGGGCTAGGGTCCCGCTGGGGGAGCGGCGGGGGGAGCGGCCATGCTGCCCAGACATGAGGTGCCCACCCACCTGCATGTGGAGGACAGGGTCTTCTTCGGATTCATGACCGTCCGGCACGTGCTGGTGCTGGCAGGAGGGGGCTTCTTCTGCCTGGGCGCAGTGGTCTCCCCGCCGTTCCCCTTGCCGGAGGCGCTGCGCTACCTGGGCGCCCTGGTCATCGCCGCCATCACCCTGGCCGTCGCCTTCGTGGAGCCCGACGGGCGCCCCATGGAGGAGTGGCTGCTGGCGGTGGCCAAGTACACGCTCTCGCCCCGGGTGGCGGTTTGGAGACCTCTTGCGACTGCCTGGGAGGGAGACGAGGGGAAGACGGGCGTGTTGGTGCTGGGCGGGGAGCGACATGGCCAGAGGCCTGCAGCAACAAGGGGCAGCGCCAGCAGGCAGCAGGCCCTATGGCCAGATATGGAACGGAAGCAGAGAGGTGCATGGACATGAGCATGCAGGGAGCGCAGCGGCAGTACTCTCCAGCTGCCGGTAGCCAGGCCATAAGACAGCTTGTTGGCTGGCTGAGCGTTGCCCTGGCTACGACGACGCTGGGCATCATCCTGGCGCGGGTAGGCGTGCCGCCCGGCCCACCGCCGGCGTGGCCCAGCCCAGGCGACGTAGCGGCAGCGCTCCGCGGCAGCGAGCCGCCGCTGGAGGCGACGAGGTATGTGGTAAGCATGATGAGCTGGGCCACCGTCGCCTACCTGGCCATCATCCTGGCAGGAAGGGCCGTCGTCGCAGCGGCATCTGCTCGCACCGAGGAGGCATGGGTAGGAACCCTGGACCGGACGATAACCATGGCAACCCTGCCGCCCCTGCGCAAGCTGCTCGGAGGCAGCCTGGCAGGAGTGGTGCTCATGACCTCGGCCATGCGGCTGACGGCAATAGCCGCCGGCCCCAGGCTGGTCCAGGAGCAGCCGCCAGCAGTGTCCGAGAGCATGGTCGTGCTCGACGGCATTCTAGCCCAGAGCAACCGGCTGGCATATATGTCCCAGGGAGCAGAGCAAGGGCAGGCGCCGGTTGCCGGCGACACGGCCACAAGCGGCAACGCCGTGCAGCCGGAGCAGGCCGCCATCCCGGCATCCAGCCAGGAAACGGCCGGCGGAGCAGCGGGAGGCATCGGGGTGACGCTCCCCACGGCGAGCGCTGCTAGCCAGGGCCAGAGCATCTCCACCGGAGCTGGGCAGGGATGGCAGGCGGGGGCAAGCTCCCAGCTCCATGCCATCGCTGCCCAGGATGAGGCCGGCGGACGGAGCGAGGCAAACTCGCAAGGCATCACGACCGCTTCCTTCCCCGCCCCATCGGGCGCCGCTCTGGAGCCGTCTGCCTGGTCCAACCAGGTGCAGCAGGCGATGACCGGCATCCAGTGGGAGGAAGGGCTCAACATCTACCGCCGGCTCATCGGGGACTCCCCCTATCCCGATGACATCTGGATCTTGAGCCATACGCCCTTCAATCGGCTGCCCCCCATACCGCCTCCGCCAGCAGCTCTCGACTTCACAGCCTGGCAGCACGTCTACAGCGCCCTCATCTGGCTGGCAGGCCCGAGGTCTGATGGGCCTTACCTGGAGCCTGTGGAGTACCCGGTGTACCATTACATTCCCATCTCCACAGAGCGAGGCCCCATGCCAGGGTTGGACCTGCTGCTGGCCCTCCTCGGCGACTGGGGCCACTACGATGCCGCCGAGAAGCGGATCGATGTGTACATGCCGGGCGATGTCTACCGGCAGGTAGCTGCGGCGCCAACGCCGGTGCAGAAGCTCATCGAGCTGCTGCCGGGCCGTTCTGCCCTCTACCTGCCGAGGGGGCAGGCCATCACCGCCGTAGCCCAGGAATGGATGGAGAGGGGCTGGATAAGGCCGGCATCCCCCGGAGCCACCATAGTAGGCGGGCCTGCCCTCAAGGGAGGACATGATGATGAAACCCGTCTGGTGTTCGAGGTGCGGAAGGCCAATGGCAACCGCGGCTGGGAACTGGCTACGGTGACCGACCGGTTCTGGCAGGAGGTAGGCCGGCAGCTCACGGGGATGGCGCCTGCCGCGCCCTCGGCAGGCGCTGCCGTCTCCCCTGTCGAGACGCCTATCCCATCTGCCGGCGCCGCTGACCCTGGGGCGCCTGGCGCTGCGGCGCGGCCTACCCTGATACAGGCGAGCAGCCCAGATGCAGCCCAGACGGCGCCCACAGGGGGGCCAGAGGCACAGCAGCATGCCGCTCCTCCCTCCATCCCATCGGGCCCCGTCCTGGAGCCGTCTGCCTGGTCCAGCCAGATAGCCGGGGTGGTGGAGAAGGAGCGTGCCGCCTTCGCCAGCTCGCCCCTGGGCCGTTACATCGCCCGCTACCTAGGGGAGGAGTATGTCTACACCTATGGCGGCATCAATGACCCAGCCCATTACTGGGCCTCCAACCCGGTCGGGATCCCCATCATAAGCCGCTCCTGGGATGTGGCGCCGCCGCCTCCGCCTCCCAGCGTCGACCCGGCGGTGTGGCTGAACGTCGCCTGGGCCCTGTATGACGCCAAGTCGATGGCCATCGCTAGGGAGGCAGGGGAGGAGGTGCAGCAGGCAGCGGCCGGGGGGCGTCTCCTGGGCGGCCCGCTTCCGGGCCAGCCCACGGACGCTCAGGGCTTTCCGATCCTGCCGCCCAATACGATTGAGACCGTGCATATCGAGCGTGCGATCCCCAAGCCCCCTAGGGGCTACAGCGAGTGGCCGGGGCTGGCGCCGCTCCTGGACCTGTTCAGGGAATGGGGAGCCCGGATCGAGACGGATGGATCCCAGCGGTACCTGGTGGTGGATGTGCCCCGGAGCGCCTGGGAAGCTTTCCAGCAGTCAGGCGACATCACTCAGTTCCTCCGCCAGGCTCCCGGCTGGGCCCGCTTCACGGGAGGCAGATGAGAGCCATGATCGGGTCGGTGCAGGCGCTCTTGCCCATCCTGGACGTGCATGAGAGGTGCGTCGTCCTGCGCGGAGGCCAGGTGCGGGCCTGCGTGGAGGCGCGGCCGGTGAACTTCACCCTACGCCCGCCGGCCGAGCAGGAGGCCATCATCGCCTCCTTCCGCAGCTTCCTGCACTCCCTCAATTTCCCCATCCAGGTGGTGGTGCGGAGCATGCCGGCGCCGGTGGAGGAGTACCTGGCGGGGCTGCGGGTAGGGCTGCAGGCTGCCCTCTCGGGGGAACTCAGGCGCCTGGCAGTAGAGCATGAGGCCTTCGTCCGCCACCTCGCCCAGGAGAGGAGCATCCTGGAGAGGCGCATCTATGTGGTGGTGCCCGCCCAGGCGCCGGGGCTGGAGGCAGCTAGCCCTTCCTCCCTCGCCGGGCTCCTCCCGAGGCGATCGCGGCAGGCGCCGGCGGCGGAGGCGGAAGCGCAGGTGGAGACCGCCGGGCGGGTGCTGGAGATGCGGGTGGAGCAGGTGCTGACGGGGCTGCTCGCCATCGGCATCCCTTGCCGGCGGCTGTCGGGGCCGGAGATGCTGGCGGCGCTCCACAGCTTCCTGGGCTCATCGGCGCCTTTCCCCAGCGACGTGGGCGCCGAGCTGCTGCCGGTGCACAGGGCCAAGGTCAGGCATGGAGGTGCCGCGAGAGATGTTCTACCAGCTGCTGAAGCGCTATCTCGGCGGCCCTAGCGAGCGGCAGACGGCGTCCTCCCTGCCCCAGGGCGGCAGGAGCGCTGCCGACCTGGTGGGGCCGTCGGCGGTGGAGATGGGCCGCGACCGCGTGCTGGTGGAGGCGCGGGAGCAGATGCGGGCCTGCTACGTCTCCTCCTTCCCCAGGCATGTGGGCGCCGGCTGGCTGCTGTCCTTGCTGGACATGGAAGAGCCGGTGGACGTGGCCATTCACCTGGAGCCATTGCCCACCGGGCCGATAGTACGGCAGCTGACGCGCAAATTGGCGGAGCTGCACAGCTCCCGCATGCTGGACCTGAAGGCGGGAAGGATAGAGGAGGCCTACCGGGCGGTTGCCTACGAGGACGTGGAGCGGCTGCGGGAGCAGCTGGCCAGGGGGGACGAGAGGGCCTACTCCACCGGCATATACGTGCTCCTGAGGGGGCGGGATGGGGAGGAGCTGGAGATGCGGCAGCGGCGAGCGGCGGCGGCCCTGGAGGGGATGCTGGCCTCGCTGCGGCCCGCCCTCTACGAGCAGTGGCAGGGCGTCCTCTCCTGTGCCCCCCTGGGCCTGGACTACCTTGGCAGGCGTCGCAACCTGGACACCACCACCCTTGCCTACAGCTTCCCCTTCGCCTCCTCCCACCTGGGGACAGGAAGCGGCATCCTCTACGGGATCAACCTGCAGGGCAACTCGCTGGTGGTGCTGGACCCCTTCGGCAGGGAGATGCCCAACGGCAACAAGGTGGTCTTCGCCAAGTCGGGGGCAGGCAAGTCCTATTTCTGCAAGGTGGAGGCGCTGCGGGCCCTCCTGGTGGGCATCGAGTACTACGTGGTGGACCCCGAGCACGAGTACCGCCGCCTCTGCCAGGCGGTGGGCGGCGAGTTCATCACCCTGTCGGGAGCGAGGGCGGCCCACATCAACCCCTTCGACCTGCCGGAGCGGCCCCTGGAGGAGGGGGAGGACGTCCTCTCGGAGCGGGTAGCCGCCCTCCAGGGCCTCATCTCCCTGATGGTGACCACGCCTGGGGAGGTGCTCTCCTCACGGGAGCAGGGGGCCCTGGACGTGGCCATCCGCGAGACCTACCGGCGGGCGGGGATAGGGCGCGACCCGGCCACCCACCGGCGGCCGGCGCCGCTGCTGCGGGACCTCTACCAGGTGCTGCGGGAGGAGGGCAACCCCTACGGGCTTGCCGACCGGCTTGCCCGCTACGTGGAGGGGGCATACGCCCACCTTTTCCGGGAGCCCACGTCGGTGGACCTGCGCCGCCCCCTGGTGGCCTTCGGGGTGCGGGACCTGGAGGAGGAGCTGAGGCCCATCGTCTTCTACCTCATCGCCGACCACGTGTGGCGGGAGGTGAGGAGGCGGCCCCGGCCGCGCATCTTCCTGGTGGACGAGGCATGGACGCTGGCCAGGCACCGGGAAGGGGGCAGGTTCCTGTCCTCCCTGGCCAGGCGGGCGCGCAAGCACTACCTGGGCCTGACGGTGGTCTCCCAGGACGTGGCCGACATGCTCATGGCCGAGGAGGGGAGGGCGGTCCTGCAGAATGCGGCGGTGACCTTCCTCATGCGCCAGGACCCATCGGTGATGGACCTGGTGGAGGAGGTGTTCAAGCTCTCTCCCCAGGAGCGCCAGTTCCTCCTCTCCTGCGACAAGGGGGAGGGGCTCATGATGGCCCTCGGGTCGCGGGCGGCCGTCAGGGTGGTGGCGAGCCCCCGGGAGCACGAGCTGTGCACCACCGACCCTCGGGAGCTGGCGGCCATGCAGGAGGAGAGGCAGGCATGACGGGGGGCTGCTGTCCCGGCGCCGAGGAGGCCTTCGCCGCCGGCTTCCGCCTGGGGGCCGAGTTCGCCCTGGGCATCGTCGCCGGCCGGCAGGGGGCGGTGGCCGACGAGGTGGCCTGGGCGCTGCGGCTCTCCCAGGCGGTGGGGGAGCCCCTGTCGGTGGAGCTGGTGATGGGGGCCGTGGGCAGGGCGGTGGAGCGGGCGGAGGAGAGGGTCTCCCTCCTCCTCCCCTCGGAGGCCAGTTTCCGGTGGCATCTGCTTACGGAGAGAGAGGGGCGGGGGAACGGCAGGGTGAAGGGCAGCCATGGCCCTGGGGGGAGGGAGCAGCTCCGGCAAGAGCGATGGTCGGGGTGAGGAGCATGGGCGCATGGCGGCGCTGGATAGGGTGGCAGGGCGGTAAGGGGCAGACGCTAGGGCTGCTGCTGGAGGCGGCGGCATTAGTCGCCTTCGCCGAGTGGGCGGCGCCCCAGGCGCGAGACTGGCTCAGGGAGATGGCTCTGCTTGTGGCGCCTGCGGTGAGAGACGGCCGGGCGGGCGACATCGCCCTCTTCGTAACAGCACTGTGTGTGCTGGGGCCCCTTGCTGCCGGTGAGGCGCTCGCCGAGTGGGCCGGATGGGCAGGTCCTCTCCTGCGCCCCCTGCCCTTCCTGCTGGGCTGCCTGGCGTGGGTGGCGCTCCGCCGGGGTGTGGCCCTGGCCCTCCGCTGGGCAATGGGCCCCCGCTCGCTGAGGGAGTGCCTCCTTGGCCTGCCGCCCCTCCCTCCCACCAGGAGGCAGAGGCAGCTGATAGCTGTGCCGTTCGTGGCCACAGCCCTCGGGCTTACCTGCATCCTGGCCCTTACCGCATACTCAGCACTGATAGCCGAGGACCTGGTCGTCGGCAACACCGTATGGCAGGTGAGGAGCGCCCTGGATGCGGCGAGTCTTACCGTAGAGTGGGCGGCCGTCCTCCTCCTAGGACTGCCGGCGGCGATCATGTTTCTTGCCATGGCCTTCGTGCCCGTCATCGTCTGGGGCCTGTGCGTGCTGTGGGTGGTGGTGGGAGTGCCTATGGCGAGGAGGCGGTGGTGGCGGGAGCGGCTGGCCTCGGGGGAGCCGGTGCTCCTCACGCCCGAGAGGGCGGAGTGGTGGGTCAGACGGCGGCGCTGGACTCCGCGCTTCCTCCTCGCCTGGGTCTACGGCGGCTCACAGGCGGTGGAGGCGCTGGACAGGGCGGCAGCCGAGGCGCTGGCGAGGGAGGTGAGGGCATGAGCAGGTGGGACCCTGCCGGCGACCCCCTGGCAGCTGGTGAAGGGGGTCATGTGCTGGACCCGGCCACAGGCGAGCCCCTGTATGAGAGGCAGCGGCGAGGGAGAGGCATGAAAGCGGCCTGGAGGTGATGGCTATGCAGCAGGCAGCCATCAGGGCGAGGGGAGCGCCCACCTTGGGGGAGGCGCTGCGGGGGCTC
>ERZ511473.2027-NODE-2027-length-12578-cov-3.814815_pt1 | contig 12578 bp, 10 predicted proteins | sample MGYA00374947_ERZ511473 | MGnify/ENA primary metagenome ERZ511473 (study PRJEB26303, sample SAMN06343854) | sediment metagenome | isolation source: hot spring sediment | place: Canada: British Columbia | collected 2012-09-26 ... | reverse complement strand
CTCTCCACTCAGGAACCCCTGCCGCCGCGCTTCAGCCTCGATCGCCTCGGCCGTCTCCCGCGACGGCGCTAGCTGGCCGTTATTGGATTGGGCGCCCTGATCGTGGCTCTCGTGATTACCACGTCGCTTCGCTCTGCCCACCCGCTGAACCCCTACTGGTCACTGGGGGGTAAACCATCCCACACCGGCGGTACGCAAGTGATACTACGGGGACGCCGGCAATTCAACTGGCGCGACCGTCGCTGCCGAGCTGTGCAGGCCGAACTCCCGCCGCAGTACATCCTCGATCCGTTCGCGGCGCTGCAGCAGTCGCGCCTGTCCCTCCCTCACCAGTATTACGGCTGGCCGCAGCGCAAGGTTGTAGTTGCTGGCCATGGCCAGACAGTATGCGCCAGCGGCCGCGATAGCGACGAGGTCACCGGGACGAGGCTCCGGCAGAGTCGCATCGTTCACCAGAACGTCGCCGGATTCACAGTACTTCCCGACGATCGTGACGCGGGTCACCGCGGGACCGTCGCGGTTGGCCAGCGCGGCGGTGTAGCGAGCTTGATAGAGCGCTGGACGGATGTTGTCCGCCATGCCGCCGTCCACGCTGACATAGCGGCGGACACCCGGAATCTCCTTGATCGCGCCGACCCGGTAGACAGCGATGCCCGCCGGCCCGACGATGGATCGGCCCGGCTCCAACCCTAGCAGCGGCAGCGGGAAGCCGGCTTCTCGAGCTGCCCGCTGCACAGTATCAGCCACCGTTCGCACGAAGAGGTCGATGTCCGGCACCGGGTCTTCTGGCAGATATTGGATCGCGAGCCCTCCGCCCGGGCTGATCTCTTCCGGCACCACGCCGAACTGCTCAGCCATCTCGCGCGCAAAATCGAACAACCGCTCAACGGCCAGCGCGTAGGGCTCGACCTCGAACAGCTGTGAACCGATGTGGGCGTGGTAGCCGCGCAAGCGCAGGCCAGGCATCCCCAGAATGCGCTGCACGGCCCGGCTCGCGTCACCCGTCTCGATCAGTAGGCCGAACTTGGAGTCCAGGTGGCCCGTCTTCCGGTAGGCGTGCGTGTGTGCGTCCACCCCGGGATTGACTCGCACGAGCACGGCGAGCTGTTGCTCGGTGTCGCGATGAAGGCGTTCTAGGAGATCGAGCTCGTAGTGGTTGTCGACCACGACTGCGCCGATCCGTGCTTGCAGCGCCAGCCGCAACTCGTCCTCGCTCTTGTTGTTCCCATGTAAAATGATCCGGCCGGGCGGGAACCCAGCCGCTAGTGCGAGCTGCAGCTCTCCGCCGGACACGACGTCGAGCCACATCCCTTCCTCGGCCAGGAGTTGCAGCAAGCCGACGCTGAGATACGCCTTGCCCGCGTAGACGAGCCGCCAGGGACCAGGGTAGTGACGGGCGAGTGCCTCCCGGTAGGCACCGCATTGCGCGCGGATCGTCGCCTCATCGTAGATGTAGAGCGGAGTGCCGAACTCGGCGGCGAGCTGCGGGACCGGGATACCACCGATCACGAGCTGGCCAGTGGCATCACGCGTCGTCGTCTTCGGCCACGGCATCGTCGATCACGCTCGAGTCCATCTGCTGCCCGGCTTCGGGGCTCCCCCTCCAGCATGCCGGAATGCCCGCATTATATACCGCCCCTTCGCCACGGGCATCCCGTTTCTGGCTGGAAGCGCTTGGTCGAGAGCCGATAGGCGGGTAAGCTTGCCCCAGCGTCGCATCCTCCCCTCGGGGAGGATGCCCGGCTGTCAGGTTCTGACCACTGCCAGCCCACCCCACCCAGGTGACAACAGGTGAGCGGTCAGCGCGGGTGGCGGCGCTGCTCGGACCAGGAGAGCAAACGTATCGTGCCGACGACGATCCTTTCTGTCGAAAACCTCAGCAAGCGATTCGGCGCCGAGAAGATCTTCTCCGGTGTGACCTTTCAGATCCGTGAGCGCGATCGCATCGGGCTCGTCGGCGTCAACGGCGCTGGCAAAAGCACTCTGCTGCGCATCCTGGCCGGCCTCGAGCAGCCCGATAGCGGCACGCTCATCGCCCAGCATGGCCTGCGCCTCGGCTATCTTGCGCAGGAGGCAGCCATCGATCCAGGTCGAACAGTACTCGATGCCGCACTCGAGGCGATGGAGGACCTGCGGCAACTCGGCCAGGAACTCGAGCGCCTCGCTGCGGCCATTGCGGACGCGAGCGGAGAGACGCTAGAGCGGCTGCTCGCCGAGTACGAGCAGAAGAGCCTCCGCTTCGAGGCGGCCGGCGGCTACGACCTGGAGCACCGCGCAACGCAAGTCCTGGCCGGACTCGGATTCGAGGAGGTCGAGTTCAGCCGACCCGCAGGACAGCTCAGTGGAGGCCAGCGCACGCGGCTGGCCCTGGCTCGCGCGCTCCTCGCCGACCCCGACCTCCTGCTGCTCGACGAACCGACGAACCACCTGGACCTGCGGGCGCTGACCTGGCTGGAAACGTTCCTCCGCACGTGGAGAGGCAGCTTCGTGGTCGTCTCGCACGACCGCTACTTCCTCGACCAGGTGACCGAGCGCACTCTGGAGCTCAGTTTCGGTCACCTGGAGGATTACCCGGGCAACTACTCGCGCTACCTCGAGCTGCGCCACGAACGGCTCGCCCGGCGCTTGGCCGAGTACGAGGCCCAGCAGGAGTTCATCCGCAAGGAGGAGGAATTCATCCGGCGTTACAAGGCAGGCCAGCGTGCCCGCGAAGCGCGCGGCCGGGCAACCCGGCTGGCCCGGCTCGAGCGGATCGAACGCCCGCGCGAGCACGAGACTCTCCGCCTCCAGCTCACCACTGGGCTGCGCAGCGGGCGCATCGTCCTGACCACCAGCGAGCTGGTTATCGGCTATCCAGCCAGCGACGGGTCGGAGCCGGTCGTGCTCTGCCGAACACCGGAACTCATCGTCGAGCGCGGTGAGCGTGTCGCCATCATCGGACCGAACGGCGCAGGGAAGACGACCCTCATCCGCACCCTGCTGGGTGAGCACCCACCGCTCTCCGGGCAGATGCGCTACGGCACTTCCGTGCGCCCGGCCTACTACGCTCAGGGGCACGAGCAGCTCGACCCGAAGCTGACCGTGCTCGGTACTATCCTGCGCCAGCAGCCGATGAGCGAGGAGGCGGCGCGCAACCTGGCCGGCCGCTTTCTCTTCAGCGGCGATGATGTCACCAAGCCGGTCAGTGCCCTCAGCGGTGGAGAGCGCAGCCGGCTGGCGCTGGCGCTGCTGACCCTCGAGCGAGGCAATCTCCTGATCTTGGACGAGCCGACCAACCACCTCGACATCGCCAGCCGCGAGGCGCTGGAAACGGTGCTTGCGAGCTTCGATGGCACGATCATCTTCGTCTCCCACGACCGCTATCTGATCGACCGGCTAGCGACCCGCGTCTGGTCGGTCGAGGACGGCGTCCTGCGGACCTGGCTGGGCAACTACACCGACTACCAGCGCCAGCGGACAGCTACATCAGGCGCAGGGTCCGCAGCGAGCCCGGCGAGTGGCACTCTGGATAGCCAACCGCGCCCGCTCGCGATGGTGCCGGGGACTGCCCGGCGCTCCCCGCGCCAGGTCGAGCGCGAGCTGCGGGCTACGGAGGAGCGCATCGGTGAGCTGGAGGAGCGACTCAACGCCTTAGCGGATGACCTGGCCGAGGCAACGGCCCGGCAGGACATCGAAGCGATCGCCGAGCTGGGCGCGGATTACGAGGCGACGCAGCAAGAGCTGGACGCGGCCTACCGGCGCTGGGAAGCGCTTCAGGAGGAGCTGGACGCCGTGACCGGAGGCGTGGAGCGGTGAGCCGGACGCGGCCATACGTCATCGGGCTGACTGGCAATATCGCCTGCGGCAAGTCGCTCGTGCTGCGCGCGCTGGCCGAACTCGGCGCCGAGACGATCGACGCCGACCAGGTTGCCCGGGAGGTGATGAGCCGGGGTAGCCCGGTACTGGAGGACGTGGTACGGGCATTCGGGCCGGAGGTCATGAACCCCGACGGCAACCTCGACCGGCGTGCCCTCGCCAGGATCGTCTTCAGCGACCCCGAGCAGCTCGCGCGGCTGGAGTCGATCGTCCACCCGTCGGTTGTCGAGCTGATTCGCCAGCGCGTAGCCGAGAGCCGCAGCCCGGTGGTCGTCATCGATGCGATCAAGCTCTTCGAGGCCGGGCTGGCCGGAGACTGCGACGAGGTCTGGGTGGTGACCTGCAAGCCGGAGCAGCAACTCGCCCGGCTGATGGCCCGCGACCGGATCGGCGAGGAGGAGGCGCTCCTGCGCATTCGTGCCCAGCCGCCGCAAGAAGAGAAGGTGCGCCGCGCCGACCGCGTCATCGACAACAGCGGCGCGATCGAAGAGACCATCGCCCAGGTGCGGGCGGCTTGGGAGGCTCTGCCGATCCACCGAGGCGAGGCCGGGAATAGCGTCGTACCCTCGCCGCGTTGAACTGTACAGAGGCAAGATATAGGCGGTCGGGACGCGTCCCTCCTCAGGGAGTCGGAAAGGCGGGCGAGATGAGCGAACCCATTCGCGTCGAGATCTGGTACGACTACGCTTGACCGTACGTCTACACGGCAGCGGTCTTGCTGCACTGGGTGAAGGACCGCACCAACGGTCAACTCGATCTCCACTGGCGCTACTTCTCCCTCGAGCAGGTGAACCAGAAGCACGGGCCGGACTGGAAACTCTGGGAGCAGCCGGAGACATACCCGAGCCGGGGCCGTCTGGCCTGGAAGGGTGCCGAAGCGGCACGGCGACAGGGCCCGGAGGACTTCGAGCGCTTTCACCTCGCCCTGCTCCGGCTGCGGCACGAGGAGAACTGGGAGCTGACCAAGGCAGAGACGATCCTCGAGGCGGCTCGGCGCGCCGAACTGGACCTCGCACGCTTCCAGCGCGATTTCGAGCAGGCGACGCTGGACGGTCTCGCCCGGGACCACGAAGAGGGCATGCAGCGGTACGGCGTCTTCGGCACGCCGACGCTGGTCTTCGAGAACGGCCGGGCGGCCTACCTCAAGCTACGCCCGCTCCCGCCAGAGTCTGAGTACGTGGCCGTCTGGGAGCGCCTGAAGGATATTATTGCCGACCGCCCGTACATCGAGGAGATCAAGCGGCCAGTGCCGCCAGCGCATTGATTCTTGTGGCCCCACTTTGCCCAAGCCCCGTCGACCCGAGTTCGCCTGGAGCGAGTTAGGTTGACGGGCCGTTATACTTGCCCTAACCGGGCACGTCGCCCAGTACGCTATATTCTCGATTAGGCATGACAAGAGTAGCGTGCCGCTAACCCTGTTCCAGAGAGGAAGAAGCGAGTGGACGCGTCAGTACGTCTCGGCAAGCTCCGCGGAATCGAGATTGGCATTCACTACACCTGGCTGGTCGTCTTTGCGCTGCTGACCTATTCGCTCGCTGTCGGGATCTTTCCTGAGTGGTACCCGGGATGGACATCGGGCACATACTGGGCAGTCGGCGCGCTGGCGAGCCTGCTGCTTTTCGCCTCGGTGCTCGCTCATGAGCTGGGGCACGCGGTGGTCGCGCAGTCACGGGGTATCCCGGTCGCCAGTATAGTCCTGTTCATCTTCGGCGGGGTCGCGCAGATCGTCGAGGAGGCGCGCCGCGCGATCGACGAGTTTCTCATCGCCGTCGCGGGGCCGATCGTCAGCCTCGTCATCGGCGCCGGTTCGCTCGTGCTCTGGCCTCTAGCTGATCAGGTCAACGAGCCGCTCGGGGCAATTCTCCACTATCTTGGTTATGCGAACCTGATCCTGGTCGCCTTCAACCTCATCCCAGCCTACCCGCTGGATGGCGGCCGCGTGCTGCGAGCGTTCCTCTGGGGAGCCCTCGATAGCGTGTACCGGGCGACGCGCATCGCCTCAGCCGTCGGCGTCGTCATCGGGTTTCTGTTCATCGCCGGCGGGATCTTCCTGGTCTTCCGCGCGCCACTCTCCGGCATCTGGCTGGTCGCGATCGGCTGGTTCCTCCAGAGCGCCGCACAGCAGTCGTACCAGCAACTGATGCTGAAGCGTCTCTTCGAGGGTGTCCGCGTCGGACAGCTTATGGACGCGCGTCCCGTCACTATCTCGCCGGACGTCCCAGTCGACGAGCTGGTCGACGCGCTGCTCGGCCACAACGTGCGGAGCTTTCCGGTGATCGAGGATGGCCGCCTGGTTGGGATCGTCACCTTGACCGACGTGCGCAACACTCCCCGTAGCGAATGGCCCACCCGGCGCGTGCGCGATCTCATGACCCCGTTCGAACGGCTGGTCACGGCGACACCGGAATCCGACATCGAGAGCGTGCTCAGAAAGATGGTGGCGCATGACATCCATCAAGTACCGGTCGTACGAGACAGCGCGCTGCTGGGCCTGCTGACTCGCAACGCCTTGCTCCGCTACCTCCAGCTCCGCCAAGAGCTCATGCGGAGTCCTGAAGAGATCGCCCAAATGGTCGAGAAGCGTAGCCGTCCCTCGGACTTGCCTGGTGACTGACCGCTGTTGACACGTGTCGGGCCGATGCCTTTGTGGATAGGGCAGGCGGCGCGGGAGCACGGTGAAGCGCTCAGCGAGCGTAACCTGCCCTCCTGTCACCCGATCAGAGTTCGCCCAGAGGTTCCTGTGCCATGTGCCACGCCGTCATGGTTGATGCGGCCGCGACCTGCTTACACCCACTGGGCACCCCGACCCACTTCCTTCCACGCGGTGAGTCTTCATAGTGATCGCAGGTGTTCGACTATCTTGAACACTTGACTTGATCCAGTACAGCTTCCCCGCTAAGTTAGCACAGTAGTAGCTAACTGGTAGATGCCACACTTAACGCGTCGTACAGCTACGGCGCGTCATCGCTTCAGTGCTATCAGAAAGGAGAGCAATCGAGGAGGCACCGAGTAGACACTGGCACAGCTTCCCCGGGGAGTGGCGCAGGCGGCGAAAGCGTATCGAAAAAGAGGGGAGATGGAATGCGAAGCATGAGACGAAGACAGTTCCTGGCAGCCGTCGGCGGTGCCGCGGTCAGCGCGCTCATAGCAGCGTGTGGGGGGGATTCGACCTCGCCGACCAGTTCTGCATCGCCAGGGGCAGGCACGCCGGCGCCTTCGCCTACGGCAACGGCCATGCCCTCGCCACAACCTGCGGCCACGCCCACCGCGGCGCCCGCCGCGACGCCGACCGCTGCCCAGGCTGGCGCTCCCTTCAAGATCGGTCTGATAACGGCCCTATCCGGCGGTCTATCCGCTTCGGGACAGCGGCATCTCCAGGGCATGCAGCTCGCGCTCGAGGAGATCGGCGAAACGGCCGGTGGGCGGAAGCTGGAACTCCTTCCTGAGGACTCCCCTGGGAACCCCGAGCAAGCCCTGACGAAGCTACGGAAGCTCGTCGAGAGTGACAACGTCGATATCGTTACTGGCATTACGCTCAGTAACGAGATGGCTGCCATCCGCGACTATATCGTCAACCAGCAAGTCCCCTTTATCGCCTCGATCAACGGCTGGCCACCGCTGACGCGCGACCCGAACGTGCGTAGCGAGTACATCTTCCGCACCTCGTTCACCCAGGGCCAGTTCGAGTTCGTGCAGGCGAAATGGGCAGCCGAGAAGCGTGGACTGCGATCGATCGCGCTCCTGGCGCCGGACTACGTAACTGGGCATACCGTGGTCGAGATCTTCCGAAACTACTTCCAGCAAGGTGGCGGCCAGGTGCTCAGCGAGGTGTTCCCCCCGCTCAATACGCAGGACTTCGGTCCCTATCTCCAGCGCGTCTTGCAAGAAGCTGCCGGCGCCGAAGCTGTTTGGGCGTGGTTCATCGGAGCGGACGCGATCCGGTTCATGACACAGTTCACCGAGTTCGGCTTGAAGGATCAGTACGCGCTGCTCGGAGGCGGCGAGATCGGGGACGATCCCTACCTCCCAGAGGTCGGGGAGGCCGCTCTCGGCATCGTGAGCTCGATCTGCTATGCCGCTCGCTACGACACCCCCGAGAACCGCGAGTTCACTGAGCGGTTCCAGCAGAAGTTCGGGAATGCGCCAGGACACCTGGAGTACTGGGGGTACATCACGATTCAGATTATCGCGCGAGCGCTGGATGCGCTCGATGGCGACACGTCGGACACGGCGGCGTTCCTGGAAGCTATCCGCAATGTGCGCTTCAACGGGCCGATGGGCGAGGTTCGTTTCCACCCAGAGACCCAGGGAGTCATCAACACCGTCGTGATCCGTGAAGTCCAGCAATTGCCGGACGGCTCACTCGGGAACGTCGTCCTCGACGTCTTCCCCGACATCGATGACCTCGCGTTCTGACGAGTGCTACCGCTTCGATGCGCGCGCTGCCTCGGGTCTAATGCCCGAGGCAGCACCGCAGTTGGAAGCAGTGTCGAGATAGACCGGGTTCCTTTACGGATCGACCCCGCTGCGCGACGGATCAGCGAGCGACCGGGGCCCGGCGGGACGCGGGCCTATCGGCACGCGACCGAGCTGTCAGTCACTCTCTCGCTGCGGAAGTGACCGCGTCACGGCGACCGAGGGGCCAGGAGCCGGTCGCACGGTCTCTGCGCTGAGCACCTGTCGCGGAATAAGCCAGCAGGCGGCCAGCGCTACCAGCAGGAGAGCCGACGTGAGCAGCAGGGCTTGCTGGATCCCCACGTGATCGGCGATCGCCCCGGTCACCGGCGCTCCGATGCCACCCGTCACGAATCCCATCCCCAGGATGAACCCGGACGCAACCCCGATGCGACCAGGCAGCAGCCGCTGTGCCGCGACCAGCGTCACCGAGATGGAGGCATCAGCCAGCGCGCCGAAGAGCGCCCCAGTCATCAGGGCCAGTGGCCCTGGGATACCGGCGAAGAGCAGCAGAGCTGGGATCGCGAGCGCTAGGGAGCCAACCAGCACCACACGCTGGCCGATCCGGTCGGCGAGCAGGCCACCTAGCAGCGTGCCGAGCGATCCGCTGGCAATGACGACGCTGGCCAGCAAGCCGTAGAAACGAACATCGTACCCCAGGTCGCGATACCACACGGGTGCGAAGGTGACGACAGCCATGAACACCCAGCTTCGCAGCATCACGACTGCCATTACCGGTGCCAGGGCACCCCAGCGAATCGGCGCGCGGCGAGCTCGCTCCCGCGAGCGCAGGGTCGGCAGGCCGAGCTGGAACTGCCGCAGCGCCAACCGCAGCGAGACTGCCACACTCAATCCGAGCGGCAACATCACGAGGGAGCCACGCGTTCCGAGCACGCCGAACAAGAAGGCCGCAATCAGCGGCCCGAGCGCGTAGCCAAACGTTCCGCTCACCGTGTAGACGGACATCGCCGTGTTGCGGTGGCGATCGTCCACCAGCATCGAGGCGTTCGACGCGCCGACTGGGTGATAGGCTCCCGATCCGAGCCCGGCCAGCAGCGCGCCTGCATAGAGCAGAGCCGGCGCGTCGATCAGGCCGAGCGCGCTGACGAAGACCGACGACCAGGCCAGGCTGAGCGGAGCCAGGAGCTGCCCGCCCCAGCGGTCGGCGACGTAGCCGAAGAGCGGCTGCGAGAGCGAAGAGGCCGCGGTGTAGCACAGCGCCAGGAGCCCGATATCGCGGTTATCGAGGTTCAGCCGCTGCGCGGTGAGGGCGTAGAGGATAGGCAGCAGCCCGCTGTAGAGGTCCACGGTGAAGTGGCCCAGCATGAAGGTCAGGAGCCCGCGCCAGGCCCAGAGCCGTGCCAGCCGCATGGCGAGTTGCCCCTATCTCCGCGCGAAGTCCGGCGACGGGCCGAGATCTCGAACGAACCGGGCGATCAATCGGATGGCTGCGTCGAGGTCATCCAGGCTGATCAGCTCGTTCGGCGAGTGCATGTAGCGGTTTGGCACGGAAACGAGCCCGCACGGGATACCTGCACGCGCTGGCGCGATGGCGTCGGCGTCCGTCCCGGTCCGGGCGGGTGCTGCCGAGAGCTGTATCGGGATGTCCTCGGCCTGAGCTGCAGCCACCAGGCGGTCGAAGACGAGCGGATGCACCATCGAGCCGCGATCCAGCACCGGCCCGCCACCGATCTTGACATTTCCCCCACCGCGCTTGTCGGCGTCCGGGTGGTCGGTCGCGTGGGTGACGTCGAGGACAATCGCCACACTGGGGTTCAACGCAAACGCGCTGGTCCGCGCCCCCAGGAAGCTGATCTCCTCCTGCGTGGCCGCGATGGCGTACACATCGGCCCGCGGGCGATCGGTCGACAGCGCGCGCAGGACCTCCAGCGCCACGAAGGCTCCCATGCGGTTGTCGATGCCGCGCGCAACCAGCCGGTTATTGCGCAGCTCAACCGGAGCCTGCTCCAGCACCGCCGGATCGCCCACCGAGACGAGCTCGCGGGCCTCATCGCCGCTGCGCGCGCCGATATCGATCCACAGATCCTTGATGCGGCTGGCTTTACCTCGCTCCTCTTCGCTGAGGAGGTGAATCGGCTTGCGACCGATAACTCCCAGCACCTGCCCGCTCCGGCCGAGTATACGTACCCGCTGGCCGGTCAGGACCTGATCATCCCAACCGCCGATACCCCGGAACCAGAGGTAGCCGTCGTCATCGATATGGGTAATCATCAGGCCGATCTCATCGACGTGCCCTTCGATCACGACCACCGGCCCTTCGCCGCGCAGCCGGGCAAAACTGTTGCCGTTCCGGTCGACCGTGACCTCGTCAGCGAACGACTCCGCCTCCTGCCGCCAGACACGAGCCGCAGGCTCCTCGAATCCCGAGGGGCTGGGCGCTTCCAGTAGCTTGATGAGGAAGTCTCTCTGTTGTTGCTCCACGGCGAGTTCCTTCCGGGATGATTCCCACGAACCTCGCTGGCTCCGATGCCGCCCGTGACTACTCACCAGATTCGCAGGCAGCGCGCGCGAGAGGCATTCGTACCCACTGTTCGCTATAGCGCCGGAGCCATGCGCTCGAATCTAGTTCACCTGGCAATGCGCCGGCAGCCCGTTCAGGACGTTCGTCACGTTGGTCAACGAGAGGTACAGCGTTCGCTCCAGCGCCTCCTGCGTCGAGCCGCCGAGGTGCGGCGTCATGATCACGTTCTCGAATTCGATGAACGGATTCTCCTCGATCGGCTCGACCTCGAAGACGTCGAGCCCCGCGCCAGCGATCTTACCCGCTCGCAGCGCTTCGACCAGCGCCGATTGCTTGACCACTGGCCCGCGGGCCAGGTTGATCAGATAGGCGGTTGGCTTCATCAGGCTGAGCGCCCGCTCATCGATCAGGTAGTACGTCTCCGGCGTCAGCGGGACATGAAGCGAGACATAGTCGGACTCCCGGAGCAGCCGATCCAGTGGCACGTAGCTGATGCCGTGCTCGTTGGCAAAGGTGATGTCCCAGACAATGTCGTGCGCGAGCACCTGCATGTTGAATGCCCTGGCCAGTAGCGCCACGCTCTTGCCGACTCGCCCCAATCCGACGATGCCGAGCGTCTTGCCCCAAAGTTCCTGGCCGAAGAACCGTCCCCACTGGCCACGACGCATCGACCGGTCCGCTTCGAGGACTCTTCGGGAGAGCCCGAGCATCATGGCGAATGTCAGCTCCGCCACCGAATGGTTGTTGCACCCGGCGCAGATACAGACCGCGATGCCCTTCCGGGTCGCCTCCTCCACGTCGATGTGGTTGTAGCCGACCCCGCTGGTGCTGATCACCTTCAGACGGTTAGCGTGCTCGAGCACCTTCTTCGTCACCGGTTCCAGGCCGACGATCAACCCGTCCACATCGCGGACCAGCTCGCAGAGGTGGTCCTCGGTGATCGGGTAGATGATCTCACGCTCCGCCAACCGGCAGCCGCGAGACTCGAGGAACCGCGCGATCTCCTCGCGCACCCCCCCGTACTTCCAGGTCAACACCAGCACCTCTTTCGCCATGGGAACCCCCGCTCCTTTCCGGACACGTTCGAGCGACCGGCTGCTCGCGCCATTCTACGCTATCAACCGGAGCTCTGGTGCTTGCCGCAACGCGCACCCCGCCGCTACCGTGTCAGGCTGTCGCGTCGCTGGCGTGCTCGACGTGCGGCTCTGGCGGCGAATCATCGAGAAGACCCAGGCTGTCCTCCGGGTCGAGGTAGTAGAACGCGAGCCGCAGGCGCCCCGGCGGTGTCCCGAGCACCTCGCGGAAGATCTCGACAGCCTCGCGCGCGAAAGCGCGCCGCTGCTCGACCGGCAGCGGTTCTTCCCGCGCGTAGACGACCTCGAGAAGTGGCATCCCTTTCCCCTCCTTCGTTATCCCAGCGCCGGACGAGCCGGGCAGGCAGAAGACGCGAGCGCTCTTACCTTCACGGCAGCAGCTCGCCACAGCCGCTCCGCATTGTGCCACGGAGTGCGCGGCTACGGCGTACGGGCGAGCAGCGTCTCTTCGCCGATCTGGCGGGCGAGCGCCTCCATCTGCGCGGGCGTGACGGTGAACCCCCAGGAGGCGATCGTGCGCGAGGCCGCCTCGAGCGTCGAGCCCACCACGCCGGCCGGCGCGTTGATCGCGAAGTAGACGCCGGGATCGAGCACCGTCCCGGCGATCATCGCGATGATGCCGACGAACGACTCCATCAGCATGCCCCCGTAGCCGATCATCCGGGCGTCGGACTCCCGCGCGAGCATCTTGG
>ERZ511473.2025-NODE-2025-length-12589-cov-3.395700_pt1 | contig 12589 bp, 9 predicted proteins | sample MGYA00374947_ERZ511473 | MGnify/ENA primary metagenome ERZ511473 (study PRJEB26303, sample SAMN06343854) | sediment metagenome | isolation source: hot spring sediment | place: Canada: British Columbia | collected 2012-09-26 ... | reverse complement strand
GAGCGCGTGGACGCCGTCCTCTTCGCTGGCGACGCCTTCAAGAACCGCGACCCGAACCCCACGCTGCAGCGCGCCTTCGCCGAGCGGATCCGCCGGCTGACCGAAGCCGCCATCCCCACGGTACTGCTCGTCGGCAACCATGACCTGCCGATCGCCCAGTCTCGTGCCACCCCGATGGATATCTATCAAGCGCTCGGCATCCCCGGCATCTATGTCGCGAGGGATATCCGGTGCCTGCTCATTCCCCTGCGCGAGGGGCAGCTTCAGGTGGTTACGCTCCCGTGGATCCCACTCAACCGGTCGCTGGCGAACGACGAGATCCGCTCGCTGGATCGGGAAGAGATCGAGCGGAGGTTTCGCCTGGCGGTCAGCCTGGGAGTGCAGGAGGCGTTGAAGGAGCTGGACCCCGCGATCCCCGCCGTCTTCCTCGGCCATCTCAGTCTCGAGGGAGCGAAGGTGGGCGGTGAGCGCAGCATCATGCTCGGGCTCGACCCCTTCTTCAGCACCGTCGAGCTCGGACTCCACGACAGCCCGCTCGACTACGTCGCTTTGGGGCATATCCACCGGCACCAGGTCGTCGCCGGCCGGCCTCCGGTGGTGTACGCCGGAAGTTTGGAGCGGGTCGACTTCGGTGAGGAAGACGAGCCGAAAGGATTCATGGTCGTCGAGATCGGCCCCGGGCGCTACCCGGAGCGAGAGGTGAAGTGGGAATTCCGGCCCGTGCCGGCACGCAGCTTTTACACCCTCCGGGTCAAGGTGAGCGGCGAAGAACCGATGGCCTCGATCGCGCGCGCGATCGAGCGCAACGCGCGGGCGATCTCCGGCGCCATCGTGCGGGTCTTCCTCGAACTGGAGCCCGAGCAGGCCGATCTGATCCGGTTGAACGACGTCCGCCGCGCGCTGCAGGAACACGGTGCGGCGCACGTGGCGGCCATCGTGCGCGAGACCGACCGGATGACTCGGCCACGGGTCGAGATCCGGCCCGAGGAGGCGACCGATCCGGTCACCATGCTACAGCGATGGGTAGACCTGCACGATCTCCCCGACGACCGCAAGCGGCAGATCATCGAGCGGGGACGCGAACTCATCCAGCGCGCCCGTGAGACCAGCGCGAGCAGTAGCTAGCACGCCCCGGCTCGCATGGCCGTGGAAGCCCCGAGGTATATTCGGGTATACTTCGCTCGAGGTCGCATTCTGCCCGCGTAGCTCAGCGGATAGAGCCGGGGCGTCCTAAGCCCTGTGGTCGGGGGTTCGAGTCCCTCCGCGGGCGCCGCGTGCGTTCAACTTCGACGAGGTGCACCGCCGTCTCCTGCCGAAAGGGGGGACAGATGGAGGTTCGGCTTCGCACCCTGGACGTCCCGCTTACTCCCGCGCTCGAGCAATACATCCGTGCCAAGATCGCCAAGCTCGACCGGATCCACGCCCGCGTGGCGGATGCCCGCTTCGAGCTGCGCAGCGAGCGGCAGCGCAGCGGGGGCGAGCAGTTCGTCGCCCAGTTCACCATCACCACGAGCTCGGCCATCCTCCGTGCCGAGCACCGTAACCGTGACATCCACCTGGCCATCGATGGGGCAATCGACCATATGACGGGCCAGATCAAACGGTTCCGCAAGAAGCAGATCCTGAGCCGCCGTCGCTCCCGGGCTACCACCCAGGCAGACGGTACCGCGGCGCTCGAGGCGACGGCCGAGGACCAGTCTGGTCCTGAGATGGAAGCGGACGAGCTGTCTCCTTCGGTCGTGCGCCGCAAACGGTTCACGGTCTACCCGATGAGCGAGGAAGAAGCGATCGAGCAGATGGAGCTCCTCGGGCACGACTTCTTCGTCTTCTTCAATCCCGCCGACGATCAGATCAACGTCCTCTACCGGAGGAAGGACGGCCGCTACGGTGTGATTCAGCCGGTGCTCGGCTGAGCGCGTGCTCTGGAGTGCGTCTCCGGAATAAGCGCGGCCCCGCCAGCGTTTGCGAAAGTGCGATGCTGCTCGAGTATAGTTGTGAGCAGCAGGTAGTACTACCGTGCGTCTGGCCGGCTCGGTGACGGGCTGGCCTGTGCCACAAGCCCATTCCACTCGCGCTCACGACCTGGGCGGCAGGGAGGGAGGATACACGAACACGTGGCACCCCTGGAGGAGCAGCGCGCGTTTTTCGCCCCGCCGGTCGTGAGCCGCATCGCCATGATTAGCGTCCACACCTCCCCGCTGGCCCAACCAGGCAGCGGCGAGGCGGGTGGAATGAACGTGTACATCCGGGAGCTGAGCCGAAACCTGGCCCACCGAGGCGTCGAAGTCGACATATTTACCCGGCGGGCCGACCCCGAGCAGCCGCCGGTAGTCGAAGCCGATTACGGCGTGCGTGTCTTCGCGCTGGAAGCCGGCCCACTCGCCCCGATCCCCAAAGACCAGATCTTCTGTCACCTCCCGGAATTCGTGACCGAACTGGCCTTCCAGATCAGCCGTAACGGCCACCCCTACGAGCTGATCCACGCGCACTACTGGCTCTCCGGGTGGGCCGGTTACCTGCTCAAACGCTACTGGGACATTCCCCTCGTCCAGATGTTCCACACGCTGGGCGACCTGAAGAACCTACTCTCTCCGAGAGGCTCGATCGAGCCGGTACTGCGCCTGCAGGTCGAACGCGGATTACTGCGATTGGCCGACGCGGTGATCGCCGCCAATCCCGACGAGCGCGAGGTGATGATCTGGGATCTCCAAGCGGACCCCGCCAAGATCTGCACAGTTCCCCCCGGCGTCGATCTCGACCACTTCCGCCCCGCTGACCGGCTTGCCGCCCGTGACCAGCTCGGTCTGCCTGACCGGCCGCTGGTCCTCTTCGTGGGACGCATCGATCCGGTTAAGGGGATCGACACGCTGTTCGAGGGCTGGCGCCGGCTGCTCGACTCGCTCGAGCCCGGCGACACCGTGCCGCTGCTGATCTTCCTCGGAGGCCGGCGCACGGAGAGCGCTGCCGGGCCGCAGTTCGAACCCGCGCTCGAGCGGGTCATCGGGGAGGCCAGGCGGCTAGGCATCGAGGGATCGATTCTATTCCTCGGCTCCCAGCCGCGAGCGATCCTGCCGCTCTTCTACAATGCAGCCGATCTGTGCGTGATGCCGTCCCGCTACGAGTCGTTCGGCCTGGTCGCGGTCGAGGCGATGGCGTGCGGCACGCCGGTGGTGGCAAGCCGTGTCGGTGGCTTACGCTTCACAGTCGAGGACGAGGTCTCTGGCCTGCTGGTACCACCGGACGACCCCGTGGCGCTGGCCGCGGCGATTCGCCGGGCGCTCGCCGATCACCGCTTGCGCACCCGCATGCAGGTCGGTGCCCGCCAGGCGGCCGTCCGCTACTCCTGGCACGGGGTGACTAACGCTGTTCTCCAGGTTTACCAGCAAGTAGCTCAGCGCCGCGAGCTGCTACCCTGCCCGTAACCACCGCGTTCAGTGCAGGCTCCGCGCCTCCCCAGCGAACGATGTGACCTGTTCACGGCGCCCCGAGCCTGCTACGATCCAGCGAGCGACGTAATCATCTGGCGCAACGAGGAGATGGGCCGGTGGCATTCCTCGAGATCGCCAGCGAGGTGTTCGAGCGAGTGTGGGAAGCGCGCTTCGCGGCTGTGGTAGCACTCGGTGTCGACAACCGGCGAAGCGCGCCGTTGGCCGCCGAACGGCTCGCACTGGCAATCGACGCCGTCGCGGCTAGTTTCGGCGAGCGTGACCCCAAGCTGCATCCGGCGATCGCCGCCTGGCGGGAGACATTCCGCGACCTTGGCTGGTCGCCGAGCACCTATCAGAGCTCGGTCGAAGCCCTGGTCCGGCGCACGCTGAAAGGTAAGCCGCCTCCGAGCATCAACCCAGCGGTCGATCTGGCGAACAGCGTCTCGCTGCGCTACCTCGTGCCAATCGGCACCCACGACTTGGGAACTGCGCCGCTGGGGATCACCGTTCGGCTGGCCCGGCCAGGCGATCGCTTCCTGCCGATGGGCGATGGGCCGGCGGAGGTACCGGAACCCGGCGAGATCGTCTACGCCCACGTTTCGGACGTTCGCACCCGCCGGTGGGTCTGGCGCCAGAGCCGCACCGGCCTGGTCACTCCGGATACGACCGATCTTCTGTTCCCGATCGACGGCTTCGCACACGTGACCGAGAGCGCCCTGCACCTGGCTGCGGCCGAACTGGCTACGCTTGTCGAAGACCTGCTGGGTGGAGAGGTTCGGGTCTGGTGGCTGGATCCTGCCTCGCCGCGTGCCCCAGCATGAGACGCGAACCACGGCCTCTCGGTGTAGGAAGTGGCAGCTTCAAGGCGCCGGCCAGCCTTCCTTCACGAGGAGCGACGCTGCCGCCGCTCGAGGAACTCGCGCACGGCTCGGCGCGCCTCCTCGCTCTCGAAGACGCGGAGGAAGAGCTCGCGCTCGAAGGCCACAGCGGCATCCCAGGGCATCTCCGGTCCGAGCGCGATAGCGGCTTTGGCTGCCCGTGCCGCCTCCGGCGAGTGGCTCGCAATCTGTCCGGCAAGCTCCAGCGCCTCGGTGAGATACTGATCCAGCGGGACGACGCGGTTCACCAGTCCGAGTTGCTGCGCCTCCCGAGCGGATAGCTCGCGCCCGGTGAGCACCAGCTCCATCGCAAGGTACTTGCCGAGCCGTCTGGCCAGGTGCTGAGTCCCGCCGGCGCCGGGGATCAGCCCCAGGCGGATCTCCGGACTGGCGAAGCGCGCTGTCTCCGAGGCCACGATCAGATCGCAGGCGAGAGCTAGCTCGAAGCCGCCCCCGAAGGCATAGCCCGATACCGCGGCGACGAGCGGCTTCTCGAAACGCCAGATCGTCGCCCACAAGTGAGCGTCGGACTGCGGGCCCGACAGATCCCGCGCTGTAGCACCCGCGAAGACGTCGATATCAGCTCCCACGGAGAACGCCCGCTCGTTCCCCGTCAGGGCAACGACACGCACGGATTCGTCGACTCGCGCCTCATGGAGAGCGCTCGCGATCTCCCGCATCATCTGCGGGCTGATGGCGTTGAGCTTCTCCGGCCGGTTCAGCCGGAGAACCAGAACCTGCCCCACCCGCTCAGTGATGACCGTCGTAGCCTGCTGTCCTTGCTCCATCTGCCTACCCTATCGTCTCCCCGCGCTCGCCTGCTGCAGCACCGTCCGAAGCCGCTCGCGAGCTTCACTGGCTCGCAAGAGGCGCGCCAACGCCTCGCGCTCTCGAGCCAGGGCGTCCGCGATCGCCGCTCCACCGCCGAGTTGAGCCATAAGCTGGTGCCACACCTCGGCCAAATGAGACGGAAGACTAGCTCTCTCGGCAAGCTCCACGGTTTCGGCGGTCAAGCGATCACGCAGCACCGGCGCCAGTTTCGGAAGGCTCGAGTTGCGCGCTAGAATACTTCCGGCAAGGGTCGACGCCATCGTGCCGGCGATCTCCAGCATCCCGTCACGATCCAGCGTGATGACGTCGCCGAGCGTCAGGAAACCGAGGCGGCGGGCCCTCGGGGCTGAGTCGATAGAAGCGCTCTTTGCAAGCGTCGGCCAAGAGGCCATCGCCGGCTCGACTGTGCCCGATCTCACCTCGGGCTCCAGCGTCGCGTTCTCGTCGAACAGCACGTCGTCACCGGTTCTCCGCGCCAGCACACCCGTGATCGTTCCGAACGGCAGCAGGCCGGCCGCGACTTCGGGGAAGCCGAAGGTGGTCGTAACATAGGCAACCGTTCGGTCGGCCCAGAGTGCCAAGGTCGTCGCTGCGCCCCGCGCCGCCCCGTCGAGCACCACCACCAGCGGCACGCCCAATCCGGCGATAGCCGTGAACGCACCCTGCACGCGCGCCAGGAGCTCGTCGAGCGCCTGCCACTCACCGCTCTCCGCATGCCGCAGCAACTGCTCATAGGGGTAACCGAGACTGTCGAGCCGCGGCACCACGACGAGCGCCTGCAGACCCGCCTGCCGCGTGGCCGCTTCGACCATTGCGGGAAACTCGCCGATTTCGCGCACCAGCAGGGCCACGACCCCATCGGCGACCTCATGCATGCCATGGCGATCGAGCGCTGACCAGGCATTCGTCTGATTCGTCCGTCTGGCGGTCGGCAACGAGCTCAATGGCACGACCGCGTCACTCGCGATGTCGAGCACGCCGTCTGTGGAATAGAAGCCTCCCCGGCGACGCGCGCGGGACAGCAGTTCCGGCTCGTCTCCACCGGCGATCGTCACCAGCTCGCGCACCAGATCGAGCCCCAGCGCATCCATCTGCCGGTACGGTCCGGCGGCCCAGCCGAACCCCCATTCCAATGCCCGGTCGACCGTGGGAAGGTCAGGCGCCACTTCGGGCGTTCTCTCCAGGACATACCGGTAGGTCCCACCGAGCAGAGCGCGGACGTATGCTCCGTACGGATCCGGAAGTTCGATCGCCCCGCGCAAGCGCTGCGGAAACGGCTGGCCGAGCAATTCCGCCAGGCCTGGAATAGACGGGTCGCGATACGGCCGGTAGTCACCGCTGCTGGCATCGAGTGCCAGGTGCTGCTCACCTTCCCGCCGGAAAAAGCCTCCGCCGGTCTTGTCCCCAAGGTGGCCGGCGGCATATAGCCGTTCGACCCAAGAGGGCAGCGTGTAGTCATCCCCGGTCGAGGCCCGCAAGCTCCCGGTACCCAGCACGAGAATGTCCAGGCCGGTCAGATCCACGGTGCGGAACGTCGCCGAGCGAGGGCGCCCCAGCAGCGGGCCAGTCAGCGCATCGACCTCTTCCAGCGCCAGCCCGAACTCGCCAGTGTACCGAATCGCCAGGACGAGCGCGTAAATGCCGAAGCGGTTGGCGACGAACCCAGGCGTGTCGCGCACGACGAGCGCGCGTCGCCCCAGCCGGCGCTCGAGGAAACGCACGAACCGGTCGAAACGTCGCTGATCAGCTTCTGGCAGGCAGGCAACCTCGACCAGGAGGAGTGCCCGAGGCGGGTTAAAGAAGTGCGTCGCGAAGAAGCGGTCACGAACCGCCATGGCATCGCGCGGCAGGAGCGAGCCGAGCGTGAACGTGGAGGTATTGGTCGTGATGATCGCGTCCTCGCGGGCGATCGAGACCAGCGCTCGGAACAGGTCTCGCTTGAGCTCGCGGTCTTCTACGATCGCTTCCAGAATCCAGTCGCACTCCGCGAGCAGGGCGAGGTGGTCGTCGATATTGCCCACCGTTACCCGGCGCACTGCCTCCGGATCCAGGAAAGCGCGACTGGCGATCGCACGTTCCAGCCCGCGCCGAGCCGGGGCGCTCGGGTCGTCCTCACCCCTGACGTCGAGAAGCAAGACTTCCAGGCCGGCGGAGGCAGCCAGGCCGGCAATCGCGCCGCCCATCGACCCCGCACCGACGATCCCGATCCGGCGAATCACGCGTCCCCCTCCCATTCCCAGTTCTTGAACCGCTCGCGAAGCTCCGCCTTCGCGAGCTTGCCGGTCGATGTCTTGGGCAGCGCATCGACGAAGACGAACGCATCCGGTAGCCACCAGCGAACGAACCGTTCGGCGAGGTACGCGCGCAACTCTTCAGCCGTCGCCTGCTGGCCCGCCCGGAGGACGACGACAGCGAGGGGACGCTCCTGCCATCGCTCGTGCCGCACGCCGATGACCGCTGCATCTTCGACCGCGGGATGCCCCATCAGCGCACCTTCGAGCTCGATCGTGCTGATCCACTCGCCGCCCGACTTGATCAGGTCTTTGGCCCGATCAACGATCTTGATGTACCCCTCCCCATCCACAACCGCGATATCTCCGGTCCGCAGCCAGCCGCCATCGAATGCCTCCGGACTCTCGTTGCGGTAATAGCTGGTGGCCACCCAGGGGCCTCGAACCTGTAGCTCGCCAGGCGTCTTGCCGTCGCAGGCCACCTCGCGCCCATCTTCCCCAACGACCCGCGCTTCGACGAACGGTGCGGGTATCCCCTGCTTGGCCAGCCACGAATAGCGCTCTTCGGTTGGGAACTGGTCGAGCTTGACATGGGCCTGCAGGCCTAGCAAGACCTCGGTCATTCCCCAGCCGTGAATCGCGGTCATTCCCAGCTTTTCGAGCCGGCGTAACAGCGCCTCGGGAGCCGCACTCCCGCCCAGCACGACCCGCAACCGCGGCGAGAGTTGCCAGCGCCCAGGGTTGGACTCCATCAGGTTCGCGATATCGTGCCAGACAGTCGGCACGCCGGCGGCAAAGGTCGCCTGCTGACCGGACAGCAAGTCCAGAATGTCTTGCGCATGCGGCCGTGGACCGGGAAACACGATGCGCGAGCCCACGAGCAGAGCGGCGTACGGTAACGCCCACCCGACCACATGGAACATCGGCACCGTCATCAAGACGCTGTCGTCCCGGCTGATCGAGAACGTGATCGATGAGGTCAACGCGAGCGCGGCTATGGCGAGCTGAGCATGTGTCCACAGCGCCCCCTTGGGCCGCCCGGTCGTGCCTGACGTATAGCAAAGGAATGCTGGGGTCTCGGGATCTATCTCCGGCACCACCTCATCAGGGTTTCCGGAGGCAAGCAGATCCTCATACCGCTCCAGGCCAGCGCCGGCCGAGGGCTCACCCACCACGAACACACGCTCGAGCTGGACCGAGTCGCGGAACGCCTCGAACACCGGAAGCAGGCTGGCATCGAGCAGCAGGAAGCGGTCCTCGGCGTGATTGACGATGTAGGCAAGATCCTGGGGATTGAGCCGCAGGTTCAGCGTGTGGATGATGCCGCCGGCCGCCGGGATAGCGAGATACGCCTCGAGGTGGGCAGCACGATTCCAGAGCAGAGTCGCGACGCGGTCGCCCGGCTGGAGACCGATGCGGCGCAAACCATCGGCCAATCGGATAGCCCGACGCGAGATGTCCTGGTAACGCGCCTCGCGGACGCTGCCATCGTCCACTCGCTCGAGGATTTCCCTCGTCGGGAAGAGCCGCATCGCGCGACGGAGCATCGCGTTGACAGTCAACGTCGGGCTCACCATGCGCCATCCTCCCTCGGTCCCCGGCTGGACAACCTCTCTCGCTCATGGTATGTCGAGGCACGCGGTTCTCGCTAGTCAGGCGGGCAGCTTCACGTCGAACCCATCGAGCGGCTCCGCAGTCATGCTCGTGACATACCTGTATCCTAATAGAATACAGGTCACACCGCCAGCGTAGAGAGCAGTCTTGCGCCTGTCAAGGAGAGCGTTCGGCTATTGTGACCGCGCGCCGCAAGCGCTCCTGCAGGTACAGCCCGCGACCGCCAGCTCCGAGAACCCGCCGCCCGGCGCCGGCTCGACAGATTGCCATGGCGGGACTACCCCATGCGTGAGCGATGGCGCATCGGTCGTCAGCCCAGGCACATGCTCAGTATTGACAACCCATGTACCCCCTGCTAGGATGCGTGCCCAGAGGCTGAGAAGCCGTCCGTCGACGACGGGAGGAGCAGTGACCAGCCCGGACTCTCACGTCGTCACCTGCCACGCGTATCGTGCGGGCACTGTCGCCACTGAGTTCGCTCGCGCGCTCCACGCGAGCATCCGCCGTTTCCCCCACTCCGCTAAACGCAAACGCTGACCCCTGGTTCCCAGCACAGCGAAGACTGTCCGAGAGCCCGGCGAGCCGAATCGCTCGGCACTGCCATCGCGATTTTGACCGGCAGAGCCGCCTCGCGCCCGGCCGCCCGGCCTAACCGTTCGCATCGGTGAGAGATGAAAGAGGGGAGCGTTTGCCATGCTGCGTGGAAGTTTCGTCGCGCTCGTGACCCCGTTCGCCGACGGCGAGCTCGATCTGGGTACGCTACGGTATCTGGTGGAGTGGCAGATCTGCGAAGGCAGCGACGGCCTCGTCCCGTGCGGCACGACCGGCGAGACGCCGACGCTCAGCGACCGCGAGTGGCGCCAGGTGATCGAGACAGTGATCGAGCAGGCAGCCGGCCGGGTGCCGGTCATCGCTGGCACCGGCACCAACGCGACCTCGGTCAGCATCGAGCGCACGCGGATCGCCCGCGAGCTGGGCGCGACCGCCGCCATGATCGTCACGCCCTACTACAACCGCCCGCAGCAAGACGGTATCCTCCGGCACGTGGTCGCAATCGCCGACGTGGTCGACCTCCCGCTCGTGCTCTACAACGTCCCGAGCCGCACCGGCGTCAACCTGCTGCCTGAGACCGTGGCCCGGCTCCTCGACCTGGCCCCGATCGTCGCGGTGAAGGAGTCGAGCGGCTCGCTCGATCAGGCCAGCGAGCTGGTGCTCGCGCTCGAAGGCCGAGCCGCCGTCCTCTCCGGCGACGACTCGCTGACGCTGCCGATCATCAGCGTGGGTGGGGCCGGCGTCGTATCGGTGCTCGCCAACATCGTGCCGGCGACGACACGCGACCTCGTCCATGCCGCGCTCGCGGGCGACCTCGCTCGGGCGCGACGGCTCCACCATGAACTGTTCCCGCTGGTCCGGGCGCTGTTCCTCGAGACCAACCCAGTGCCAGTCAAGGCAGCCGCCGAGCTGCTCGGGCTCTGCCGCTCCGAGGTGCGCCTGCCGCTCGCCCCGATGTCGTCGACGAGCCGTCAGCGGCTGTCTCAGGCGCTGGCCGGAAGCCCCCACACGGCTACCCGGCTGGCCGCGGCGACGGAGGTGCAGTGATGTTGCGCATCGCGATCGCCGGCATTACCGGGAGGATGGGACGCGCCGTAGCCGAGCTCGCCCTCGCCGACCCGGCGATTGCCCTCACCGGCGGGCTGATCCGGCCGGAGCGGGAAGGCTCTATCGATCTCGCGCTCCCCGCCGGCATCCGGATCACCGCCGACGCCCAGTCGGTGCTCCGCGAGAGCGACGTGCTCATCGACTTCACCCAGCCTTCGGCGACGGTCCGCTACGCCCAGGCCTGTGCCGAGGCGGGCTGCGCGCTGGCAACCGGGACAACCGGGCTCAGCGAGGGCCAGCTCGACGAGCTACACACGGCGGCGACGCGCGTGCCCGTCCTCCAGGCCATGAACTTCAGTCTCGGGATCACGGTGCTGCGGGCCCTCCTCCCGCTCTTGGCTCGAGCGTTAGCCGACTGGGATATCGAGATCATCGAGCACCACCACCGGCACAAGCGCGACGCCCCTTCCGGCACTGCGCTGGCGCTGCTGGAGGCTATCCGCGACGGCCACCCGGAGACGAGCTCGCCGGTCATCAACGGACGCGAGGGGATCGCGCCACGTCGACCAGGCGAGATTGGGATGCATGCGATTCGTGGCGGGGGTGAGCCGGGCCGGCACTCCGTCCTGTTCGGGAGCGAGGACGAGCTGCTCGAGCTCTCCCATCGGGTCCACAGCCGGCGCGCCTACGCAGCCGGAGCACTCGCCGCCGCGAAGTGGCTTGCGGGCCGGCCGCCCGGGTGGTATGTGCTCGACGACCTGCTGGCCGAGCGTCTTGGGCATCTCGCCTAGGCGGGTGGTGCCTGAGCACGCTTTGAACCCTGCCAGGCTGGCGAGCGCATTCGCATTCACGTTCTGGAGGGTGAGGCGTGCGGCACACTCGTGGACCGGCACCCGGGTGGTGGGCCTCCCGAGGCGCCGCTGGCACTGTCACGCAATAGAGTAGGGGCGCATGATCATGCGCTCCTACTCTGCAACAGGGCACACGCCCCGGTAACGTCCGTCCGGCGGCGTGGGATATGCGAGGCCGGGCTTGGTCGATCGCGCATCGATTCGGTAGGATGCGGGCGAGGTCGCTGGCCCCCGTTTCGGCCGATCAGGAGGAGGGTGACGCATGCCAGGGCTGTCGTTCGGCATCCACGTCGGCCCGCAAGATACGACGATCGACGAGCTGCGCCGGCTGTGGCGCTTCGCCGATGACCACGGCTTCGATTGGCTCTCGGTCTGGGACCACTTCTACGCCCGTACCTCCGACCTCATCCCCCACTACGAGGCCGTGGCGTTGCTCGCGGCGATCGCCTGCGAGACGCGGCGCCTCCGCTTCGGCTGCATGGTCTTCGCCGTCCAGTTCCGCAATTTGGGCCTGCTGGCCAAGTCGATCGTCACCATCGACCATCTCAGCGGCGGCCGGCTGGAGATCGGACTCGGCGCCGGCTGGCACGAGCCGGAATACCGGGCCTTCGGCTACCCGTTCCTCACGGCGAAGGAGCGGCTGGATCAGCTCGAAGAGGGGATCCAGGCCCTGCGGCGGCTCCTCACCGAAGACGCGGTGACCTTCCAGGGACGACACGTCCAACTAGAGAACGCGCGCATCCTGCCCAAGCCGCTCCAGGAGCGCCTGCCCTTGTGGATCGGCGGTGCTGGCGAGCGGCGCACCGCCCGAATCGCGGCGCGCTACGCCGACGGCTGGAACATCCCTTACATCTCACCGGAGGACTACCGCCGCAAGCGGGCCGCACTGGAGCACTGGTGCGAGGTGGAGGGTCGTGATCCCGCGACGGTGCGCGATGCCGTACAGGTGGGTTTCTACATGGCGCGGAGCGATGACCAGCGAGCGGTGTCGGCAGCCCGCGAGCGGCTTGTGCGGCAGGTGGGCCCGCAGGCGCCGGAGCAGCCCGGCTACCTGATCGGCGGGCCGGCGGCAGTGGCCGAGCTAGATCGGAAGAGCGTCGTGTAGGGAAAGAGTGTAGATCTCGGTGGTCGCCGTATCATTAAAAAAAAAAAAAAAA
>ERZ511473.2009-NODE-2009-length-12713-cov-4.688272_pt1 | contig 12713 bp, 11 predicted proteins | sample MGYA00374947_ERZ511473 | MGnify/ENA primary metagenome ERZ511473 (study PRJEB26303, sample SAMN06343854) | sediment metagenome | isolation source: hot spring sediment | place: Canada: British Columbia | collected 2012-09-26 ... | reverse complement strand
GCCCCACGCGGCAGTTCGTTGCCATAGGCCACAGCCTCGCGGAACCGCAGGGAGTCCGTCGTCTCGCCGCCTGCGGGGGCCGCCGTGGCAACCGGGCCATCGCCCGCGACATCGGCGCGCGGCGCGGTAGCGACGGGGCCATCCTGCGGCGCAGGCGGGGTCTGGGTCATAAGAAGGGCGGCAAGAACGCTGGCGATCATGGAAACAGGCACTCAATAGCGGCGGCCGCGCGGGCCCGGGAGGTGTGGCAACGCCTGAAGCGCCGCGATGGTTTTTCTACGGCATGTCACAGGCAAAGAAAAAGGCGGCGAGGCCGAAGCCCCACCGCCCAATCTCACGCACGCTCGTCGGGCTCTAGTACTTCAGGCGAGCGCCGAAGAAGAAGTAGCGACCGTTCACGTCATAGGCATTCGGGTCGGTGTTGCCGTCCTGCGCATTGTCGAACACCGGGGGTTCTTCATCCAGAAGGTTCCGAACACCGGCGAACAGTTCCATGTTTTCAGTGGCCTGATAGGTGCCGCTGATGTCGTGGTACCAGTAGGCATCGACGCCCGAATAGCCCGAAGGGTCACCGAAGTCGGGGATGTTGCCCTGGTTGTCCATCTCGTCGATCAGGGTTCCCGAATAGGCCAGTCGCACCGGACCGACGTCATAGCCCAGCGAGATATTGGTCTTCCACTCCGGCAGGGTCGCACTGATGTTGTAGGCACCGATGGTTCCCTTGTACTCGATGCCGTCCAGCTCATAGCTGTCCAGGTATGTCAGGTTGACCGCGATATCGAGCGTGTCGCCCCACATGCCGCCAGCCCACGGCACATTCCAGCCATAGCGGGTGGAGAAGTCCACGCCACTGGTTGCCAGTTGCGACACGTTGCCCAGCGGGGCGCGCGCCTTCAGGTTGCCGGCCGGATCCCGGAAGATCAGCGGGAGGCCGATGCCCGCGTCATTACAAGCTGCCACTGAGGACACGGGTGTCGGTGTCGTGGCCGAAGCCGCGGCACCGGCGGTGAAGCACTGACCCACGATGCCGGAGGCTCCGCCGAAGATCGTGCCGATGTAGCCGATCACGCCCGGCCGGTCCTCGTAGGTGAGGAACACCATGTACCGGGCGGGCGCCATCTCGAGCTCGAAGCCCAGGACCTGCGTCAGGCGCTCCCGCCTGCCGACGAGGGTCCCGGCCACCTCCACCTCGCCGTCCTCGGTCTCCGCCCGGAGCGCGACCAGGTTCACGTAGTCCCGCGAGACCGTGGAGCGGACCTCGGAGACCGCGATCCCCCGCTCGGCGGCGATGATGGGAGCGTTCACGAACGACACCGGTTCGTGGACGATGGGGGAGAGGGCTCCCTTGAGCACGGCCAGCGTGAGCACGCGGGTGTCAGCTTCCGCGATCCGGCCGAGGAACGCGCACTCGATCGAGCGGAGGGCCCCGTCGGCGAGCCCGGTGCAGAGCGCCCCGAGCCGTTCGGCGAGCCCGAGGAAGGGACGGACGACCTCGGGCACCTCGGCGCCGGCCGAGAGGTTCACCGCGTAGGGCACGAACTCCCCGGCGAGCGCGAGCCGGACCATCTCCGCGATCTGGGTGCCGGCCTTGTCCTGGGCCTCGGCCGTGGCCGCCCCGAGGTGGGGCGTGACCACCACGTTCTCCAGGTGGAACAGCGGGCTGTCGCCGGGGGGCTCCTGGGCGAACACATCGAGGGCCGCGCCGCCGAGGTGGCCGTCCGCGATGGCCTTGGCCAGGGCCTCCTCGTCCACGATCCCCCCGCGCGCCGTGTTCACGAGGCGCGCCCCCTCCTTCATCAGCGAGAGCTCATGGGCGCCGATCAGCCCCTCGGTCTGCGGGGTCCGCGGGAGGTGGAGCGAGACGAAGTCGGACTGCACGAGGAGCGCCTCGAGCGAGGGCATGAGGTCGACCCCCATCTCCCGCGCGCGCTCGCGGGGGACGTAGGGGTCGTGGGCGATGACGCGCATCCCGAAGGCCAGCGCGCGCTGGGCCACCATGGCCCCGACGCGCCCGAGCCCCACGATCCCCAGGGTCTTCCCGGCGAGCTCCACGCCCTGGTAGCGGGCGCGCTCCCAGCGGCCCGCGCGGAGCGCCGCGTGGGCCTGGGGGATGTTCCGGGCCTGGGCGAGGAGGAGCGCGATGGTGTGCTCCGCGGCCGAGACGATGTTCGACTGGGGCGCGTTCACCACCAGGATCCCGCGGCGCGTGGCGGCCTCGACGTCCACGTTGTCAAGGCCGATCCCGGCGCGAGCAACGACCTTGAGCCGCTCCCCCGCCTCGAGCACCCGGGCCGTGACCCGGGTCTGCGACCGGACGATCAGGGCGTCGTAGGGGCCGATCGCGGCCGCCAGGGCCTCGGGGTCGGTGAGGTCCTCGCGGACGTCGACCTGGAAGTCCCGCCGGAGCAGGGCGAGCCCCGCCTCGGACAGGGGTTCGGTGACCAGGACGCGCACGGGCCCGCTACCGACGCCCGGCGAACACGCCCTCCGCGGCGGCCACCGCCGCCCCGCGCTTCGTCGGGTAGCCCATCGCCTCGAGCGTCATCTCCAGGGCCGCGAGGCCCCGCACGATGTCGAGCTCGTCGTAGTAGCCCAGGTGGCCGATCCGGAAGACCTTCCCCCGGAGGGGTCCCTGCCCGGGGGCGAGGACCACCCCGTGCTCGGCCCGGACCCGGGCCACCAGCTCGTCGCCGTCGATCCCCTCCGGCGCCCGCACCGCCGTGACGGCCCACGCGCGCTCGGGGTGGTCGCCGAAGAGGTCGAGCCCGAGGGCCCGCACCCCCTCCTTCACCGCCCGCGACAAGCGCTCGTGGCGGGCCAGGGCCGCCTCCGGCCCGTCCCGGAAGTACAGCTCGAGGGCGGCCCGGAGCCCCATGAGCAGGTGCACCGCGGGCGTCCAGGGGGTCTCGGGGCTCGGGAGCTCGAGGGAGCGCTCGTAGGCCCGCCAGTCGAAGTAGAAGCGGGGCGAGGTGGCCCGCGCCGACGACTCCCAGGCCGCCGGCGACACCGTGACGAAGGCGATCCCGGGCGAGGCCGAGAGGGCCTTCTGCGAGCCGCCCACGGCCACGTCGATCCCCCACCCGTCGCAGTCGAACGGGACGGCCCCGAGGGAAGAGACGGCGTCCACCACGACCAGCGCGCCGGCGGCCTTCGCCACCCTGGCCACGGCCTCGACGTCGTGGACGACCCCGGTCGAGGTCTCGCTGTGCTGGACGAGCACGCCCCGGGCCGGCGCCTCGGCGAGGGCCGCCTCGACGTCGGCCGCATCGACCGCCCGCCCCCACTCGTAGTCGATCCGGCGCACCTCGAGCCCGTAGGCGCGGGCGATCGCCGCGAAGCGTTCGCCGAAGTAGCCGGCCACCGGGACCACCACCCGGTCGCCCGGCGAGAACAGGTTCGCCACGGCCGACTCGAGCCCGCCGGTGCCCGAGGAGGTGAGCACCAGGACGTCGTTCCGGGTCCGGAAGAGCTGCTTGAGCCGCTCGACGACCTCCCGTAGCAGCTCGCCGAAGGCGGGCCCCCGGTGGTAGACGAGCGGGCTCCCCTGGGCGAGCAGCACCTCGGGGGGGATGGGGGTGGGGCCAGGGGCCAGGATGATCTCGGGTCTCTCCATCCGAACACGCGACTCCTCGGGACCGGGCGAGCCGAGCCTACCACGCGCCCCCGAGATCCCGACCGGGAGCCCTCGGCGTCGCGGCCGACCTGGATCAGAACCTGAGCGCGGCCCAGGCGTCCTCGCCGGCCGGTGTCGTGGCCCGGGCCGGGAGCGTCCGGCGGGTCCGCCCCGCCCCGCCCGACCTCGCGAGCAGCCGGGCGACGGGCCCCCGCGCGCGCACCGAGCGGGCCACCGCCTCCCGCGTGGCCTCCGCGATCCGGCGCTGGTGATCCAGGGCGCAGGGAACGTGGGACACGACCGGGGAGAGCACTAGCCGTCCTCCTTCGGCAGGAGCGTGCGGAGGTCCACCTCGGGATCGGCGAGCGCCGCGGGATCCGGCCGGGCCTGCGCTCGGATGAGCGGCAGCGAGCGCCGGGCGTCCCTCGGCCAGGCCACGGTCACGGTGGAGCGCAGCACCCCGTCCTGGAGCAGGAACGCGGCGAACGAGCGCGCCTCGAGGCTCCCGCGGACCACCATCCGGTCCCAGCTCGCGGCGATCCCCGCGACCTGGATGTTCACGTCGTACTGGTCGGACCAGAACCAGTGAGGGTCGTCGAAGACCTCGTCCGCGCCGAGCATCGCCCGAGCCGCGGCCTCCCCCATCTTGATCGCGTTGTCGAAGTGCTCCACCCGGACCTTCCCGAACACCGGGTGGTCGTGGAGGACGACGTCGCCCGCGGCGAACAGGTCGGGGACCGGCGAGCGGAGCCGCGCGTCGAGGTGGATGCCCCCGTCGATGGGCACCCCGGTGCCCTCGAGGACCTCGGTGGCCGGCACCGTCCCCACCCCCACCACGCAGAGGTCGCCCTCGAGCCGGCGCCCCGCCCGCGTCACGACGGCCTCGAAGCGGCCGTCGCCCTCGAAGCGCTCGGCGGCGTCGCCGAAGACCATCCCCACCCCGTGGTCCCGGTGGATCGCCTCGAGGACCCGGCCGAGCTGCGGCCCCAGCACCCGCTCGAGGACCGTCCCGAAGAACTCGACCGCGACCACCTCCAGCCCGAGCTGCCGGAAGGACGCGGCGAGCTCGGCGCCGATGAACCCCATGCCCACCAGCACGGCCCGCGATGAGCGGGACGCGGCCTCACGGATCCGGTCGCAGTCCGCGACGGTGCGGAGGTCGAACACGCCGGGCAGGTCGGCGCCGGGCACGCCGAGGCGCCGGTTGCGCGAGCCGGTCGCGACCAGGACCCGGTCGTAGGCGATCCGCTCCCCGCCCGCGAGCACGACCTCGGAGGCCGCGACGTCCACCCGCTCCACACGCGTGCCGAACCGAGCCTCGATGCCCTGTTCGGCGTACCACTCCGGCGGCCGCACGAAGCCCTCCTCGAGCGGCTGCTCCCCCCGGAGGTACTCCTTCGAGAGCGGCGGGCGCTCGTAGGGCGGGAGCGGCTCCTCCCCGACCATCACGAGGCGCCCGTCGAAGCCGCCCCCCCGGAGCGCCGCGGCGGCCGAGGCGCCCGCGAGGCTCGCCCCGACGATGAGGAAGGTCGGCACGGTCGGCGCCCCGGCTGCTAGACCGCCACCTGCAGCTCGCCGCCCTCCTCGCGGACCTCGAACGTCTCGACGGGGTCCACCGCTGGGCCGTCCAGGACCTCGCCGGTCGTGACGTCGAACCGGCTCCCGTGGCAGGGGCACTCGATGGCGGTGCCGTCGAGCTCACCCTCGGACAGCGAGCAGTGCGCGTGCGTGCAGACGTCGTCGAAGGCGTAGAGCTTGCCGGCGACGTTGGCGATCGCGACGGTGCGGTCGTCGACGACGTACGCCGCGACCTCGCCCTCGCCGACCTCGCCCGCCTCTCCGACCTTCACGAATCCCGCCATCTCGTCCCTCCTCCTCACGTCGCGCGCGTCGGCACCCGACCTCCGGACGTCGACCCCCAAAGCTTACGCCGGCCCGCGGGTCGGGGAACCCCGTCCGACGGCCACCCAGCGCTGCCTCGGGGAGATCGCCGCCGCGGGCGCGGTCACACCGCCTCGGGGAGCCCCAGCTCCCGGGCGATCACGAGCCGCTGGATCTCGCTCGTCCCCTCCCCGATCTCGAGGATCTTCGCGTCCCGGTAGTAGCGGGCCACGGGGGACTCCTCGATGAACCCGGCCCCGCCGAAGACCTGCACGGCGTCCCGCGCGCACCGCACCGCGGCCTCGCTCGCGTGGAGCTTCGCGACCGCGGCCGCCGCCTTGTACGGACGTCCCCGGTCGCGGAGCCAGGCCGCGCGGTAGGTGGCGAGCCGCGCGGTCTGCACCGCCACCTCCATATCGGCCAGCTTGAACTGGACGCCCTCGAAGGCCCCGATCGGGCGGCCGAAGGCCCGCCGCTCCTTGGCGTGGGCCAGCGCCGCGTCGAGGCAGGCCTGGGCCAGGCCGACCGCCAGGGCGGCGGTCGTGATCCGCCCGCCGTCCAGGATCTCCAGGGCCTGGGCCAGCCCCCGCCCCCGCTCGCCGAGGAGCGCGTCCCCGGGCACCCGGCAGCCCTGGAACGAGACCTCCCGGGTGTCGCTCGCCCGCCACCCGAGCTTCCGGTAGGGCGGGCCCACCGCCAGGCCCGGCGCGTCGGCGGGGACCAGGAACTGGGAGATCCCGTGGCTCCCCCGGCCCGGGTCGGTCACCGCCGCGGCGACCAGGACCCGAGTGAGCGGGGTCCCGGCGTTCGTGATGAACGCCTTCGCGCCCTCGAGGACCCAGGCGCCCCCCTCGAACCGCGCCGAGGTCCGGATCGCGGCGGCGTCCGAGCCCGCCTCGGGCTCGGTCAGCGCGAAGGCGGCGAGCCCCTCGCCGCGGCAGAGCGGCGCGAGGTAGGCGCGGCGCTGTTCCTCGGTCCCGAACCGGAGGATCGGCATCCCGCCGAGCCCCACGGCCGCCGCGAGGGTGATCCCGACGGACTGGTCGACCCGGCCGAGCTCCTCGACGGCCAGGCAGAACGTGAGGAGGTCGGCGCCCTGGCCCCCGTAGTCCTCGGGGAAGGGGATCCCGAACAGCCCGAGCTCCCCCATCGCCCGGACCACGTCGAGGGGGAAGCGCTCCTCCCGGTCCGCCTCGTCGGCCCGGGGGCGGACCACCTCCTCCGCGAACGCCCGGACGGTCCGGCGGAACTCCTCCTGCTCGGGCTCGAGGTCGAACTCCATCCCGCGCCGGCTATCCCTCGACGGGGCGGAACCCGACCACGTCCAGGATGCTCCCCCGCCGACGCTCCGGCGGCTCGAGCACCGCCTCGACCCGCATCCCGACCTCGAAGGCGGTCTCCTCGGCTTCCAGCACCCGGTGGAGGAGGACCGCGTCCGCCCCGTCCAGCCGCACGAGGCCGAGGACCACGGGGTGCTCGAGCGGCTCCCCGCGGACCCCCACGTAGTCGACGGTGAACGACTCGAGCACGCCGGCCGGCCCCACCTCCACCTCCGAACCCGACAGGTCCGCGAAGCACCGCTCGCAGAACAGGCGCGCCGGGACGTAGGTGTACGCGCAGGCCTCGCAGCGGGAGCCGAGGAACGCGCCCCGGTCGCGGAGCGCCTCGAGGAACCGGGAGCCGGCGACCCCCGCCGTGTAGCGGTAGCGGAACGGGAAGTCCCCCGGCCAGGTGCGGACCTCGGGCGCGCGCTCGAGCATCAGGCCTCCCCCCGGGGCCGGAAGTGGACGACGTCGAGGACCGAGCCCGACCGCTCCGCGGGCGGCTTCCAGACCGGCTCGACGGCCATCCCGATCCGGACGTCCTCCGGCCGGACCCCGCCGAGCTTGTGCAGGAGCCCGCCGTCTGAGCCGTCGAGCGCGATCACGGCGGGGATCTCGGGCTCCTCGAGGGGCCGCATGTCCCAGGACACGTGGCAGATCGAGAAGGTCTGGACGACGCCGGTCCCGGGGAGCTCCACCCAGCGGGTGGTCGGCCGGAAGCACCGCTCGCAGAACATCCGCGGCGGCACCAGCACGCGGTCGCAGGAGGGGCAGGCGCGGCCGAGGACCCGCCCCTCCTCGAGCCCGCGGAGGAAGCCGCCCACCGCGACCCCGGCGTCCCACGCGTAGGCCGTGCCCAGCTCGTCGTCGACGGCGAAGGGGTCGGTCCGGAACGCCTCGTCGGAGAGCCCGCGGCCGGGCGTCACGAGGGGCGGGGTGCGGAGCCCGGCCCCGAGCACGGCCCCCGCGGGGCTACGCCCCGGCGGGGCGGGAGCCGTTCCGCCCCCCCCGGGCGGCTCGGTCCCCATCACCACCACCGTCCCGACCTGCATCAGGTCCCCCCAGGCCTGGGCCACGCCGCGCTCGGGGTTCCCCGGGACCTGCCGGGCGCCGGCCTCGCCGCGGAGCTGCCAGAACAGCTCGGCCACCTTCATGAGGCCCGCCGCCGCGATCGGGTTCCCCACCCCGAGGAGCCCGCCCGAGGGGCAGGAGGGGAGGTCGCCGTCGCGGTCCAGCACGCCGTCCCGGGCCGCCTCGGGCGCCTTCCCCCGCTCGAACAGGAGCAGCCCCTCGAGGTGGTGGAGCTCCTTGTAGTCGAAGGGGTCGTAGGGCTCGACCACGTGGATCTGCCTCCTGGGCTCGGTGAGCCCGGCCATCGCGTAAGCCATCCGGGCCGCGTCGGCGACGTACTCGGGGAACACGAGGTCGCGGTTGGTCCAGTACGCGGTGTCCAGGTTCCATCCCACGCCCTGGACCCACACCGGGCGGTCGGTGAGCCGGCGGGCGGCCTCCTCCGACGCCATCACCACCGCCACGGCCCCGTCGGAGACCGGCGAGACGTCGAGGCGCTGCACCGGCCAGGCCAGCACCTCCGAGGCCAGGACGTCGTCGACCGTGAGGTCCGCCCGCCCGAGCTGGGCCGCGGGGTGGTCCGCGGCGTTCCGCTTGTTCTTCACCGCGACCAGGGCGACGTCGCGCTTCTCGATGCCGTGGGCGGCCATGTAGCGGTGCATCTCGAGCGCGAAGATCCAGAGGAGGTTGGGGCCCAGCGGCCGCTCCAGGACGTTGTCGAAGATCGTGAGGAACGCCCCCTGGGGGTGCGGCTGGCAGGAGGACATCTTCTCCTCGGCCACGACCAGGACCACGTCGGCCAGGCCGGAGGCGACCGTGTACCACCCCTGGATCGCGGCGAACACGCCGGTGCCCCCGCCCACGAAGCTCCGGATGAAGGGCTTCCCGTAGGCCCCGCACCCCTCGGCCAGGTACTCCCCCTTGCGGTGCACGCCGTCGAAGGCGTCGGGCGCGCTCCCCAGGCAGACGGCGTCCACGTCGGCCAGGGTGAGGCCGCAGGAGCCGAGGGCGGCCCGCGCCGCCTCCCACGAGAGCTCCTTCCCGGTCTCCAGGGCCCGGCGGACGAACCGGGTCATCCCGGCGCCGACGACGGCCACGGGCCGGCTCATCCCGCGACCCCCTCGCCCGCCCGGAGCACCGCCACCGCGGCCGAGTCCGAGGGGAACCCCCGCCAGGACTGCGCCACCGCCACCCGGGCGCCCGGGACCTGGGCCCGGCCCGCCTCCCCCCGGAGCTGGGCCACGCACGCCGAGAGCCGGGCGAGGCCGGCCCCCTCCCCCAGGTGCCCCTCCCCGAGCGCGCCGCCCGAGGGGTTGACGCGGGACGCCCCATCGCGGTCGAAGCGCCCAGCTTCGAGCATCGCGCCTGCCTGCCCCTCGGGCGCGAGCCCCAACGCCTCCAGGTGGAGCAGGGCCCGGTGCGCGTAGGCGTCGTCGACCTCGGCCACGTCCACCGCGGCCGGCGGGTCCTCGATCCCGGCCTGGCGGTAGGCCATCGCGGCGGCCCTCGCCACCGCGGTGGCCCGGCCCCAGTCCCGGGTCTCGAGCGAGGAGGCGCCGTTGGCCCACCCCACCCCCGCCACCCACACCGGCCGGTCGGTGAGGTCGGCGGCCCGCTCGGCCGCGGCGAGCACCAAGACCACGGCGCCATCGGCGGGGAGGGCCGCCTCGAGCGAGCGGAGCGGCCAGGAGAGCGGCGGCGCCTCGAGGACCTCCTCTGGGGTGAGGTCCGCCGCGTAGGCCGCCCGGGGGTTCTCGAGCGCGGCGCGGCGATGGCGGGCCGCGACCAGGGCGCACCGCTCCTCGGGCTCCCCCGAGCGCTCGAGGTAGCGGAGCATGTCCAGGCCGGCGAGGGCGGCGACCGGGACCTCGAGGGGACGGTTCCAGATGGGGTCGAGGGCGAACCGCTCGACGCGTCCGAGCGTGCGCACGTCGGAGGCCTTCCGGTGGCCCTCCACCACGACCACCCGGGCCAGGCCCGAGCGGATCAGCATCACCGCCGTGGCCACGGCGTGGAGCCCGTCGGCGGCGAGCGTCTGGACCGGTCGGCGGACCGCGCCGAGCTGGTCCGGCACGTACCCGTCGAAGATGCTGGTGCCCTCCTCGAGGTCCTCGGAGACGCAGACGAACGAGTCCACGTCCCTCCGAGGGTCGACGCCGGCGTCGGCGTAGGCGCGGCGGGCGGCCTCGTGCATCAGCTCCTTGTAGGAGACCCCGGCGACCCCGGGGGAGAACCCGGCGTGCCCCACGCCGACCACGGCGACGGAGCCATCCACGGGCTCGGTTATACCCGAACGGATCGGTCCGCGGCGAGCCGGGGGCCGGCGGCAGGCGAACGGACCGCGCGGGCGGCCGGCTACTGGAGGAGCCGCGCGAGGAGCCGGGCCGCCGGACCGCCGCCCCCGGTATCGTCCGCCCCTGGAGGATGCGCTGGGGAAGGGCGACCGCGAGCCGGCGGAGGGGCTCGGGGGGCAGCGGGACCCGCGGCGCGGTCACGAAGGGGAGCTCGAACAGGTCGCCGCGGCGGCCGAGGAGGAGGTCGCGGACGACCTCCCCCACCAGGTGGGCGGGGCCGACCCCGTGGGCGGAGTAGCCCGCGACGTAGACCGCCCGGCCCCCGCCCAGCCACCCCACGTGGGGCATCGCGGTCACCGTGGCGTCGATGGGCCCGGACCACCCCCTCGATCCGGACCTCGGCGAGCTGCGGGAAGGTCGCGCGGAACGTCTCCTCGAGCCGCGCGTACGCCCACGGGATCCGGTCGAACCTCGGGTCGGGGCCCCCCGGGACGTAGGGGGCGTCCCGCCCGCCCCACAGGATCCTCCCGTCGGGCGTGGGGCGGAAGATGTGGGGCATCGTCCGCTTGTCCTCCACACCGAGGCCCCCGCGCCAGCCCACCCGGGCCCACTGCTCCTCGGACAGGGGCTCCGTGACCACTATCGAGGCGTAGACCGTGAACAGGAACCGCCGGATCCGCGGGAGCGCCGCGCCGTAGGCGCCGAGGGCGAGGACCGCCCGCTCGGCCCGCACCTCGCCTCCCGGCGTCCGGACCTCGACGCCGGAGGGTCCGGGGCGGATCGCCCGCGCCGGCGTCCGCTCGTGGACCCGTACGCCCCGCCGGATCGCCGCGTCCCGGAGCCCGCGCACGAGGGCCGCGGGGTCCACGGCCGCGGCTGCACGTCGGCGAGCGCCACGAACTCCTGCTGGAAGTCGATCATCTCGCCGATCGCGGCCTTGGCCGCCTCGAGCCCCTCGGCCACGACCTCCTCGGCGGCGCGCTGCGCGGTCTGCTTCACCTTCTCCAGCCAGCCCATCTCCCTTCCCTCCTCCCGCGGCTCGTTGCGTTTCGGGTTTGGGTCAACACCCCTGATAGCCTCCCGCGAAGATCCGGATGAAACGATCGCCCCGGAGACGGTAGATCTCATAGCGCGCATCCTCGTAGGAGTAGCCGTGGAGCACGACCAGCTCGCCGCCCCCGTCCCCGTCCAGGTCGAGCACAGTCTGCAGGAGGTACGACTCCGCGACCTCGGGGCCGAGCCCTACGAGCCCCGGCAGGCTGAGTCGCACGGCCGGCGGTCCGCGCTCGGCGAGCCCCGCGACCAGCAACACCTCCAGCGCCGGCGCCGGCTCCCCCGGGAAGCGCGCTCGCGCGGGTCGGCGCAGCGGGGCGACGACCACGCCCGCGGCCTCGACCACTCCGTCGCGGTCGGTGTCGACCAGGGTGGCGGGGCCGAGCCGGACATCCCCGCGCAGGGCCAAGGGAAGGCAGTGGAGGGTGTGGTCCGGGCTCACGGCCACCCGCTCGACGCGTGCGGTGCCCAGCCGGCGACCGCGGTCGTAGAGGGTGAAGGCCGCGATCCGGTGGAGGACGCTGCGGGGGACATCCGCGCGCAGGCGGGTGACGTCCTCCCCGCTGATGATGGCATCACGGTAGCGTCCCTGGACCACGAGGGCGATGGGGTGCACGATGGCGTAGAGGCGCCGGGACGCAACCACCTGGTGGATGTCGACAGCGGCCAGCACGACCGCATCGGCTGGGGCGGCCGTGGCGATCGGGGCCGCGCCGAACCGCGCCGCGGCGAGTCCCGCGGTGGCGGCGAGGATCAGCCCCGCGACGACGCGGCGGCCGTCAAGGGGAGCCAAGGAGCGTCGTCTCCCGGTAGATCAACTGCTGGCGGGGGTCGGCCAAGACTCGCTGGACGAACGACGAGACCGACCGCGTCCCCTGACGGAGGCCCGCGGTGAAGCTGTGGGTCACCGCCTCGCCCGTCTCGAAGGACTGCTGGCGAATCAGCACGCTCACGTGCGGGTTGGGGCCGCGCAGGTCCCGGGTCACGATGACGCGGATCTGGTAACGAGCCGTCCCCCTCGTCCCCTGCTGCTCCGTGCCGGTCTGGTGCAGCCCCTCGTCCGTGACGCCCGTGGTGAGCCCGCCGGCCGGCTCCACCCGCCACCAGGCCAGGCGCGGCCGTCCCGCCACGGTCAGCGGCCGAACGGAGGCGACGACCAGGAAGCCCCGGCGCAGGTCGTCACGCACCCGCTCCCGCGCGTCGGCGGGCACCTCCCCGCTCAGCGCCCGCGCCTCCGGGTCGACACGGACGATGGGCACCTGTTCGCGACGGGCCTGGTCGAGGAGGCTGCTGGTGCTCACCAATGGCCCCGCGCCCCCGGTGAGCGTCTCCATGACGGCCCGCTCGAGGGTGCCTTCGACCACCCCGCGGAAGACCTGCGCCGCCAGGGCCTGTCCGGTGGCCCCTTCCGTGCCCACGAGCCGGCGGGCGTGGCGGCGCGGGTCGATGGCCGCCCGGGCCCCGCCGTCCCGGCCGCTC
>ERZ511473.2004-NODE-2004-length-12753-cov-3.273982_pt1 | contig 12753 bp, 12 predicted proteins | sample MGYA00374947_ERZ511473 | MGnify/ENA primary metagenome ERZ511473 (study PRJEB26303, sample SAMN06343854) | sediment metagenome | isolation source: hot spring sediment | place: Canada: British Columbia | collected 2012-09-26 ... | reverse complement strand
ACCGCGGCCGGTGAGATCAGTATCGCCATCGAGAACGCCCGGCTCTACAGCGAAACCGACGCCGAGCTGCGGCGGCGCATCGCTCAGCTCGAGCTACTGCAGCAGCTCTGGCGGGCGATCGCCTCAACGCTCGACCTCCCCGCGCTGCTCGAGCTGATCAGCACGAAGGCGGTAGACCTCTCCGGTGCCCAAGCTGCTCTGATCTACCGCCAGCCGCGGTCACGTCGCGGCCAGCTCGAGCTGCTGGCGCGACACCCGAGCGACTGGATGGAGCGAACCGGCGAGGAGTTCGACCCGGCGCTGCGGGCCCTGGTCGGTGAGGTACTGGAGTCGTGCTGGGCCATATGGCGGCCACTGTCTGGGTCGAGCGAGGACATCGCGGTCTATGCCATGCCGATGATTACCGGTCGCCGGGCAGTGGGCGCGATCTGCCTGGTCTTCGACGCGGGCGCTGGGCAGCCGGAGCAGCCGGGACTGCTCCATGCCTTCACCGACACAGCGGCGATCGCGATCGAGAACGCCGAGCTGTACGACGAGGCGCGCCGAGGGCTGGCGCGGGCCTCCGCGCTCCTCCAGGAGATGCACCATCGTGTCCGGAACAACTTGCAGACCGTAGCCGCGCTCCTCTCGCTGCAGATGCGACATGCTAGCCCCCAGGTCCGTGGCCCGCTCCAGGAGGCGGTGAGCCGAATCCGGAGCCTGACCGTGGTGCACGATCTCCTTAGCGGCCGGCACCTCCAGGAGATGGACTTGGAGACGCTCTGCCGGACGGTGGTTGAGGAAGCAGTCACGACGCTCTGCGGCGAGGATGCCGGAGTGACGTGGATGGTGGAGGCGGATGAGGTCTGGGTGTCGTCGCGGCAGGCGACGATCCTGGCGCTGCTACTGAACGAGTTCGTCGCGAACGCGGTCCGGCACGGGTTCAAGGATCGCAGCGGTGGGCGGATTCACGTGCTCGTACGGCGTGAAGCCGGGCAGGCGCTGCTCGAGGTCGCCGACGACGGCTGGGGGCTGCCCCCCGGGTTCGACGCGCGCTACAGCCGTGGGCTGGGGCTCCAGATCGCGCGCACGCTCGTCGAGGTCGACCTCCGTGGCCGGCTCGAGGTGTCGCCGCGGTCAGGCAACGGGACTGTGGTGCGGATATGGTTCAGCCCCGACGCTCTGCCTAATGGCCGTGGGACAGGGGAAGGGCAGCTTGACCCGGCCGAACGTGGACGCCGATAATCGGCGGGAGTTGGCCGATGGAGGGTGAACATGGCTGTGGAGCACGACATGATCGCGGGCAAGTGGGCGCTGATTCTGGGCGCGTCGAGCGGGTTCGGGGCGGCGACCGCGCGGGAGCTGGCGCAGGCTGGCATGCATATCTGCGGTGTCCACCTCGATCGCCGCAGCACGCTGCCGATGGCCGAAGCGGTTATCCGCGACGTCGAATCTCACGGCGTGCAGGCGCTCTTCTTCAATGCGAACGCCGCCGATCCGGAGACGCGCCAGGCAGTGGTCCAGGCACTGCGCGAGCGGGATGCCAAGGTGCGAGTGCTGATGCACTCGCTGGCGTTCGGCACCTTGCGCGATTACATCGAAGAAGACCCGGCTCAGGAGGTGACCCAGAAGCAGATGGAGATGACGCTCGATGTCATGGCCAACTCGCTGGTCTACTGGACGCAGGACGTGTTCCATGCCGGGCTCTTCGATCAGGATGCGCGGATTTTCGCGATGACCAGCGAGGGCTCGACGCGGGTCTGGAAGGGATACGGCCCGGTCTCGGCTGCCAAGGCGGCCCTGGAGGCCCACGTTCGGCAGCTTGCCGTGGAGCTTGCGCCGTACGGCATCGCCGCGAATTCAATTCAAGCCGGAGTTACCAACACGCCAGCCCAGAACCGCATCCCGGGCGCTGAGGAGATGCTGCGCCACGCGGCGACACGCAACCCCGGTGGCCGGTTGACCACGCCCGAGGACGTCGCGCGGGCGATCCGGGCGCTGAGCCAGCCGGGGCTGGGCTGGATCACCGGGAACGTCATTCGCGTGGACGGCGGCGAGGCGCTCGTACCGTAGCGGGGGAATCGCAGGCCAGAGACCGCGCGCGGGCCGGCCATAGTGGCCACGCGTGCCTGGCGGGGCTGACCGTTCGGCGCCGGCTGGCTAACTCGGCCCTGGCAGTCTCTGACGAAATCGGGTATCCTTCATGAGTGGCCGTGCTAGGCGGGGAGCTAGCGGTGCCCTGTACCCGCAATCCGCTGTAGCGGGGCTGAACTCCCTCCCGAGGTCTGGCCCTGTGGGACTGCCCGGGTCACGTGGCGTGGATGGTTGGGTCCCACGCGGCGAGGAGCCGTGAACCCGGTCAGGTCCGGAAGGAAGCAGCCGTAAGCGGTGAACCTCGGGTGACGTGGGGGCGCCTGGCCGGAGCTAACGAGCCCGGCGCAAGCCGGAGGACCGTGATCGACGGAGGGTGCACGGCCATCCCAAGCAAGGAGACCAGGCCGCCTCAGCGGGCGGCCTGGTTGCTTTTTCGGGGAACGGCCTTCGTTGCACGCTTAGGTTCGAGATCCCTGGCGGGAGCGGCGCTTGCGCTCCCGCCCGCTCCTGCTTGCCCGCTGCCGCCGGCCGCCGGAGCGCACGGCCTGGCTCGTGAGGTATTGCCGGCGAAGGCGCTCTTCCTCCCGGGCTCTGACCAGAGACCGGTAAGTCGTCCTCACGTAGGAGACAAAATAGGCGACCATTGCCAGCGCAGCCAGGGCGCAGAGGTAGAGCCAAAGGCGCATGTAGAGACCGAAGGCGCTGAGACGGAGCAGGCGAAACGAGAAGAAGAACAACCCAATCCCGAAAACGATGAGCGCGATACCGCCGAAGCGGCGCAACATCGCCGCGAGGAGGGGGTCGCGACGCCGCAGGCGCCCGCCGAAGTCGTTGTACAGGTAGAGCGCGACAAGAAAGCCGAGGCCGAAGATCGTGAGGTAGGCGATCGAGAACGGCCCCCAGGTCGGGGTCTCGCTGAGCGGAGCCGTGAGGTAGTCCCAACTGAACGGATTCTGCATGTCGACGGCCCGATCCCCTCTTGTGCCTCGCTACCCTTTCCCTCTGTGTGCCGCAACTAGGAAACTGCTCATCGGCGGCCCTACCGGTGAGCCCTCAAGCACGGGTCATCGACGAGGCCGACCACTGTCCCGCACCCGAGTGCCTAACTCTGCTCGAAGAGAATGCGGCGCTTCACCTGCTCGATCGCGTGCGTCACCTGGATGCCCCGAGGGCACGCCTCTGTGCAGTTGAAGATGGTGCGGCACCGCCAGACGCCGAATCGCTGGTTCAGGACGGCCAGCCGCTCCTCGGTCGCGCGGTCGCGCGAGTCGAAGAGGAAGCGATGACCATTGACGATAGCTGCTGGGCCGAGCCATTCAGTTGTCCAGAAGATCGGACAGGCGGAGGTACAGCAGGCACAGAGGATGCACTTACTCGTGTCTTCGATAAGCTCGCGCTCCTCCGGGGTTTGCAGGCGCTCGCGCGTGGGTGGAGGCTCATCGTTGACCAGGTAGGGCTTGACGGTCCGGTACTGGGCGAAGAACGGTTCCAGATCGACGACGAGGTCTTTGATTACCTTGAAGCCGAGCAATGGCTCAATGGTGATCTTCGGCCCCAGATCCTTGATCAACACCTTGCAGGCCAGGCGGTTGCGCCCGTTGATCCGCATGGCATCCGAGCCGCAGATGCCGTGGGCGCAGCTCCGCCGGTAGGTCAGTGAGCCGTCCTGGTACCACTTGACCTGGTTCAGCGCGTCGAGTACCCGGTCGGTCGGCTCGACCTCAACCGTGTATTCCCGGTAATGCGGCTTGGTATCCGTTTCCGGATTAAAGCGCTGGATCCGCAGTGTAACCTGCATCAGTATGTTCGCTCCTTCGGCTGGAACCGCGTGATGATTACCGGCTTGTAGGACAGCTCGAGGCCACCGGAGGTGCGGGTGACCAGCGTGTGCTTCAGCCAGTTCGCGTCGTCCCGCTGCGGGAAGTCCTCGCGGTAGTGCGCGCCCCGGCTCTCTTCGCGGGCCAGTGCGCAGGCGACGATCGCCTCGGCGCAGTCGAGCAGATACCCGAGCTCGATCGCCTCGACCAGGTCAGTGTTGAACGTCCGGCTGCGATCGTCGATCGTGATGCGGGTAAAGCGGTTGCGCAGCTCGACGAGCTTGTCCTGCATCCGGCGAAGGCCATCGCCAGTGCGGAAGACGCTAGCGTCGGCCATCATCGCCTCTTGTAGCTCGGCACGGATGGTGGCCACCTTCTCCTGGCCCTCGTTCTCGAGAATCCATTCGACCTCCGCCCGAGCCCGGTAGTCAGGTTCCTTCGGCAGCGGGTGCAGATCGTTCTGCTGCACGAACTGTAGCATGTGCTTGCCAGCCCGCCGGCCGAACACCACGAGGTCGACGAGCGAGTTGGTTCCGAGCCGGTTGGCTCCGTGGACGCTCACGCACGCGCACTCGCCAGCGGCGTAGAGCCCGGGTACCGGCGTATTCTGGGCATCCACCGTGACGCGGCCGTCGACATCCGTCGGGATACCGCCCATCGCGTAGTGCGCCGTCGGCTGAATCGGGATCGGGTCGACCACCGGGTCGAGACCGAGATAGGTGCGGACGAAGTCAGTGTTATCGGCCAGCTTGGTCTCGATGACCTCCTTGGGCAGGTGCGTCAGATCGAGATAGACGTAGTCCTTGCCCTCGACGCCCCGTCCTTCCCTGATCTCGTGGTAGATGCTCCGGGAGACGACGTCGCGCGGCGCGAGGTCGAGCAGGGTGGGCGCGTAGCGTTCCATGAAGCGCTCACCCAACCCATTGCGCAGGATGCCCCCTTCGCCGCGGCACGCTTCCGAGAGCAGGATGCCGAGCTTGTAGATCCCGGTCGGGTGGAACTGGTAGAACTCCATGTCCTCGAGCGGCAGACCCCGCCGGAAGACGATGGCCACGCCGTCGCCCGTCAGCGAGAGCGCATTACTGGTGACCTTGAATACCCGGCCGTATCCGCCGGTAGCGAGCAGAACAGCCTTGGAGTGGAAGACGTGGAATTCGCCGGTCTCGACATCGAGCGCGACCACGCCGGTGCAGACGCCATCATCGGTGAGCAACAGGTCGAGCATCATGAACTCGTCGAAAAAGACCACCTGGTTCTTGATGCTCTGCTGGTACAGCGTCTGCAAAATCATGTGGCCGGTGCGGTCGGCGGCATAGCAGGAGCGACGAACCGGCGCTTCCCCGAAGTTGCGCGTGTGCCCGCCGAAGCGTCGCTGGTCGATCCGCCCGTCGGGCAGCCGGTTGAAGGGGAAGCCCCAGTGCTCCAACTCGATGATGGCATCGATCGCTTCGCGCGCCAGGACTTCGGCGGCATCCTGATCGACCAGGTAGTCGCCACCCTTGACCGTGTCGAACATGTGCCAGATCCAGTGGTCCTCCTCGACGTTCGCGAGGGCGGCGGCGATACCGCCTTGGGCGGCGCCGGTATGCGAGCGCACCGGGTAGAGCTTGGTGATCACGGCGACATTGCACTTGCCGGCAAGCTGGGCGGCAGCCATCAGTCCCGCGCCGCCAGCTCCCACGATGACTGCGTCGAACCGGTGGTACATGGCTCAACTCCCCGCTGCCGTAGCCGCTGCCTGGAATGCATCCGGGTTGAAGGTCAGGACCGCGATCGAGCCGATGATCAAAAAGATTACTGCCGCGCTCCAGAGGATCGAATGGGCGAAGATGCGCCAGCCGCGGGAGCGCACGTAGTCGTCCACGGCGAGCCGCGCGCCGTTCAGGCCGTGAAGAAGCGCCAGGAAGAGCATCAGCCAGTCGAACGCGCGCCAGAACGGTGAGCCCCAGCGATCGGCGACGAACTGCCAATCGATCTCATCGACGGTATTGATCACGTGCATGATCACGACGTGCGTAATCGCGAGGAAGATCAGCAGCAACCCGCTGATCCGGAAGAAGTACCAGGAGTAGAGCTCGAATCCCCCCGCTGGCCGTTCGCGACCGACTCGCAGGCGTGGGGCGCTCATCTGGCTCACCTCCCGATCGACTCAGACCCTCTCGGCGTCGCCGGCATCATCGCGCTCGACCTGTTACCGAACCATAGCCCGGATCATCAGGAATGCAGTTGGGATAAAGCCGGCGAGAAACACGGCGATCACTCCGTAGAAGAGCTGGCGCTCGAACTGGTATGCCTTGTCCCAGAAGTCGATGAGGATGATGCGTACGCCATTGGCCGCATGATAGTACAGCCCTGCCACCAGGATAATCTCGCCGATCCGGAATACCGGATGGCGGTAGAGGAAGAGAAGCTCGTTGAACGTCTCGGGCCCGTAACCGACGAGAAAGATATCGACGATGTGCAGCAGCAAGAAGAGGAGCACACCCAGACCGGTAATCCGGTGCAAGGCCCAGGACAACATCCCCACCGGGGGACGATAACCCCGGTAGGCGGCGATCCCGCGGGTACCGGCAGTTACCGGGCCGCGCTCCTGCGTTGGGACTGTACCGGTGGTCACGATTCGAACTCCTCGGTGCTGCTATCCAGTCGCCGACGGGCCGTCCAGGCGCAGCGCGAGGTCAGAGGGGCGACCGGGCTAAGTGTACGGGATTGGGAAAATTTGAACAAGCAGGCGAATTGCACCGGATCATCACTTCCTCGAGCATCTTTTGCTTGCACGGCATAAATCGTCCACCGGTGACAGGATCAAGCGGGCGTCGCGCGAGTGGCCTCCGGTCGGGCCGGTGCGTGGCCAACTCGGATCGATCGTCCCCGCCGCGTTCGGGGCTTGACACTCGCCATGACGCGGCCTACTATGTAGGTATCCTACATAGTAGGCCGCAGGCCGCTTTCGAGAAAGGAGCTTCGCCATGGCAAGGGCCCAGATGCCCGGCTATCGGTATGGTGATCCTGCTCTACCACGGGCGCCCTACAGCGTGCAGGATCTCGAACTTCTCAAGCAGGCGCTCCTCTTCACCGAGGACGACGCGCAGGCACTGCGTCGCGCTGGCCAGATCCTCGAGCCCTACGTGGAGGAGATCCTCGATGTGTGGTACGGCTTCGTGGGCAGCCATCCGTTTCTCCTCCGCTACTTCGCGAACGAGCAGGGGCCGGTAGCTGCGTACCTCGAGCGAGTGCGCAAGCGTTTCGGCCAATGGATCCTCGATACGTGTCGCGCCGAGTACGACCAGGCGTGGCTCGACTACCAGTACGAGATCGCTCGCCGTCATTTCGATCGCAAGAACCAGACTGACGAGGTCTCCGGCGCACCGCCGATCGTTCATTTCCGCTACGTCAACGCGCTCGTCTATCCGATCTACGCCACGATCCGTCCCTTCCTCGAACGTGGTGAGTCCGAGCCGAGGAAGGTCGACGCGATGCATCAGGCCTGGCTGAAAGCGGTCCTGCTCCAGTCAACTCTCTGGTCCTATCCCTACCTGAAGGAGGGCACCTTCTAGCACTCGCTGTGTAGCCGCATCAGCACGCGGGCGCCGAAGATGCACATACGATTGCTACAATGCCGACTACGGCGCCCGCTGCACGGTTCACGTTCGAGGAGCGATCATCTCGCGGGCCGGACGACGAGGAGTCGGAGAAAGGTGACGATCTACGACCCGCTCTACCGTCGGGAGTCGCGCGCGGCCCGGGTGGGGATGGCGCTGCTGCGGCTCAGCCAGGCGGTCAAGGCGCTCACCGCGGCCGAGGTGTCCGGAACCGGGCTTTCGCCGGTTCAGGCGCAGGCTCTGCTCTTCGTCCGCTTCACCAAACCTTTCCTCGCTTCGGTGGGGCGGTTGGCCGAGGCGCTCGGCGTCACCCACGTGACTGCCATTGGCGTGCTCGATGGGCTGGTGCGGCATGGCCTCGTTCAGAAGGCGCCGAGCCCGTTCGACAGGCGGGTAACACTTCTGCGTCTCACTCCGGCTGGCGAGGACGTTTGCCAGCGGCTGAGCCGATTCGGGCACACGCTCGAAGAGGCGCTCGCGCAGCTCGACGAGCTTGAGCTCGAAGCTCTGGAGCGCAGCCTGGGGGCTGTGGTCTGGAGCCTGCGGGAGGCCGGCGTGCTTCAGGTGGCGGAGCCGTGCCGCGGCTGTATCCATTTCCAGGAGAACGCCGTCCCGGGCAGCCCCGAGCCACACCGCTGCAGTCTCATCCAGCGATACCTCAGCGAGGCTGACGCGCGGCTGGCTTGCCCCGATTTCACGCCGGCGCCTCTGCCTCGGTAGGCTGCGACGAGCTCGTCGCGCTCCCCTACCATCCGAGCGCTGCCTTAACCGGTTGTCCTCCCGCCTCATCTCTGACCGGGTTGACAGGAGTGCCCGGCGCTCCTACGATGGAGACGATCCTCAGTGCAATGCCGATCAGCGGCTCTCCTGCGCGGGCAGGATCGGGTACCCGGAGGGAGGGAGGCTGCAGTGGCGACTGTCGTTGTCATGCCCAAGCTCGGCCTGACCATGACCGAGGGCAGGGTAGGCAAGTGGCTGAAGCAGCCGGGAGAGCCGGTGAGGCAGGGCGAACCGCTCCTCGAAGTCGAAACCGAGAAGATCACGATCGAGGTAGAGGCTCCGGAAACGGGCGTGCTGAAGCACGTGCTCGCGCCGGAGGGCGCGACACTTCCGGTCGCGGCGCCGGTAGCGGTGGTGGCCGCGCCGGAGGAGGAGGTCGACCTCTCGCTTCTCACTTCTGGGGCGACCTTCGCGGCTGAGCCGGTCGCGGCGGAGGCCACTGCCATCCCGGCGCCGGCGTCGATCCCTACCGTTCCCGCGGGCGGAGCACAGGTGGTGGCCACGCCGGCGGCACGCAAGCTGGCTCGGGAGCACGGCATCGACCTGGCGCGGGTCCGCGGCACCGGCCCGGGTGGGCGGGTGACCTATGAAGATGTCGAGCGGGCGATCGCCCAGCGCGAAGAGGTGGTGGCCTTCCCGCGCGGCGAGCCGGTGACGTTCTACAGCGACGGCCTGCGGCTGGCCGGCGAACTCTTCCTGCCCCCGGGTGAGGCTGGCGCGGCTCGGCTCCCTGGCGTGGTGCTCTGTACGGGCATCCAGGGTATCAAAGAGTTGGGCATGCCCCTCCTGGCACAGGCGCTGGCGGAGGCTGGCTTCGCGGCCCTCACCTTCGACTATCGTGGCTTCGGCAGTAGCGAGGGCGCGCGCTGGCGACCGCTGCCGTACGAGCAGGTGCGCGATGTCCGAGCCGCTATCACCTACCTCTCCCGGCACCCGCTAGTCGATGGTCAGCGCGTCGGGTTGCTGGGCATGAGCTTCGGCGGGGCGCATGCGCTGGTGGCTGCGGCCGAGGACGAGCGTGCCCGCTGCGTAGTCGCGCTCGAGCCGGTCACCGACGGTCGACGGTGGCTGCGTAGCCTGCGCTCGGAGTGGGAGTGGCGGGTCTTCCTGGAGGAGCTGGCCCACGATCGCGCCGAGAGGGTGGTTCACGGCACGTCGCGGCGGGTGTCGCTCTACGAGATCATGCCTCCGGATCCTGAATCCAGGACTCTCCTTCAGGAGGTGGCGCGGCAATTCCCGGAACTCGACGTCCACCCCGAATTCCCGCTGGAGTCGGCTGAGGCGTTCGTCGAGTACCGGCCGGAAGCGGTCGTGGATCGGATCGCCCCGCGCGCGATGCTCTTCCTGCATGGGGAGGTGGACGTGCTGGTGTCGCCGGAGGAGTCGATTCTGGCCGCGGCGCGTGCCGGCGAGCCGAAGCGGCTGGTGCTCCTGCCCGGGATGGGGCATCTCAACTGGCTCAACCCCAGGCATCCAGTCTTCTCGCGGGTTGTGGCCGAGGTCACCGCCTGGTTGGAGCAGCATTTGGCCGCCTCGTAGCCCAGATCGTAGGCAGTGCGTCGTTGACGTTCGGGTGGGTTCGATCGCGAAAGGAGGAGATCGTAGAGACGGGAGGTTAGAGATTCGGAGTGGCTGCTCGGGGAGGTGTGGCGATGGACATCCCGAAAGAGAAGCTTCGCTGGATCTATGGGCGGATGGTCATGATTCGTCGGTTCGAGGACCGGGTGGCGCAGGAGTTCGCGGCTGGCAAGCTCCCTGGCTTCGTCCACCTGTATGCCGGTGAGGAAGCCATCGCGGTCGGGGTCTGCGCGCACTTGACTGACCGTGACTACATCACCAGCACGCACCGCGGCCACGGGCACTGCATTGCCAAGGGCGTGGATGTCCGCAGCATGATGGCCGAGCTCTTCGGGCGGAGTACCGGCGCCTGCAAGGGTAAGGGCGGCTCCATGCACATCGCCGACGTCGACAAGGGCATGCTCGGGGCCAACGGGATCGTCGGGGGTGGCCCGCCGCTGGCCTGCGGGGCCGGACTGATGGCCAAGGTGAAGGGAACCGACCAGGTGGCGGCCTGCTTCTTCGGCGATGGCGCGGCCGAGCAAGGCACCACGCACGAGGCGATGAACCTGGCAGCAATCTGGAACCTGCCGGTCATCTTCGTGTGCGAGAACAACCTGTATGCCGAGTCAACGCCCTGGACGTACCACTGCGCGGCCTCGGACATCGCGAGCCGGGCGGCGGCCTACGACATGCCCGGCGTGCTGGTCGACGGTACCGATGTCTTCGCCGTCTACGAGGCGGCTGGCGAAGCGGTGGCCCGGGCACGCCGAGGAGAGGGGCCGAGCCTGTTGGAGTGCCGTGGATTCCGCTACTACGGGCACTTCCAGGGGGATGCAGTGACGTACCGCACGAGCGAAGAGGAAGAAGAGTACCGGCGGCGCGACCCGATCGAGCGCTTTCGGCAGACGGTGCTCTCGCAAGGGCTCCTGACCGAGGACGAGCTCAACGCGATCGACGAGTCGGTGGCCCGCGAGATCGAGGAGGCGGTGCGGTACGCCGAATCGAGCCCGATGCCGTCTCCAGCGGAGTGCCTGACCGACGTCTATGTCGACTACCCGGCGGCGCAGCTCGCCTTCCGTCACTGAACGGCGCCGGCCCGGTGGGAATGACGAGAGGAGGGAAGGCGAGATGGTCGTCGCAACGCGCGTCATCAGCTACCGCGAGGCCCTGAACGAGGCGATCCGCCTGGAGATGCGCCGTGACCCCACAGTGGTGATCATGGGCGAGGACATCGCGGGTGGGGCCGGCATCGGGCACATCGAGAGCGTCGGCGCCTGGGGTGGCGTGCTGGGCGTCACTAAAAGCCTGGTCAGCGAGTTCGGGCGCCAGCGCGTGCTCGACACGCCGATCAGCGAGGCGGGCTTCATCGGCGCGGCGGTAGGGGCCGCGGTCACCGGGCTGAGACCGATCGCCGAGCTGATGTTCGTCGACTTCTTCGGTGTCTGCATGGACCAGATCTTCAACCAGGGCGCCAAGCTGCGCTACATGTTCGGCGGCAAGGCCAAGGTGCCGCTGGTCATCCGGACGATGATCGGGGCCGGCTTCGGGGCAGCCGGACAACATTCAGGTTGCCACTACTCGGTGTTCACTCATATGCCCGGGCTGAAGACAGTGGCTCCGGCAACGCCTTACGATGCGAAGGGCCTGCTGATCGCAGCGATCCGGGATGACGACCCGGTCATCTTCTTCGAGCACAAGCTGCTCTACGACACCACCGGCGAAGTGCCGGAGGGGGAGTACGTTATCCCGCTGGGCAAAGCAGACGTCAAGCGCGAGGGCAGTGACGTGACGGTCGTCGCCATCGCTCGCATGGTGCACGTGGCCCTGGAGGCGGCGGCGAGGCTGGCCGGTGAGGGGATCGATGTCGAGGTGATCGACCTGCGCACGCTGTCGCCGCTCGATGAGGAGGCGATTCTGGAATCGCTGGCCAAGACGCGCCGGCTGGTGGTGGTCGACGAGGATAATCCGCGCTGCAGCGTCGCTGCCGACATCGCCGCGCTGGCGGTCGACAAGGGCTTCGACTACCTGGATGCGCCGGTGAAGATGGTAACGGCGCCGCACACGCCGGTGCCCTTCAGCCCGAGCATGGAACAGTTCTACATCCCGAGCCCGCAGCGCGTGATCAATGCCATCCGGGAGGTCATCTAATCGCCGGTCAAGAGGCCGTCGTCGGGATCATCGCCAACCCGGCTGCCGGCAAGGACATCCGGCGGCTGGTCGCCCCGGCGTCAGCGTTCGATAACAACGAGAAGGTCAAGATCGTCCGCCGGGTGCTGGCCGGGTTGGCGTTTACCGGGATCCGGCGCGTGCGCTTCCTTCCCGACTCCTACCAGATCGTCGGGCGTGCAGCAGATGGCTTGCACTCGGATGTCGAGATCGAGCCGCTGCCGCTCGCTGTTCACTTTACGGTCGAAGACACGGTCCGGGCGGCTGGCCTGCTAGCGGAGAGCGGGGCGGCCTGTATCGTCACGCTCGGGGGAGACGGGACGAACCGAGCCGTCGCCAAGGCGTGCGGTGATGTGCCGCTGATCGCTATCGCGACCGGTACGAACAACGTTTTCCCGCAGATGGTGGATGGCACGCTCGCCGGGATCGCCGCTGGGTTGATCGCCTCCGGGCACGTGCCGTCGACGCTGGCGCGCCGCACGAAGCGGCTGGAGATCTGGCTCGACGGCGAGCTGGCCGATATCGCGCTGGTGGACGTGGCGATCTCGCAACACCCCTTCATCGGAACGCGGGCGATCTGGGATCCCTCGACCGTACACGAGCTGGTGCTAGCTCGTACCGAGCCCGGTTGCATTGGACTCTCTTCCATCGGCGCGCACCTGTGCCCGCTGGCTCGCGAGGATGAGATCGGAAGAGCGTCGTGTAGGGAAAGAGTGTAGATCTCGGTGGTCGCCGTATCATTAAAAAAAAAAAAA
>ERZ511473.2003-NODE-2003-length-12754-cov-3.549578_pt1 | contig 12754 bp, 9 predicted proteins | sample MGYA00374947_ERZ511473 | MGnify/ENA primary metagenome ERZ511473 (study PRJEB26303, sample SAMN06343854) | sediment metagenome | isolation source: hot spring sediment | place: Canada: British Columbia | collected 2012-09-26 ... | reverse complement strand
GGTGTCCGGGTTGACCTCGGTGAACTCCTCGGAGATCGGGTAGCCGAACACCGCTAGCCCCCCGAACCGCTCCCAGTAGGCCCGGAAGCCGGCACACAGGTTGTGGCCGGTCTCGGCGAAGTAGAGGCAGCCAGGGTTCGGCCCGGCCGGGGAAAAGGGCCGGTCGGGAAGGTGGGATCGCTTCCCTCCCGCAAGGCGACCAGCTCGCGGCCGAGCAGCCCGAGCAGGACATCGTGCCGCTCGGGATAGGTGCCCGGATGCCACTCAAAGCGGGCCCGCTCGAACCACTGCGTGGTGAGCCCGGTCTCGGGATCACGGTACTCCTCGGTCAGCGGGTAGCCGAAGATTGCCAGCCCGCCGAACTGCTCCCAGTAGCGGAGAAAGCCGGCGCAGAGGTTATGGCCCGTTTCGGGGAAGTAGGTACAGCCAGGAATGGGCTCGGCAGGAGCAGCCGCGCTCTCGAGCGGGCCTGGCTGCGCTGCTGTCTCACCCGGGGCGGAGATGTGTGCCGCCAGCAATGCCGCGATGACTGCCGCGGCTATCCAGAGTAGCGGCGCGCCGAGCTGTCGCTGGCGCCGGGAGCCGCTCACAAGTGTCTTCTCCATGGCGTCCCCAATCCCTTCGAACAACGGCTGCCGACATCCCGCGATCGCTCCCGGTCACTCGGCTCTGGCTCGTGCGCTCGACCCGGTCCGGCCGAACGGTCACGGGTTCTATCGAGACGCGACGCCTCTACCTCTTCCGACGCTTGGTGAGGGCCACGGTTGCGAGCGGCCGTGTCTGGGGAGCTGACTGGCAGCAATGCCTGGCATCCTAGCTCAGCTCACCAGGAGCTGGAAGCGGGGTGCCCGCTGCTCGATCCGCGCCTTGATCTCCTCTGGCGGATGCTGGCGGAAGCTGGCGATTTCCTCGGTATTGTGCACGTAGACCTTGATCTCGAAGGGGATCGCGTCCCGGTGCTGGGCCTCGCGCCACCAGCGGTACAGCGCGTCGACCCACCCCAGCCCGGTCGCCTCGACGCGGAAGAGCGAGACCCCTTGTCCCTTGAGGTAAGCCAGCGCCTCGCCGAAGTAGACCCGCGCCTCACCGGTGGACTCGATCACGTTCTTGATGTCCCAGTAGTGGTGGGGCACCGAGCGGAGCGTGACCAGCCAGGCCCCCGGTATCGTCGGCGCACTCGTCTTCTGCTTGGGCTGGAAGGGACGTCCCCGGCCGAACTCCGGCATCTCCGCTCCTCCCTCGTCAGGCGTCTCGCTCCGCCGTCGCTTGAGCCGTAGCGACGGCCACCGCAGCCGATTGTACCGGAGCGGGCACCGGCGCGGGCGATCGCCCGCGCCGTCGTCTCCTCTAGCCGGACGCGACCGGACACTGGAGGGGCTCGACGACTGCCACGCGAACCGCAGGCGCCACCAGCGGCGAGAGGCGTCCCCTCCCCCGCACAGGGGAGAATGCGTGGTGCTCCATACCCTGGTGAGGGAGGGATCACTCCCCTCTCCCGCGAGGGCAGGAGAGGGGCCGGGGGTGAGGGCGGGACGAGACGATGCGCGTCACGGCGTCTTCAGCGCCGGCCGGCCCGGCGAGCGGGCGTGGTGCTCGGGCGAGCCGACCAGCAGCAGCGCCAGCAGCAGGGCGACGGCGGCGACGAGGGCCGCCAGCAGCCGCTCGTCCAGCGGGGACTGGGCGTAGGGCTGGAACGGCACCAGCCAGCGGCCAAGGTCGACCCCGAGCCGGCCGGAGACGACGCCCACCAGCTTGTTGACGCCGTCCGGGTGGTGGTAGAAGCGCTGCGGGTCGAGGTAGCCGATGGCGGTCAGCATTGCCCCCCAACCCCAGAGCAGGGCGGTCGCCAGCCAGCCGGGCCAGCGGGCGTGGGCGAGCCAGGCGCCGAGCGGGGCCGCAACCAGCGGGACGACCGGCACGAGGTAGCGAGCCGGAGGCCCCCACTCGCCCCACCAGACCTTGTACGCGGCCATCAGGGCCAGGTAGGGCGCGACCGCCGCCAGCGCGATCCAGAAGGATCGCCGCTCGGCTTCGAGCCACCAGGGCAGCGCCGCGACCGCCAGGATCGTGACCGGGGCGACGACCCAGAGGCCCCACTGGGCGTCCAGCAATAGTCCGGCCGCTCCATTGAGGGCGCCGGCCAGGCCGTTGAAGCCGGCGTGATCCGCGGTGCGCTGCCAGGGCACCCCGTAGAGCCACAGGTTGTATCCGAGCAGCGCCAGCCCTCCGGCCAGCGCGGGCGCGATCGCCAGCGTCACCGGCCAGCGCGGCCGCGCGCGCAGCCAGCGGCCGAGCGCGACGACGCCGAGCACGGCGGCGGTGAAAACGAAGCGCTGGTGCAGCCAGGGCAGGAAACCGATCGCGCCGCCGGCCAGCAGCCACTGCCAGGGGCGGTTGGCCGGCGCAGCCAGCCGCCGGACGGCGTAGATCAGGCACAGTGCGGCCGGCATCTCCGGGAACAGCAGCAGCGCGTAGGGGCCGACCGGCATCGCCAGCGCGAGCCCGAGCGCGACCACGCCAGCGATGCCCGGCCGGGCACCGCTCTCGCGGGCCAGCAGGAACGTCTGGCCGGCCAGGAGCACGCCGCAGGACAGCGGCACCAGCACGGCGCCCAGCCGGCCGGCTGCGGCCCAGGGGAGCGCGATCAGCAGGCTGAGCCCCAGCCCGTGCTTGGTGTGGAAGCCGGGCAGGCGGGAGTGGGCGGGGTGCGGCGGCAGCTCCCGCGGGAAGCTGGGCCAGCCCTGCCAGCCGGGGGGCAGCGGGTCGGGCGGGTAGAACTGCTCGTAATCGCGCTGCGCGTAGTTGTTGGACTCGTCCAGGTCGCCGTCCTGGAGCAGGCTGATGGCGGTCATCACGTAGTACGGCTCGTCGCCGGTGAGCGGGTCGAGCCGGGTGAGGACACGGGGCAGCAGGGCCAGCCAGGCGAGCAGGGCCAGCCCGCAGACGACGAGCAGACCGCGCTCGAACGGTCCCCGGCCGGGAACGGTCTGGACAGCCGGTCGTGCCATGACGCTCCTCGCAGGTGAGGATAGCACGGGGTCCGGGCGGTCTCGTAGTCGAGGGCGTCGAGGGCGACGGGGAAGCTGCCGCAGCGTGTGGGGCGCCCGGACCGGCGTGGCGCGTAGGCAGCGGGGCGACGGGGCCAGGGGCGGCTGCGGCGCGCGGGCGCGGCAGGGGCGACCGGCCGGTCGCCCCTACTCGATGCTCGATACGGAGACCGTCCCTGCGCCAGCCAGCTCGCCTGGGGTGCGCCCGGAACCGGGAGGGGCCGCGAGCGCTCTCGAGCGCCCCAGCGGTCGGTCGGGACTGCCGTCGGTAGGACGATAGGTACGGAAGTACCTTGATCGTCCTAGCATTTTCGGGCTAGACTGCCGGCAGGAGGTGGGCCAGCCCCCTGGTACCACGCTCCCACGTGATAACCAAAGACTGACCGAGAGCGACGAAGCGCGGGCTGTAGCTGGGCGCCTGGCCCGCGTGGAGCGAGTGGCGCAACCGGCCGGAGATCCTTCGGCCGGTTTTGTATTCGGTCGAAGGTCGAGCCCCCGAGAGCGAAGGCCAGTGCTGGAGGTGGAGCGAAGCGAACCTGTTTGCCGGGACTTCGGGATCGAGTGTGTGGGTGTGATTATGGAGGGAAGCTGATGAGCGGATTTGAGCGATCGAACAGGCGGCGCCGCGGACAGCGCTGGCCGCTGGCATTCGTGTCGACAGCCATGCTGGTCTTCGCGCTGCTGGCCGGGAACTTGGCGTTCTTCCCCCAGCCCAGCGCGGCCACCGGTGGCGGCGGTGGTGACAGTGGCACGCGAGATGTCCAGATCGAGAAGGATTGGATCGGCGGCAACGGCACCTCGGTAACTCTTAGCATTACCTACACCGATAAGGACGGTAACCAGCAGCAGACGACGCGCAACTGCCCAGCCAACGACGGGGACTGCGGCTCCGAGATCGAGGACGTCAAAGTCGGGACGACCGTGACCATCACCGAGCCGAGCCTCACCGGCTGGTGGACGGATCCGGCTTCACTGAGCTGTAGAGTCAGGTCAGGGAACGGGGATCAGGACTGCACGGTCAAGAACCACAAGCTCCGCGACGTCCAGATCAGGAAGAAGTGGGACACCGACTCCGGCGCCGGCATCGGCGTGCCCTCCGGCCCGGTGCAGCTCGAGATCCAGTCCGTCCTGGGATCGACGACGGTCACCTGCAACGGAACCGGGACGACGTGGGACTGCACACCTACTATCCAGGCGCCGGTCGGCACGACCGTCACCCTCTCTGAGCCCAGTCCGCCCGCCGGTTGGACACCGCGTTCTTCAGACCTCAGTTTCACCGTGCCGACCTCCGGGAGCGGCACCGCAACGCACACGGTCGAGAACAAGCCGGTGACGCGCAAGCTCGAGGTCAAGAAGCAGTGGCTCACGAACACGCCGCCCAACCAGAACGTCCAGCTCCAGGTGACGATCGATGATCCCGGGAGTGGAAGCCCGAAGCCGCACAACCTCACCTGCAACAAGAGTTCGCAGTCGACCTGGAGCTGCGGCAGCGTCTCGAACGTCCAGGTGGGGAGCAGTGTCACGATCACCGAGCCGAACCCGCCGAGCGGCTGGCAGCCGGTAGCGAGCACGCTCTCGTTCACGATACCGTCCGGCAGCGGCACCTACACCCACACCGTGCAGAACCAGCCGCAGACGACTGGCGGCGGTGGCAACGGCGGCACCAAGGAGATCGAGATCAAAAAGGATCATCAGAACACCACCGTCTCGTGCCCGCAGGGCCAGCAGGTCGAGTGGCACTTCGTGATCACCCAGATCGACGAAGAGTCCAACGCGCCGAGCTCGATTACGGCGACGTTCCAGCACGCCGGCACCGTCACGATCACGCGTGAAAAGTTCACCGGTGGCACCGCGCACTACACGTACTACACCTCTGGATCCGACAAGCTCATCACGGCGACGGCCACGATCTACGCAGAATGGCTTGAGGGCAATGGTCAGTTCAACCTCAGCCACTGGAAGTGCACCGGCGAACGCACGACGTTCAAGCTCCGCTTCCAGAAGGTCTGGCAGGGCGACGGGCAGCTGCCCAGTAACGACGTGACCCTCACCGTCACCGTCGGCAGCACCAACCACACCGTCACCTGCCAGGCTCAGACCACGTCGACCTGGGCGTGCACGCCCGACATCGACGTCGAGCCCGGCCAGGAGTACACGGTCGGCGAGCTCAACGTGCCCGATGGCTGGGAGGTGACCGGCGGCACCGGCAACAACTTTACGGTGCCCCAGCAGTGCGAGAACGGGGTCTGTGTCCACACGGTGACGAACACGGCGGAGACGACTCCCTCGGAGGAGCCCTCCTACTTCCTGCGGGTCGACAAGGACTGGGATGGCCAGGCACCGGAGGGCGCAGCGCCGACGCTCACGCTGCAGGTGGGCGACAAGTCAGTGAGCTGCACCTGGCCGAACTGCCCGAGTGAGGTGATTATCATCGAGAGCGGCGATTCCTACAGCGTCTCCGAGTCTGGCCTGCCCGAGGGCTGGGAGCCCGATCCGGCCACTGTCGGTGAGTTCATCTTCAAACCGAATCCACTGACCTGTGAAACAAAATCCGGACAACTGGGCCCGATAAACGTTACGCTGGTGGTTTGCACGCACACCGTCACGAACCGGCTGCGCACCTACGAGCTCAGCGTCGAGAAGCGCTGGCTTGGCGACACCCCGCCGGACAATGCCACGGTGACGCTCGGGGTCGAGAAGAATGGTACCGATGTTGGTACCTTGACCTGCACCGGCGACGGCTCGAGCAGCACCTGGGCGTGCACCGGTACGGTCGACGTTCAGATGGGTGACGTGCTCAAGTTCGAAGAGAGTGGGGTGCCTGACCTCGACTGGGTGGTTGACGGGAGCACGCTGACACTGACCGTCGACGAGGACTTCCTGGAGAACCACTGCGCCGACGGTTACTGCACCCACACCGTCGTCAACCAGAAGCGCGGCACCGAGACCCGGTACCTGCTACGGGTGGACAAGCAGTGGCAGGGCGGGGGCACGGGTGCGTCGCGGCTGACCTTGCAGGTGGGTGGGCAATCGGTGAGCTGCGGCGTCAATGTGGAAGAACCTCACTGCCCGAGTGGGACGATCGAGGTCGAGCTCAACCAGAGCTACCAGGTGAGTGAGACGTACCTATCGGAAGGCTGGGTGCCCGACTCGGCCACTGTCGGTAGCAACTTCAGGTTCGATCCTGACAATACCAACGATCCGGTGACGTGCGTCGAGGGTGACCCGGTGCTCGAGGACGAGATCCTGGTCACGACGGTCACCTGCACGCATACAGTCGTCAACCTGCGCCAGCACTACGCGATCGAGCTGGTGAAGCAGTGGGTCGACGGCACCCCGCCGAGCGCTGGGGAGGCCGCCGGTTTCGAGCTGAGTGCCGAGAGCGGTGACGGCAACCACTCAATCACCTGCGAGTGGAACGGCACGGCGCTCGTCTGCGATCCGGCGACGCTGACCGTCGAGTGGGGCGACACGTTTACGGTCACCGAGGACGGGCTGCCGAGCGGCTGGCAGAACGAGAGCGGGCTGGGCACCATCGACCCCTCGACGCTCCAGAACTGCGCGACGTCGGGGCTGCTGATCCGCTGCACGCACACGGTGGTGAACCGGTTCCAGACTGAGACGAGCGAGGAGCCCGAGCGCACGCTGACCCTCCGAAAGCAGTGGATCGGGAGCGGTCGCCCGGACTCGCTCGTCATCGAGGTGACTATCGGCTCGGAGACGACTGAGGTGACGTGCAGCGGCAGCGGCTCGCTCTGGACGTGCACGCCGACCATCGACTTGCCGGCGGACGGCTCGGCGACGGTCGTCATCGCCGAGCCCGATGTGCCGGCCGGCTGGGAGACGACGAGCGGCACCGGCACCTTCACGGTCGAGCAGCTCTGCGGTACCGCCGAGGACTGCACGCACACGGTGGTGAACCGGCGCGAGCAGCAGCGCGAGGAGAACCCGCCGGCCCCGCCGTCGAATCCGCCTTCGAGCCCGCCGGCCCCGCAGCCGCCGGTGAGCGAGGCAGCGCCGATCACCGCGTCGCCGCCGGTCAGCGAGGCCGCCCCGGCGACCGCGACGCCGCCGACCCGGGTGAGCGAGGCCTCGCCGATCGTCGGAGCTCCGCCACCGCAGGTGCTGCCGAAGACCGGCCGCGGCGAGGGCAGCTCGGGGATGCTCTGGCTGCTGACTGGCCTGGGGAGCCTGCTGATGGCCGCTGGATGCGGTGTCGAGCTGCACCGGCGCTCGCGGCGCGGCCTGCGCGCCTAGCCGGGCCCGACCAGGCGAAGCGAGTCCCGACCGGGGGCGACCACGCTGGTCGCCCCCGGTTCCTTTCCTGGCCAGGGACCGCGCGCCGCGCTCCCGCTCGCCGGGTGCCCCAGGCCGCGGGCGCCCTTCCGTCCGGCAGGGGCGAGTGGTGGTTCGTCCGCAGGGCCGCATCTCTGCCGACCGGGATCGCGAGCGAACGGAGGGGTAGCGAGCGGCCTGCCGGTCGTCCGTGGTTCCTGCCCCGATCGGTCAAGCGCGCGGCGCATTTCAGCTCTTCGGGAAGGCGCGGGGAAGCGGCCGGTCTCCGGTGACACCGCGGGGGCGAACGACTGTCCGCCCCCGCGGTCGTCTCTGGCCGCGCTGCCCCCGGGAGGCCGGGGTGATCACCGCGCGCACGCGCCTGCACCCGTCCTGTCAGGGGTCGACGTTACGTCGAGGTGAACGGACGACCGGCACTACGGTCTGCTGGCCTCTGCCAGGAGGGCCGGCTGGGCCAGCAGCGGCAGCAGCAGCGCCTCCCAGCGCGCCGCCACCGCCTCGCGCAGCCGCTCGGTGGCGACGATCCGCACCAGGCGCCGGTGCTCCTCGTAGCGCTTGAAGTCCTCGTCGCTCAGGCCCACCACTTCCGTCCAGGGCATCAGCTCCCGGAAGCCGACCGGCGGCCGCTCGAAGAGCACCCAGACGTCGGTGCTCCAGCGCTCCGGCTTGGGCAGGTCGACCAGGATCTCCCAGTCGGCCACCTCCTGGCCCAGCAGCGCGCTCAGCCGCCGGGCCATCTCGACCTCGAGCGCGCGGCGCTGGGCCGGCGCGTAGAAGAGCCCGCTCAGGTAACGGTACAGCTCCGGCGCGCGGGCGCTCACCTCCACCGCCCGCTTGTGGAGCCGCCGCTCGCGCAGCCGCTCGACCAGCGCGCGGGTGCTGGACGGCATGTCTGTGCTGCCCAGCCGCTCCAGCAGCGAGGCGTCGTCGTGGCGCGGCAGCTCTCCGGGGTCGATCGCGCTGGCCAGCAGCGCGTCCTGCACCGCGCGCAGGAGCATCGCCATGCAGGCCCGGTTGGTGTGGTGCCAGTAGACGTTGTCGAACATCTCCTGCCGGGCGTTGATCAGCGAGTGCAGCGGGCTGACCCCTTTGGCGGTGACCACGATGCGCCGCTGGCCCTGGACGACCGCTGGGCGCAGGGCGTCGAGCAGCCGCGGCGTGTCCACCCCCCCGTAGGGGACGTTGCAGTGGCGGGCGTCGCGCGGCAGGTAGTCGAGCTTGTCCACGTCGAGCGGGCCGCTCAGGAGGCCACGCAGCAGCCGGTCGGCCGGGGGCAGCTCGCGGCGGGGGGCCACCAGGTCGGCCACCCGGCCAGGGTCGACCCGCCAGTGCCGTTCCAGAACCTCGGCGACCTCGCCGGTCTCGATCAGCCGGCGCCCGACCTCCTCGTGCGAGAGCACCGGTGGGCCCAGCTCCTCGATCGCGTGGCTGAACGGGTAGTGGCCGATGTCGTGCAGCAGCGCTGCGGCGACGGCAGCCCGGGCGGCCGTGTCGTCGATCAGCCCCTCGCGGTCGTAGCGGCGGACGGAGGCGACGGCCTGGCGCATCAGGTGCATGACGCCGAGCGAGTGCTCGAAGCGCGTGTGCTTGGCACCGGGCCAGACCTTGCTGACGAAGCCGAGTTGCTGGATCCGGTCGAGCCGCAGGAACGCCGAGGTGCCGATCAGCGCCGCTTCGGCGGCGGTCAGCGGGATCCGGTCGTAGAGGCTGTCGCGGATCGTGGTGACCCAGGCCTGGTCGGGCAGCGTCGTCATGGCGTCTCCTGCTCGCTCCGGCTGATTCTAGCACGTCCTCGAACGGGTGTTCGCGATACCCCCTCGCCCCTGGCCCCTCTCCCATCGGGAGAGGGGAGCGATACCGCCCTCATCCCCGGCCCCTCTCCCGCCACGCGGGAGAGGGGTGGCGAAGCCGGGGTGAGGGAGGTCGATGTGCAGCCGCAGAGACTGATCGACGCTCAGCCGATCCCCGCAGTGCGGGAGTACAATCGCTGGCCGGGGGAATGAGCGTGCGTTCGCGCGAGGAGGAAGCGCCATGCCCGTGCTCCGGACAGCGATGCTCTGGCTGGCCCGCCAGCCGCAGGTGGCCGAGCTGGTCAGGGACGCGCCGGTCACCCAGCCGCTGGTTCGTCGGTTCGTGGCGGGCGAGACGCTGGAGGAAGCCGTCGAGGCCGTCCGCGATCTGAACCGGCGCGGCATGTCGGCTACTCTCGACGTCCTGGGCGAGAACGTCAGCGACGAGCACGAGGCGCGGGTCGCGACCGAGACCTACCGCATCGTGCTGGATCGGATCGCAGGCAGCGGCATCGACAGCACGGTCTCGGTGAAGCTGACGATGCTGGGGCTCGATATCAGCGACGAGCTGTGCCGGGAGAACCTGGAGTCGATCGTCGCCCACGCCCGGAAGCTGGGGAACTCGGTGGCGGTGGACATGGAGGGCTCGGCGTACACCCAGCGGACGCTCGACCTCTTCTACCGTCTCCACCCGGTCTACGGCGACCATATCGAGCTGGTGCTCCAGGCGTACCTGTACCGCACCGAGCGCGACGTGCGCCAGGCGATCGAGCGCCAGGCGCGGGTGCGGCTGGTCAAGGGCGCGTACGCCGAGCCGCCGACGGTGGCCTACCCCTCCAAGCGGGCGGTGGACGCCGCCTACCGCCGTCAGATGGAGCTGCTCCTGGAGTTCGGCCGGTTCGTCGCCATCGCCACGCACGACGAGGCGATCATCCGCGTGGCGAAGGGCTTCGCCAAGCGGATGGGCATCGGGCGCGAGAAGTTCGAGTTCCAGATGCTCTACGGGGTGCGGCGGGACGTGCAGGAGCAGCTCGTGCGCGAGGGGTACGCGATGCGCGTCTACGTGCCGTTCGGCCGGCAGTGGTACCCCTACTTCATGCGGCGCCTGGCCGAGCGCCCGGCTAACCTGCTCTTCGCCTTGCGCCAGATTGCCGGGCGCTGAGCGGCGCCTATGCCTCCGGCTCCGCCTTCGGCACCATGTAGATGCGGACGCCGTGCTTGATCAGCCGGTTGATCATCCGCGCCCGGGTCTCGTGGCCGATCCGGCCCATCGGGGCGATCATCGGCACGCCGTGCAGCTCCCCCTTGGCCACGATCCACTCGCGGAACTGCCGGTCGCTCATCTGCGCGACCGTGACGTTCTCGGTGCCCGGCCCGTCGTCGCGGGGCACCACGACGTAGATCCTGGAGAGGTCATCGACCGTGACCTCCGGCTGCGGCGCCCGGTCGTAGCGCCCGTACGGGAACTGTCCTCGGTACATGCTCCGGCCTCGCTCCTCAGATCGAGCCCAGGGGCTCGCGCAGGCGACGAGCGCCACCGCTCAGCGCGCGCCGTCCCACTCGATGGTGCCATCCAGCACGATGACCGGCCGATCGTCGCCGGACAGGGCGTCCAGCATCCGCTGCGCGTCGGGGCTCAGCCAGCGGCCGGCGACCGCCGGGCGCGCGGGGAAGCCAGCCTTGCGGAGCAGGTTGGCGCGCTCGATCGCCCGCGCGATGTCGGTCGTCCCCACGCCCCAGGAGACCTCGACGACCAGGTAGAGCGGTTCGGCCTCCGGCGTGCGGCCCCGGACGACCAGATCTGCCTGCATGATGGCCTTGCGATCGGCCCAGGAAATCGTCCCCGCCTCGACTGCCTCGGTCAGCAGGGCATCGAGCTCGGTTGGAGAAAGAACTCGGGGGCGACGGAACTCTGGGCCACCGAAGATTGCAGGCCCGTTCACGCGGTATGTGGCCTCGAGGTGGAACTGCTTGAGCTCAGCGACATCCGTATCGAGGCGCCCTACCCGCTCGGCGAGTACGCTCACCTGTTCGGTGAGTTGGTCCATGCGCTCGGCGAGTCGTGCGACCGTCGCCTCAGTCTCGGCCTGACGGGCAGCCAGTTCGGCCAGCGCCGCTTCGGTGCGCTCCTGGCGCTCCGTGAGCCGCTCGATGGCGCTGGCGAGTTCAGCGAAGCGGCGCTCAGTGAGGGCCGGGAGCTGGAGCAGCTCCTCGGTCAGCAACGTGGCCCGGAGTGCGTCTCGCCACTCCGGGTGCTCCCGTAACAGTCGCAGCAGTTCCGGCAAGTCGTCGATCGTGATCGGCACAGGCATCCCTCTGTCCCAATTCTACGCGAGCCGAGGCACATCGACTCACTCGAGGCGCGTATCGGGCCGGTCGGGATGCTTCGCAGGCCCAGGATGTGCCGCAGGGGAGGACGATCTCCTGATCGTGGCCATCTCGTCGGCTTCAGCTGCCTCCGGTGCAGATCGTTTCCGCCACCAGCGAAGGGCAGTCGGGGTGGTCACCAGGCCGGTCAGGCCGGCGGCCAGGACGAGCAGGGCCGGTAGGTGGAGCTCGTCCCCGAGCCGTCGGGCGACTAGCGGGTCGTCCACCAGCATGCGGGCGGCCGTGACCGTCAGGACGAGGACGCCGAGCCAGAGCAGGCTGGGGACGCGGTGGAGCAGGCGGGCGACCAGGCTGCTCCCGAACAGCAGGAGCGGCATGGAGAGGAGCAGGCCGAAGACGAGCAGCTCGATGCTGCCGTGGGCCGCGCCGCCGACCGCCAGCATGTTGTCGAGGCTCATGACCAGGTCGGCCAGCGTGATCGTCTGCACGGCGCCGAGGAACGACTCGGAGGCCACGATGTCGTGCTCGCTCGCCTCCTCGCGCAGCAGCTTGTAGGCGATCCAGGTGAGCAGCAGCCCGCCGCCCGCCTCGAGCAGCGGGATCGCCAGCAGCACGGCCGCGAGAGCGGTAAAGGCGACTCGTAGCCCGATCGCTCCCGCACCGCCCAGGATGATCGCCCAGCGGCGCTGGCGAGGGGGCAGCCGGTGGGCTGCCATGCCAATGACCAGTGCGTTGTCGCCGCTCAGAACCAGATCGACGATGACGATGCTGAAGATGCCAGTGAGGAGATGTACACTCACCCTATAGCCTCGTACGCTTACCTTCCGAGCCGGTGGCGCTACGCCTGGCCGGCCCCTCACTAATACTACCAACCTCTCGATCTAGCGTGTGATCCCACCCGTGTCCCCAATGGATCGAGTGGTCTCAGCCACGGCCTCTTATCGCGCTCTTAGGTGCCGGTGCTACTATGGAGATCGATAAAGAACGGCATGAGGACGAGAGGGAGACGAGCGGTGAGCCTGGCCGAACTGGTGCGCGTCACGCCTGAGCTGGATGCCTGGTTGCGGGAGACCCGGCGTTACTTGCACATGAACCCTGAGCTCTCGCTGCAGGAAGTGAACACTTCCCGGCTCGTCGCCGGACACCTGCGCGAGCTCGGGATCGAGCACCGGACCGGGGTGGGCGGCGATGGGCGCTCGCTCTTCATGTCTCCGGAGGCGCTGGCAGCCGCCGGGATCACGCCGGGCCCGACGACCGGCGGCACTGGGGTCGTCGCGCTCATCCGCGGCGAGA
>ERZ511473.2001-NODE-2001-length-12784-cov-3.548044_pt1 | contig 12784 bp, 10 predicted proteins | sample MGYA00374947_ERZ511473 | MGnify/ENA primary metagenome ERZ511473 (study PRJEB26303, sample SAMN06343854) | sediment metagenome | isolation source: hot spring sediment | place: Canada: British Columbia | collected 2012-09-26 ... | reverse complement strand
CTCCACATGCCGCAGGAACTCGTGCCCCAGCCCCGCCCCTTGCGCCGCCCCGGCAATCAGCCCCGGGAGATCCGCCAGCACGAACGCGCCCCCCTCCCGGCCCGGGATCGTCACCACCCCCAGCACCGGCTCCAGCGTGGTGAAGGGGTAGTCGGCGATCTTGGGCCGGGCCGCGCTCGCGGCCGCCAGCAGCGTCGACTTCCCCGCGTTCGGCAGCCCCACCAGCCCCACATCGGCCAAGAGCTTCAGCTCCAGCCGTAGCCACCGCTCCTCCCCCGGCTCCCCCTTCTCGGCCAGCCGCGGCGCCTGGCGCGTCGGCGTCGCGAAGTGCTGGTTCCCCCGCCCTCCCTGACCGCCGCGCGCCACCAGCAACGTCTCGCCCGGCTCGACCAGGTCGCCGAGCAGCTCGCCGGTCGTGTCGTCGTACACCACCGTGCCCGGCGGCACGTCGATGACGAGATCGGCCCCATCCCGCCCGCTCTGGTTCTTGCCCCGGCCCGGCTCGCCGGACTCGGCCCGGAAGTGCTGCTGGTAGCTGAAGGCGAGCAGCGTGTTCACCTGTGGGTCGACCCGCAGGTAGACGTTGCCGCCGCGCCCGCCATCGCCGCCATCGGGCCCGCCCTTGGGCACGTACTTCTCGCGCCGGAAGCTGATCGCCCCGTTGCCTCCATTCCCTGCCTTGACGTAGATTTTCGCCCGGTCGTAGAACATCGCTCCCTCGTCGTCGTTCTTCGGTGCTCGAGGCAATGATACCGGCTGGGCCAGGACATGCCCTCCTGGCAGCGCCCGTTACCCGATGGGAGCACCAGCCGGTACGGATGCTACACCGGAAGAATCACGCCGAAGGCGACGCGCGGCCGCTCGCCATCTCGGGGCTCATCTGGCGAAGCGCTCCATGTCGCGGCGTAGCATCGACCGCCGATCAAGAGGTCAGTCCGCGGCACCGGTCTGGGTCCGCTTACACTGCGCCAGAGGTTATGAGCAGCGATCACGGAGGCGGTATGACTCCCCGGCTGTCCTGTCACAGGTTCGCGACACGGCCACCGGACGTGTCTTCCACCACGATCGGAACTTCGGTCACCTGACCGTCCACGATGCGGAAAGCCCGGAGGTCGGGCCGCTCAGGGTCGGCCAGCGAGCAGATCAGGTGGTAGACGTGGGGCCAGTAGGCCGCGAACTCGATATCCGTGCGAGATGGCCTCGCTGGTGTCGCTGGATGCGAGTGGTAGTTTGCTATGTGCTCCAGCCCTTGTGCCTCGATATCGCGTAGCGCGCGGAACAACTCTTCCGGATCCATGAAGTAGCGCTCGGTTGGGAGAAGGGCCGGATCGGCCCCCACCCGCGGCATCAGGTCGCGCTCGGCAAAGAGATCCGCGGCCTGATCGGCCCGGTTCGCGATCTGGTAGACACGCTCGACCAGGTCGCCTCGGCCAGCTAGGAGGCCGCAGCACTCGCGGGGCGCTTCCCGCTGGGCATGCGCGACGATCGCCTCGTAGTGAGGCCGAGGCAGGCGGATCATCGGCCCCCTGCCATCGCCGGGATGATGCCGACCTCGTCGCCCTCGCGCAGCGGCGTGTCGAGCCCTTCGAGCGAGCGCACGTCCCGGCCGTTGACGAAGACGCTCACGAAGCGGCGGAGACGACCGTCGGGCTCGCATATCCGGTCGCGGATGCCGGGAAACTGCGCGTCCAACTTCGCCAGCGCCTCGCTGACCGTCCCCGCCTCGACCTGCACCGATGCCTGCTCGTTGGTGAACCGGCGCAAGGGCGCCGGGATCAAGACTGTGACCGCCACTCTCGCTCCTCTCTCTCGTCCTCGCTACGGCCTACTGCCACAGTTGCGTGCTCAGATACTTTACTCCGCCATCCGGTAGGATCGTTACCACACACCCGCTCGACAACTCACGAGCGACCCGGATGGCCGCCACGATTGCCGCGGCCGCCGACGGGCCGACGAACAGGCCCTCCTCTCGGGCCAGTTGCCGGGCCATGGCGAAGGCCTCGTCGGTGTTGACGAGTTCCAACCGGTCGATCAGCGTGGGATCGTAGATCGCCGGCACCATGGCCGTCGGCAGGTGCTTCAACCCCTCCAGGCCGTGGAAGGCATCGTCCGGCTGCACGCCGATGAGGACGACGTCCGGGTTAGCGTCCTTCAGCCGCCGCCCAGTTCCCATCATAGTGCCAGTCGTGCCGAGCCCCGCGACCAGATGGGTCACTTCACCACCGGTCTGCTCGAGGATTTCGACACCGGTGGTATCGTAGTGCGCTAGCCAGTTCGATGGGTTGCTGTACTGATCGGCATAGAAGTACCGATCCGGCTCGCGGGCGGCTAGCTGGCGGGCTAGCCGGATCGCGCCGTCGGTGCCCTCGTACGGGTCGCTGAAGATAAGGTTGGCACCGTAGGCGAGCAGGATGCGGCGCCGCTCCTCTCCGATGCTCGCCGGGACGACCAGCGTCACCGGGAAGCCCCACGCCGCGCCGATCATCGCATAGGCAATGCCCGTATTCCCGGACGTGGCATCGAGGAGGGTCATGCCCGGGCGCAGGCGGCCATCGCGGCGCGCGTCTTCGACGATCCGGAGCGCGGCGCGATCTTTGACCGAGCCACCAGGGTTGAACCACTCGGCTTTAGCCAGAATCTGCACCTCAGGGCCTACCCCGAGCTGCGCGGGCAATCGCTCCAGGCGAAGCACCGGCGTCCGGCCGATGCGCTCGGTGAGCTGCTCACCCTTGATGCAATGCGCTCGCGATCCCATGACCCCTACCCACTGTACCGGCCTCAATGATGCCAGAAGCGTCCAGGCTGCGTCGCGCAGATCCAGAGCCAAACTGGGTGGCGGAGTACGTGGCTCGAAGACCGCTGTCGCCTCCGGCATCACCTCTAACCCCGGGGTGTAACCGCCTATTCCCAATGGCGTGGTCGGGGCCACTCGAGCTGGATGAGGGTACAATGCACGATACCCGGGAGAACTGCTCCGTACGCCACGACGAGCAACCTTTATTGTCGAGCCGTCTTCCGGTGGCGGCTGGGTTCGATCCCAGCGGGCATAGTACGATAACCTCGGATCGAGGCGGCTGCCGGAAGGGCCAGGGAGGGAATGGGCTCCGGCGCCGGGCGTTGAGGCAGTGGGAGAGGCCGCTCGCGGGTGCAGACGAAAGTCCTCAATGGACGATATCGCCTGGAAGAACTGATCGGTGAGGGAGGGATGGCCGTGGTGTACCGCGGCTACGACCTCGCCCTCAACCGGCCGGTAGCTGTGAAGATCCTGCGCGGCCAATATGGGAGCGATGCCAGCTTTCTCCGCCGCTTCGAGCGGGAGGCCCAGTCCGCCGCTCGCCTCGCTCACCCGAACATCGTCAATGTCTACGATGTTGGTCACGACAACGGCGTCCACTACATCGTCATGGAGTATGTGCGCGGCCAGACCCTGAAGCACCTGATCCTGCGCCAGGCACCGTTCCGGGTCGAAGAGGCTGCGTACGTCGTCAGCCAGGTCGCCGCCGCGCTCGACTACGCCCACCGGCACGGCCTCGTGCACCGCGACATCAAGCCTCAAAACATCCTGGTCGACGAGCAGGGCACGGTAAAGGTCACCGATTTTGGCATCGCCAAGGGGCTCACCGACGCCAGCCTGACCGAGGCGGGCATCGGCATGGGGACAGTGCACTATGTGTCACCTGAGCAGGCGCGAGGCGAACCGGCCACCCCAGCTTCGGACATCTATTCACTGGGTGTAGTCCTCTACGAGATGCTGACCGGCCGCCTTCCCTTCGACGCTGACAACCCGATTGGCCTGGCCATGCAGCACGTCAACGCGCCACCGCCGTCGCCGCGGCAGTACAACCCCGATCTCCCTCCGCCGGTGGAGGCGATCGTGCTCCGCGCATTGGCCAAGGACCCGGCCCAGCGATTCCCTAGTGCCGGGGCACTCGCCGAGGCGCTGTCCCGCTGGCACCAGCAGCCGGCAACGGCCGGCGCTGCCTTTCCTCCACCGGCAGGCCGAGGCTCGAGCGAAGCGACGAGAGCGATGGGTTCTCGAGTCCGGCCGGCGCGCGTGCAAGGCGCTCCCCCTCCCCCACCTCGGGCACTCTCACGCGGCGACGAACTCGGCTGCGCGACCTGGTTGATCGGCTCGGCGATCCTCATCGGCATCGTGGCACTGGTGCTACTGGCCTTTCGGATGGTCGACCTCAACCCTCTGGGCACCGGCACCCAACCATCGCCGACACCGACTGAAGTCGTCGCAGGAGTGGGAACAGCCACCCCCGGCTCGGGCACGCCCTCGCCGGCACCGACCCGCACCGCATCCCCCACTCCCACCCCCACACCGGCGCCAACACCCTCGCCGACGCCCGAAACAGCGCTGGTCCCCCAGTTGCTCGGCTCGACCCTCGAGCAGGCCGAGGCAGCGGCAGCCGTGGGCGACTTTCAGCTCGTGGTCGAGGAGGTGTTCGACAACGTGACGCCGGCTGGGGTTATCTTCGAGCAGGATCCACAGGCGGGCACTCCGCTGCCGAAGGGTTCCGAGATCCGCGTCACGGTCTCTAAGGGGCCAGAGTTCGTCACGTTGCCGAATTTGACCGGCCAGCCATTCACCGACGCCATTCGCCAGATACAGGAACTGGGGTTGAACTACGAGCGGGTCGAGGAGCCCAGCCGTGACGTGGCTGAGGGGCTGATCATCCGGACGGAGCCGTCAGGCCAGGTGCGGAGCGGTGAGACAGTCACTGTCTACGTCAGCGTGGGTGACAAGGTTCGCGTCCCCGATGTCTTCGGAGTCCCTTACCAGCAGGCGAGGCAGCAGCTCGAGCAGGCAGGGCTGGTGGTTCGCAGCGTAACGCCCCAGAGTTGCCAGTACATTCGGAGCCAGGACCCATCGTTCGATTGCCAGAGATTCCCCGACGGCGGTGTCGTCAGCGGGACACTGCAGTGGAACTCCTGGGTACCGCGGGGCTCGGCCATCGACATTGCCTACTATGATCGCGAGGCCCAGGACTGACCTCCAGCATGGGAGTGTGGAAGGGCCACTGAGCGGCGCGTTGTCGGGTCGTCACCCCAGCGGAGCCGTCGCCCGAGGGGCGGCCCGGGTTCCGCTCTCCGTCGCGCGCTGGGCAGGCCACGGGCCATGGTGGCAACGGTGTCCGCGCCCGCGTCGAAGGCGACCGCCCAGGTGAGCGACGAGCATACCCGCCCAGCTCCGCACTCCCGCCTGTGGTCGCTCGCGCCGCTACGCTGCGCGCTGCTGCTGGCCGGTGGCCTGGCGCTGGGACTAGTCGCCGGCTGGCTGCTCTCGCAGTGGTCGCCCGGCGATCGGCTCGTCATCGGGGGGACGGGCCAGGAGCTCAGCGTGCTCCTGGAACTGGATGGCCGGCGGATCGTGATGGGCGGTGGGAGTTCACGCTCCGACCTCGTCGATTTCGTCGATCGCTCGACGCTCCCCTGGGATCGCCAGATCGACCTGCTGGTCGTGCCCGCCTGGGATGAGCAGCATCTTCCCGGCGCCCTGGAGCTGGTGACGCGTGGTCGGGTGCGGCGGCTCGCCCTGCTCGGCCTGCCGGGCAACGAGCCGGCCTGGACTGCGCTCGAGCGTGCGGCCCAGCGGCGCGGAGTAGCGGTCACCTTCGTAGCCCAGCCGCAGCGCGTGGAGCTGTCGGATACGGTCTGGCTCGTGCTGTACCCGGCGCCCGATGGCCGCGAAGCCCGCGGTGGGCACGTTTCGATCCGCCTCGGTGAGGTACAGATCGGCGTAGTGGACGCGGCACGAGGAAACGCAGATCACTGGCGCACGATCGCGCGCAGTCACCTGCTGGTCACGCTTCGGCAGCCGCCCGGTGAACTCGGTCCCGTACCGCTCCTGGCCCGCCCATCGCCTCGGCGTCCCAGCGACTTCGTGCCGATCGAGGCACAGTACGAGCTCGCGCTCGATCGCGGCCGGCGGGTGACCTTTCGGTTCACCGGCCACGAGCTACGCGTCCCGCTCGATGCCGTCGACCGCCCATCGGCACCGCCGGCATCGACACCGTAGCCGCCCTCCGGGACCCAACGAGGAAACGGCGGAGCAGGATCTCACACCCACCAGCGCTTCTCGAGCGGTGTCAGCACCTCGCGGCCGTCCTCCGTTACCAGCACGTCATCCTCGTACGACGCGCTGCCGACCCCTGGCCGCCCCACTGCACGCTCGATCGCCAGCACCATGCCCGGCTGCAGCACCGTCTCGTCGTCAGGCGTGAGCCAGGGTTCTTCCCACCACATGCCCAGCCCGTGCCCCATCGAGGGAAACGTGAGGTTCAATGCCGCTTCTCCAGCGGCATCGAGCTCCTCCTTGGACGCGGCCAGGTGAAACCCGTGCTCCTCCAGCCAGCGGAAGCCCGCCTGCGCGACTTCCCCAGCCGTCACGCCGGGACGCACCGCTGCGATGCTGGCTTCAACGGCCGCGATAGCTGCCTCCAAGATCTCTTTCTGCGCGTCAGACGCCGTGCGGCCGGCCACGGCAGAGCGACCGAAGTCGTAGTAGTAGCCCTCGAAAGCGCCGTACATGTCCACATGGAAGATGTCGCCCAGCTCGAGCTTCCGGTAGTGATCCCACGAGGGTAACCGGCCATAGGCATAGAACCGCGTGTGCGGCCCCGAGGCGACTGGATGATCGTAGATCATGCCGCCCTCGCGGGTGAGCACGTAGAGTGCCTCGGCCATCACCTCGGCTTCCGTTCGGCCTGGCTGGACAGCTTCCATCATTGCGCGGCAGGTCTTCATCCCGATCTCGCACGCCTTGCGGATCACCCGGATCTCTGCCGGCGACTTGATCATGCGCAGTCGGCTGTACAGGTCTTCGCAGTGGATCCACTGGACCTGCGGCAACGCCTCGGTCAGCCTGAGGTACGCCCCCGAAAGCATGTAGTCCCGCGCGATCAGCCCCACGGGCCCCCGAGCCATACCCAGATCTCGGAGAGCAGCAGCCGCAGCGAGCGGTAGATCGAGCGAGACCCGGACATCGTCGACGGCAATCAGATCGTCCCGGTAGTCAGGGATATCGGAGAGCAGTATCCCTTCACCGTCAGCCGTCACGATCAGCCCACTATGACCCCGGCCTGCCCACTTCGGAGGGTTATCCGCGAGCTGGGGGAACGGGGTGTAGTGGTTACTGAAGTAAAGCACCGGGCCGTGCAGATCGACGGTTCCCCCACCCTTCGACCAGATCAGCACACCGGGCAAGCCCCGCTCCCGTAGTAGGGCAGCCAGCTTGCGGCGCCGCTCGATGAACTCATCCTTCGGGATCGCGTAGTCCTCGGTTCGCATCTCCGGCTCCCTCTTCAGTCATCCTTCAGCCCGTGTCTACTCAGGCGGGATCTCGCGGAAGGCGTACTCGATGCGGATGCCGCGCGCTCGCTGGATGTACTTGGCCGCGTAGTACAGCAGCGCCCCGGCGACGAGCACCCCCACTGTGAGTGCCTGCACGTTCGGCAGGTAGCCCAACCCGACGAAGGGGTCGAGCCAAAAGACCGTCTCACAGATGAGCAAGCTGATCAGGCTGAGCGCCCCCACAACGCTCATCACCGGTAGATTGCCGAGACGCCAGTTCACCGGTGACGCCTCGAAGTCCTCGCGCCGGCGGTATGGGAAGAGAATGGCGGCGACAGCGGTGAGGATGAACGAGAGGATCCAGCCGAAGATCCCGACGATACTGTGTAGCACGATGTGCCAGGCATAAAGCGCCAGAGAAATCTCTCCGAGCACCAGGACGACCAGAATCGAGATAACCGGGGTGTGGAAGCGCGGGCTGACGTAGGCGAGCTTCTCCGGCATCAGCCGGTCGAACGACCAGGCAAGGAGAATGCGCGTACTGGCAAGGAAGTTGATCGGCAGCCACACGTATGTCCAGAGTAGGAAGCCGACCCCGAGCAGCAGTACCAGGAACAGGTTCTCGTAGACCATCGCACCAGCCAGCTCGATGAATGTCGGTGTGAAATCGAGTCCGAGCGCTCCTGGGTCGACCGCGCCGAGGTGGCCCAGTAGGTCGTAGCCCGCCAGAAGCTGGAAACCGCCGATCAACAGCACCATCCAGAGTGTGGTGTAGACCACCGAGCCGGGCATACCGAAGATCTGGGCCTTGCGGGCGTTCTTGACCTCACCACCGATGATGCTCGAGGTGATCGCGTAGAGCACGATGTAGAGCGGCAAGCTCAGGCTGAGAAATGTCTGGTACCAGTCGAAGCCCCGCGCCGCGTAGCCGGACTGCGCCTGCGCGATGTCGAGCGCATTCGCCACGCCCCCGGCGGCAGCCACGTACTCGTTGAAGCGGCTGACGAAGTCGGACCGGCCGTTCGTGAAGGCGATGATCGCGGCCACGACGATACCGAGCGTCGCGATCAAGAAGGTAACGTTCTGCACCCGGAAGTACAGTTTGGTGCCGAGGATGAAGATGACCGTAAAAAGCAGGATGAGCGCGCTGCCGGCAAGAAAAATGCCGAGCGGTTCCTACCAGAAGTCGGCAAGCCGGATGAGGTCGGGATTGCCAGTGGTAGCCGCCATCATCCGGAAGAGTGTCGAGAGTCCGTACTGCCCGAAGTAGGCAGCGGGGATGCCGACGTAGACGGTCATCCAGACCAACCAATTGAAGCTGCTGATGAAGCCGAGCACCGGGGAGAGCGTTCGGCTGATATAGACATAGTCACCGCCCGAGCGTGGCATCGCGGCGGCGAAGAGAGCATAGGTCGTCGCGTGCGCCAGGGCCAACACTCCGGCAATTATGGCGCCCCAGAGCATGCTGGCCCCGGTATAGAAGGCTGGCACGAAGAGGATAATGAACATCACTCCGATGCCGATGTTCTGGTTGTTGGTGTTGTAGACGAAGACGTCGAAGAGCGAGATGTCTTTCGTCAGACCAGTTGCCTCGCGCACGAACGTCCGCGGGCCGCCCGGAACGGCGCCGCCAGTAGCGACGGTGGCCATGCGCCCCTCCCCTCAATAATCGACTGATCAGCTCACAGCTTTATGGATCCCGAGAGCCACCCCCTTACGCCACCTTGAATCCTCTCACCCCAACCGAGTCGGCACGCCCCGCTACTCGTCACCCAGATGCCGAAAGGTGACGACTTTTCCTTCTGCACTGCTCGATACAGCACAACTGAGCGCGGTCTGAGGTCGAGAACTACAGCGATTCTAGTGTGGCTCGGCAGAGGGTGTCAATTCATACTCGGGTCTTCGGGTCGAGTGCGTCACGCAGGCCGTCACCGACCAGGTTGAACGCCAGGATGGTCAACAGCAGCGCCAGGCCCGGGAAGAGCGAGAACCAGGGCGCATTGGTCAAGTGCACGGTCCCGTCGCGAATCATCTGACCCCAAGTCGGTGTCGGCGGGCGCACGCCGAGCCCGATGAAGCTGAGGCTCGCCTCTAGCCGGATAGCCGAGGCCGTCCACAAGCTCGCCAGCACCAGGAGCTCACCGACGATATTGGGGAGTATATGCCGGAAGAGGATCCGAGCATCTCCCACCCCGATGGCGCGGGCCGCCTCCACGAAGTCTCGCCGCTTGATCGAGAGCGCCGGGCCGTGGGCGATTCGGGAGAATCGCGGGGTGATCGTCAGCGCGATGGCGATGATCATCTTCCACAGGCCCGGACCGAGCACTGCCAAGATCAAGAGCCCAGTGATCAGGTCCGGGAAGGCGAGCAGCACATCGGTGAGACGCATTAGCCAGGCTTCGGTCCGGCCTCCTCGGAACGCTGCAACGACACCCATTGCCGTCCCGAGGATCCCACCGAGCGCGACCGAGAGCAGTCCTGCCAGCAGCGCGATGCGCGTCCCATAGATCACGCGCGAGAGAATATCTCGTCCGAAGTCATCGCGCCCGAACGGGTACTCGCGTGACGGCGGTTCCAGCCGGTGAATCGTGCTCTGCTCGATCGGGCTGTGCGGCGCAAAGACCGGGGCGGCGACCGCGATTAGGAGCAGGAGCGCGACCATCACCAGCCCAACCAGCGCAGTACGGTTCCGCGCGAACGCCTGCACGCGGCGCCAGCGACGTTCGCGTACCCCTGCGACCGGCAGTTCTCGCGCCACAGCCATCACTCGTACCGTACCCTCGGGTCGACCACGCCGTAGAGCAGATCCGTCACCAGGTTGATCAGCACGATGATGAAGGCATACACGACCATGATCGACTGCAGCATCGTGTAGTCCTTCTGCTTCATCGCGCCGATCATCAGCTTGCCCAGCCCCGGCCGGGCGAACACCTCTTCGGTCAGCACCGACCCACCGATCAGCGAGATCGCGAACAGCCCGATCAGGGAGACCAGCGGGATCATGGCGCTGCGCAGGGCATGGCCGAAGAGAACGACGCGCTCCGGTAACCCCTTGGCCCGCGCGGTGCGCACATAGTCCTCACTCAGCACGCCCAGCACCACCGATCGCGTCATCCTGGTGACGTACGCCGCCTCGATCAGCCCCAGGCTGAGCGCCGGGAGCACCAGCGCGTGAAGATGGGCTCCTGGCTTCGAGAACTCGGCGGCGCCGAGGGCCGGGAACAGCCGCAGCCTGACCGCGAAAAAGTAGATCAGCAGGATGCCCAGGTAGAACGCCGGCACCGAGAGTCCAGCGAGCGAGACCACCCGCCCGACATAGTCCACGGCGGTATTCCGGCGAACCGCCGTTACGATCCCGATCGGGACACCGATCACCAGTCCCACGAGGATCGCCGCGGCCGTGAGCTCGAGGGTATAAGGCAGAACGTGGCGGATCTGGTCGATCACGGGCTGTCCGGTGATCAGCGATCGACCCAGATCGCCACGAGCGAGGTCAGCCAGGAAACGCACGTACTGGACCCAGAGCGGCCGATCCAGGCCCATCCGCTGTCTAAGGGCCTGGACAGCCTCTTCCGAGGCATAGTCGCCGAGCGCAGCGGTCGCCGGGTCGCCCGGTGCCACTCGGACGATGACGAAGATGATCGTCAGTACTGCCAGCAGCGTCGGAATCGCGAGCAGCAGTCGGCGGACGGTATAGCGTACCACGGAGAGCGTCCCCGATCGTTCTTCCTCAGCTTCCTCACGGGTATCGGGCCGGATGCGTCCACGACTTGCCCTTCCGTGTCCTTCAACGCGGGTAGCGCGGCCACTGCTGGGTGTGCCCGGCGCTTCAGGCGAGAAGTGGGGTTGCGTTCACTACTGGGCCGCTACCCGTTGAACACGCATACCGGGTCGAGTGCTCCCCTTACCGCTGAACGGTTGTCTGCTCGGTGAAGCCAGGGTAGAGAGCCAGGCTGGACTTCACCTCGTGCCCGTAGTCGACTGCTTTGGACCGGCCATAGACCTGATTGATGTAGTGCAGCGGAAACCCTACAGCGTCTTGCAGAATCTTGATATTGGCCTGCTTCCACAACTCTTCTTGACGCTCGGGATCGGTCTCGACGCGCGCCTGCTCGATCAGGTCATCGATCTGGTTGTAGTGGGAGAAATTCGTGTTCGGCCTCGGACCGGTAACCACGATCGAGTCCGAGTGGAAGAACTGCGTCAGGTAGACATCGGCGTTCGGGCGGAACGCGATGTAGATCACGATCAGGTTGACATCCTCGCGGATCAGCCGGTGCATGGTCGAGTGATCCACCACATCCAGCTCTACTGTGATCCCGATCTCGCGCAGCTCTTCCTGAAGCACCTCGTAGTTCTTGCGATAGGCATCCATCTCCGACGTCACCAGCGTGAGCGAGAACCCATTACCGAGGCCAGCTTCCGCGAGCAACTGGCGCGCGCGGTCGAGGTCGCGGCCATAAGCAACCCCGGCCTGCTCGGCTTCCTCCTGGGTCAGCCCACCAGGCATGAACTGAGCCGGCACGACCGAAAACACGCTCTCCGCTACCGGTGGGCCGCCGAAGACCGCCAGGTGCGCCTCGCGATCGATCGCGTAGAGAATCGCCTGCCGCACGCGGATGTCATTCAACGGCTCCCGTGCCATGTTGAGATTGAGGAACGCGACCTCGCCCACCCCGAAAACGTCCGCCTGCAGGTTCGGTTCCTGATTGATCTTCTGTACCCAGGTCGAGTCGGCGACACCCCCGACAACGTCCATCTCCCCCGACTTGAGGGCGAGCTCCCGGCTGGTCGGATCGCTCATAAAGCGCACCTGGACTCCCGCTAGCCTGGGCGAGCCGCGGAAGTAGTCGTCGTTCGCTTCCAGCTCCACGCGATCCTTCGACGCGTAGGACTTGAACCTGAAGGGGCCAGTACCGATCGGATGGGTCTTGATTGCCTCGTCTCCCATCGCCTCAACGGCTCGCTGGCTGACGATGAAGCCGCCGTTGTAGTTGGCGACCTTCGGCAGGAAGAGTGTGGGCGAGAGCGGGGGATCTACCGTGATCCGAACCGTGTAGTCGTCGACCTTCTCGAACGTCATCCCCGCGTAGTCGGCCGAGTAGGCCGAGCGATCCTTGTTGGCCGACTTCTGGAGCGAGTAGACGACATCGTCAGCCGTCAGCTCGTAGGACTCGTTCTGCGGACCCGCGTGCCACATGACGCCCTGGCGCAGCGTGAAAGTCCAGACCTGCTTGCCGTCGGCCGTCTCCTCCGGTTCTGGGATCTCCTCCGCGAGATCAGGCTCGAACTCGGAGCTATCGCCCGGCTTATAGCGGATCAGAGCGTTGAACACCATGTCGACGATGTTACGATCTTGCGTAGCGGCAGCGAAATGTGGGTCGAGCGTTGTGATGTCCGCGGCATTGGCGCCATAGTTGAGCACCTGGCGCTCAGCCGGTGGCGGCGTACCAGCCCCAGGAGTCCCCGTCATCGTCGGAGTTCC
>ERZ511473.1995-NODE-1995-length-12848-cov-4.940490_pt1 | contig 12848 bp, 13 predicted proteins | sample MGYA00374947_ERZ511473 | MGnify/ENA primary metagenome ERZ511473 (study PRJEB26303, sample SAMN06343854) | sediment metagenome | isolation source: hot spring sediment | place: Canada: British Columbia | collected 2012-09-26 ... | reverse complement strand
TTTGGGGTAGTCTGGATGCCTTTAGAGGAACTTGGTCGCCTTCGGGTGTACCTATGTCGGGTGTAGGTGTCCTGCATAGATAGACCGATAAGGCTTATGAGGGATAGGAATAGCTGGGCTTCGCAGTATGCCCAGAATCCTGACCAGTTGTTTGGTAGGGGTCTTATCTTGGATAGCATTCTGCGTAGTCGGTGAATCTGTTTGAAGGTGGCTTCGAGAGCGGTTGCGGGCAGGTCGGGTTCGTTCCAGATACCCCAGAATCTGCCTGTCCATTGTGTTGCTTCTGGTGCTTGATTTTGGAGTGCTTTGCGGGTACTTGTCGCGTGTCCTAAGATGTAGACCATAGCCTGTTCTACTCGCTTTATTTCGATCGGGTCTACTCGTGTGCCTGTGATGGCAAGTTGTTCATCGCCTGTTATTTCTGCCCATGCTCGGCTGATAAATTGTCGCAGTTCGTGTAGGTTTTCGTATTTGGTGGTATGGAGGATGATGTGATAGTGTACCATGCCTCGCAATTGGAACTCCATTTTCCAGATTGCGAGCCATTGCCATCCTTTGTATTTGCGTTTTAGTCTGTGTTTGAGGGCGCTGAGGTCTCTCTTGCTATCCTCTACGGTTCTCTGCCTGTATGTCAAGGTGATACCATAGTTATAGCCTTCTCGTAGTATCGGCAGGATCAGAAAGAGCTTTTTGGCGAATCTTGCTCTGCTCTGTTTGCTCCATGTCGTTGATGCTTTTCCTCGTCTGTTTCCTTTGTTTCCTCTCATCGTGTTGGTGTTTGTGTTTGCTCTGACGATTAACTTTGTAAGGCGTAGGTTGCTTGTAAGATGAGAATCAGGATGCCTCTTTTTGGGTGTGTGTTGCTGGTAGGTTTGGCAATAGGGTTTTTCTTTTTGGCAACTATTTATGGCTTCTTTACTTATAAGTACACGATCAAGGGGCGTATTGATGCGCGGACACCAGCTAAGGCTAAGTCTGTTGGGCTTCGTTCTGAACTGGACACGGCGGGTATTCCGTTTGAAGTACCGCAGGGCTTTGTCGTGCGCACGGTGGTGCGCCGACTGCCTTGCGGGAAAGAAACTCGCTATTATGTTGTTCTGCCTCTTGATGAGCCTTGCTCTGAATCCGCTGATGGCGCAGAGCAGTGATAAAGAACTTTCAGCTTATCAGAAGGATCCTTATAACGCGAGGTTGTTCTATGAGGGTGTTAACCCGGATGGGCAGCGTGTTCAGGTTCCTGTTCCTCATGGATATATGAATTTTTATTGGGGTAGTTGGCAACGGCTTTATTTTGCTTATGCTGATTACTATAGTACTATAACTCAGGATGTATTGGATTATTGCGAGCAGTGTTCTGATAGGCTAGCTGCTCATGGGATTTTTCGTGCCTGTACTAACTTTATTCGATACCCTGCGCCTTGAGGTTTATAATGCGCGGGATTTTGCCTATATTGCGCCTTCTGCTGTTCCTTCTGCTATGCGCGGGCTGATGGTTTCTAAGTATTCGCTGGGTGAAGAGGGTTTTCGGGCGTTTAGGAACTTCGGCTTTAAGCTTGTTCAGAATCCTGATGTTGTGATTCGTATTGGTAATCGGGAGCGTTCAGAGATGCATGGATATTATTGGGCGAATGTTCCTTTTGATGTAAAGTACTATTATTTTCAGTATCGTAAATCAAGAGTTTTTACTTATTATGGTTCTGTATGTGGTTCTTTGACAAGAGCAACGATCTCTTTTGTGATTGATATATTTTTTACTGCTTTGACGGATGGTTCTGATGTTGAGAGTAGGAAACAGGCTATTACGAATTTGTTGGATGCTATCATTGATAGTGCGAATGCTACTTTTGAGAGTCTTGGAATGCGCTATCCGATGACGGGGGCTGATAGGAAAGATATAAACCTCGTCACGATTATGCCTGCTGATTATCGGGATTTTATTGACCTGTTTGAGGCTTGCGATCTCTGTGATGTGCTTGAGGGGATTAATTCTCTGGTGGAGGCGTTTGAGTGGGGTACGGATGCTGATTATTGGGATCGCTTGAATTCTATTGAGTTCAATGCGCCTAATTACTTAAGCTGGATTGAGTTTTTCTATCAGCTATGGGATGTTTTTGCGCCTGTTTATCAACCTTGTTCTGAGGTGGGTAGTTCCTTTATACAGGTCGGCAGCGCGGTTGACAATAGACCATTTGGGCAGGTGGACGCTTCTGTTGCTGAATATGTGCTTTTCACGATTTGGTTTGTGTTGCGCCTTCGTAGGCTGATGGTGCAGCTTGTTGATGGGATGTCTGGAGGTGGGCAAGATGATTAGGCAGGTTGTTGATTGGTTCATTGAGATACTGGAGCAGGCTTTTCTGGGCTTCCTCTCGACTATTGACCGGCTGATTCCGCCTGCGCCTTCTATTGAGCATACGCCTCTTTTCGTGCGTCCTTTCCTTGACTTGATCACTCGCTTTATTGCTCTTGACTGGCTATTTTATTACGGGCTTATTCTCGTTTCTATTTATGCTACGATCTGGGGTTGGCGTCTGTTGCGTCATCTTTGGGAATTGATACCTTTCAATTAGTGGAGGGGGCGATGATCTGCGCTTTTGTGGGGTCTCTCGGTGCGGGAAAGTCCTATTCGATGGTGGAGTTGGGTCTAAGATACCTTGCCGATGGGTATCGGGTCTACTCCATTACGCCTGATATTGTCTATGCGGAAACGGTCGATATAGATGATGTGCCTAAGCTGGTTTCATTTGCTGCTGATACTCGGCAGGATAGCGTGTTGTTGATGGATGAGGCGGGTCTCTTGCTGTTCAGCAGGGACTGGGCGCGTGAAGGAATGAAGCCTATCCTTCAGTTCATCATCACTTCGCGTAAGCGTGGTTTTCATATCTTCTACACGGCGCAGTATAAGGCGATGGTCGATAAGGTACTCCGTGAAGTCACTACCGATGTGGTCTACTGTATGAAGTTTGGTCCTTTCGGTTTCAGGTTTTATCATCCGCAGCTGGAGGTAGAGCTGTATCGGTTCAGTCCTCATATCTGGAAACTGTATGACTCTACTTCTGGATTGAGGCGGGGTGTTTCTTTTCAGCAGGCAGTTGATGAGGGAATACGTAGAGCGGTTATGGCTATAAAGGCTAAGCATGCTCTGAAGGGGAAGAGCGTCGATTTCGATTTCAAGATGGAGGGCTAACATGCTCACGGTAGAGGATCTGCTGATGATTATTGCTGGAATACTCTGCGCAATCGCTTTCCTCATCGGTTTGAGGAGGTAGAGGATGGAGGCTTTCGTGGCTGGACTGGCTGGAGGGCTGTTGTTTGGACTATTCGGATGGATGTTTGGATCCATCCTTGAGATGGTTCGGCGTGCTGCTGAATAGGAGGTGAAACGATGATGGTCTTGGTGAATCGGAACGGGTTTGTGCAGGAAGCGGTGGAGGTGGACGCCTTCACGGCTTGTGTGTTGTCTGATAAGAAAATCGGGCTGACGCTTTATACTCCTGGGAGAGAGGTCTTTTTGCGCCTCTCTCCGGGGGAGTATAGGCGCTTTCTAGAGGCTATTTATAGGCAGCTGGCTTGGGTGGAGCTCAAGGAATCGCCTGATTTCTAAGAATCGACGCACCCAGGTCAGCGAGCCGATTTGCCCCCAGCCCCGCGCCCGATGCATAGGCGCGCGGGGCTGCCCCCAAATCGAGCGAGCGCAGACCACGCACTCAGGTTGCGTCGGCGCAGGATGCCCTTTTGCACGCGCGAGCACGGCCTAAACGCACGCAGCTTCCGTATGGCACGCAGCCCCTGCCTTCCTGCGCCGCGCCACGCAGTACCCTCTCGCCTTGCAGCCCTTTCTCGCCACGCAGCCCTTCTGCGCTATGCAGCCTTTAGGGAAGTGTGCCCTTAGGGCGCGGAGGCACGCGCCAGCGTGCCCCGCGCCTCTCGGGCTTGTATTAATGGTGCATATTCGGCCGCTGGCACTCTCTGAAGATTTCATTGAGGATATAGGTGGCGATCCGAATCAGGGCTTGATGGTGCTTTTTGCCCTCTTTTCGTAGGCGTTTATAGAGGCGGTTCCAGCGGTTTAGCGGTCTTATGGCTCCGCACGCTAATTGATACAGGGCGGTGCGCAGGTGTTTATTGCCCTGTAGTCCTTGCCTTTTGATTTGGTTGCCTGACTGGGCTCTCTGGTCGTAGAGCCCTGCGTATCTTCGCAGGGTTCTGGCGTTTCTCCAGCGTTCTAATGGGGCTATATGGACGGCGATTTTGATGATGGTATTTTGGGCTTCTGGGTAGAGGACTAAGAGGGTTTCGTAGAGACGGCTTGTGATGGGATGGTTTTGGACGGCTTTTCTGGCGCGTTTCCAGGCTTGGTTCTCTAAGTGTTTGAGTTCCTTCAGGAACTCGCTGTTTTTCAGCTGGACTTGGTAGCCTGTTGCTTCGGCGTTCTTGAGCAGGATTTCGGTTCTTACTCGTTCGCGGGTGAACTGTTCGGCTTTGTAGACGATTCTTCGCAGTTCCAGGACTTCTTGGAGGTCTTTGTAGGGGATAAAGCGGGGGCTGTTCAGTTCGGATTGAATTTTGAGCAGTTTGGCGATGGCGGTGGCGTCGTGGAGGTCGTTCTTATCGCGGTTGCCTACTACTCTTTTATCGGCGCGGATGCCCTGTGTGCGGTAGATGGAGACGCTTGGGGTGTATTTCAGGGCTTCGTCGAGCCAGGGTTTGGCTAATGCGCCTGTCCATTCGGCGGCGATGTGGTCTCCCTCCTTGAGGATGGAGGCGAGCTGGGTGGGTTTCTCCAGGATCTGGATTTGGATTTGGTCTTCATCCAGAATGGCAATGACGGTTGTGCTTTTGCCGATATCCATGCCGATGTATCTCATCGTTCATCCTCCTTGCGTTTGATTTTGACGGATGGGTAGAATCGGGGTGTGGATAGGCTCTTTATTGAGGGGATTGAGTTCTATGGCTATCACGGTGTGCCCGATGCCGAGCAGCAGGTCGGGCATCGCTATCGCGTGGATGTGGTGCTGGAGCTGGATCTGGCACAGGCGGGGCGTACGGATCAGCTGGAACACACCGTGAACTACGGGGAGGTGGCGCGACTGGTGCTGCAGATCGGCACGGGGCAGCCGGTACGCCTGATGGAGAGGCTTGCCGAGCAGTTGTGCCAGGCGATTCTGGAACAATTTCCCCGCGTGCAGCGAGTGCAGGTGCGCGTCGCCAAACGCCTGCCCCCAACAGGTACCGTCGTTGAGCAGGCGGGTGTGGAGCTCCGTCGGGAGCGCGAGGCAGGCAATTCGTGGTAGGAGCCAATGACGCACTTGGAGACCCGACGGCTGATTCTCACGGGTGACCCTGCGCACGATGCACCCTTGATTGAGCAGGCAGGGGCGGTCATTCGCGCAGGGGGACTGGTTGCCTTCCCCACCGAGACCGTGTACGGGCTGGGCGCCGATGCGCTTAATCCCGATGCTGTGCGCCGTATCTTTGAGGCGAAGGAGCGCCCCCCCTGGGACCCTTTGATTGTTCACGCGATGGATCTGGAGCAGCTGCGCCTGCTGGTGCAGGAACTGCCCCCGGCAGCGGAGCGGCTCGCGCAGGCACTGATGCCCGGTGCGCTCACCCTGGTGTTGCCTAAGGCGGCGCGTGTGCCCGATCTGGTAACGGCGGGTCGCCCCACAGTTGCCGTGCGCATTCCTGCGCATCCTGTGGCGCAGGCATTGATTCGGGCAAGTGGAACCCCTATCGCCGCGCCCAGCGCGAACCGTTTCGGTCGCCCCAGCCCCACCAGTGCAGACCATGTGATGGCGGACCTGGCAGGGCGCATCGAGCTGGTGCTGGACGCAGGAGCCACCCCTATCGGCGTTGAATCGACTGTGCTGGACTTGACCACGCAACCGCCCACCATTCTGCGCCCGGGTGGCGTGCCGCGCGAGGCGATCGAGCCGTTGATAGGGCGTGTGCGCCTGCTGGAAGACGCGTTGCCCGAAGGACAGCCTTTGCCCTCGCCGGGCACCTCACCCCGCCATTATGCCCCCAATGTGCCGCTGCTGCTTTGCCCACCTGAACCCGAAGCGTTCGCTACCGCCGTGCAGGATGCACTCACCATGTACGAAACCATCGGCGCCATGACACCCAACCACTGGACGCTGGCAGAAAGCCGCCGCGTTCTCCGCTATGCATGGGGCGACTGGGGCGACTGGCAATCGCTGGCGAAGCGACTGTTTGAAGGGATTCGCTGGCTGGAAGCCCAGGGAGTGCAGGCGATTGTATGTCCTTTGCCTCCGCCGGAACAGCTTGCGCTCGCCATTCGTGACCGACTGCTGCGTGCCGCCACACCGCGGCCCGATCGTGAAACTCCGCTGTGAGGCTTCTTGTGCACGGCATGCCGTGCCCCTACTCACTCACTCCGTCTTGACGGGGCCATTCACCCCGACCCGTCTCCAGTGGGGAGAGGGAGGGTGGACTCGTAGCGCATCGGGTTGTAGCGTTGATAGCCTTTGGGTGGGAACATCGCTTGGGATTCGGGGTTGTCGGCGTACATGCTGCGCCCGTGCCGAACGAAATACTCGAACTCGTCGCGATAATGCTGAATGAAGGCACGGATGGGCCAGGCGGCGGCGTCGCCTAACGCACAGAAACTGCGCCCATCGATGTGGTCGCAAATCTCCAGCAACAGGTCGATGTCCTGCATGCGCCCTTTGCCCTGCAGGATGCGTTCCAGAATCTGCACCATCCAGCGCGTGCCTTCACGGCAGGGGGTGCATTTGCCACACGATTCGTGCGCGTAGAACTCCGCGGTGCGCCACGCGAAATGCACGATGCAGGTATGCTCGTTCAGCACGATGCAGCCCCCTGAACCGACCATACTGCCCTTTTCCATCAGCTCCTCATAGCCGATAATGGCGTCCTCGCACTTTGCAGCGGGCAGGATGGGCATCGAGGAGCCGCCTGGAATGATGCCTTTGAGTTTGCCCCCTCGGATGCCCCCTGCCAGCTCGATCAGCTCCATGAGAGGCGTGCCGAACTCGATCTCGTAGTTGCCCGGCTGGTTCACATGCCCGCTGACGGAGAAAATCTTGGTGCCTCGGCTGTTCTTGGTGGTCGCGCCGTACTGGGCATACCATTCGCCCCCGTTCAGAATGATATGGGGCACGCAGGAGAGGGTTTCGCAGTTATGGATCAGGGTTGGGCAGTCCCATACACCGGCAATGACAGGCAGCGGCGCGTGGGGGAACTTCAAGCGTGGCATGCCGCGCTCACCCATCAGACTGGACATGAGCGCCGATTCCTCGCCACACTCATAGGAACCTGCGCCCATATGAATGTAGATGTCGTGGTCAAAGCCGCTGCCGAGAATGTTGGGGCCCAGATAGCCCGCGCGATACGCCTGATCGAGCGCGCGGCGCACCTTCCGCGCACACTCTACATATTCGCCACGAATGTAGATATAGCCCGTGCGCGCCCGTATCGCATAGCCCGCGATAATCATGCCTTCGATAAGCTGATGTGGTGCGCGGAACATGAGCTCGAAGTCTTTGAAGGTGCCTGGCTCGCCCTCGTCCGAATTGCATATCACATAATGGGGCTTCTCGTCGTCCTTCGGGATGCCGTTCCACTTGATCCATGCGGGGAAGCCCGCCCCTCCGCGCCCACGCAATCCCGATTTTTTGATTTCATCGATGACCGCCTGGCGGTCCATCTGCAATGCTTTACGCAGTGCCTGATAGCCGCCGTGCGCCTCGTACACATTGATTTCCTCGTAATGCGGAATCTGTCGACATTTGAGCAGCAATCTAACTTCGCCCACGATTGGTCCTCCTTCGCCTCGACTTTCGCTGAGAGCATGATACCTTGTGCTGGAGATTCAGCGCAAAGTGAGCCGTTCGAGATGGGCTAATCGTTGTTGCAGGTCGGGGTGAATGCCCGCCGTGCCATCACGCGGGAGGCCGCGCAGGGCAGCGACCTTCCGCAGCGCGTTTTGCATGGCGTCTGCACCATACTGACTAACGGCGAAGGCATCGGCTTGGAGTTCATGGCGACGGCGAAGCCATCTCATTGGCGCTGCCATGCCGGCGATGAGCGTTGTCAGCAGAAGCAGGTGGCTCCATGCGGGCATACGCTGCCAGAGCGGCGCTGTGCCGATCATCAGACCCCATGCCGCCCCCAGCTCCAGCAACCACAGTCGCCACAGTCGTCGCCGCTGCGCCAAATGAGCAATCTCATGCGCCAGCACAGCGAGCGCCTCGCGCTCCGTCAAATGGGAGAGCAGGTAGTCCGTGATGGCGATGCGCCCACCGCTCAAGGCAAAGGCGTTCGCCATCCGCACTCGTGTTCCGTCCAGCACGAGTAGCTCACGCACCGGCACATTGAGTTCTCGCCCCATTCGTTGCACCTCCTGTTGCAGAGGTTGCGCCAGTGTGAGTGCACGCCTTGGCAGCATCTGCCCGCGTCGTATATACAGTACGCCAAGTGCGACGCCCGCAACCCCTATCGCGCCCATCAGCAAGCGGTCGCCCGCACCCATCCCTGGCGCTGCATGAAAGGCGGAGACCACCGCAAGCAGAATCAGCGCTCCGGCAATCAGCGGCGCAAGTGCATCGAACACCAGCCCCACACGCAGGCGTAAATACTCTCTCGGTATAAGAGTCAGCCCGCGATGGGCACGCTCCCACCCATAGAGCCGCCAGAACAGCAAAGTGAACTCGGTGAGCACCAGCATGAAGCCGAAGCCCAGGGCAAGCGCCAGTTGGGGTTCGTTGAGTGAGGCACGACGAGAAAAGACCCACACCATTAACCAGCTCCCCTTCAGCAGTAGCGAGAGCCAGAGCAGCGGTTTCAAGCGAAGTGGTGACCGGATGCGGGTCGTGCATCGCCACCCCCAGAACAGGATAAGTAGGGAGCTTGCTATCCATCCAATCGTCAGCACCACATCAGCAGATTATCGGGTGAACTCCTGCTCCACCCGCAGCATCTCCAGGAGCGGTTGGAGATGGGCTTGCGCCTCGAGGTTCCACAGGAAGTGCAACACTTCATCCTGGCGTGCGGGCGGAAGCGCCCAGTCGGTGAGGCGGCGGAATTTCGCTTCCACTTCCTCGTCGCTCATCGGGTTGCGGGCATGCCCGCGTGGGAAGGTGTTCTGCTCGGTCCGTGATGTTCCGTCGTGCAAACGCAGCGTGATTCGGTTTGGAATCCCTGCAGGATAGCCTGCATCGAGCGCAGGATCGTGGCGCACACGAATTCTTTGCAGGAAGGCGAGCAGCGAAGGGTCCGTATAGCGCGACGGCGCAAACGAGTCGAGGTCGATCTTACCGTCGAGCAGCGCAACCCCCACAATATAGGGCAGACTATGGTCGGCTGTTTCGCGGCTTTTGGGCGCCCATTTCTCGGGTTCGCTGCCAATGATGGAATAGCTCGCCTCAAAAGTATCGATCTCCACCGCTTCAATCCGCGATGGGTCGCCTCCAATCTGTTCACGCAAGGCGAGCGCTGCCCAGACTGCACTCTGTGCGTGATACTCCACGGGGAAATATTTGATATAGGTCTCGTTAATCATAAAAGGACGCCCTTCCTCGCCGCCCAGTGCGCCCAGAGTGAACTCGCCGGCAACCTGCTTCATAAAGCCCATCTTGCCCTCAAAGATTTCGGAGGGTCCCGTCATGCCGTGTTTAGCGAGCCAGCTGGCGAACACGGCGTGCCGACTGGCATTGGCGAAGGCACATCCCTTCCACATGGAGAGTTCACCCACGCGCGTCTGGCGCATCGCTATTCCGGAGACGCCCGCGATGCTCATGGCATGGCGCGTCGCTTCCGCGTTCAGCCCCATCAACCGCGCCGCTGCCGCCGACGCCGAGAATAGCCCATAGTTCACATGGTCCCAGCCGCGCGCCCGCAAGCTGGCAGCGTCGCAGAGCCGGCACTGAATCTCGTATGCTAACACTGTCGCCACGATCGCCTCCCTGCCCGTGGCGCTTTCCGCTTCGGCAACCGCCCAGACCGCCGCCAGATTGTCGCTGGGATGGGCAGGCTCTTTCGACAGATAGGTGTCATTATAATCCAAGTAGCGAATGAGCAGCCCGTTCGCAAAGGCAGCCCAATCGGGCGAAGCTTTGTGCGAGGTGCCCAGAATAGTGGCGCCATAGGGGCTGCTCACCTGCGTCGCAACGCGGCGCACAAGGTCGGCGGTCTCGCTACGCCACGCACCAAACGCGCAGGCGATCGAATCGATCCACCGTCGCTTCACTTCATGCACCGTTTCCGGCGGCAGCTGCTCGTAGCGCAACGCCGTTACATAGTGTGCCAATCGTTCTGCAAGAGTCATCGTTCACACCTCTGTTCGTTAGACCAACCACCGCTTATGTCCAGCAGTGGTATTATTTCGATGCGTATAGCGACATTCCTGCCAGTTACCAATGGCTTGCGGAAAGGCAAAGGGATAATTTTGTAAGGCACTGTTCGCAATCAGCAGGAATCCCCACCCGCCTCACGAATCCCTCACCCAGCAAGGAGGTGAGAACCCGACCGTGGAGCAACCAGCGTTCGGAGCGCCCTCCTGCCTTGCCCAGCCATTTTGAGGCGCGGGTGGCGCCAGCGGCGCGGCGTATCGCCGTGCCGACTTGAAGTCGATCCGCTTCCCAGGTGAACCGCCTGGGGGCGATGGGGCGGTAGGCGGCGTGGTTCAGGGCAAGGGTGCGCTTGCCTTGCAGGGCTGCTCGGATTGTTCGAAAATTGAGCTGGTCAGCGAGCAGTTGTTGGCGTCTTCTATGAGGCTTGGTCTGCTTTTGAACTCAAAACGCCCGTTTCGTCCCCCTCTTGACAAACCCTGCAGGATGTGCTATAATAGGAGCGAACTTTTGGCGAAGGAGGCGTTGACGATGCGACGAAGGAGTTTGCGTTGGGTGCGCCAGCTGTTGGCGCGGAAGAGAATGGCGAAAGCGTTTGCTGCTGTGTTGTGCGTGTCGTTGATGGTGCCGCCGCAGTTCGGGGTGGCAGCCGAACTTGCCCGTACTCGCTCTATGCGGGGGGGGGGGTAAATAGTGTCAACAGTTTGATTGCAACCAGTCTGCCCTCGTTCTTCTCGCTGACCCCGCTCAACTTCTCCGCGCTGCTTCCTATCCCGTGTCCGCCCGATGTGCCGACCATGACTTTGCCTAACGGCGACGCGAACCGAGACGGCATCATCGACGATGCCGACTACGACCTTGTAGACACCAATCGGGGTGTGCCTGACCCCGACCCGCGGGCCGACCTGAACGGGGATGGGGGGTCAAAGACGACGATTTAGCCATCGTGAAAGCCAACATGGGACTTGTGAGTGATACCCCTTGGCAGGGCAACTTCCTTGAGCCGACGGGCTGGTATGTGCTGCAGTTTGCCGTGCAACTGGGCGATTATGGGGGCAACCCAGTAGGGCTAAGCGCGTCGGTGCGCCTGCAGGATACGGTGTCAGGCGCCATCTATGCCACGACGGTCTCTTTCACCCACCCGCTGGAGGTGGTGTCGGTGCGGGTGCCCACGCCGAATGCCTATGTGGTGCAGGTGGTGCGCCCCGAAGGAGGCCGCTGGCTGACGATTACGCGCAAAGAGGTGCAGGCGACCGCGCCGGCGCCGTTGACCTATGGCGCGCCGTTTGCTTGGCAGGGGAGCTTCCCCGTGCCGTATGGGGTGCTGAACCCTGCGAACGGAAACCTGATGATTGGTCTGGGGCTGTTTGCGTGGGGTGGTCAGGCAGGGGTCGCCTTTGGCTTGACCTACAACGCGCAGGATAGCCGCGCAGGCGTGCTGGGGGTGGGATGGCGTCATCGTTATGAGGCGCGTTTGGATTTGAGCCGTCTCCCGCTGGTGGTGCTGAATGAACCCGATGGGCGTCAGCTGGAGTTTGTGCAGCAGCCGGACGGCTCCTTTACCCCGATGAAAGGGGTCTATGCGGTGCTGCGGGTGAAAGGGGGTCAGTATGAGTTGGTTCGTCCGTCGCAGGTGCGCTGGGTGTTTGATGGGGACGGGCGATTGGTGGCGGTTCGGGATTTGCACGATCAGGGGGTGTCGTTGGCATATAACGCTGCGGGGCAGCTGGTGCGTGTGGAGGATACGACGGGGCGCACGGTGGAGTTGAGTTATTACGCGGCGGGTGATGTGGTGCCGGGCACGAATACCTTAGTGCCTTCGTCTTGGTGCGGGCATCTGAAGCAGGTGCAGGACGCTTTGGGGCGGGTGTGGCAGTTCACCTATTACCCGTTTCCGACCACCAACGGCGGACTGGAGTTTCCTGAGGGGGATAATTCAGCGAGTGTCTACCTGCGCGAGGTCATTTGGCCGAGCTTGACTTACGCGAATGAGCCTGCGCAGAACGGCAAAAGCTTCTCGTTCCGCTATACCGCGGGGCGTCTGACCTGGGTCAAGGATCGGGAGGGCTATCAAGTAGAGTATCTTTATGATGGGCGCGGGGAGAGCGCGGGTTATAACTACTGGGGGAAAGACCCGAACATTCCGGGGGGCGGCGGCTTGCGAGCGCCGTGCGCGGTGCCCGTGGTGCGTCCCGAGTTGCTGGGTGGAGTGGGCAAAACGGTGCAGTTCGGGATTAGCCAGCGCACCAATGGCACCTTCGCCTACCTGACCTATCAGTATGACGCGCTGGGGCGCCTGATGCGGGTGATCGACCCGTTGAACCGCACCACCCAGCTGGGCTGGAACCGTCTGTACCAGTTGAGCGGGGTGCAAGCCCCCTCTGGCGCCACGACCCAGTTCTGCTGGGACGAGCGCGGCAACCTGACGCGCGTGGAAGACCCCCTCGGACGCTGGGTGGAGATGGAGTACACCGCCCTCAATCGGCTCAAGAGTATCCGCGACGCACTCACCCCACCCAA
>ERZ511473.1989-NODE-1989-length-12882-cov-3.155642_pt1 | contig 12882 bp, 11 predicted proteins | sample MGYA00374947_ERZ511473 | MGnify/ENA primary metagenome ERZ511473 (study PRJEB26303, sample SAMN06343854) | sediment metagenome | isolation source: hot spring sediment | place: Canada: British Columbia | collected 2012-09-26 ... | reverse complement strand
GGCGTCGGCGAACGACCCCTCGATCAGCGTCCCGCCCTTGTTCTGCGGCTCCTGGTACTGGAAGGTCGCTGGGCCGAGCTCGGCGGTACCGGCCGGCGTCTCGGCCGGAGCCGCGGTCGGCGAAGCCGCGGGGGTTACCCCGCCAGGCGCAGCAACGGTGGGGGATGCCGCTGGCGTCGCCTCCTCGCGCGCGCAGGCGGCCAGCAGCGCTGACATAGCAGAGGCGCTGACGCCCAGGGCCGCAGCCCGCCGCAGCATCTGCCGGCGGCTCAGCCGGCCACGCATGACCTGCCGAAGCAGCTTGTTCTCTTCCATCCGCTCCATCATGGTCATCCTCCTCACTCCTGTTCGCGCGACTCCGCAGCGAGAAGGCGCTGCGACTGCACTACCGGGTTACGCTCTGGCAACCCGCTCGAGCAGCTCGCTCGTCGATAGGCACTCCTCCCTTCTCGTCTCTCTCCGGCGTATGGGAAATCCAACAGTGCCACAGTCACTGGACGGCTCGGAACCAGCGGGATAGCCGCGGGGGTGGAGATTTCCCATCGTGAGGGGGTGACGATTGCTCCGCGCGTGTGCCGCTGATATGGGGTTGGGGCGGCTGACACGTCCGCGACACCCCTGGGGAATGCCGAGAAGACGCGGTCCAATCGCAAGCGTCGAGGTGCGAGGCGCCGGTGATCGGCGGTGAGGGCTACGACGGTCCTGAAGGGCACGAGCTCCGCAATCGGTAGCGGAAACCGAGAACGAGACTGCGATGAGGCGATATCTGGTCCGCCGCCCATTAGTATTGCTCTCGCGCCGGCCATCAGGTCGCGTCGTAACCAGCTCCGCGCGGTCCCGGTTGTGGGCCGGACGCGGCCGGCTTCGCCTACCCGTGGTGGAACCTCCCCACAGTTATGCCGTTTGACTGAATCATAGCCTCATGCCTGATGATACCACGATACCAGATACTGTCAATAGCACGGCCGAGCGACAGCTTGACACGGAGGCCGATCTCCCGGTACGCTTAAGGCGCACGTGCCCGGTGGCGGGTGGTGAAACGGTATCACAGGGGCCTTTGGAGCCCTTGTTCCAGGTTCGAATCCTGGCCCGCCAGCCTGGTGGTACGTCGGGAGCGCCGGTCAGCCTGCTCTCTGGCCGGCTCGAAGAGCGAACGTGAGACCTGACGAACCGACAGACTCAGCACACCCTACGCTGGCCGTGGTGGTCCTGGCCGGCGGTCTGGGCACGCGCATGCGGTCGAGAACGGCAAAGGAGCTTCAGCCCCTGGCCGGCCGGCCGCTCCTCAGCTACGTTCTCGAGGTTGCCGAGGCAATCGAGCCGGCGCAACGAATCGTGGTCCTCAACCCAGCGAAGCGCGCTGTGCTGGAGATCTTGCCGCCTGGGTGGCAGGTCGCCTGGCAGGAGCAGCCGCTGGGTACCGGCCACGCCCTGGCGCAGGCACTCCCGCTGCTCGCTCCGGGCATCCACCGGGTGCTCCTCCTCTTCGGCGATCACCCGTTGCTGACTCCCGCCGACCTGCGACGGCTCCTCAGCGAGGTTGAGGAGCGTTGCCCTGCTGTGGCGGTGTTGACGACTGTGCTCGAAGACCCGGCTGCCTACGGTCGTATCCGTCGCCAGGATGGCCGGGTGGTCGGCGTGGTGGAGGCCCGAGAGGACACGACGAGCTACCGGGGCCCGGTCGAGGTCGTGAGCGGTGCCACCTGTTACGACCGGCGCTGGCTCGAGGAGGCACTACCGCGGCTGGAGCGCAGTCCCTCCGGCGAGTACTACCACACCTGGCTGGTCGAGCTGGCCGCGCGCACGCCCTGGTCAGCAGAGCCGGCGATCACCGTGCCGGCGCCTCCGGAGACGGCGCTGGGCGTCAATGACCGGTTCGATCTGGCCCGGGCTGAGGCGATCGTCCGGAGCCGAGTGGCCGAGCGGCTGATGCGCGCCGGGGTGGCGATCGTCGACCCGAGCACGACGTTCATCGACGCGACGGTGGAGATCGAGCCGGACGCGCGCATCGAGCCGTTCACGATCATCAGCGGGCAAAGCTGGATCGGCGAGGGGAGCCGGATCGGGCCGCACGCGGTCGTGCGCGACAGCCGGATCGGGCCGGAGTGCGAGGTGCTGGCCTCAGTGCTCGAAGAGGCGATCCTGGGGAGCCGGGTACACGTCGGCCCCTATGCGCACCTGCGACCGGGTACTCGAGTGGCCGACGACGTGCATATCGGTAACTACGCCGAGCTGAAGAACGCCCGGGTGGGCCGGGAGACGCGGATCGGTCACTTCAGCTACATCGGCGATGCCGAGCTGGGTGAGCGGGTGAACATCGGGGCCGGTACGGTGACCTGCAACTTCGACGGGGTAGAGAAGCACCGCACGGTCATCGAGGATGACGCGTTCGTCGGCAGCGATACGATGCTGATCGCGCCGGTGCGGGTTGGCCCGGGCGGGCGTACCGGCGCCGGTAGCGTGGTGAATCGAGATGTACCGCCCGGGGGGCTGGTCGTCGGGGTGCCGGCGCGACCGATCGCGGCGCGGCGAGCCCGGCGCCGGCCAGAAGTGCGGGGAGAGTGAGCAGGTGGAGGGACGTCTGCAGATCTTCGCCGGGAACTCCAATCCCCGGCTGGCGTGCGCGATCACTAACGTGCTGGAGGTGCCGCTGGGCCGGGCGGAGGTCAGTTCCTGGAGCGACGGCGAGACGCGGGTGAAGCTGGAGGAGAATGTCCGGGGCTCGGACGTCTTCGTGATCCAATCGCTCTGCTCGCCGGTGAACCAGCACATCATGGAGCTGCTGATCATGCTCGACGCCGTGCGGCGGGCCTCGGCCGCCCGGATCACGGCCGTGATCCCCTACTATGCCTATGCTCGCCAGGAGAAGAAGACCGCCGGGCGCGAGCCGATCAGCGCCAAGCTGCTGGCCAACCTGCTCACTACCGCTGGAGCCGATCGAGTGCTCACGCTGGACCTGCACGCGCCGGCCATCGAAGGCTTCTTCGACATCCCGGTGGACCACCTGCGGGCTACCCCGATCCTGGCCGCGCACTTCCGCCGGCTCGGCTGGCAGGATTTCGTGGTCGTCAGCCCGGATGCCGGAGCGGTCGCCCGCGCCGACGAGTTTCGCCGGCGCGCCGGTGGCAGCCTGGCCATTATCTCCAAGAAGCGGACCGGTCTGGAAACGGCCGAGATGCTGGAGATGGTCGGGGAGGTTGAAGGCCGGGACGTCGTGGTGGTGGACGACATCGTCTCGACCGGCGGCACGCTGCTCAAAGCGGCTGAGTTGCTGCAGGAGCGCGGCGCTCGCCGCATCTACGCGGCCACGATTCACGGCGTCTTCGCCGACCATGCGCTGGAGAGGATCGAACGCTCGCCGATCGAGAAGGTGTTCGTGACCGATACGATTCCATTGCCGGATGGCGTGGTGACGGAGAAGGTCGAGGTCCTGACGGTGGCCCCCTTGCTCGCCGAGGCCATCATGCGGATCCATAAGGATCTCAGCATCAGCGCGCTCTTCACCTGAGACGCGCCTGCCGTCGCCCACGCCGCACGGGGCACTCGAAAGCCCTCGCCGGAGGACGCGAGCGGTGGTGAGGCCCCAGGAGTTGAGAGGATTTGAGTAATACCGTCTGGTTCGATCTGAGCGTCATGGTCGTGGCAGCGCTGCTGCTGGCGCTGGCTGCCCTAGCTGAGGCGAGTTGCGCGTTGCCTGGCCGCCGCTCTCTCCGCGAGCTGTTGACCCTCTTCGCCGAGTACCCGAGACAGAATGGACTTGATTTGCAGCGGCTCCAGGCGGCGCGGGCTGGGGTGCAGACAGTCGAGCTGCTGGGTGCTGGGCTGTTTGCCCTGGCCCTGGCCGATCTCCTGCGGCGTGAAGCTCCCCAGTACGCGCTGGCCGTCGGCTTCACGGCGCTGGTCGTTGTCATCGCCGTTCTGGGCCGGGCGCTGCCCGATCTCTTGCTGCCGCCCGACCTCGCCGCGCCGCCCGTCTGGGCGCAGCGGCTGGCCACGGCGCTGGCCACCATCGCCGCGCCGCTGCTCTGGCTGAGCCGGATCATCCGTCGGGTGCTGGGGCTCGTTCTGCCTCGGAGAGCGCCAGCTCCGGTCGCCGAGTTCGCCCCGGTGGCCGATGCCGAGCCGGCGGCCGCCGTCGAGCAAGAGGCCGAGGAGGAGCAGATCATCAGCCGGGTCCTGCGACTCGAGCGCTCGACGGCGCGCGACATCATGGTTCCGCGGATGGACGTGGTGGCCGTGCCGGCGGACACGCCGGTCTCGGAAGTCGTCGAGCTCGCCCGGCAAGCCGGCCACTCCCGGCTCCCGGTCTACCGCGGCAGCATCGACAGCATCGTCGGCGTCGTCTACATCAAGGATCTGCTCCGCTTCATCGGCGAGTCGGCGAAGGAGGTCACCGCGGTCGAGGTGATGCGGCCGGCCTACTTTGTCCCCGAGTCCAAGCGGGTCGACGAGCTGCTGCGCGATCTCCAGCAGCAGCGGGTGCACATGGCCATCGTGGTCGATGAGTTCGGGGGCACAGCCGGCCTGCTGACCATCGAGGACGTGCTGGAGGAGATCGTCGGCGAGATCCAGGACGAGTACGACACCGAGTCGCCACTGATCGAGCGAGTGGGAGCCGACGAGGCGATCGTCGACGGCCGGATCAGCCTGGACGAGGTGTCGGACATCTTCGAGGTGCGCCTGGAGGACGAGGAGACGACGACGATCGGTGGCCTGGTGCAGCGCCGGTTAGGCCATATTCCCCAGGCTGGCGAGCGCGTCGAGATCGATGGGCTGCGCATCGAGGTGCTGAGCGTCGACCGGCACCGGGTGCGCAAGCTGCGAATCGTGAAGCCGCCGGTGGCCGAGGACGCCAGCCCGGCAGCGAGCGCGAAGGCGTCGTAGCCCGTGTGGCGAATCGAGTGGCACGACCGGGTCACCTCGACGATGGATCTGGCGGCCGAGCGCGCCGACGCAGGCGAGCCGGCGGGGCTGGTCGTCGTCGCTGAGGAGCAGACGCAGGGCCGGGGACGACACGGCCGGCGGTGGGACGCGCCGCATGGCACCTCGCTGCTCTTCACGGTGCTCAGCCGGCCGCCGCTGGCGCTGGTACAGGACGAGCTGCTCTCGGTGCGGGTGGCCGAGCGCGTGGCGGACGCCATCGCGCGCCTGACCGGGCTGCGGGCGGCGATCAAGGAGCCGAACGACCTGCTGGTCAACGGTCGGAAGCTCGCCGGCATCCTCCTGCAGAGCCGGATCGAAGGCCAGCGGCTCGATTACCTGCTGATCGGCATCGGGATCAACGTGAACGTGCCCCCGGAGCAGCTCCCGTTGCCGTCGGCGACCAGCATCCTGGCTGAGACCGGCCACCTGGTCGATCGCCGAGCGCTGCTCCTAGCTGTGCTGGAGGAGCTGGCGCGACTTCCCGGGCTCTTCCCGCAGACCGCGAGGGCTGAGGGCGAGACTCGCCATGTCGCCGGGGGCGGCGCAGCCGGCTCGCCGTAGCTCGCCGCGGGGTGGAAGCGCTGGCCCGAGGCAGGGGCAACATCGTCTGCTGCGGGGTACGATACGGGTGACGAACCGGCAACGGGACGGGCAGGAGACATGTGAGCGCTCAGCCACCGGTTTTGCTCACTATCGAGCAAGGAATCGCCACCATCACGCTCAACCGCCCGCAGGCGCTCAACGCCATCGACCGGGAACTGGCAAGAAGCCTGCGCGAGGCGGCTGAGGCCATCGCTGCGGACGACAGCGTCCGCGCCGTGCTCCTGCGCGGGGGCGAGCGTGCCTTCTCGACCGGCGCCGATCTCCGCGAGCGCCTGGCGATGACGCCTGACGAGCTGCGCGAGCATACGCGGTTGATCCGCGAGGCCGCCGAGGCGGTGGCCGCCCTGCCGGCCCCGTCGCTCGCGCTCATCCGCGGTTACTGCCTGGCCGGTGGCGCCGAGCTGGCGCTCGCCTGTGATCTCCGCTTCGCTGACACCACCGCCCGCATCGGCTTCCCGGAGGTGCGCCGGGGCATCTTCCCAGGCGCCGGGGGCATGCTCCGGCTTCCGCGGCTGGTCGGCCCGGCTCGGGCAGCCGATCTGATCCTGAGCGGCCGGGTCGTCGACGCGGACGAAGCCCTGCGCATCGGCTTGGTCGACCGCGTCGTGCCGCCGGAGGAGCTCGAGCGCGTGGCGGCCGAATACCTCGATCTCGTGGCGGGTAACGCCCCGCTGGCCGTCCGGGCGGCTAAAGCTGCGCTGCGCCACGCCTTCGACGCCGACCAGGCGCGAGCGGCGCGGCTCATCGAGCAACTCCGAGCGTCGCTGGACGACACCGACGACTACCGCGAGGGACTGCGCGCCTTCGCCGAGGGCCGAGTGCCGCGGTTCCGCGGCCGCTGACCGTCACGATGCCGAGAAGACCGTCTCGTAGTCGTTGACGCGCAGCCTGTACTGCCGGCCGGGTTCGAGCGCGCCCAGCGCCACCGTCTTGCGATACTCTCTGGCGATCGTGGTACAGACGGCATCGCGCGGGCGCTGGCTCAGGATCGTGACGGTGATCACGTCGCCGTCGCGCTGCACGATCGGCTCGAGCGCCTCGGTGCAGCCATCGCCCAGGACGCCGGTCACTTCGGCGAAGCCCTGCGGCGGGAAGCTCTCGGCGATGCGCACGTCGACGCTGGTGACCTGAATCTGCCGGATCAGCAGCTCGCCGGCTGGAGAGGGGCTGCCGCCCGTCCCTACCCGGGCGATGGTCTCGAACCCGTTGACGACGATCTCGTATTCGCCCGGCTCCAGCATCCCCAGCGCGATCGTCTCCACGTACTCCGACGTCACCTGCGCGCACATGGTATCGCGCGGCCGCTCGCCGAGGATCGTCACCGTGAACTGCTGGCCCTGCCGGGCGACCTGCGGTGGCAGTGCCCGGGTGCAGGCATCCGGGATGATCCCGGCGACCCGGAGCGCGACCGCTCCGGCCTCACCCACCTCGACCCGCGCATCCGTGATCTGCAGAGGCTCCCGGATCACGTCGCCTGTCGACGGCTCGCTTCCCACGTCTCCATCTCCATCGCCACTCGTCGGCAGTCCCTGCGCGGCGAGCACGCCGGCCACCGCCACGGCCAGCACCGCGAGGACAACCACGCTCAAGACCCAGAGCGCTCTGCGAGTCCGACGATCACCACGCTCGACCATTGCCAGTGTCCAATCTTTCTCAACCGTACACGATCCGTGACGATGCCGGGGCACCATCGCGCAAGGGAACCATCGCCTCTGGGATCTGCGCGATGCCGGGCCGTTTGGCCCCCCACTTCTCAGACGCCGGTCGCGGGCGAAACGTTCCCCGGCGCACCGTGATGCCTCGCGAGCCTCTTCGGGCTGGACGGATCGCGCCCGCTGGCGGACAATCAGGGTATGGCGATCGAGCGACTGCTCGGGAGGACGTATGCAGACGCGGACGTGGAATGCAGCCGAGCTGATCCGGAAGGACCAGGCGCACCACCTGCACCCGCTCTCGAATCTCTACCGGTTGCGGCAACAGGGGCCGCTGGTCCTGGTGCGTGGCGAGGGAGCCTGGCTGTGGGATGCTGAGGGCAACCGCTATCTCGACGGCTTCGCCGGCCTCTGGAACGTGAACGTGGGCCATGGCCGGCGAGAGCTGGCCGAGGCGGCACGGGCCCAAATGGAAGAGGTCGCCTTCGTGCCCACCTTCTTCGGCCTGGCGAGCCCCCCGACCATCGAGCTGGCGGCCCGGCTGGCCGAGCTCTTCCCTGACCCGATCAACCACTTCCAGTTCACCTCCGGCGGGGCGGAGTCGAACGAGACGGCGATCAAGATCGCCCGCTACTACTGGTGGCTCAAGGGCCAGCCGGAACGGGTGAAGATCCTGAGCCGGCAGATGGCCTACCACGGCATCGCGATGGGCGCGCTTTCGGCCACCGGCGTGCCGGCCTACTGGGAGGGCTTCGGCCCGCGCCCGCCTGGCTTCATCCACCTGACCGCGCCCTACTACTACCGCGCCGGCGAGGGGATGACCGAAGCCGAGTTCGTGGCGGCGCTGGTGCGCGAGCTGGAGGAGACGATCGAGCGCGAGGGCCCCGAGACTATTGCCGCCTTCATCGGCGAGCCGGTACAGGGCGCCGGCGGCGTGGTGGTGCCGCCCGAGGGGTACTGGCCAGCGATCGCCGAGGTACTCGAGCAACACGGTATCCTGCTGATCCTCGACGAGGTCATCACTGGCTTCGGTCGCACCGGCACGATGTTCGGCATGCAGCAGTACGGGCTCAGCCCGGACATCGTCTCCTTCGCCAAGGCGATCACCTCGGGCTACCTGCCGCTCGGCGGCGTCGGCGTGACCGATGAGATCTTCGACGTCCTCTCCAGCGTCGACAGGACGTTCATGCACGGCTTCACCTACTCCGGTCACCCGGTGGCCTGTGCGGTGGCGCTACGTAACCTCCAGATCATCGAGGAGGAGCGGCTGCCGGACAACGCGCGCGAGGCCGGCTCTTACTTGCTCTCGGAGCTAAGCGAGCTGCTCGATCGGCCCTACGTGGGGAACGTGCGGGGCAAGGGCCTGATGCTGCTGGTCGAGCTCGTCGCCGATAAGGCGACCAAGGCAAAGTTCGAGCCGTCCTTCCAGCTCGCCTCCAAGCTCGAGCAGGCGACGCGCAAGCGCGGGCTGATCGCGCGCTGCACGCCCGAGGGCATCGTCCTGGCACCGCCGCTGATCATCACGCGGGAAGAGTGTGACTTCCTGCTCGAAGCCGTCGCCGGTGCGCTGGAGGATGTGCTCGGCTGAGATGCCAGACCCACCGGCCGCGGTGGAGGACGGTGGCCCGGCTCCCGCCGAGACCGCCGCGCGGATCCCTAGGCGAGAATTGTTGCTCACACACGTCTCGCTTCTCCTCGTGGCGGTGAGCTGGGGCTCCAACTTCGTCTCGATCAAGTACCTGCTGCGCTCGCTCGACCCGTTGCAGGTGACCGTAGTGCGGCTGGCCTTCGCTAGCGCGCTCTTCGGCGTCATCGTGCTCTGGCTCGCGCACGGCCTGCCGCAGGTCGAGCGGCGCGATTGGCCGGTGCTGATCCTGCTGGCGCTGCTCGGCATCCCAGTGAATACGATCGCCATCGCCTTCGGCACCCGGCTGATCCCAGCCGCAGTGGCCAGCCTGATCGTCACCGGCAACCCGGTCATCACCGCCGTTGTCTCCCGTCTCTTGACCGGCGAGCCGCTGACGCGGCGGAAGCTCGCTGGCGTGGCGATCGCGTTTCTGGGGCTGCTGATCGTGCTGCTCTACGGCGGGCCCGAGGCGCGCTTCAGCGTCGGCAACGCGCTCGGCGTCGCGATCACGCTGATCGGCCCGCTGGCCTGGGCTTTCTACACCGTGCTGAGCAAGCCGCTGCTGGCGCGCTACCCACCGGGCCAGTTCGCCGGCCTGGTGACGATCCTCGGTTCGCTACCGGTACTGCCGCTGGTCGCGCTGGATCGGGAGATCGTGCCGGCGGTGCTGCGCTTCACCCCGGCCCAGTGGCTCGCCACGCTGATGATGAGCGCCTTTGCGCTGGTCGTCTCCTTCACCTTCTGGTATCGCGGGCTGCGCTACCTGACGCCCACCCAGATCTCGGTCTACATCTACCTCGTGCCCGTCTTCGGGGTGCTCGGCTCCTGGCTTTTCCTCGGCGAGCGCATCACGCTTTACTTGGTGCTCGGAGGCCTGACCATCCTGGCGGGCGTGATGGTAACCAACACCGGCCGAACTGGCACGCTCGACGAGCGGCCGAGACGCCGGCGCTGGCTCGGGCTCCGCTCAGGGCTGCCCGGCGTAAAGTCCCCGAGCGACGGCGCGAGCAAGGAGGAGCGCGATGGCTGAGCTGACACACTTCGACGAGCAGGGCCGGGCCCGGATGGTCGACATCGGGGCCAAGGGAGAGACACACCGGGTGGCGATCGCGCGTGGCGAGGTGCGGATGCAGCCGGAGACGCTGCGGCTGGCGCTCGAAGGCCGGGCGGCCAAAGGCGACGTGCTCGGCGTGGCGCGCGTGGCCGGCATCATGGCGGCCAAGAAGACGCACGAGCTGATCCCGCTCTGTCACCCGATCTTGTTGACGAAGGTCGAGGTCGACTTCACCCCGGACGAAGACCGGAGTGCGGTCGAGATCGAGGCGCGGGTCGAGACCCTGGGCAGGACGGGGGTGGAGATGGAGGCACTGACCGCTGTCTCGGTGGCCGCGCTGACGATCTACGACATGCTCAAGGCGGTCGACCGCGGCATGGTGCTCGGCGAGATCCGGCTGGAGCAGAAGAGCGGCGGCCGAAGCGGCGTCTGGGAACGCGGGGGCGCGGCGCGCGAGTGAGCTGACTGCCCGCCGGCGAGGTCCAGCGACGAGCCGCACGAGGACAGCAGCGTTGCCGGGCGAAGCGGCGGGTCATCGCGCACCGGGCCGGCGACACCGTGCTGCGCGCGGCTGGCGCTCGTTGGTTCACCCGAGGCGGCGAGTGAGTCCGGCCGGCGGTCATTCGGGCTGATCCAATGCCGGGATCACCCCGAGTTGCTTCAGCAGGCCGAGCTGCTCGGTCTCGTGCCAGCTCTAACGCGTGGGCCGTACGTCAGCAGGAATCCACCGTGGTCACGGTGCCGCTGGCCATGCCCGCCTCGCGCTCCCGATCCGGCTCGGCTCGGGCCCGCTGCCCGGCAACCTCGATAACCAGCTCGTCCGGCTTCACTGTGGCCCGCCGGACGTCGTCGGGCGCAAGGGGATGCAGCCCGTGCTCGTCCTGGTGCCAGAATCGCTGCCGGCAGCGATCTTCGGCCGGCCAGCCACTGTCGTGCACAATGTCGCCGCGCTCGGGCGGGTACTCGATCCAGATGCGGTCGCCAGGCTTGAACGGCATGTCTCCTCCGGTGTCCGTGCAGACTGTCCGTACAGGATCGACGCAAGCATGCACGACTCCGGCGGAGCAGGCAATCCCCCGATGGTCACGACTACCAGATGCTGCTGCACGCCCGTGGGTGAGCGGCTCCTGCGCGTGAGCGAGGCTGGCGCCAGCGCTGCGGCGGCCTGGGGCAGCGCGTGCGGCCCACGTGAGGGAAATGAGCAGCGTACGTATGAGCTTAGGGAGAGGACGGCGAGCCGGCGGCGGCCAGCGCTTGCGGCTGCTGTGTCTCCGGCGTCGACTCCGAGGCGCCGCGCACGACCTCGGCCGCGGTACCGCCCCCGAGCACGCGGTCGCTGTCGTAGAGCACGACCGCCTGGCCGCGGGCGAGCGGAGGGCCGGGCTCGAGGAAGCGCACCCACGCTCCCTCGGCATGCACCGGGAAGCGCGGTCCCTGGTAGCGGAGGCGCGCCTCCGCGGGCGACGGCAGCGGCTCGTGCCAGACCGGGTCGGCCAATCGGACCGCTCGAGTGATGAGCCGGGCGCGCGGGGCTACTCTCACCTCGCGCGTGTCGGGCGCCACCTCGGCCACGTACTTGCGCTCCGGCGTGGTCGAGCGCCAGCGCAGCCCGCGCCGCTGGCCGACCGTCACGAAGGCGATGCCCGGGTGCTCGCCGACCACCCGGCCCTCCTCGTCGACCAGCGGGCCAGGTCGGCTCGTCTCCGGCCGCATCGATGCCACCATCCGGCCGATCCCGCCGGCCGTCTTGGCGAAGCAGAGGTCGACCGACGACGTCTTCTCGGCGACGAACAGCCCGGCGGCCCGAGCGCGCGCTCGCGCTTCCTCCTTGGTCAGCTCGCCCATCGGGAACTCGAGCCGCTCGAGCTGCTCCGGCGTGAGCCGGTAGAGGACGTACGACTGGTCGCGGCGCGGGTCGCGCGCCTCGGCGAGCCGCCACTCGCCGCCCTGCCGGATCTTCCGGACATAGTGGCCGGTCGCGACCGCTGGGATGCCGAGGTTGTCGGCCAGGCGCAGCAGTTCGGGGATGCGCACCTGGTGGTTGCAGAGGACGCACGGGTTGGGTGTCTCGGCGCGGGCGTAGCCCTCGACCGTCGGCTCGACCACGTGCTCGCGGAAGAGGTCGCGCAGGTCGCGCACATAGAAGGGGATGCCGAGCTGGGCAGCCACCATGCGGGCATCGGCCGCTGCCTGGTCGCCGCAGCAGACGCCCTCGGCCAGCGACTCGGGATCGCTGTCGAAGAGGCGCAAATGGATCCCGACCGGCTCCCAGCCGGCTTCCTTGAGCAGCAGCGCGGTGACCGCGCTATCGACGCCTCCGGAGAGGGCAACCAGAATCTTCGCCATCGCGCGTTTCAGCCCATGTGTCCTTCGAGGGAAGCACCGGGGCGGGCCCGCCCCGATCTTCCCTCGCCTACCATAACCGTCTAAGTGTACCATTGCGCGCATTCGCCTCAAGGCGCCGCCCGGCAGTGGAAAGGGGTACAGCGATGGAGGAGATTCCGCCTCGCCCGGACGTGATCGTCCCGGGGGAGAAGGTGTTCCTTGGGCCCATCCGGCGCGAGCTGGCGCCCGTCTACCGGCGCTGGATGAACGACCTGGAAGTCGCGCTGACGCTGAGCATCCTGCGCCGGGTCCCGCTGACGGAAGAGGACGAGCTCGACTGGTTCGACTCTGCCCGGCGGGAGACCAACTCGAAGGTCTTCACCATCTACGAGCGGCCCGATGATCGGCCGGTCGGGAACGTCGGGCTTCACGACATCGACTTCCACAGCGGCACAGCCGAGGTCGGCATCGTCATCGGCGAGCGCGCCGTCTGGGGACGCGGCTACGCGACCGAGGCACTCACCCTGCTGGTCGACTACGCCTTCACCGTGCTCGGCCTGAACCAGGTCTGGCTGCGCTACGTCGCCTTCAATGAGCGAGCGCGGCAGGTCTACGACCGGGTGGGCTTCAGGGAGGCCGGCCGCCTGCGCGAGGCCGCCCGGGTCGGCCAGCGGCGCTACGACCTGGTGTTCATGGAC
>ERZ511473.1981-NODE-1981-length-12934-cov-3.370149_pt1 | contig 12934 bp, 9 predicted proteins | sample MGYA00374947_ERZ511473 | MGnify/ENA primary metagenome ERZ511473 (study PRJEB26303, sample SAMN06343854) | sediment metagenome | isolation source: hot spring sediment | place: Canada: British Columbia | collected 2012-09-26 ... | reverse complement strand
GCCTTCCTCGGCATCACCGCCGAGCTGCGGCCGGTACCGGGCCGGATCGCCCGCGAGCAGGGGCTGGCCCGAGGCGTGGGCATCAGCGTGCTCCAGGTGACGCCCGGCGGGCCGGCCGATCGCGCCGGCATCAGACCGGGCGACCTGCTGGTCAGCGTCGACGGCCTGCCGCTGGAGGGCATCGACGACCTGCACCGCTTCCTGAGCCGGGCGGCCATCGGGGCCACAGTGACGGTTGGCGTGGTACGTGAGGGACGGCTGCTCACCCTGCCGGTGACGCTCGGCGCCGAACCGGAGTCCGGCACCTAGCTCGGCGGCCTCGCGTCAGGGGAGGCCGCGAACGTCGGGGAAGGCCTGGTAGGCCAGAGCCGCGAAGGCGACTACCAGCAGCGCAGCGACCCCCACGACCAGCGGGACGCCGAAGTACTCGCCGAGTGAGCCAAGGAGCATGGTGCCGAGCGGCATGAAGCCCATCGGGATCAGCGTATAGACGCTCATCACCCGGCCGCGGACTTCTTCCGGCACGTTGAGCTGGAGCAGCGTGTTCGTCAGCCCCATCATCATCGTCTGGCTGGCCCCGACCAGCAGCAGGAGTGCGGCCGAGATCAGGAACCAGTGCGAGAGGCTGAAGGCGACGAGCGTGACGCCGAAGGCGGCGCTGACGAGGAGAAGGCGCTTCCCCTTACCGTGCCGCGACCCCGTCGCTCCGACCGCCAGCGCGCCGAGCAGAGCTCCGAGCCCGTTCGTTCCCATCAGCAGGCCGTAGCCCGAGGCATCGGCATGCAGGACATTCCGGGCGAACACCGGCATGAGCTGGAGATACGGTCGCCCCAGCAGCGTTGGGACGGCCAGCATGGTCAGCAGCCCCCAGATGCGGCGATCGCTGCGGATGAAGCGCAGCCCGGCGATCAGGTTCTGCGCCAGGCCGGTGCGCGGCCGAGGTTGGGCCTGGGCCGGCTGGATCGTCCAGACGGCCCAAATCACCGGGAAGTAGCTCAGTCCGTTGAGGACGAAGGCGCCGCCGGTGCCGGCTGCAGCGACCAGCAGGCCGGCCAGCGACGGCCCTACTACGGCTGCGGAGTTCCAGGCCGCCGAGTTGAGCCCGACGGCGCTGGCGATCCGCTCTCGCCCGACCAGGCTCGGCACCAGCGACTGGCGGGCTGGGTTATCGAAGGCCATGACAGTCGCGCTCAGGAAGGCGATCGCCAGCACATGCCAGATCCGCACGAGCCCGGCGAGGTCGAGCACGCCGAGGAGCAAAGCCAGCGCAGCAGCGGAGACCTGGGTCAGCAACAGGATCCGGCGACGATCGAAGCGGTCTGCGACCACCCCGCCGACGAGCGTGATCGTCAACGCCGGGATGGAGCGGAGCAAGCCGAAGAGGCCGAGGTAGATGGGGGAGTTGGTGAGCTCGAGGATCAACCACCCTTGAGCCACCAGTTGCATCCAGCTCCCGATGTTGGAGACGATCAGGGCGATCCAGAAGCGCCGGAACTCCGGAACGGCCAGCGCGCTGCCTTCCGGCCGGAATCGTCGCCAGGCAGCCGGCCAGGCAAGCGTGGCCGGGTGACCACGGACCTTCGAATCGGCTCGAAACTCGCTCGCGGCCCGACCGGCGCACCGGTCGGGCATTGGCGCTTTGACCATCCCAACCCCCGCCGCGCGGTCTGGTCCCTCCACCGTACCATGAGCTGGGCGGGGAGACCAGGGACGCTCAGTCCTGGTTCATCCGCTCCCTCACCTGCCCGGCCCGCCGGAGGATCGCTCCCAGAAGCTCACGGGCGAGCGGGTCGACGCTCTCTGCATCAGCGCCGAGGAGAAAGGAGTCGATGGTGATCTCCGGCTGCTCCGTGCGGTACTCGATTGCCTGGAGCGCTGTCTCCAGCTTGTCGAGCTGGCGGACCAGCCGGGCTTCCGGCGTCGCTCCGGCCTCGTATTCCTCCCATGCCTCGCTGAGCAGTCGCGCGAGCTCATCCGGCAGCCGGGCGACCATCTGCGCCAGGGCGGCCCGCTCGCGCGCGCTCTTCTCTGCCTCGGCCTCTGGGGAGTAGCTGGGGTAACTGCGGAAGAGCTGTGCTGGATCGGCCCCTGCCTCGAGCTGCCGGTCGAACGGGGTCTGGTCGCCGGCCAGCGCTTCCGGCAAATCGTGGACGAGCGCCAGGACCATCGCGCGCGCGACGTCGATCTCGGGATGGAGCGAACCGGCGAGTAGCGCCAGCAACGCCAGCCGGTAGCTGTGGTCAGCCACGGACTCCGGAGCCGCGACGCCGCGGTCGACCCAGCCCTTCCGGCGCAACCGCTTGAGCCGTCCGGCCTGCTCCAGGAAATCCAGCAGCGCGTCCCAGTGCTGGCCCATCGATCTGCCCCTGCCTCGGGGCGGCGTCTCCTCCCCCGGCCCTACTCCCGCGCCGCGACCGGGTTCCGCAGCACGCCGATCCCTTCGACTTCGACCTCGATCACGTCCCCTGGTCGCATCGGCCCTACGCCCTCGGGCGTCCCGGTCATGATCACGTCGCCTGGCTTCAAGGTCATCACGTTGGAGATGAAGGAGACCAGGAAGGCGGGGCCGAAGAGCATGTTGCTCGTGCGACTGCTCTGCCGGACTTCGCCGTTCAGTCGCGACTGGATCGCTAGATCGCTCGGATCCAGCTCAGTCTCGATCACCGGGCCGAGGGGACAGAAGGTATCGAACCCCTTGGCCCGCACCCACTGGCCGTCCTTGCGCTGGTACTCGCGGTGGCTCACGTCGTTGCCGCAGGTGTAACCGAGCACGTAGTCGAGCGCGGCCTGTTCCGGTACGCGGTAGGCCTCGCGGCCGATCACGATGCAGAGCTCGGCCTCGTAGTCGATCCGGTTCCCGGATGGCAGCAGGATGCGTCCACCATGGCCGAGCAGGGCGGAGGGAGGCTTCATGAAGATCACCGGCTCGTCGGGGATCTGCCGGGTCGGGTCGTTCTCGGTGACATGGGCCGCGTAGTTGAGACCGACGGCGACGATCTTGCTCGGCTCGACCGGCGGCAGCACGGTGAGCTGGTCGAAGGCGGCGATCTCGGGACCGCGCCGGAGCCGGCCGAAGAGCTCACCTTCGGCCCGGTAGGCGATGCCGTCCTCCACGATGACCAGGGCCGGCTCCCCGTCCACGAGCACTCGCGCGATCTTCATGGTGCCTCTCCTCCCAGGAGATCATTCCACCCTCACCGACCTGGCTATCCTAGCACGGCCGCGTGGGCATGCACGCCGGGATAGGGCGGCGATACCCAAGCCGCACCGGCTCTCCCGTAACCTGCCGCGAACTGGTAGGCTTTCGTCAAGACGCCCAGGCCTGGCGATCCGGCTGCACGTGCCCAATGTCTGCTCGAGGTCGAGCCAGGAGAGGGAAGCTTGCCATGGCCCAGCACGTACTTGTCCCCATTCTACCGACGTATCTCGATCCGGACCGGGTCACCCACTGCGCAATCCCCTACGGGCGGGCGATCGCCGCCCGGCAGCGCGTCCCGCTCGTTCTGGGCTCGGTCGTTGAGCTGGGGGATTACCTGCGCTCATTCCTGGAGGCCGAAGGCGAGCGCGCCCAGGAGCTCGCCCGGCGCTGGGCAGCCGAGCGTGAAGAGGCGTTACGACGGCTGGCGCAGGCGATCACCGATGTCCCGGTCAAGATCGAAGTACGGGTCGGCGATCCAGCCCGGCAGATCGCCGCGATGGCCAACGAGCTGCCGGCCTCGGTCGTCGCCATGACCAGCCACGCCCGGGTCGGGATCTCGCGCCTGCTCGTCGGCAGCGTGACCTTCAGCGCCGTCCAGCGGATGGGTTGTCCGGTGCTGGTCGTGTGCGCCAGGACTCCGGCGCCGACGCCGAACACGATGGTGACGTTGACCCCTGTGCTCGTCCCACTCGACGGCTCCCCGCTCGCCGAGGAGAGCCTCGACGCGGTCGCCCGCGTGCTCGGCACGGATGGGCTAGCCCTGCACCTCCTCCACGTGCAGGCGGCAGGTGCCGAGAGCAGGGACTGGGAAGCCTATCTTCAGAGCCTGGCCCAGCGGCTGACCTCGCAGGGGATGGCGGTGACCTGGAGCGTTCGGCAGGGACACGTTGCCGAAACCATTGCCCGGGCCGCCGCCGAGATGAAGGCCGGGCTCATCGCGATGGCGACCCACGGGCGCAGCGGGATCCGGCGTGCCTTGCTCGGCTCCACCGCCGAGCACGTGCTGCACGACGCTCGCGTGCCGCTCCTGCTGGTTCGCCCCAGCGCGGTGAAGCGCCCCGAAGAGGTGGCCGTGCCCCCTGCCGCGGTGAGCGCCGGAGGAGAGGGGTCGGAGGTCGATGCGCGCCGGCTGACCTTGCGGGCGCGTGACGTGATGACCAGCCCGGTCGTCACCGTTTCCCCTGACGACACGCTAGAGCAGGTGGCGCGGACGATGCTCGAGCATGGCATCGGGGCGGTGCCGGTCGTCGATCAGGATGGGCGGCTGGTCGGCATTATCACCGAGCGTGACCTGATGGCCCAGGAGCAGGGGGTTCCCTTCTCGGTCTACCGGGCGCCCCAGCTCTTCGGTCACTGGCTGCCGCCGGAGGGGTTGGAAGAGATCTATGGCCTAGGGCGGACGATCAAGGCCAGGGAGGTCATGCGCAGCCCGGTGATCACCGTCGGCGAGGATGCCACCGTCTCCGAGATCGCCCAGCTCATGCTGGAGAAGGAGCGGGAGCACATTCCGGTCGTGCGCGACGGCCAGGTCGTCGGTATCGTGACACGGCGTGATCTGCTCAAGCTCATGGCCAGGGGCGCGTAGCTCCCCCGACGAAACTGCCGCAATGGTGAGATCCGAGGAGATGAGGCCATTGCATGTCGCCTGACCGTACGGTTGATCCAGACGGCGAGGCGCGCGTGCCAAGAGGACAGCCAGAGCAGGCAGTAGAAACCGGCTATTCGCGATGTTCGGCAGTCGGACGGCTCCTGTGGCTGGCAGCCGAAGCACGGTGAGCGCTGTCCCCTGGCATGCGCTCTCGGCCGAGGAGTGCCTGCGCCGGCTCGGAAGCACGTCGTCGGGGCTGAGCCAGGCAGAGGCTCGACAGCGACTCCAGCGGTATGGCCCGAACCAGGTCGAAGAGATCCGACCACCGAATCTTCTCCGGCTGGCCCTTCATCAGTTTACGAGCCCGCTGATCTATATCTTGCTGGTAGCGGGGGTCGTGACCGCGTTGCTCGGCGAGTGGATCGACGCGGTGGTAATCGCGGCCGCGCTCCTGCTGAATGCCGCGATCGGCTTCACGCAGGAGTATCAAGCGGAGCGATCTCTCCGCTCGTTGATGCGCTCCCTCGCCCCGAGAGCACGTGTCCTGCGTGACGGCCGGGAGCGGATGTGCGACAGCCGCGATCTCGTCCCGGGCGACGTCGTGCTGCTGGAGTCAGGCATGCGCGTGCCGGCTGACCTTCGGTTGTTCACGACGGTCGCGCTACAGGTGAACGAGTCGTTGCTGACGGGCGAATCTGTTCCCGTCGTCAAGCGGCCGGAGCCGGTCGCTGCCGAGACCCCCCTGGCGGAACGACACTGCATGGCCTATGCCGGGACGATCGTGTCGAGCGGGCGCGGTCGCGGCATTGTGGTCGCGACGGGCCAAGAAACCGAGCTCGGCAAGATCGCGGCGGCGAGCCGTCAAGAAGTCCAGCCAGAGACACCCCTCCAGCGCCAGATCGGCCAGTTCACGCGGATGCTCGCATTCATCGTACTGGTTGTGATAGTGGTGCTCGCGCTCGTTGGCCTCGCTCGCGGCCAAGCACCTCTCGCGATCTTCGTCTTCGCCGTTGCCGCCGCGGTATCGATCGTCCCCGAAGGCTTGCCGATCGTGGTGACGATCGTGCTCGCCGTTAGTGTGCAGCGGATGGCCCGACGCAATGCGATCGTGCGTTACCTGCCCGCCGTCGAGACACTGGGTAGCACCACCGTCATCGGGACGGACAAGACTGGCACGTTGACCGAAAACCGGATGGTTGTTCGCGCCGTCTGGTCTGCCGGGGACCTCGTCTGGATGGAGATGCCTGGCGAGGCGGATCCGGCCGCGCCCCGGAGCCGCAACCCGATCCTGCCCAAGGTCGAGGTGCCAGAGATCATCGAACAGCTCTCACCGGTGGAACTCACGCTCGTCGCTGGCGTGCTGCCGAACGAGGCTCGCCTGGTTCGTGGCGAGGACAACACGTGGGCCGGCATCGGCGACCCGACGGAGGTAGCCCTGCTCATCGCGGGCGCATCGCGCGGACTTGTTCAAGAGGATGTGCGTGCTCTCTTCCCGCTGGTGACTGAAGTCCCGTTCGAGCCGGAGCGTCGTTTCTCCGCCGCCGTCTGTCGCTCTGGCGGGGCGCTTTACCTGTTCGTCAAGGGCGCGCCGGAACGTGTGCTGGAGATGTCGAACTCCTGGCTCACCAACGAGGGGCCGGCTCCGCTCGATCGTGAGCGGATACTCGCGGCGCTCGCGCTCATGGGCCGGCACGGTCTGCGCGTGCTTGCGATGGCCTATCGTCGGCTGGATCACGAGCCGGACGATATCGCCGAGCTGCTTCATCCGAGCCAGCTCACGTTTCTCGGTCTGCAGGGGATGTGGGATCCGCCGCGCTCGGGCGTCAAAGACGCGATCGCTCGCTGCCGGGAGGCGGGCATCCGGGTGGTCATGATTACCGGCGACCATGCCGATACCGCGCTCGCTATCGCCGGAGAGCTCGGCATTGCGCCCCGCGCCTCTCGGGTGCTTACCGGCGTCGAACTCTCGTCGATGGACGACGAGCAACTACGGCGCGTGGTGCGAGATGTCAACGTCTACGCGCGTGTCGAGCCTGTGCAGAAACTCCGCATTGTCCGTGCGCTCCAGGCGCAGGGCGAGGTGGTGGCGGTGACGGGCGATGGGGTGAACGATGCGCCAGCGCTGCGGGCCGCCAACGTCGGCATTGCGATGGGCCGGAGCGGCACCGACGTGGCACGCGAGGCCGCCGACATCGTGCTCGCCGACGATAACTTCGTAACCATCGTCGCCGCGGTCGAAGAGGGCCGGGGGGCGTTCGACAACCTGCGCAAGGCGACCTTCTTCCTGGTCTCGACGAGCGCTGCCATGCTCGTGGCTCTGCCAGCGGCCATGGTTCTCGGTTGGCCTTTGCCTCTTCTCCCGGCGCAGCTCCTCTGGCTCAACGTGGTGACTGATAGCCTTCAGGACATCACGATGGCCTTCGAGCCGAAAGAGTCCGACCTGATGCGCCGGCGCCCACGGCCCCGCGACGAGGGCATCCTGTCACCAGTGCTCTGGGAACGGATGCTCCTGAGTGGTTTGGTCATGGCTGCCGGGACGCTCTGGCTGTTCGACTGGACACTCGAGGCAACCGGCTCGCTCGCCCTGGCGCGGACAGTCGCGCTGACGACAGTGGTGATCTACCAGGTCTTCCAGGCCTGGAATGCTCGTTCCACCAGCCGCTCGATTTTCCAGATCAGCCCCTTCTCGAATCGCTACCTCTTCGTCGCCAATGCGGCCTCACTCGCCATCCACGTGATGGCTCTGTACCTCCCACCGACGCAGTTCGTCCTGCGTGTGGAGCCGCTTCCGCTGGAGCTGTGGTTGCAAATCCTCCTGGTGGCTGTATGGCTGCTCGTAGCGGTCGAACTCCACAAGCTGCTTCGGCGACGCTGGCCGAGCGGCAGATCACGGACGGTACCCGTCTGACCACCGCCGGGTGAAGGCATGGAGCGAGCGCGCCGGCGCTGCGGGTCGGGGTGCCCAGCCATCGGCAGCGTGCCCAGGCGCGAGGGGTTCAGGATGCATCGTCCACCGGGTCTCGGCATTCCACGCCGCTCAGCGGCGCGTGTCCTCGTAGAGCAGCTCGCGCGTCCGCGCGGCGATCTCCTCCGGGTCGACCGTGACCCGAGCCACGCCGGTCTCGATGGCCGCGCGGGCGACGGCGGCGGCCACGGCAGGGGGAACCTTGAGGTCGAGGCTATCGGGGATGATAAAGCGCGGCGAGAGCTCGCGCTCCGGCACCAGGGCCGCGATGGCCTCGGCCGCGGCCAGCTTCATCGCGTCGTTGATGTCGCGGGCCTGCACATCGAGCGCGCCGCGGAAGATGCCGGGGAAGGCGAGCGAGTTGTTCACCTGGTTGGGAAAGTCGGAGCGGCCGGTCGCCACCGCCAGCGCGCCCGCCTCCAGCGCCAAATCGGGGTGGATCTCCGGATCGGGATTCGCCAGGGCAAAAATGATGGGGTTGGGGGCCATAGAGCGGATCATCTCCGGTGTCAGGATGTCGGGTGAGGAGAGCCCGATGAACACATCGGCGCCCTCAAGCGCTTCGGCCAGCGAGGCCCGCGCGCCGGCCTTGTTGGTCAGGCGGGCGATCTCCATCTTGTAGCGATTCATCCCCGCCTCGCGCTCCCGGTAGATCGGACCGAGCCGGTCACAGAGGATCAGATCCCCCACGCCGTAGACCAGGAGCAGCTTGGCGGTGGCGATCCCAGCGGCGCCGGCCCCGTTGATCACGATCTTCGCCTCGGAGAGCGGGGTGCCGCGCAGCCGGAAGGCGTTGATCAGGGCGGCCAGTACCACGACCGCGGTGCCGTGCTGGTCATCGTGGAAGACCGGCAGGTCGAGTTGCTCCTTGAGCGCCGCCTCGATCTCGAAGCAGCGCGGCGCCGAGATGTCCTCCAGGTTGATGCCACCGAAGGAAGGCGCAATCGCGGCGACGATATCGACGATCCGCTGGGGATCGCGCTCGGCGATGCAGATCGGGAAGGCCTCGACCGCGCCGAGCGACTGGAAGAGCACCGCCTTGCCTTCCATCACCGGCAGGGCTGCCTGTGGGCCGATGTCGCCCAGGCCGAGCACGGCGCTGCCGTCAGTCACGATCGCGACCAGGTTGCTCTTGACGGTGAGGTCGTAGACTGCCTCGCGGTTGAGGCGGATCTCGTCCACCGGCGCCAGCGCGGCCGGGGGCAGGTAAACCAGGTTCAGGATGTGGTGGTCGCGGATCGGGATGCGGCTGCGGATCTCGAGCACGCCGCGGTAGCGCCGGCGGAGCTCCAGCGCCTCCTCGCGGAGCGTGGCCGGTCTCCTTCCGGTCCGTCGCCGTGGTTCGAAGATGCCCTCGTAGACGTAGCGCCGGGTGTTCTCGGCTACCGTGACCGGATCGACCGGGCGCGTGGCTTCGTTCGTCTCCCGCGCCGCCTGGACGACCGCGGCCGCGATGGCCGGCGCGACTTGGAAGTCGAAGATCTGCGGCACGATGTTCTCGGCCGAGCGCTGCCCGGGCGGGACTAGGCTGGCCAGCGCCTCGGCGGCGTAGACCAGCGTGCGCAGGCGGATATTGCGGGCGCCAGAGTCGAGCAGTCCCCGGAAGACGCCGGGGAAGACGAGCGAGATGTCCATCATGTTGGGGTAGTCGGAGCGGCCGGTGGCGACGACGGCCGCTCCGGCAGCCTTGGCCTCGTGCGGGTCGATCTCGGGGGTGGGCAGCGCCAGCGCGAAGATGATCGGGTCCGGCGCCATCGAGCGGACCATCTCGGGCGTGACGATGTTGCCCTGGGCCAGGCCGATGAAGACGTCGGCGCCCTGGAGCACCTCGGCCAGCGAGCCGCGCCGCCGCTCCGGGTTCGTCTCCTTGGCCAGGTACGCCTTGGCCCAGTTCATCCGGTAAGGCCGGCCCTGGTAGATCGCCCCAGCGCGGTCGCAGACCACGATGTCGCGCACGCCGACCCGGTAGAGCAGCCGGGCGACGCCGATGCCGGACAGCCCGGCGCCGGCGATGACCACTCGCACTGTCTCCAGCCGCTTGCCGACGACCTCGAGCGCGTTCTTGAGCGCGCCGAGCACCAGGATGGCGGTGCCGTGGTGCTGGTTGCTGAAGACCGGGATCGGCGCCCCCTTCTCCAGGTGGTCGGCGATGGTAAAGCTGTGCGGTGCCCGGATGTGGTCGAGGCAGATGGCCCCGAAGGTCGGGGTCAGCGCCAGGGCAGCCTCGACGATCGCCAGCGGGTCGTGCAGGTCGACGCAGATCGGCACGGCGTCGACGCCGGCGAAGGTTTTGAAGAGGACGCTCTTCGCCTCGAGGAGCGGCAACGCAGCCTCGACCGGTCCGCGGGTGGGGCCGAAGAGGTCGGAGGCGTCGGTGAGCAGGGCGACCGCGTTGCCGCGCGAGGTAAGGTCGAACGAGGCCACCTCGTCCTGGCTGATGACCCGGCAGGCCTCGGCGACGCCAGGGGTATAGACCAGGCTGAGCATGGCGCGATCGCGCAGCGGGACCTTGCTGGCGATCCCGATCAGCCCCCGGTAGCGGCGCCGGAACGCCAGGGCCGCATCTGGCTGGTCAAGCAGGTACACGCGCTGTCACCCTGACCGAAGCAGCCGATGCCTCCTCCAGCGGCCGATTGTACGCCCTCGCTATCCCCGCGGCAATCGCGTCCGACTCCCGGCTGTCTCACAGGTGGCAGGTGGGTTCAGGCAAGGGTCGATCGGGTAGAGGCCGGAACGGCCGTTCGGTCACTGCGGTGTGAAGACCGTGGCTCACGGACGCCCGTCGTCTGGCCGGTAGCCGAGCGAGGGCGACGCGTCGTGGTCGGTGCCTCGCCGCGGCGCACCGGTTGTGCCCGCCGCGCCTGTCTCGCGAGGGTCGCTCCGCCGCTGGAGATCCCGGGCTCGCTCTGTCTCATTCCCTGGGGCCACAGCGTCGAGGATGGACCAGGAGTGCGGGATGCGCGTCGCCAGCACGTCGCGGAAGCGGGGCAATACCGAGGTCATGCCCGGGGCTCCACCTGGCTGCGTTGCCCGCCTGGCCAGAAGTGCCCGCGCCTCCTCTGGTTCGAGCTCGGCGATCAGCGAGATCCCCGCGCCACCGGCGCCGATCACCACCGCTCGCTCGCCGATGCGCACGACGTGCAGCACACCGGAGTTGCCGAGTGGCAGCGTATCGATCACCTCCAGGAGATCGCTGGTCGAGGCCGAGAGCGCCATGCGTCTGTTGAGGTAGCGCAGCCCCCGGATCGCCGCGTAGGCACCGGCGATCACCACGATCAGCGGGACGACCATGCTGCCCATGATCTCCCAGGCTGAGGGCGCGCTAGAGAAGCGATCGTCCGAGTCCTCGAGCTGCGCGTAGCCTTCCGCCAGAAACGTCGTTCCGTCGTTGCCGGCTGTCGGCGGCGGAGACGGCGGCTCCTCCGCCCCTCGCAGCCCCGCGAGTAGTTGGCCAGCCAGGAGCGCCACGACGAGCAGGCCAGCCAGGGCGATCCAACGGCCGGGTGTTCGCCCGAGCCGGTCAGCCCCTCGCCAACGGCCTGGTACGTTGGGCCACTGTCGCCACATCACGCGCCGCCGCTGGTGGCTAGTCGCTTCTCCGGCGAGACGATCTCGACGATCCGGATCGCGAACTTCTCATCGACTACGACGACCTCACCCCGGGCAATCAGCGTCTTATTGATGGTCAGGTCGACCGGCTCGCCGGCTAACCGGTCGAGCTCGATCACGGAACCCGGGCGTAGCCCCAGGATGTGCTTGATCTGCATCCGGGTCGAGCCAAGCTCCGCGGTCAACTCGACCTCGACATCCCGCAGTAGCTCGATCGGATGCAGTGGCCCCCCAGCCACCTGCTCGCCGAGCGAGACGAACTGTGCTTCCTGCACTGGCGTGTCGCCGGATCGGACGGAGCGCGTCTCGTCCGCTTTCATCCCGCTGCCTGCGTCGTTCCCCATAGCGATTCACCTCCCTCATCGTCCATCTCCGTGGGCGCCGGCCACTCGTCCCCGTACAGCCCGGCGATCCGCACCGCGAACGACCGTCCACGCCGCCCGGGGAAGGCGAGGAAGCATGGCTCCTCCTCAACGAAGACCGGCAGCGGCCGGTCGACCGGCGCGTGGAGCAGCAGGATGTCGCCGACGTCCAGCTCCAGCAGCTCGGCGACCGTCAGCGTTGTCCGCCCGATCTCTACCCGGAGATGCAGGGGCACCTCCTGGAGCTGTGCCGCCAGGTCGGCGATCGACTCGCTGCTGGCCGTGCGGCGCGGGTTGGCGAAGAGCACCCGCGCATTGAGCCGCGGCATGATCGGCTCGAGTGTCGATGCAGGGAGCGTGATCGTCATCTCCCCGCGCGCGTCGAACAGGCGCACTTCATGGCGTACCAGCAGCACGATCTCGCTCGGCAGCATCCCCTGGAGCTGCTGTGCCGAGAGCACGACCTCGCAGCGCGAGGGCTGGAGCTTTACCACCTGGTCCCAGGCGCTGACCAGCTCGCGGAAGACCCCGTCGCCGAGGTCCTGCAAGAGCGAGAGTTCGATCTCGGTCACCGTCGAGCTCGTGAACGACGGGCGCTCCTCGCCAGCGCCGCCCAGCATGCGGTCGATGATGCGCGAGGCGATCCCGAAGTCCATCTGGATCAACACCCGCCCGACGAGCGGCTCCAGTTCGGCCAGGCAGAGGACGGTCTGAGCCGGTAGGCGGTCGAGGTAGTCACCGAGGGTCGTCTGCTCGAGCTGCACGAGCTCGACATGCACTGCCGAGCGGACCTGAGCCGAGAGGTGATTGCTCACGTAGCGGTCGAAGGTGTCGTGGATGCTCTGGATCGAGCGGATGTGATCCTTGGAGAACTTGTCCGGCCGCCGGAAGTCGTACAGGCGCACGTGGGGGCTGCGCCCGGGCTGTCCGCCGCCCGCGCCTCCCAGGCGCATGGACCGGAGCACGCCGCGCACCTCCCCGGACGACATCTCCGCCGCCACCGCCCTCACCCCCTTCGCCGTCACTGCACGATGAAGTCGCCGAAGAACACGTCCGCCACGTCCTCCGCCCCCAGGAAGCGGTTTACCGCCTCCCGGACGTCCCTCCTCAGCGCCTCCATGGCGTCCGGCGCCGTCGCCTGCTCGAAGGTCCTGGCGCGCAGGACCTGCAGCACCGCGTCGCGCACGCCCGTCATGCGCTCCTCGACGCGC
>ERZ511473.1978-NODE-1978-length-12943-cov-5.372843_pt1 | contig 12943 bp, 15 predicted proteins | sample MGYA00374947_ERZ511473 | MGnify/ENA primary metagenome ERZ511473 (study PRJEB26303, sample SAMN06343854) | sediment metagenome | isolation source: hot spring sediment | place: Canada: British Columbia | collected 2012-09-26 ... | reverse complement strand
CGTGGTTGGGGTCAATCTATGCGCCGCTGACGCTGAATGCGTATGGGTACTGCGTGAATGACCCGATTTCGATGGTAGACGCCCTTGGAATGCAACCGCACCAAGTTGTTTGTCCCAATTGCGGTCATGCTTTTAGCCCAACTCCGCATCCTGGAGGATTTGAGGCAAGTGTTGGTTTTCGAGATCCTACAGGTACTGTGTGGCTAGATATACCAGCTGATCTGGGCAATAGAGGACCTGCAGTTGGTGTAACCTTGCCTCCTGGATCGCCGGGCTACGTCCGCTGTGGGTTCCGACTTCCGGGTCAACTGTCAGGTACTGGTTGGGGTGGGTTAGGGCACTCCTTTAAGGAGTTCGATGAGTGGCGTGATAGGTACATATGGTGGGAAGATAATGCAAGGTACATTACGGGTGTACCCGATTACTGGTGGGAACGCTGAGTGGGGGGCAAATACAAGATGGGAGCAAAGAGACGCTACTATGTGGGGTTCATTTTGATTGCTCTGTCTGGCACAGTGCTTTTCCTTTCGTCGGGATTTATACACTTATATGTATCTTTTCGTGAAGTTATACGAATCGGGAATGCGACAATGGATGCACTGATAAGTCATGATTCCAAACGACTGCTTAGCCTAACAAACTGCTCCGCATGTGCAAAAAGAATCGAGCAACAGTGGGCGCTTATGGAGCGCACTTATGGTAAAACTAAACAGTGGCGATTCTATCGTGTGGGAAGAGTGGTGGAATTTGGGCATGTTGAGCCTACGCGCTTGGGCATAGATACTACTCGCTTCGAAATTGAGTACCGCGTGTCTTTTGAACGACTCCGCAAAGCGACCATCGTGGTAGAGGTCGTGGGCACTGAAAGGGAATACCGTCTACAAAGCGTTCGACTGGTTCGAGAGATTAATGCTTGGAGATGAAAAAGAAGCTCATCTTGGCAGCTTTTGAGAATAGTCGTCGCGATACGTTTGCTCAAGCGTATCGCGCCTTGGTGGCATTGAACAACCCGGCTTGGGCGCACGACTTGGACGGGAATGTCGTGGTGCGCCGTGTGGGAAATGAGACTTGGGAGTTAGGCTACGATGCGGAAGGAAACTTGGTGCTTCTGAAGAACCCAACGAATCAGAACGACATCGCGTGGGTGTATGAGTACGACGGGTTAGGTCGTCGGGTGCGTGCAGTGCGCGGGAGTTTGGAGGTGGTGTATCTCTATTCGGGCGACACGCTGGTAGCGGAGGGCAGTCGGCAAAGTAGCAGCGACCCGTTGCAGTGGGTATACTACGGTTTTGGTGGGTCGATGTACCAGCAGGTAAGCAACGCGGGCACAGAATACAAGCACTGGAACCTGCGGGGCGACTTGGCAGCGACCAGCAGCCCGACGGGTGCGTATTCGCCTGCGCCGATTACCGATGCGTTTGGCGACACGATAGCAGGCGCGCGGCAGACCTACGACTGGAACGGGGCGTGGGGCTATCGGAACGAGGCGCTCACGGGCGGGCTGCTGGGCAGCTGAGTAAGGCACTGCGTCCGATAGCCCTTCACGGTTAGTTAGCCCCGAATGCACTTCAGTTGTTCCTGCATCTGCTCGGCGAGTTGGCGCGCCTGTGCTTCGTAGGCGGCTTTGTCCTGCCAAGTGTCGCGCGGGTGCAGCAGGTCGTTCGGCACATCGGGCACGGAGTCGGGCACCTCCAGCCCGAAGATGGGGTCGGTGTGATACGCGACGCCGTCCAGCCCGCCGTTCAGCGCGGCGCGGATCATCGCCCGCGTGTAGCGGATGGGGATCCGATGCCCGACGCCATACGCGCCGCCTGTCCAGCCTGTGTTGACCAACCACGCCTGCGCCCGATGCTGCTGCAACTTCTCGGCAAGCATTTTGCCATAGCGCGTCGGGTGCATCGGCAAAAACGGCGCGCCGAAACACGCGCTGAAGGTCGTCTGCGGGGTCGTAATCCCGCGCTCGGTACCCGCCACCTTCGCCGTGTAGCCCAGCAAAAACATGTCCATCGCCTGCTCGACGCTCAGGCGGCTGATGGGGGGCAGCACGCCGAACGCATCCGCGGCGAGGAAGAAGATATGGCTCGGATGACCCCCGATGCTGGGCAGCACCGCGCCGTCGATATACTCCACAGGGTACGCCGCGCGCGTGTTCTCGGTGATCGAGGCGTCCGCGTAGTCAGGCTCGCGCGTGTCGGGATGCACTACCACATTCTCCACTACGCTGCCAAAGCGGATGGCGTTCCAGATTTGCGGCTCATGCTCGCGCGAGAGATTAATGCACTTGGCGTAGCAGCCGCCCTCGAAGTTGAACACGCCCGTGTCCGTCCAGCCGTGTTCGTCGTCGCCAATCAGGCGGCGTTCGGGGTCGGCAGACAGCGAGGTCTTGCCCGTGCCGCTCAGCCCGAAAAAGAGCGCGACATCGCCCGCCGCGCCCACATTCGCCGAGCAGTGCATCGGGAACACCCCCTGCAACGGCAAAATAAAGTTCAGCACCGTGAAGATGGACTTTTTGATTTCACCTGCATACGCCGTGCCCGCGATTAGCACGATGCGCCGCACAAAGTCCAGCGCGACGACCACCTCGCTGCGCGTGCCGTCGATGGCGGGGTCGGTCTTGAAGTTCGGCGCGTGCAGCACCAGAAAGTTCGGGCGGAAGTCCGCCAGCTCCTCGCGCGGCGGTCGGATAAACAGCTGTTTCGCGAACAGGTTGTGCCACGCCATCTCGTTGATGACGCGCACCTTGAGCCGATAGCGCGGGTCTGCCCCCGCGTAGCAGTCCTGCACATAGAGCGGGCGGTTCGCCAAATACGCCGTGACGCGCAGCAGCAGCCGCTCGAACACTTCGGGCGCCATCGGCTGGTTGACCGCGCCCCAGTCGATGGCCGAGTCGTATTCGGGTCGGCGCACGACGAACTTGTCTTTCGGGGAGCGTCCCGTGTATTGCCCCGTAGCGGCGACCAGCGCGCCGTTGGATGCCAACAGCGCCTCGCCGTTCCGTATCGCATGCTCGACCAAACTCGCTACAGAAAGGTTGTGATACAGGGGGGCAGCGTGTCCTAAAAGTATATCTATCTCCGTATTGTTCACTTCGGTCGTCCAGTCGGTGTGCATAGACATCGTTCTGTTCCTCCAGAGTTTCGGCTCGCCAGTGAGCGTCCCGCAGGCGGCGCGGGAACGCCATAAGGATACCCGACGACGGCAGGTACAATTGCCCTGCCTATGAAAACGCTGCGTTTATCCGAGTCCGCCGAACCAAACCTATTATCGGAAGAGAATGTTGCGCGCACGGTGTGGCGGTTGGCGCTGCCGACGATGGCGGCGTCGGTGGTGCAGTCGGCGAACAGTTTTCTGGATCGCATCTTTGTGGGGCGTCTGGGCGCGGAGGCGTTAGCAGGCGTCGGGGTCAGCAGCCAGTTGCTGTTTCTGACGATGGCGCTGGCGATGGCGGTCTCCACGGGCGCGACGGCGATTGTGGCGCGGATGGTCGGCGCGAACGACACGCACAGCCTGCGTCAGGCGGCGCGTCAAGCGTTGGGGATTGCGTGCGTGCTGGGCGTCGCGTTCACGCTGCTGGGCTACCTGCTGCTGCCGCAGATTATCCGCTGGTACGGGCTGGAGGCTAGGGCAGATGCGCAGGCGCGGCAGTTTCTGGCGCTTGCGCTGCTGGGCGCGCCCGCCAGCTTCCTGATGATGGGGCTGAGCGGCACTTTTCGCGGCTTGGGCGACACCCGCTCGCCGATGTACGCCAGCATCGTGGCGACGGGGGTGCATATCGTCGGCGACTACCTGCTGATTTTCGGCAAGTTCGGCTTCCCTGCGTTGGGCATTCGCGGCGCGGGGATTGCGATGGCGCTCTCGCTGTGGGCGGGCGCGGGGATGCTCTGGGCGCAGCTGTGGTTCAGCCGACGGCGCGAGTTGGCTCTGCCCGCGTTGCCCGTGTGGTCGTGGTGGAAGCGTATCCTGCGGATTGGGCTGCCCGCCTCCGCACGCACCTTCATCTACACTACCAGCTCGGTGATGTTCACGGGTATCTTGGCAGCGACGGCGGCGGGCACAGCGGCGGTCGCTGCGCTGCCGATTGGCTTGACCGCCGAGTCGATTGCGTTTATGCCGGGCTTCGCGTTCGCGATTGCGGCGTCCGCGCTGGTGGGGCAGGCGCTCGGCGCGAAAAACGAACGCTTAGCGGAGCGCTTCGGCTGGGCAGCCGCGTGGCAATCGTGCGCCGTGATGACCACGATGGCGGTCGTGTTCTACCTGTTCGCGGAGCAGTTCGCGGGGCTGTTCACGAGCGACCCGCAGGTGAAGGCGTTGGCGGTGGCGTACCTGCGCATCAACGCGCTCACGGAACCGCTGCTGGCGTTCGGGATGACGCTGGCGGGCGCGTTGCAGGGCGCAGGCGACTCGCTCAAGGCGATGGCGGCGACTTTCGTCACGCAGTGGGTCGTGCGCATTCCGCTGGCGTACCTGCTGGCGTTCGGGCTGGGCTGGGACGCGCACGGCGCGTGGTGGGCGATGGCGCTCAGCTCGGGCTTCAGCGGGCTGCTGATGATTGCCCTGTTCCGCCACGGCGGCTGGAAACGGGTGAAGGTATAATCAACTCGGATGCAAACACTCCAGATCGCAGAGCAAACCGTCTACTTCGGAACCTCAGAAGACATGAGCGTCATTCCTGACGCTTGTGTAGATTTCATTATCACCAGCCCGCCATACTGGAACCTCAAAGACTACGGCGACGATTAGCAAATCGGGCACGAGCCTTACGAGAAGTATCTCGAACGCCTCAACGCCGTTTGGCGCGAGTGCTATCGCGTCGCAAAGCCCGATACGATAATGGTCGTGAATATCAACTCGCGCCGCGCGAACAAACGCTTCTACCCAATCGCGTTCGAATTTACAAGACTATCTCACTCTGGCAGTTATGGGATGTGATGCTATGGTACATCCCGAACGCCTTACCGCAGCCGAATCACTACATGAACCGTCTCTTCGACAACAAGTTCGAGTATCTCCTCGTGTTTCTGAAGGGCGATCCTGACCGCTACAAGTTTCACAAGCCGCGCGTGCCTCAGAAGTACGCTGGCGTTGACCCGCGCGACTATAAACTTAACGAGCAGGGGCGGTGTCTCGGCAATGTGATTCGCATTTCCGCCTATCGCCCGCCGAACATCAAGCAGCAGAATTACCATGTGGCGGCGTATCCCGAAGAGCTGGTCGCGCTCATGCTGGCGACCTATACGGACGAAGGCGATCTGGTGCTAGATCCCTTTCTCGGTAGCGGCACGACTCTGAAAGTCGCTCGCGTCATGAATCGGCGCGGAATCGGATTCGAGGTGAATACACGCTACGCCGAGCTGATACGCGAGCGTATCTGTGAGCCGTGGGCGGTTCCCAACTGGAGCGACTTGGACATCCTGCACGCATCGACGATGGTTCCTGGCATGCTGAAGCCCCGAAAAGCGCACTTTCAGACCGCCCGCCTTGCCCAGCTGCCGCTGATTAGCGATCCCCAGCCGACGACGCTTTTCCCGCTTGAGGAACAGGAGACGCCTTGAAGGCAACCCTCGTGAAACCTGCTTCCACTCCGCTGGGCAGTTGCTCGCGAATCTCGTAAGCCCCCTGATACCGAGACAGGAACTCGGCGAAGTTTTCAAGCTCTGGGTGATCCTGAACGAGCAGCACTCGGTTTATCGCATGCGCAACCACGACAGCGAATTTCCAAAGGGTTTTGAACTGGACGAATTCATCTGCCGTCGTCAGCACTGTCTGTAGTCCCTCCGCGTTATACCAATCGCGCGTCCAAAGTTCATGAATTGCCCCCCTCCTGCAGGTTCCCCCCGCTTCGCGAGGGGAACCAAGCCGCGCGCCCACGCGGTTCCCCCTGCTCGCAGGGGGAACCTCAAGGAGGGGGTCATCAACTGCTGTTTTTTGTGAACTTTGGCTTGGCGATTGGTATAACTCGGCAAGCCGTTGCTCTCCCATGTGTCCTTGACGCTTCGCTCGCTCTTGGCGAATGTAGCCTGGATAGGTCGCTTGGCTCAACGCTTCGAAAACACCCCTCAAAGTGTCGGCGTCGCTCTCTATCCCTGAACGGTAGAGGGGTTCAAACACCCTTTTCAGCCGCCTCACAAGGTAGCGAACTCCCGAATCGAACTTATGGAGCTGCTTGTAGCTCTTTGGCGCGGCGCCCTCTCCAAGACTCGCTTTCAGATCACTGATGATTTTGTTGCGTGTCAAGCCACTAAGCTGAAGCAATAATGCTGTTAGACTCGTACCGTTGCTCTCGAGCAGTTCCTTGAGGCTTGGGACGGCAATCTCCACATCTGCTCGACAATATTGGTAGACCTGTCGGAGCCACTCCATTTCGGCGTCGGTCAGCGGGGCGCGCGCTTCGTAGCCGATCACAAAGGGATCCGCAGTATGATCCCACACATAGCGGAAAAACTCCTCGCGTCTTTGATCCAGTTTACTCATCTTGTAGGGACTCGGCAATCCGAATTAGCTCGCTGAGGGGTATCTGTAGCGCGTCTGCAATCCGCTGCGCGCTCAGTAGCGTGGCGTTCCGTCGACCGCATTCGATATCGCCGATGTAGGTACGATGAAGCCCTGCACGGTAGCCCAGTTCCTCTTGGGATAGCCCCTGCTGGCAACGGACTTGGCGGACGGCTGCGCCGAAAGCCTTGGTGATTGTATGCATCGTATGACGCAGGGTATTATTCATGCGGTTAGCAGCGTTTGTCTACAGACTATGAGTGGCATCCTGCGTTCGCACAGCGTGTGGGTTAGGTCCTGAACCAGAGCGAGTCTCACTGAGGGAGTTGCCACGAGAGCCTACGCAGAGCGAGCGGTAATTGCAGTCGTCAGCGGGCTGGTCGCGCTAATAGGTGTGCTGCTGGCGCGAAGCGCGTGGACAGCGCAAGAGACTGTCCACTGGCAGGACATCCTGTGGTGGGTCAGCTTCGTCGCGCTATTTCGTCTCGGCTACGAGATGGCGCGCGCCTCTGAAGACGACTCAGAGCGCGAGCAGGGGGTTGTCGTTGCGGCACTGCGCATGCCTGCCAGTCTGGGGAGCCTGTTGCTGGTCGTAATCCCGCTTGGTATCACGCATCTTGTGATGTCGCTTCAGGGTACGCCGTTAGATCCGCTGGCGCTGGTTCGGCTCGCTATGCTGGGTGTCGCTGTATGGCTGGCTGGGCTGGTGTCGGGCGCGCCGAAACGGTTGCCGCCCGTGTCTCTGGTGCGCTATCTGGGCAAGTGCATCGCTAAAACGCGCATCCGAGTCGAGCTGCGATATTCGCTTCCATAGCAGCACGCTGTAGGGCGCACCGCCGTGCGCCCCTACATTCACGGCGCGGCTTGCCCCTTTTCGGTTGGCAGCCCGTGTGCGCTCCACTCGACCCACGAACCATCGTAGACCTGCGCCTCGATGCCCAGCAGGGCGCGCAGGGTGAACCACACTTGGCTCGCCTCGCGACCCGAAGCGCAGTAGACCACCAGCGGACGCGCAGGGTCTATCCCCAACTGCCGCACTTTGTCGCGTATCTCGTCGGGGCTGCGCCAGACGCTGTAGCCGCCCTCGCTGCGCAGCAGGTCGCGCAGAAACAGGTTCTGCGCCGTCGGGATGTGCCCCGCCTGATACTGCTGCGGCGCACGCGCGTCCAGCACCTGCACGGGTTCGGGCGAGTCGAGGTACTTCTGCAGCCACTCCAGCGTGCGGAACAGGTCGGGGTTCGGCTGCGCCGTGCGCGTTTGCGGCTCGAAGCGCGGAATCGCGCGGCTCAGCGGGCGGTTCTCCGCCTTCCACTTCTCGAAGCCGCCGTCCAGCACCGCCACGCGCGTGTGCCCAATCGCCAGCAGCGCAAGCGCGGTGTAGGTCGCCGCCGAGAAGGCGTCCTCCGCGCTGGAGTAGACGACGACCTCGTTGTCTGCGCCGATGCCCATCGCGCCGAAGATTTCCGCAAGGCGTTCGGGCGGCTGCAGTTGCCCTGGAATGCCCCCGCGCGTAAGGCGCAGCGTCTCGGTGCTGAGGAATATCGCGTTCGGGAGATGTTCCTGCAGGTAGGTCGCCAGCGCGCCCCGCGCGTCGATAATCCGCAGGGTCGGGTCGTTCAGCCGTTGCGCCAGTTGCGCCGTGCTGATGAGTTGGGGCGCGTCGGGACGCGATTGGGCGCACCCGATTGCCAGCGTCAGTCCTGTTAGTGCCAGTAGTCCTGCCCAGCGTCTCATGGCAAGTAGGATACCCCGCCTTCACGGCTCCGTCGCGCCCGCATTCAGTTCGCGCAGCAGGGCGACATCCTCCTGCGTGAGGCACGCTTTAGCGAACAGGTCGGGGCGCAGTGTGCGGGTCAGGCGCAGTTGCTGCAGGCGTCGCCAGCGGGCAATCGCGCCGTGATTGCCCGACAGCAGCACGCTTGGCGCGTGCAGCCCGCGAAACACTTCGGGGCGCGTGTATTGCGGGTAGCCCAGCAGCCCGTCGGCATACGAATCTTGCCCCAGCGATTCGGGCGAGTGAATCGCGCCAGGCAGCAGACGCACGACGGAATCGATCACAATCAGCGCGGGCAGCTCGCCGCCTGTCAGCACATAGTCGCCGATGCTGATCACATCGGTCGCCAGATGCTCGCGCACGCGGGCGTCCACCCCTTCGTAGTGCCCGCAGATGAGAATCAGATGCGCCTGCTCCGCCAGCTCGTGCGCCAGCGACTGGGTGTAGAGTCTGCCCTGCGGCTCCAGCAGGATGATGCGGGTGTCGGCGGTAGGCTGGCACGCTTCGACGGCTTTGAAGATGGGTTCGGGCTTCAGCACCAGCCCCGCGCCGCCGCCGTAGGGTTCGTCGTCGGTCTTTTTGTGCTTGCCGTCCGCGAAGTCGCGCAGCTGCAGGGCGCGAATCTGCACCAGTCCCCACTCCCGCGCGCGACCGACGATGCTATAACTAACGCCCGCCTCAATCACCTCAGGGAACAGCGTGATGACCTCGATGCGTAGCACAGGGGGATTATACCGATGTGGACACGCGCAGAAGAAATTCGTCTGAAGCGCCCGCCCAATCGTAATCGCGCACACTCTGGATTGGGCGACCTTGCTGGGACAGCCACTCGATCACCTTCGGGTAGACATTCTCGTCTGCGAGCAGTGGCAAGTCAGTTAGAATCGTCATTAGCCACAGATTTCACAGGCACATCCCAAATCGTTTCGTTCCTAATCGAGAAAACAACATATGAGAGCGCTTGCTCAATATCTTCTGGTTCCAGCTGAGGGTAGGCGCGTAGGATGTCCTCTTTGGACGCCCCCGATGCGAATAGCTCCAGAAGGAACTCCACGCTAATCCGTGTCCCGCGAATGCACGGCTTCCCCGACAGACTGCTCGGGTCGATAACAATCCTATCCAGCGATTTGGTCACGGTCATCGCTGAGAATTCTACCCAAGCGCCTTGCGGGCAGGGGTATACTTGCAATCGATGGCAGCTCCCCTTCGGCAGCATATGGGTCAGATCGAGCGGCTTTGTCAACAGTACGGGGTAGCGCGGCTGGAACTGACTCGCTTTGCCGTAATCGGCTCCATGCTACAATTCTACAGGGGGATATGCTGATGAACCAACGCACGGCACTGGTACAACCGCACAGCACCGAAGCCGAGATGAGCGTGCTGGGGTCGATGATGCTCGACCCCGACGCGGTGGAGAAGGTCACCGAGATGCTCCAGCCCGAGGACTTTTACCACCCTGCGCACCAGATTCTGTATCGGGCGATGTCCTCGATGCGTGAGCGCAATCAGGCGATTGACCTGCTGACGGTACAAGAGGAGCTGCGTCGGCTGGGGCAGCTGGAGGAGGTGGGGGGCGTGCCCGCGCTGGTGAACCTTCTCGAAAGCGTGCCGACCGCCGCGAACGCTGAACACTACGCCCGCATCGTCAAGGAGAAATCAACCTTGAGACGCCTGCTGCGCGCCGCATACGAAATCATCCGCCTCGTGGACGAATCGGAGCTGGAGGTGCAGCAAATCGTCGACCAAGCCGAGCAAGTAGTCTACCGAGTCGCCGAGCAAGGACAGAGCCGAGAGTTCGCCGAGGTCGGGCACTTGGTCATGAGCGTCATCGGGCACTTTGAGGAGCGCCAACACCACTTGCAGGAGCATCCAGGCGACTTCCTGCTGGGCGTCTCCACAGGGTTTCGCGAGTTGGACTGGATTCTGTCGGGGCTGAAACCGTCAGAGCTGATTATTTTGGCGGCGCGTCCCAGCGTCGGCAAGACCTCGTTGGCGGTCAACATCGCCGAGCATGTCGCCGTGCGCGAGCGCAAGGCTGTAGCCATCTTCAGCTTGGAGATGTCGGCTGAGCAGCTGGTGCAGCGCATGCTCTGCTCGCAGGCGGGGGTCAGCGCGCAGCGCATGCGCCGACTGCAACTCACCCTCGACGAGTGGCAACTCATCACGAACGCCGCTGAACGCCTGTTCCGCGCGCCTATCTACATCGACGACACCAGCAGCCTCTCGCCGATTGAGATGCGCGCCAAGTGCCGCCGTCTCAAGTCGCGTCTGGAAGGGCGCGAGTTGGGGCTGATCGTGGTGGACTACCTGCAGCTGATGCGTTCCTCGAATCGGCGCGCGGAGAACCGCAACCAAGAGATTGGCGAAATTGCCCGCTCGCTCAAGCAAATCGCCCGCGAGTTCAGCGTGCCGGTGCTGGTGCTGTCGCAACTGTCGCGCTCGGTGGAACGGCGCGAGAACAAGCGCCCGATGCTCTCCGACCTGCGCGACAGCGGCTCGATTGAGGCGGAAGCCGATGTGGTGCTGTTTATCCACCGCGAGGAGTATTACGGCGACCGCGAGGCGACCCCGCCTGTAGACCCGCCGCCAGGCTTCGTGCGCCAAGAAGAGGTGGAACTGATTGTCGCCAAGCAGCGCAACGGTCCCACAGGCAAGGTCACGGTGGCGTTCCAGCCCGACTACTCGCGCTTTGTCAGCATCGATCGCGAACACACGGGGGTCTACTGACGCCAGCGGGGCAGGAACCGCCCTGTGGCGCGTTGGTAGTCGGCGTAGTCGGGGTAGCAGCGTCGCAGGCGTCGCTCCTCCTCGCGCGCCTTGAGGTTGAAAAACACGGTTAGCGCGCCCGCCGCCGCTATTGCCAGCGGCTTTTGCGCTACAATCGCCAGCCCGAACGCGCTCAGCAGCAGCCCCGTATACATCGGGTGGCGGATGACGGCGTAGACGCCCGTGCGTTGCAGTCCCAGCGCGGGGTTCGGCTCAGGCAGCGGGGTCAACTTGCGCCCGTGCATGCGCAGCGCGGCAAGCCCGACCCACGCGCCGACACCAACAAGCGGAACGCCCAGCCACCGCCACACGCCCCACGACGCGCCCGCGCCAACCGCCAGCGCAAGCCCGTACAGCACGAACAGCACGACCTGCACAACAAACCAACCATAGCCCACGCCCCAATTCTACTCAAAGCGAAACCGCCCCGTGGGGGACAAACGGGGCGGTTTCTTCGGGGGACGGGTCGGATGGAAGACTCACTTGAAAAACTCGAACGCTTCAATCGCCCGCTTGATGCGCTGCAAAAACCGACCCGCGTACATCCCGTCGATTAATCGATGGTCGTAGCTCAGGCAAAGATTCATCATCGGGCGGATGGCGATCATATCGTTGACGACTATAGGCTGTTTCACAATCGCGTAGGTTCCCAAGATCGCTGTCTGCGGGTGGTTGATGATGGGCGTGCCGATCAGCGCGCCGTAGCTGCCAGGGTTGGTCAGCGTGAAGGTCGCGCCTTGCACTTCGGCGACGCTGATGCTCTTATTGCGGGCGCGTGTGGCGATGTCTTCCAGCTCGCGGGCGATGTCGATGAGGCTCTTTTTGTGCGCGTCGTGAATCACGGGCACAATCAGCCCTTCCTCGCCCTGCTCGCCCAGCGCGACTGCCACGCCCATATGCACATAGTGGCGCACGATAATCTGGTCGTCCTGCAAGGTGGCGTTCATCATCGGGAACTCCAGCAGCGCGTCGGTACACGCCTTCACGAAAAACGGCGTATAGGTCAGGCGCACACCGTACTGCTGCTGGAACGACTCCTTGTTGCGCTCGCGGAACTCCACCAGTTTGGAGACATCGACGGGGATGACGGTCGTGACATGCACGGCGGTCTGGTAGCTTTTGGTGAGGTGTTCGGCGATGACCTTGCGCATGCCGACCAGCGGGATAACTTCCTCGCCTTCGCGCGGGGCGACGGGTTGCGGGGCGGGCGCAGGCGCAGCCACAGGTTGCGGCGCAGGGGCTGGGGCAGGTGCAGGCGCGGGCTTCGGCGCAGCCTTGCGCTGGGCGAGGTACGCCTCGATGTCCTTGCGCGTGACTCGCCCGCCTGTGCCTGTGCCAGGGATGGTCAGCAGTTCCTCGTGGCTGATGCCGTGTTCGCGGGCGATTTTGCTCACGACGGGCGAGATGAAGGGCTGCCCCGTCGCGCTGCGCGTCTGCCCGTCGCTGCGGGTGGGCGCAGCGGACGCAGGCGCAGGCGTTGCAACAGGCGCAGGCTCGTCTGCCCCGCCGTAGAAGCCGACCGCCTCCACTGGGGGCGGCGCAGAAACAGGCGCGGCGGGCGGCTCAGTCGTCGCTGCCGCCGACTCGCTCGCCGTCGCAATCCGCGCGAGTTCCTGACCGACCTTCACCGTCGCGTTCGCAGGCGCGAGAATCTGCTGCAGCACGCCACTGGCAGGCGCGGGCAACTCGGTGTTCACCTTGTCGGTCATAATCTCCACAATCGGCTCGTCTTCCTGCACCGTGTCGCCCTCTTGCTTCAGCCAGCGCACAATCGTGCCTTCCACGATGCTCTCGCCCAGTTCGGGCATAATCACCGCCACAGCCATATCTTGGTCTCCTCAGTATGCCGCCAGTTCTCGCGCGGCGAACACAATATCGTCCACGCTGGGCAGCACGAATTTCTCCAGCGGCTCA
>ERZ511473.1970-NODE-1970-length-13020-cov-12.069536_pt1 | contig 13020 bp, 21 predicted proteins | sample MGYA00374947_ERZ511473 | MGnify/ENA primary metagenome ERZ511473 (study PRJEB26303, sample SAMN06343854) | sediment metagenome | isolation source: hot spring sediment | place: Canada: British Columbia | collected 2012-09-26 ... | reverse complement strand
GCTCCACCAGACGCTTTGAGGGGCGGCCTTTTTTGAGTACCATCACCCGCATCATAGCACGCTTCTAGGTGTCAAGGCACTTTTACCCATGGGCAGGTATCTAGTGCGATTTGTACCTCCGAGAGGGTGGGCCGCGGCAACACCAAGCGGCACTCCGTGCCGGTGCAGACGTCGCTTATGCGGGCTAGGTACTGCCCGGAGGGCCACCGCGCGCGCAGCGCTTCAGCTTCCCCTTCGTAGGCAAACCGCACCTCTTCGCCTCCGCGCGTCAGCCACGTGATTCGTGCGCGGCAGAGATCCGGGACGACATGGGGTGCGCCCTGCTCCTCCGGGGCGGCGGTTTGCGTGCCTGGGGCCATTTCTCCGCTCTGCACCTCCGGGATGGAGGGGCGGGGTGTACCTCCGGGGCGCACCTGAGCCAGGAAGTAAAGCCCTATGGCGACCAAAGCGACCAGGCTTAACGCGGTGTTTCGGGTCATGGCACCTCCGACATGCAGCGCATTTCCTCTTCCGTTTGGGCGCGGTCCTGGGCTACAAGTTGCCTCAGGTACTCGCTGATGGTCAACCCCCTTCTTGCCGCTTCCCGGCGGATGAAGGCGGCTTCCAGAGGTCGTAGGCTCATGCTAAGCACAACGCGCCTTTCCTCTGGCGGTTTAAGCTACCTGCCCATCTTCCGCCTCCAGCACCTCATCCACGCTCCGGCCTTCCCACACGGTGGGGTCCAGCTTGCAGCGGGCTACCAGGTAGCTCCTGCGGCCTAAGCCCGGGCGCACCTCCTTGCCCTTGGCGTGGTAGGGCTCCCCTGGAACTAGGCCCATGGCCTTGGCCAGGGCTAGCACTTCCTTAGGGTCCTCCTTGCCTCCAGGGCGGCGGATAGCCAAAAAGAGGACATCTTCCCCGGCCTTGAGGAACACCTGCACCCCGTCCGCGGGGCTGGTAGGCAGGGCCATGCGGACCACTTTCCCCGGTTCCATCATAGCCTCCTTCACCATGGCCCGCAGGATGTCCGAAACTGCCCGCAGGTTCACCCGATCCAGCCTCATGCCACCACCCCCACCTTGAAGGCCCGGAAGGGATTGACCAGGTCCCAGTACCCTTCCCGACGGAGGAGGCCTTGGGCATAGGCCCCGGGCTTGCGGGCAAAGCCGTCCTCCTTAGCCTCCTGGGCCATGTAGATCACACGGGCCAGAACCCGCAGGGCTCCGTCCCCCCCGCCGAAGAGGATCGCCTTCAGGGCCGCCCACACCACCCGGAGCCAGAAGCGGAAGCTTTGGGCGTCCCCAAGGGCGGCGCTGATGGCCGCGGCCACGTCCTGGGCCCACCGCCGCCTTCCCTCGCGGCCCCCCGGGATGCTGGCCGCCCGGAGGAGTGCCCGCAGGTTCCGGGCAGTGTCGGGATATAAGGGAAGTAACGGGTTTTGTTTTTGAACCAGGGTGGCTAACGGCGCACCTACTACACCTTGGAGAGTTATCCCTTGTCCTAGAAGAAGACTCTCTTTATATCCCGACATTGAGTCTGAGGTACTCAGGACCCTTGCGGTTCTACCCTTGGCCTTGTCCTCCTTCAGGTCCCGCCAGGGAAAGCGCAGATAGGGGGCCAGGACCGTAAGGGGCCTGGCCCGGAAGATAGGGCGGAGCCGGACCCGCCAGACCGTGCCTCCCTTCACGGCATGGGCGCGCCCGATGCCTTCCCCATCCGTCCTCCAGACCTCCCAGGCTACCCACATGCGGGCTATCTGGCGGTACCGCTCATAGGCGGGGCCGTGCAGCCACCGCTCCACAGTACGCTCAGAAACCCCCAGCATGGCCGCCAGCTCCCATTGGGCCAAGAACACGTGAGCCTCGCGCGAAGGGTCCTGCCGGGCACCAAAGCGGATGGCGTGGGCCACCAAAAGGCGCACCATGGGGGCTAGGGGCCCAAGTCGCTCCCAGTGCCCCCAGCGCTTTAGGAGGTCCTCTGCTTTGGTGAGGAGGTCCTGCCACTCAAAGGCCCGCACGTCCCGCCAGGTGGGGTCGGCCTGGGGCACTAGAGAGGGACTAGTGGTTTCCTCCGGGGCCTCCACCTGAGGGGCCTTTTCTGCCGTTTCAACACGGGTCGCTTTCCAGGAAACGGGGGGAGGGGAGTCCTCCGCCTGGTTTGCCTCCTCAACCCTGGCCTTTGTTCCGGTCTGGGCTTTGGCTTCCCGCTCCTTCTTGGCCTGCCAGATCCGTAAGAGGCCTTCCGCCATCTTTGGGGACTTCCGAGCCACTTCCTCTAGCTGGGCCCGGATGTCCTCGGGCATATCGGGAGGGAACTGGATCATGATTGCTCCTTTGCAAACAAGAGATTCTCAATGGCCTTCCGTTCCGTTTCGCCTGTGGCCGCCCAGATACTCCGGTACTCGCGGTGGATCCCGTGCGCGATCCAGCCCGGACCATCCGGGTTCTTATAGACGTGGAAGGCGAAGAAGGCCTTCTCGGCCTGCTCGTACAACTGGGCTTTAGTCAGCCGCTTCCGCATGGCCAAGCTCCCGGGCCAGGGCCACGATGGCCTCGTCATGGTTCGTTCCCCAGGCCTCCGCCACCTCAACGCCGTCCACTAGGGCCATGGCAATCCATTCCCACGACTCCAACGATGAATCGCGAGGCTCTGGCCAAACGGTCACCTCGTACCCCAACTCCTGCAAGCGCATGAGCAGCCGTTCCGCCTTAACAGCTTCCTCGGAAATCTCCTGGCCCTTATAGAGCAGCTCGGCGATGCGGGGCGGATAGCCGGCGCGCACAAACGCCATTGGGTGGATGGGCGTGCTGGTCCAGCTCACCCCCCACCGGCTCAGCACCCACCAGTCCCCGGTCTCCGCGGTCTCAACAATTGCGCCGAGAGGGAGATACCGCACGACGCGCCGCAAGAGAGGGCCGATAAGGTTCACCGGCAGGCCAAGACGCTGCAGGGCTTGCCGGACCACCTGATCCTGGGCGAAGGGGTCGGAGCCCCCCTCCTCCATAAGTTCTTCGTTATGTTCGCTGGCCAGGATCCGCCCGGGGGCACTTATGGATACATGCCGTATTCCCTCGGCCTCTTCTACCGCTTCGAGCGCATTCAGCACGCGCTGCACGTCTGCCCATGAGGCCAGCCGGTCCAGGCCAAGATGGCGGTCAAAGGCGTTCAAAGCCCGAGCAGGCTCGGCCACGGGATCAACCTCTGCCGCCATCCGATCCAGGGCCAAGGCGATAACAGGGGGGTTGTCTGCCCGTCCAATCAACGCCCGCATCTCCCGTTTTGCCCGATCCAACGCAATCCCCAAAGCCCTTTCCAACCGCTCCTTCATCACTCACCTCCCGCGCTACTCCAGGCGCTTTATCTCCGCTTGCAGGTCCTTCGCGCTGGACCACCGCCGGCGCGGAATGCCCGCATCCGAACGCATCCGCATGAGCCATTCCTCCACCCAGTCCTCCCGGGTCCAGATGGTTCCGCCCGCCCCCAGGCGTACATGGGGAAGGTGATGGGGATCAGCCGGAGACGACCGGGCTGCCCGATAAAGGCTGTCCATCGGGATGCCGTACATTTGAGACACTTCCCGAAGCCGCAAAAGCCGCATAACTATCACCCCTTTGGAACGGGGGCAAGCATCAGGGCCAGGCCCAGAATCAGGCCCGCAATGATGCCCCCAAGGGCGTCCAGTCCCCACCGCCAGAGCCAGGAATCCTCGCTTATCCGCTTCACCTTCCACCTCCCACGGCCAGCACCACCAGCACCGCCGCCATGAGCCCCGCCAGGAAGGCCATGGCGGCGGCTAGGGCGGGCCCGGGCTGGCCGTACCGGGCCCGCACGTAGACGCCCAGCAGGGCGTAGAGGGCGAGGGCGAGGAGGAAGTAGGGGGCCGCCAGCTCAATCACGGCTACCCCCTTTTACCAATCCATTGGTATCTGCGTTCAAAAAAAGGTCCAGGTCTTGCTCCGTAATCCTGTAACCCTTGCCTAGTTTGCGGGCTCGCAACCTGCCGTTCTTTATCCATCTCAGCACGGTGATGCGGCTGACCTTAAACATGCGGGCTACCTCGTCTACCCTGTAGACCTGCATACCCACACCTTACCAGCACATTAATGATTAGTCAAGCATTGGTAACGATGCGCCTAGTAAAGTGAGGGCATGCTTCTCCAATACATTGGAGACGTGGCCGTGAGGGTTAAGTCTAGGCCGCCATGGGCCGAAGCTTTGCGCAGAAGGCGCGAAGAACTAGGCTTGACCCAAGAGCGTCTAGCAGAACTGACTGCTTTGGATGGACCGGAGCCTCTAGTCTCCCAAACCATGATTTCCGCCTTAGAAACAGGCTCCAGTTTGCCCACCAAGCTTCAAGCGGAACGCCTATTTGCTTTGCTTCGCGCCCTCCGGTGGACCCCGGAGGAGTTCGCCGAAGCCACGGGCCTGGACGTGCCCCTGGTCTACCGCCCCTCGGGGGAGCCTCGGGAGGATGTGGTCTGGGTGCCCGTGGTGGGCTCCGGCGTGGCGGGGCGGCCTTGGCCCGAGTCCGGGAGCATGCCCGTCCCCCGCCCCCTGGTACGCCCGGGCTCCGTGCTCATCCAGGTGGAAGGGGACTCCATGGACACCGGGGAGGAAGACGGTCTCCGGGACGGAGACCTTGTCCTGGTGGACCAGAACCTCAAGGAGCTTCGGGAAGGCCGGGTCTACGCTGTGGAGATCATCGGGGACGGCATCACCATCAAACGGGCCCGCAAGCTTGGCAACCGCTGGATTTTGATTTCGGACAACCCGAAAGGCCCGCTTTTGGAACCCGAGGAGGTGCGCGTGATTGGGGAGGTCTACCGGAAGATCAGCATCCGGGAGGTGAAGTGATATGAAACCATCAGGAATACGGTGGGGTTTAGTGGTCTTCGGCCTGGTACTGGCGGCATGCAGCTCCAACCCGCCCATAAACGCCACCGGCACGTGGCTTGACCTCACGGCTAAAACTCGCCCCCTCAACAAAGCAGATTGCCCTGAAGACCCGATAAACACAGGGGAGTTAAGATTCTCCCTCAACCAAAGCGGCTCAAATGTGTCGGGCACCGTCCGAGCTTATACCCCCGGGCAACCCGCCGCTTACGGAGACGTGACCGCGCAAATAAGACAGGACGGCACCATAAACGGCAACATGGTATTTAGCTCCCAGTCTGGAAACTCCGTCATTTCAATCGCTTTTGAAGGTCGGATACAAAGCACTTACTTCATCGGCAAAACCATCAGCCCCCTCACGAGCCAGTGCCCTTCCAACCAGAACATGGTGAGCGTTTACCTTGAATGGAACGCCCAGAAACAATAGGCACCTTGACTGAATCTTGGCTCATAGGGGGGTCTTTCCCACGAAGTCAAATGAGGCCCGATCCGCTGCTAAAACTGCTTGAGGACCCGGCCTATTTGGTCCAGGCGGATAGGGGGGAGCTTCTTGAGGTGGTGGTCCAGGCCCTCTTCGCCCGCCTGCCCGGGTGGAAGGCCTCCCGCCCAAGCCAGACCAACGCCCCGGACAACGGCCTTGACGTGGAAGCCATAAGCCCCCAGGGCAAGCGCTACCTCATCCAGTGCAAAAACCTTTCCACGCCCGCAGATGCCAACCTGGTGAGGCTGACCCATGCGGCCAAAGACCTCCACAGGACCCACAAGGGCATCCTCATCTGCCCCTCGGGGTTCACCAAGCCGGCGCTGGAAAACGCCGAAGCCCTAGGGGTGCTGACCTGGGGACCCGAGGAGTTGAGGCTTCTATACCAGGCGGCTTCCTCCGAGGCCGCCATGCGCAAGCTCGGTCTTTGGGAAGCGCCAAAGTCTCCGGGATTTTGGGATGGCCTCGCAATCCACTTCAAAAACTGGCTTGCCCAAACCCGGAAGGAAACACTTTACGTGGGCATCGCCATCCTGATAGTCCTCGGTTTCCTCTTCCTTTTGACGCAGGGGTCTTCGCCCCAAAAGGCCAAACGCCCGGTCTCCTCACCCGAGGCCGTGGTGAGGGGCTACGACTCAGCCTATCGCTACGCCTTGAGCACCAACGACTGGGCCCCCCTCTACGAGTGGGCCTTCGCAGACTTCCTGGAACGGAAGGTTCTCCCCTTCATCCGGGAACGCCAGAGCCGGGGGTGCGTGCTTCGGACCGAAGAGCTTGAACCCATGCGGATCACCGCCGTGGAAGCCCTGCTCGACATGGCCGAAGTCTACGTCAGCAAGAAGTGGCAGCAAACCCTGGTTTGCCAAGACAGGCCCCCCAAGGAAGTGCTCAACAAAGCCTTCAGCACTTACTACCTCATCAAGCCAGATGCGGATGGCCGGCTGAAGGTCTGGCTTTCTGATTGGAACTGACAGAGGTTTTTGAGCAAAAGCCGCCTATGAAGCGTAAACGAGGCAGGGGAGAAGGCTCCATCTTCCAGCGCAAGGATGGCCGCTGGGCCGGCTTCGTGACCCTCGGGTACACCCCGGACGGCCGCCAGCGCAAAAAGTGGGTCTATGGCCGTACCCGCCAGGAAGTGGCTGAGAAGCTAGCCCGCCTCCTTCCCAAAGCGTGGACCGGCACCGTACCGGATCCATCTGGATTGAAGCTGGGGGACTGGCTCCTTCACTGGGTAGAAGAACGCGCGTTGCGGAAAGGGCTTCGCCCCACCACTATCCGCAACTACCGGGTCTACATGGGCCACCTGGAACCCCTCCTGGGCATCCCCTTGCCACGCCTAACCTCCTTGCAGCTTCGGGCCTTTTTCGCTAATCTAGCCCACTTTTCCCCTTCGCACCGCCGCCACATTTACCAGTTCCTTCGGGCCGCCCTACGGGATGCCGTCCGCACCGATTTAATCCCTTCCAACCCTATGGACGCCGTAGATCCACCGGAAGGGGGTGCGGTAAGGCCGGCACGGGCCTGGACCCCGGAAGAAGTGGCCAGGTTCCTGGAGGCCTCCAAGGATCACCGCCTTCACACCCTTTTTCGGCTTATGCTGGCCACCGGGCTACGGATAGGGGAGGCCCTCGCTCTTCGCTGGGAGGATTGGCAAGGGGATCGCCTTTGGGTGCGCCACACGCTAAGAAGGGATGGCACCCTGGGGCCACCCAAAACACCGGGATCCATGGGTTACCTTTACCTTGACCCAGATACACAGGTGGCCCTGGCCACCTGGCAGAAGCGGCTGGACGCGGAGCGGGAACAGGCGGAAGATTGGCAGGAGCACGGTCTTATCTTCCCTTCCCGTCGTGGAACACCCCTGGAGTACCGCAATGTTCTTAGGGCCTTTAACGAGCTTCAGGCCAAAGCCGGAGTTACCCCCATCAACCTTCACGGGCTCCGCCACACCTACACCTCCTTGGCCTTGCGGGCTGGCCTTCCCCCTAAGGTGGTGGCGGCCAGGTTGCGCCACAAGGATGTAAAGCTCACCCTCCAGGTCTATCAGCAGCTTATGGACGATGATCTGAAGGCCGGGGCTGTGCCCCTTGACACCTTGCTACACCTACAGGGGCCTCAAAAAGGGAATAAGTCCTCCCCCCAAAGAAGTAAAAAGAAGGCTCTTCTGTAGACCTCTTTTTGCCACTTCGCCCATACCAACGACCCTTACCCTTTAGTGCTGATAAGCGTGAGGTCGGTGGTTCAAGTCCACCATCGCCCACCACGGACGGTCCCCCGGGGAGATTCCCGGGGGGTTCTTGTTGGAGGCGCTCGCTGGGGGGTCTGCTGGGATATGAAGCCTACCCCTTACCTTGGCCTTTCCAAGATTTAAAGAGAAGCTCCACCCCCAAAAGGAGGCCAAGGGCCACGAGACCACCGTAGAGGAAGGCTCCGCCAGGGAAGTGCGTTCCCAACCATCCTGCAACGGGATAGGCCAGAACCCACCAGAGGTGGCTCCAGGCAAAGTGGGCTCCGTAAACCCGCCCCTGGAGGACCTCAGGGGTCCGGTCAGCGATCAGGGCTTGGGTGGGCAGGTTAACCCAGTTTTGGCCTGCGCCGGCCAGAACCCATAGGAAAAGGACCAGGTGCAGGGAGGCCCAGTCGGCGGGCAGAACCGCCAGGCTGGAAACCAAGGCACCCAGAAGGACAAAGGTGGTGCGGGGGATGCGGTTTTCCCAAGCGCCCATGGCCAAGGCAGCCAAGGTGGCCCCGATGCCAAAGGCAGCCATGGTCCAGCCGTATTCCAACTCGCCTAGCCCTAACCTTCCCCGGACCAAGCCCACGGTGCCCACCAATACCAGGGCCCCGGACACTGCGGCCGAAAGCTCTAGGAGCAGGGCATAGCGCATGGGGCCATCCCGCCACAACCAAAGGGTTCCCTCCCGAATATCGCCCAGGGGGCTGGTGGGGGTTTTTCCCCGTTCCACCCGGAGGCTTGCCGGCAGGGTAAGTATGAGTAGGGCGGAGAACAAGAAGGTTATCCCGTTTAGCAGGAAGAGGTTCCGCGCTCCGAGGAGGCCCGCCAGGGCCCCGGCTATCCCAGGGCCCAGCACTCCCAGGACCTCGTAGGTGGCTCCGGATAGGGCAATGGCCTGGGCATAGTCTTTCTGTTTCATCACCTGGGGCAGCGCCGCCTGGTGGGCGGGGGTGAAGAAGGCGGTGAGGGCGTTGAGGAGGAACATCAGGGCGTAGATCTGCCATACCTCGTTTACCCAGGGCATAAGCCCTACCACTCCCATTCGCCCCAGATCCGCACCTGCCATCAGCTTCCTCCGGTCCACCCGATCGGCCAGGATCCCAGCCCACGGGGAGAGAAGGACAAAGGCCGTGACCCGCAGGGTGAGGGCTCCGGCCAGGATAGTGGCCGACTTTGCCCCACCCACCTCAAAGGCCAGAAGGGCCAGGGCGACCCAGGTGAAGGCATCGCCTAGCAGGCTGGTGGTCTGGGCGGCGTACAGGCGGGCAAAGAGGGGGTTGCGCAGGCTCTGGAGAAGGCGGGGAAGGGGCCTCATGGCTAGGCTCCATGGTCCGGGAGGCCCAGGCGTTGGTGCTCGGCGTGGGCGAAGGCTTGGATGAGGAGGTCCGCAACATGGCTTTTAAGGTGGTAAAACACCTGGGTGCCCTGCCGGCGGGCGTCCACCACCCCCGATCCCCGCAAAACTGCCAGGTGCCTCGAGGTGGTGCTTTGGGGAAGCTGTAAGCGTTGGGCCAAGCGGCCCACGCTTTCCTCGCCTTCCAGAAGGCCTAAAGCGATGCGCAGGCGGGTGGCCTCGGCCAGGGCGGAGAAGATCCTAAGGACGTGCTCGAGGTCTTCCGCCGGGAGTCGGCTTTCCCGTGGGACTTCGTGGCGCTCCATGCGCTGATTATATGGGTATCCGGATAAACGGATAAAGTGGGTCCCCGAAGGAATGGGACTTTTGCGTGGGGTGGACTTCGGGGTCTTGGCCCTAGACGGGAGGTCAGGGGGGCGTATAGCCTGAAGGACATGTACGAGGGTAAGATCCTCTACGAAGGCCTCACCTTTGACGACGTTCTCCTCCTCCCCGGGTACTCGGAAGTGCTACCCCGGGAGGTTTCGGTGAGGACGCGGCTTACCAAAAAGCTTCACCTCAACATCCCCATCCTTTCCGCGGCCATGGACACGGTGACCGAGGCGGAGATGGCCATCGCCATGGCCCGGGAAGGGGGGCTTGGGGTGATCCACAAGAACCTCAGCATCGAGGCCCAGGCCAGCATGGTGCGCAAGGTGAAGCGCTCGGAGGCGGGGATGATCCAGGATCCCGTCACCCTGCCCCCCACCGCCACCCTCGAGGACGCCGAGCGCCTCATGCGGGAGTACCGCATCGGGGGGCTTCCCGTGGTGGACCTTTACGGGAAGCTTCTTGGCCTGGTGACCAACCGCGACCTGCGCTTTGAACGCAACCTGAAGCGACCCGTCACCGAGGTCATGACCCCCTTGGAGCGCCTCATCACCGCTCCTCCCGGCACCACCCTGGAGGAGGCGGAGGAGATCCTGCGCAAGCACAAGGTGGAGAAGCTTCCCCTGGTGGACGAGGCGGGTAGGCTCAAGGGGCTTCTTACCCTAAAGGACATCGTGAAGCGCAAGCAGTACCCCAACGCCGCCAAGGACCGCCTGGGCCGGCTTTTGGTGGGGGCGGCGGTGGGGGCGAGCCGCGACCTGCCGGAGAGGGCGGCGGCCCTGGTGGAGGCAGGGGTGGACGTCCTGGTTCTGGACTCGGCCCACGGGCACTCCAAGGGGATCCTCGAGGCCCTCACCTACCTGAAGGAAACCTTTGGCGACAAGGTGGAGGTCATCGCCGGCAACGTGGCCACCCGGGAAGGGGCCCGGGCCCTGGCGGAACGGGGGGCGGATGCGGTGAAGGTGGGCATCGGCCCCGGCTCCATCTGCACCACCCGGGTGGTGACCGGGGTGGGGGTGCCGCAGATCTCCGCCATCCTCGAGGCGGTGGCGGGGGTAAAGGACCTGGATGTGCCCATCATCGCCGATGGGGGCATCAAGTACACCGGCGATGTAGCCAAGGCCTTGGCGGCGGGGGCCCATTCGGTGATGCTGGGAAGCATGCTGGCGGGCACCGACGAGGCTCCGGGGGAGGAGGTGCTGAAGGACGGGCGCCGCTACAAGCTCTACCGGGGGATGGGCTCCCTGGGAGCCATGCGGCAGGGCTCCGCCGACCGCTACTTCCAGGACCCCGGAAAAGGGGAGACCGAGGCCAAGAAGCTCGTGCCCGAGGGGATTGAGGGCATGGTGCCCTACAAGGGCCCGGTGGCCGACGTCCTCTACCAGATCGTGGGGGGCTTGAGGAGCGCCATGGGCTACGTGGGGGCGCCCGACATTGAAACCTTCCGCAGGAAGGCCCGCTTCGTGCGCATGACCATGGCCGGGCTCATTGAGAGCCACCCCCACGACGTGGTGGTGGTCAAGGAGGCCCCCAACTACTCCCGCTAGCCGAAGAGCTTGTCAAAAGCCTCCCGGCTCCCCTTCTTGGGGACCAGGCGGTAGGTGCCCTCCTTCTCCTCCAGCCGCCCCTCCTCGGCCAGGGCCTTCAGGGTGTCCAGAAGCTCCTTTTTGGAGAAGGGCTCCCCTTCCTCGTCCAGGTAGCGCTGGATCTCCTGGAAGGTGGCGAAGCGGAGGGCCTCGAGGGCGCGCATGACCCAGGCCTTGCGGTCCATGCCACCATCCTACCCCGGGGGCTTGGGGCATGCTGGGAGGGTGGACCCCTACCGGGAGTACCAGGACTACGCCATGGCCTCGAGGCTCCTCGTCGCCCTGGGGCTTTCCCGGGAGATCCTTCCCCTCTCCCAGTACGCCCGGCTCCGCCTGCGGCGCCTCGAGCTGGCCCGCGAGGGGCGGTGGTCGGCGCTGGAGGGGCTGGACGAGCGCCTGCGCTACGGGTTCTGGACCAACCCCCTAAGGCTTAGGGAGTTCCTGAAGCGGGCCCCCGCCGCCCCCTATCTGGCCTCTCCCGAGGCCTTTGAGGCCCTTCTCTTTCCCGAGGAGAGGGCCAGGCTCCGCTACCCCGGCCAGGCGGGGGAGTACTACCTGGGCTTCCTCCGCCTCCCCCACCTCCTCATGGACCCCTGGGCCTTTGAGGAGGCCCTGAGGGAGCAGGAGTCCCGGGGCGAGGCCCTGCCCCTCTTCCTCAACGCCTTTCACCGGGTGCCCGGCTGACCGCCCGGGTCCGGGCCTAGGGGAGGAAGCGGCTTCCCTCCTCCCCCCGGAGCACCCCTTCCAGGACCCGCGGCCCTCCCTTGGCGATGGCCGCCCAGGGGGCTCCGGCCCGGAGGGCGGCAAGGGCCGCCTCCACCTTGGGGATCATGCCCCCTTGGATCACCCCCGCCCCCTTCAGGGCCGCCACCCCTTCGGCCGTGAGGCGGGGGATGCGGGTCCTGGGGTCGGCGGGGTCCCGGTAGACCCCCTCCACGTCGGTGAGGAAGACCGCGGGCCAGCCCAAAGCCCCCGCTACGGCCCCCGCGGCGGTGTCCGCGTTCACGTTCAAGGGGCCTTCCTCGTCCAGGGCGATGGGGGCGAGGACGGGGGTGTAGCCCTTCTCCAGGAGGTCCCGGAGGAGGCCCGCCTCCACCCCCACCACCTCCCCCACCCGGCCGAGCCCGGGGAGGGGCCGGCCCCTCAGGCAGAGGGCGTCCCGCCCCGAGAGGGCGAGGGCCTTCCTCCCCCTTCGGGATAGCCCCGAGGCCAGGCGCTTTCCCGTGAGGTAGAGGGCCATCTCCACCACCTCCACCTGCTCCGGGGGGGTGACCCTGAGGCCCCCCACGAAGCGGCTTTCCATCCCCAGCCGGGCGAGCCAGGCCCCGATCTCGGGGCCCCCCCCGTGGACCAGGACGAGGGGCCCCGGGTAGGCGGCGAGCTCGTCCAGGAGGGCCTCCGCCTCCCGCAGGCTCCCCCCCACCTTGACCAGGAGGGGCTCACTCAAGGTAGACCACCTCCTCGGGCAGGCCCTCCTCCTCCTCGGCCTCCAGGAGGTCCAAAAACCCCAGGGCGGCGTGGTCAGGGTGGAGGCCGAAGTGTGCCGCCAGGGCCTGGACCGCGCCCAGAGGGGGGAGGGCCCGGGCCACCTCCAGAAGGGGAAGGAGCCCCTCGGGGCCGGAGAGGGCCTCCCCCAACTCGGGCCCCTGCCGAAGCTCCGCCCGCACCTCCCCCTCCTCCGCCAGGAGGAAGAGGAGGTCCTCTTCCGCCCGGACCAGGAAGGCCAGGGCCGGCCCCTTCGTGGACCGTTGGGACGGTGAGCGTGGAGCCGGCCGACGCCCCACCTCCCCTCGACCTGCTTCCGCTCCAGCGCCAGCTTCACCGAACGATGGGGGCCGTGGAGCTGCTGGGTGGATCCTGGTCGGCGCGGGTAACGGCCGGCCAGGAGGTGGCCCTCGACCTCTTCTGGCGGGCCGTCGGGCGGGTAGCGCCCGCCGACGCCGTGGAGGTTCGGCTCGTGGACGGGCGGGGGCGCGCGTGGGGCGTGGGCCGCGGGCCCCTGATCGGGGACGAGGGGCCATCGTGGGAGGCGGGCGAGGTCCGCCGGCAGCAGGCTCGGTTGCGCGTGCGGCCGGAGACTCCTCCAGGCGAGTATCGGCTAGATCGGAAGAGCGTCGTGTAG